>Ga0172372_10005022_pt1 | contig 18586 bp, 18 predicted proteins | sample LakKiv5m_2_FD_114544 | JGI IMG/M metagenome (GOLD analysis project Ga0172372, IMG submission 114544) | Freshwater microbial communities from Kabuno Bay, South-Kivu, Congo - kab_092012_9.5m | ecosystem: Environmental > Aquatic > Freshwater > Lake | place: Democratic Republic of the Congo...
GGGCAGCCTCAGGCCGCCTCGGCAAGCGCCTGCAGCAGCTCGGCCTGGTGCGCGGTGGCCAGTGCGTCGAGCAGCTCATCGAGATCGCCGTCAACCACCTGCTGGAGCTTGTAGAGCGTGAGATTGATCCGGTGATCGGTGATGCGGCCCTGCGGGAAATTGTAGGTGCGGATGCGCTCGGAACGGTCGCCCGAGCCCACCAGCGACTTCCGGTGCGCAGCCTCGCGTGCCTGCGCCTCGCGCATTTGACGGTCCTTCAGCCGGGCGGCGAGGACCTTCATGGCGCGGTCGCGGTTGCGGTGCTGCGAGCGGTCGTCCTGGCATTCGGCCACCAGCCCGGTGGGCAGGTGGGTGATCCGTACCGCCGACTCGGTCTTGTTCACATGCTGGCCGCCCGCGCCCGAAGCGCGAAACACGTCGATGCGAAGCTCAGACGGATCGATGTCGATTTCTCCCACCTCATCGGCCTCAGCCATGACCGCGACCGTGCAGGCAGAGGTGTGGATCCGGCCTTGCGCTTCGGTTTCCGGGACCCGCTGGACCCGATGGCCGCCAGACTCGAACTTGAGGCGCGAATACACCGCGTCGCCCGCAATCCGCACGATGACCTCGCGGTAGCCGCCCAGTTCGGAGGCATTGGCCGAGAGGATTTCGGTTTGCCAGCGTGCGCGCTCGGCATAGCGCAGATACATGCGCAGCAGATCGCCCGCAAACAGCGCACTTTCGTCGCCGCCGGTTCCAGCCCGGATCTCGAGCAGTACGTCGCGCTCGTCGTTGGGGTCGCGCGGCAGCAGCAGTCGCTGCAGCCGGTCGAGTTCGGCCAGCATGCGCGCTTGCGCGGTGTCGGCCTCGGCGTCGGCGAATTCGCGCAGCTCCGGGTCCTCGCGCATCTGCCGGGCGGTGGCCAGATCGGCTTCGGCCTGCTGATAAGCGCTGAATCGTTCGAGCAGCTGGGTGAGCTCGGCGTGCTCGCGCGTGAGCCGCCGGAATTCAGCGAGGTCGCGCGCGGCGTCCGGTCCGGACAGGCGCGCGTTGACCTCGGCGAGTCGGGGCTCCAGCCGCTCGAGGCGGGCTCGCATGGAATCGTTCATGGGCGTGAATGGTACGCCGCCTGACAGGCGGACAAGGCGGGCTCAGTGCCGTGGGTCGGAGCCGTCGGTGCCAGCGCTGCTTCGGTCGGGCAGCAGGTGATCAACCAGGTGCAGCATGCGGTCACGGTCATCGCCCTCGCCGTGCAGGAGGCGGGTGGGACCGTGCAGAAACTTGCTGGTGAGCGCATGGGCGAGCGCCTCGAGCACCTGGTCGGGTGACTGGCCCCCCGCGAGCAGCCGGCGCGCGCGCTCGAGCTCGGCCGCCTTCAGTGCTTCGCCGCGCTGGTGAAGCGTGCGGATGGCGGGCACGACTGCGCGCGAACTCATCCATTGCATGAACGCATCGACCCGGGTTTCGATGATGGCTTCGGCCTGCGCCACCGCCGCCCGCCGGCTTTCCCTGCCCGCATCGACATGGCGGCCCAGGTCATCGACGGTGTAGAGATAAACATCGGACAGCCGCGAGACCTCGGCTTCGATATCGCGCGGAACGGCCAGGTCGACCATGAAGATGGGCCGGCGGCGACGCGCCTTGGAGGCGCGTTCAACCATGCCCAGACCCACGATGGGAAGTGTGCTCGCGGTGCAGGAGACGACGATGTCGAATTCTTCAAGCCGGGTGGGCAGGTCAGCCAGCCGCATGGTTTCAGCGCCGAACTGCTGGGCGAGCCGGTCGGCCCGCTCGGCGGTGCGGTTCGCAATGACCACGCGCCGCGGATGCTGCGCCGCGAAGTGGGTGGCGCAGAGCTCGATCATTTCGCCCGCGCCAATGAAGAGCACGCTGCTCTTGCTGATGTCATCAAAGATGCGGCGGGCAAGACGCACAGCGGCGGCGGCCATGGAAACCGAATGGGCACCGATTTCGGTGGATGAGCGCACTTCCTTGGCCACGGCAAAACTGCGCTGGAAGAGCTGATGCAGATGGGTGCCAAGCGCGCCAGATTCCTGGGCGGCGCGCACCGCGTCTTTCATCTGACCGAGAATCTGTGGCTCGCCCAGCACCATGGAATCGAGGCCCGAGGCCACCCGGAAAGCGTGCCGCACTGCCTGGCCGTCGGGATGCGAATAGAGATGGTCATCGATTCGGCCGGTGTGGCGATGCGCGCTCAGCCACTCGGTGACCGCCACCCGCGCTTCACCCGCCTGGGGCGTGGCGCAATAGATCTCGGTGCGGTTGCAGGTGGAAAGAATGGCGCTTTCGGGCAGCAGTCGCGTGAGGCGACCGCGCAGATCGAGCAGGGCATCCCGCAAAGTGTCAGCTGGAAATGACACTTTCTCGCGCAGCGCGAGCGGCGCGGTTTGGTGGTTGAGTCCGAGCGTGAGGATCTGCATAACAGGTTGAATTTGCTCGGATTATACCTTAGCTCCGAGAAAGAGTCGATAGGCGGGGTGATCGCTTTCGTCCCAGTGTCGGTAGCCGAGCGTGTCAAGAAACTCGCGAAGTTGACGCTTTTCAGCGGGAGGGACCTGCAGGCCCACCAGAATTCGGCCGTAGTCGGCGCCGTGGTTGCGGTAGTGAAAGAGAGAGATGTTCCAGTTGGGGCTCATGCTGGTGAGAAAGCGCATCAGTGCACCCGGGCGCTCCGGGAATTCGAACCGGTAGAGGCGTTCGTCGCGGGCAAGCGGCGAGTGGCCTCCGACCAGATGACGGATGTGGAGCTTGGCGAGTTCGTCGTCGGTGAGGTCAAGCGCGGGGAAGCCCGCCTTCGCAAAGCCGCGGGCGATGCGCGCGGCTTCCGCGGGGCTCTGGACCTGAATGCCAACGAACACATGCGCCTCGCGCGAGTCGGCGATCCGGTAGTTGAACTCGGTGACGTTGCGCGGGCCCACCGTTTCGCAGAAACGGCGGAAGCTGCCGCGTTCTTCCGGGATGGTGACGGCAAACACCGCTTCGCGTCGCTCGCCTAACTCGGCGCGTTCGGCGACAAAGCGCAGGCGGTCGAAATTCATGTTGGCGCCGCAGGCGATGGCCACCAGGGATTCATTGCGGATGCGCTCTCGCGCGACATACGCCTTGAGGCCCGCCACGGCAAGCGCTCCGGCCGGCTCGAGCGTGGTTCGGGTGTCCTCGAACACGTCCTTGATGGCCGCGCAGAGCTGATCGGTGTCGACCAGAATGATGTCGTCAACGAACTGACGGCACAGGCGGAAGGTTTCCTCGCCCACCTTTTTTACCGCAGTGCCGTCGGAGAAAAGACCGACCTCGGCGAGCTCGACCCGGCGGCCTGCGGCAAGCGAGCGGCGCATCGCATCGGAGTCGGTGGTCTGTACACCGATGACCTTCACATCGGGCCGGATCTGTTTGACGTAGGCGCTGATGCCGGCGATCAGGCCGCCGCCGCCAATGGCCACGAAGACAGCATGAAGCGGGCCCTGATGCTGGCGCAGGATCTCCATGCCCACCGTGCCCTGGCCTGCAATCACATCGGGGTCATCAAAGGGATGAACGAATACCAGTCCCTGCTCCGCCTGAAGGAGGAGGGCCTGCGCATAGGCATCGCTATAGGAGTCGCCGTGCAGCACCACTTCCGCGCCGCGCGCGCGAACCGCCTCCACTTTGACCTGCGGAGTGGTGAGCGGCATCACGATGACCGCGCGGCAGCCGAGCTTGCGCGCGGCGAGCGCCACGCCCTGCGCATGGTTGCCCGCCGAGGCAGCGATCACGCCGCGAGCCAGCTGATCGGGCGCGAGCTGCACCATCTTGTTGTAGGCGCCGCGCAGCTTGAACGAAAACACCGGCTGCAGGTCTTCGCGCTTCAGAAGCACGCGATTGCGCAGGCGGGCGCTCAGGTTGGCCGCGGGCTCGAGCGGCGTTTCGCGGGCCACGTCGTACACGCGTGCCGTCAGAATTCGTTTGAGGTAATCGGTTGGCATGGCGGTATTTTAGTCCGGCATCCCCAGTGCCTGCGCTGGCATCTGCGCAGCCCGCCCGGGCGCTTGCTAGAGTCTGTCAACCATGGAATCCTGGATCGCCCGTCTCCTCGAATGGTTTGCCCTGCCCCAGCACGGGCTCTCCACCGTCTTTGTCATCGCCCTGGTCTCGGCCACCCTGCTTCCAATGGGATCCGAGCCGGCGGTGTTTGGCTACGCCAAGCTCAACCCAGAGCAGTTCTGGCTGGTGGTCGCTGTGGCCACGATGGGCAACACCCTGGGCGGCGCAATCAACTACTGGATGGGCTGGGGCGCCCACCAGGCCGTTGCCCGCGGAAAAGAGACGCGCTACCTGAAGTGGTTCGAGAGGCTGGGTCCCAAGGCGCTGTTCTTCTCGTTTCTGCCTGTGGTGGGCGATCCGCTCTGCTCGGTCGCGGGCTGGCTCAGGCTGCCATTCTGGCCCTCGATGCTGTGGACCGTGGCCGGCCGGTTTGTCCGCTATGTGGTGATGACCGCATTCCTGTTGTGGGTGCCCAATGACTGGTGGCGGTGGTTACTCTCGCCCTTCATGACGGCTCCTCTACAATGAACAATTAAACCGAAGCCTCATGAACGCACCCATCCCGCTCGACATTGTCGAATCGGCCGCCGAGCAGGCGCCGCGACTGCGCGAAATCCCCTACAACTACACCTCGTTCTCAGACCGCGAGATCGTCCGCCGTTTGCTGGGCGATGACGCCTGGGCGGTGGTCGAAGATCTGCGCGGTGAGCGTCGCACCGGGCGCTCGGCGCGCATGCTCTACGAAGTGCTGGGCGACATCTGGGTGGTGCAGCGCAACCCCTATCTGCAGGACGATCTGCTCGACAACCCCAAGCGTCGGCGCATGCTGATCGAGGCGCTCGAGCACCGCCTCGCCGAGGTTGAACGGCGTCGCGATGAAGCGAATCGCGCCGGGCCCGATCAGCCGCCCAACGCGCCGGGAGCGTTGGATGAGTCGCGGGCTGCCAAGGTGGGGCGCCTGCTCGAGCGTGCGCGCGGCGCGGTGCGCAATTTCGAAGCGGCCTTTGAGCAGACGCAGTTGCTGCGCCAGAAGTCGCTTCGCAGGCTGTCTCGGATCACTGCGCGAGACAACATCCGGTTCGATGCCATGTCGAGGGTGTCGCATGTGACCGATGCCACCGACTGGCGGGTGGAGTATCCGTTTGTCGTGCTCACGCCCGATAGCGAGCACGAGATCGCCGGGCTGGTCGAGGGCTGTATCGAACTGGGCCTCACCATCATTCCGCGTGGGGGCGGTACCGGCTACACCGGTGGCGCCATTCCGCTCACGCCCTTCTCAGCGGTCATCAACACCGAAAAGCTGGAGGCACTGGGGCCGGTTGAGCGTGTGCGCCTGCCCGGGCTCGATCACGAGGTGGCTACCATTCTGAGCGGCGCCGGCGTGGTCACGCGCCGGGTCACGGATGCGGCCGAGCATGCAGGGCTGGTGTTCGCGGTCGACCCCACTTCGCTCGATGCTTCCTGCATTGGCGGCAATATCGCGATGAATGCGGGCGGCAAGAAGGCGGTGCTCTGGGGCACGGCGCTCGACAATCTCGCCTGGTGGCGCATGGTCGACCCCGATGGCAACTGGCTCGAGGTCAGTCGCATCGGCCACAACCTGGGCAAGATTCATGATGTGCCCCTTGCTCGCTTCGAACTCAAGTGGTTTGCGCCTACCCAGCTGGGGCCCGATGGCGCGATGCGTGGCGCGCCCACCCGCGAGCAGGTGCTCGAGATTCCGGGGGCGCGGTTCCGGAAGGCGGGTCTGGGTAAAGACGTCACCGACAAGTTCCTGGCAGGTTTGCCGGGCGTGCAGAAAGAGGGCTGTGATGGCCTGATCACGTCAGCGCGCTGGGTGCTGCACCGCATGCCCTCGCATATCCGGACGGTGTGTCTGGAGTTTTTCGGGCAGGCGAAAGATGCCGTGCCCTCCATTGTCGAGATCAAAACGTTTCTCGACTCCCGGCCACAGGGCGCCATTCTCGCTGGGCTCGAGCACCTCGATGAACGCTATCTGCGGGCTGTTGGCTATGCCACCAAGTCGCGCCGGGGCGGGCTGCCCAAGATGGTGCTGATCGGCGACATCGTGGGCGACGACGACGTGGGCGTGGCGCTTGCCACCTCGGAGGTGGTGCGTATCGCCAACTCGCGCTCGGGGGAAGGGTTCATCGCCGTATCGCCTGAATCGCGCAAGCTCTTCTGGCTTGATCGCGCGCGCACGGCTGCCATTGCCCGGCACACCAACGCGTTCAAGATCAACGAAGACGTGGTGATTCCGCTGGATCGCATGGGGCACTACACCGACGGCATCGAGCGAATCAATATCGAGCTCTCGATCCGGAACAAGCTTTCGCTGGTGACCGAGCTCGAGAGCTTGCTGTCGGGTCCGCTTGCCATCGGCCGTACGGGCGAGGCGCGAGCCGAAGGCGTGTCGGCCGATGAACTGCTGGCCGAGCGGAGGGCGCGGGCGCAGGAGCTTCTCGCTGCGGTAGGCCGGCGCTGGCGCATGCTGCTGGCGTGTATCGATCAGCCGCTTGCCGCGGTGCGCGCGGCGCTTGAAGCCGAGGGCCTTGCCGAGGTGTTGCCTGCGCTTGATCTGCGCCTTGCCACCGAGCCGGCCGCGCAGCTTTTTCATCTGCTCCAGGATCGCACCATCCGCGTGTCGTGGAAGACTGAACTGCGCGAACCGCTACGCGAACTGTTTCCCGGGCTTGCGTTTGCGCCGGTGCTCGAGGCGGTTGAGGGTGCGCATCGAAAGCTGCTGCGAAGCCGCGTGTTTGTTGCGCTTCACATGCACGCGGGCGACGGCAATGTGCACACCAACATCCCCGTCAACTCTGATGATTACGGCATGCTCAAGGAGGCCGAGGAGGCGGTGGAGCGCATCATGGCGCTCGCCCGCTCGCTCGGGGGCGTGATCTCGGGCGAGCACGGCATCGGCATCACCAAGCTGCAGTTTCTGACCGACGACGAAACCGCGGAGTTTCGCGAGTGGAAGGCGAAAATCGATCCTGAGGGGCGTTTCAATCGCGGAAAGCTCCTGGCTGATCCGGCGGTGCCCGGCGACCTCCGCAATGCCTACACGCCCAGCTTCGGCCTGATGGGCGCCGAGTCGCTCATTCTTCATGAATCCGATATTGGCTCCATCGCAGACTCCATGAAGAACTGTCTGCGCTGTGGCAAGTGCAAGCCCGTTTGCGCCACCCACGTCCCGCGCGCCAATCTCCTCTATTCGCCACGCAACAAAATTCTCGCCACGTCGCTTCTGATCGAGGCATTTCTCTACGAGGAGCAGACCCGGCGCGGCGTGTCGGTGCGCCACTGGGATGAGTTCTCGGATGTGGCCGATCACTGCACCGTGTGCCACAAGTGTGAAACGCCCTGCCCGGTTGATATTGATTTCGGCGACGTCTCAATGAATATGCGAAGCCTGCTTCGCAAGATGGGCAAGAAAAAATTCAATGCGGGCAATGCCGCTGCCATGTTTTTTCTCAATGCCACTGATCCCGACACCATCCGCGCGACGCGAGCGGCCATGGTGGGGGTGGGCTACAAGGCGCAGCGCCTGGCGGTCGATCTGTTTCGTTCACTCGGCAAACGCCAGAGTGCCAAGCCCCCCGCTTCGGTGGGCCGGCCTGCGGTGCGCGAACAGGTGATTCATTTCGTCAACAAGAAGCTGCCAGGCAACCTGCCCAAGAAAACCGCGCGCGCGCTGCTTGATATTGAAGACTCGCGCTATGTGCCCATCATCCGCGACCCGCAGCGGGCGGCCTCCGATGCCGAGGCGGTGTTCTATTTCCCCGGCTGTGGCTCCGAGCGACTGTTCTCGCAGGTGGGACTCGCCACGCAGGCCATGCTGTGGCATGTAGGCGTTCAGACGGTATTGCCACCCGGTTACCTCTGCTGTGGTTATCCGCAGCGTGGCTCGGGGCAGTTCGACAAGGCCGACAAGATCATCACCGATAACCGGGTGCTGTTTCATCGCGTGGCCAATACGCTCAACTATCTCGACATCCGCACGGTGGTGGTGTCGTGCGGCACCTGTTTTGATCAGCTGCAGGGCTACGAGTTCGAGCGCATTTTCCCGGGCTGCCGCATTCTGGATATCCATGAATTTCTGCTCGAAAAAGGAGTGAGGCTCGAGCAGGTGACCGGGGCGCGCTACATGTATCACGACCCCTGCCACAGCCCAATGAAAACGCACCAGCCTATGAAGGTGGTGAATGCGCTCATCAACGAGAGCGTGAATGGCCGCGTTGAACGCAATGACCGCTGCTGCGGTGAATCGGGAACGCTTGCGGTCACCCGGCCCGATATTTCCACGCAGGTGCGCTTTCGCAAGGAAGAGGAAATGAGAAAGGGTGCCGAGGCGCTGCGCGGTCAGGGCGACACACCGGTCAAGGTCCTCACCTCCTGTCCGTCATGTCTGCAGGGGCTGTCACGCTATTCCGATGATGCGGGTACCGAGGCTGATTACATCGTGGTCGAGATTGCGCGGCATGTGCTGGGCGAAAACTGGCTCCCCGATTATGTCGGCCGGGCCAACGCGGGCGGCATCGAACGCGTACTGGTCTGAGGGTTTGTCAATGAGCTATTCGGGTTTCGATCTCACCGGCCGCTGTGCGGTCGTGACGGGGGGAAATGGCGGAATCGGGCTCGGCATGGCGCGCGCGCTGCTGCAGGCGGGCGCCCGGGTGGCGATCTGGGGCACTAACCCCGATAAGACCGAGCGCGCGCGGGCCGAGCTCGCAGCGTTCGGGCGCGTCCATGCCCAGGTCTGTGATGTGGGCGATGAGCAGGCGGTTGAGGCCGCATTCGCCGAGTCGGTGGCGCACCTGGGACAGGTCGACGCGTGTTTTGCCAACGCGGGCGTATCCTCGTTCTCAACGCCGATCGGCGCCATGACGCATGAGGAATTTCGCCGCGTGATGCGGGTCAACCTCGACGGGGTGTTCTTCACCTTTCGCGCGGCTTCGCGGCACATGATCGCGCGCGGTGCCGGCGGGTCGCTCGCGGTCACAGCCAGCACCGCAGCGGTCGAAGGCGCAGCGCGCAACAGCCACTACGGGGCTTCGAAGGGCGCGGTCACCTCGTACGCGCGAGCGCTCGCGGTCGAACTCGCCCGGCACCGGATTCGCGTCAATGCCATTCTTCCCGGCTGGATTGAGTCCGACATGACCAGCGGCATTTTTGATGATGAAAAATTTGCGGCAGCGGTGTTGCCCAGGGTGCCGCTTCGCCGCTGGGGTACGGCCGATGACTTCGGCGGGATTGCGGTGTATCTGGCAAGCGACGCGTCGTCCTACATGACGGGCGCCGATCTGCTGATCGATGGTGGTTACACCAAGTTCTGAGCAGGAAATTTTCCAGGAATAATTCGTGTGAGTACCCTTTGTCCAACCCGCCTGTGATGGTCGACTGCCCCCTCTGCAACGGGTCGGGTGGGGAGGTGCTTGCGCGCGACGATCGCCTGCGCGTGGTGCTGGCCGACGAGCCGCAGCATCCGGCGTTTCTGCGCGTCATCTGGAACGCCCACGTTGCGGAAACCTGCGAGTTGGTGGCAGCCGATCGCGATCATCTGATGCGCGTGGTGTTCGAAGTGGAGCGGGGGCTGCGCGATGCCATGCGGCCGGACAAGATCAACCTGGCAAGCCTCGGCAATGTGGTGCCGCATCTGCACTGGCATGTGATCGGACGCTGGCGCGACGACCCGACTTTTCCCGCTTCGGTGTGGAGTGCGCCCGCAGCGCGTGACCCGGCGCTGGTGGCCGCCCGAATCGCCCGAAGCCGCGAAGCCTTGCCCACCCTCAGAGCACTGCTTCGCGAGCGACTCTCGGGCCTGGGCCTGGACGAATTCCGCTAACATCGCGATCCCTGTCTGCCTCTTAGCTGGGCTGGAAACCAAATGGCCGGTCTCGATCCGAACACCCCCATCCCGACGCGAATCGTGCTGCACGAGGTCTCGCGTGTGCTGGAGCTCGAGTATTCCGACGGCCGGCAGTTCCGCCTGCCCTGCGAGTTTCTGCGCGTGTATTCGCCCTCGGCCGAGGTGCGCGGCCATGGTCCCGGGCAGGAGACGCTGCAGACGGGCAAGTCCGACGTCAGCATTCAGGCAATCGAACAGGTGGGCCACTACGCCATACAGCCCATGTTTTCTGACGGTCATTACACCGGCATTTTTTCCTGGGACTACCTCTACTGGCTGGGTGACCGGCAGGAGTCGCTCTGGCAGGACTATCTGCGTCGGCTTGCCGAGGCCGGCGCAAGCCGCGAGGCCGCCCCGGCGCCCGATGCGGGGGCCATGAGCAGCACGGCCGTCGCACGCCCGCGTGGCGGCTGCGGTTAAGGCGCGGCCATGAGCGAGAGCGGGCGTACCCACTTCGGGTTTTCCACCGTCGACGAAGACGAAAAGGCCGCGCGGGTTGCGGGCGTGTTCCATTCGGTCGCCGAGCGCTACGACGTGATGAATGACCTCATGTCGCTGGGACTGCATCGGGCCTGGAAAGCCTTCACCATCAACCAGGCCGGGCTTAGCCCAGGCATGCGTGTGCTGGATGTGGCCGGGGGCACGGCTGATCTCGCGCGGGCGTTTGCCCGCCGCGTGGGTCCGGAAGGCGAGGTGTGGCTCACCGACATCAACGCCTCCATGCTGTCGGTGGGGCGAGACCGGATGGTCGACGACGGGTTGTTGCAGCCTGTCGTGCAGTGCGACGCTGAGCGCCTGCCGTTTCCCGATGCCTATTTTGATCGGGTGAGCGTGGCGTTTGGCCTTCGCAACATGACGCACAAAGATCGCGCGCTTGCCGACATGCGGCGGGTGCTGCGGCCAGGCGGCAAACTCATGGTGCTCGAGTTTTCGCGGGTCTGGAAGCCGCTCGAACGGCTTTACGATGTCTATTCCTTTCAGGTGCTGCCGCGGCTGGGTGAGCGGGTGGCGGGCGACGCGTCGAGTTATCGCTATCTCGCCGAATCCATCCGCATGCATCCCGATCAGCAAACGCTCGCCGACATGATGGGCGAGGCGGGTCTCGCGCGCGTGCGCTGGTTCAACCTGAGCGCGGGCGTGGTGGCGCTCCACGAGGGCTGGCGGCTCGACTGACGCCGAACGTCCGCCGGGGTGCGCGGGTCTGTCATGCGCAGCGACCAATCCCGAATAACCGTACCGCAGCGAGTTTTTTCTTGCAATCCGGGGCCAGTGGCCTGATATTGACCCTGGGAAGTAGTCCCTCATTCAATAGCAGGAGATCTCCGGTCATGAAATTCACCCGTCTGATGGCTCTGGTGGCCGCCTTTGTTGCCGCCATCGCGTTGTCGATCGGTCAGGCAGAGGCTGCCCGCGTCGGTGGCGGTAAAAACTCCGGCAAGCAGCAGCCCAACGCCATGCAGAAAGATGGCGGGGCGCCCGCCGGTCAGCAGGCCGCACCCGCTGGTCAGCGCCCGGGCCAACCCGCCGCTGCCCCCGCCGCCCAACCCCAGGGCAATCGCTGGCTCGGCCCGCTCGCCGGTCTGGCTGCCGGTATCGGTCTGGCCGCGCTTGCCAGTCACCTGGGCTTTGGCGAAGGGCTTGCCAACATCATGATGATCGTGTTGCTGGCGGTGGTTGCGCTGGTGGTTGTGCGCATGATCATGGCGCGACGCAGCCAGTCGGCTCAGCCCCAGCCCGCTTACGCTGGTGCTGCCGCTGGTCAGGCGCCTGCTCAGTCGCCTGCGCAATCGGCCCAGTCTGGCAACACGCTGTTCTCGCCTGTGTCGCAGCCGGCTGCAGCCCCGCTTGCGGCGGGCTCGGGTCCGGTCGAGGCCACCGCCACCTCGGCGGCGAGCACTGGTCTGCGCGTGCCAGCCAACTTTGACATCGCGGGCTTTGTCCGCAACGCCAAGGTCCAGTTCATTCGCCTGCAGGCCTCGTTTGATTCGGCCAACCTCAATGATCTTCGCGAGTTCACCACGCCTGAGATGTTCGCCGAACTGCGCATGCAGATCGAGGATCGAAAAGGCGCGGCCAACGTCACCGAGGTGGTGTCGGTCGAGGCCGAATTCCTGGGCGTGGATTCGAGCGATGCCGAGCACATGGCCAGCGTTCGGTTCTATGGCGTGATCCGCGAATCCGTGGGCGCGCCCGCGCAGTCGTTCGATGAAGTCTGGAACCTCACCAAGCCGGTTCAGGGTTCGGGTGGCTGGGTGCTCGCTGGCATCCAGCAGAGCGAGGCGCCGGCTGCCTGAGATGGGCGCGTCGACCGATGCTTCCCGGGAAGCGTCGGGGGTCTCCGGGGGCACAGACATGTCGTCGGGTGCGCTCCAGCAGGGGCTGCGGGCATTGCTCGCAGCCCTTAATCATTTGCTCGCCACCAACGACTCCGCTCAGGCAAGTCTGCGGCCCCATGCAGGGCGGCTGATCCGTCTCGAGGCACGCGATCCCGGGCAGGCGAACGCGTGGTTCTCGATGCTGCTATCGGTGGGCTCCGAGGGTTTTCTGGAGGCGGCGTCCGAGGACGCTGGCTCTCCGTCGGTCACCATGACCATCCGGCCGTCGCTCGACGCCGGTTTTGCGCTGCTCGCCAAAGGGCCTGCCGGTCTTCAGCCACACCTGCGTATCGAAGGCGATGTGCTTCTGGCTGCGGCGCTGGGCGAACTGTCCCGCACCCTTCGCTGGGATGCCGAGGAAGACTTGAGCCGCCTGACCGGGGATGTGATGGCGCATCGGATCGTCGGCTTGGCGGGTGGTGCCGCGCAGGCGCTCCGCGCTATGGGTGAGCGCCTCGGAGCAGGATTTGCGAGGCAGTGGAGTGTTGAGGACCCAGTCCTGGTCTCCCGGGGTGAATGGGCCGGGCACTCGGCTTCGCTCTCGTCGTTAGAATCGCGGCTCGCGTCGCTTGAGCGGCGCACGGGTGCGCGTCGCTGAGCACGTCATCCGCTTCTGTGTGATTTACCCGGAGGGTTAGCGATGGATCTCGGAATTTCCGGCCGCTGGGCGGTGGTTTGCGCCTCGAGCAAGGGCCTGGGCTATGGCTGCGCGATTTCGCTTGCGCAGGAAGGCGTCAATCTGGTGATGAACGCCCGTTCGGCGGATGTGCTGGAGCAGGCCGCGGCCCAGATCCGGGCTCAGACCGGTGTTGAAGTTCGCACGGTGGCCGCCGACATCACGACAGCAGAGGGCCGGGGCAGTGTGCTTGCTGCGTGCCCGCAGGTGGACATCCTCATCAACAACGCGGGCGGTCCCCCTCCCGGCGACTTTCGCAACTGGACACGCGACGACTGGGTCAAGGCGCTCGATGGCAACATGTTGACGCCTATTGAACTCATCAAGGCAACCGTTGACGGCATGATCGAACGGCGCTTCGGCCGGATCGTCAACATCACCTCCAGTTCGGTCAAGGCACCCATCGAGGTGCTGGGCCTGTCCAATGGCGCCCGCAGCGGGTTGACCGGTTTTGTGGCGGGGCTTGCGCGCCAGACGGTCAGGCATAACGTCACGATCAATAGCCTGTTGCCAGGAGTGTTCAATACCGACCGGATTCGCACCACTGCGCAGGCGATGGCGACCAAGCAGGGACAGAGCCTGGAAGACACCCTGGCTGCGCGCGCCAAGGCTATCCCGGCGGGTCGGCTGGGTGATCCCTACGAATTCGGCCAGGCCTGCGCGTATCTGTGCAGCGGACAGGCGTCATATGTCACCGGGCAGAATTTTCTGATCGACGGCGGAACCTATCCCGGTACCTACTGAGGCCCCTACAGGGGGCGGTTTGCCGGGCGGTCGAGGCGCCCGGTGAGCCGCACGGGCGTGACCGCACACGGCGGGGCGCGTCAGTTGGCTGAGGCGTCCCAGAGGGGATCGAACCCAGCCTGTTGAAGCGCGGTGGCGCGTGCCTTGAGCCAGGCTGCCTCGGCGTCGGCGTCGGCGTCGCGATCGGTGTTCGGGCGAGACGGTCGGCTTAATCCTTCCCAGGCCTGCCGCAGCACGCGCTGTCTTTCGATGAGTCGGTCCTGCTGCGCCTGATGTTCGGTGCGCCACAGTCCCTGTTCGCGAAAAACGCGTATCGCGCCCTCATGCCAGGGAATCGCCCAGGCGAGTGGCTGGCGGCGTGCTTCCCAGCCCGCGTTACCCGGAGCGGCTTCACGGTAATCGCGCCAGCGCCCTGTGAGTTCTCGCGTGAGCGCCGCGATGTCATCAGCGGGACGCCGCGCGAGCGTGATCAGAACGGGATAGGGCCAGCTTACGCTTTCCACGGGCTCCTTGTCTGACAGGCCGGTGCCGGTCACCGCGTCGACCGGCAGCATGTAGGGCGCCCACTGCCTGAGCTGGCGCCAGCCCACCTCGTCGGCATGAGGCACCAGCGGCCACGTCATGCCCCGCTTGGATGAGGCCAATGCCTGGAGCTCGGGAGTACGTGAGGCGGCAAATGCGGCGTCAGCGCGTCCAGCGGCTACCGCCCGGATGGCCGCCGCATAGCCTTCGGTCTGTACCGAGGTGACGTCCTGCCAGGTGAGGCCCGCGTGGGCGAGCAGCGCACGCAGGTGTTGATCGATCTCGGGGGCGTCCTTGATGCGCGCGACGCGCTTGCCCTTCAGATCAGCCACCGATCCAATGCCGGCATCACCGGCTGCGACCAGTCCCAGCAGTTGCCCATGCGAGTTCATGAGGACGGCGCGGACCGGCTGCGGCCCCCAGTCTGCGCCGGCAAATGCGAACAGGCCTTCCTGGGCAAAGACGCTGCCCGCCACGCTGGTGGCAGCAAGCTGTGCCCGACCGTCGCGGAGCATTCGTGCACGCGAGATGTGCGAGGCGGAGCTTTCGATCTGGACGCGGACGACATTGCCCTTGGCCAGCGCGCCTGCGATGGCCCGTATCTGTTCATGGCCCTCGCTGCCGCTGTCGGGGGTGGCCCAGACCTGCTTACGCGGTGTGGGGGTATCGGCCGAGGCTGTGTTGGCGATACAGACCATAGACAGCGCGGGCAACAGCAGGTGGAGGATGTGGGCGCGACCGGAGGGTGTCATGAGCGGCAAACGCACAGAGCTCGTGTGGCGGGGGGCCCGCAGGCGGGGTGTTGTCAGACAGTCTCGAGCAGAGCAGCCTAGAATCACGGCCGGGGCCTGGGCGGGGCTCAACTCTATGCGGGGGATTATGCAATGAAGCTGCGTTCGGCGTGCGCTCATGTGATCGCGCTGATGTCGCTCGTTGTCATGGCGTGGCTGGTGCCGCACGGGAAAGCGTTGGCACAGCCTGCCGCGCCCGGGGGCGCGCGCCTCGCTTCGCTCACCATCGTCAGCACGCTGCCCGAGGCCTATGCAAGGGCCCGCGTGCGCGCGTTCGAGCAGGCCAACCCCGGCGCGCGGGTCGAGTTGATCACCCAGCGCCCGGAACAGATTCTCGCCACGCTCCGTTCAGGCACACCGGCGCAGCGCCCCCACCTGATCTGGTCCGGCTCGTCCGAGAACTTTGCTGCCGCGGCGGCCGACGGGCTTCTTCTGGGGGTCGACGGTGAGCCTCAGCCAGTGGGCGCGGTGTCGGAGCAGGCGCTCACTGCCCGGGCGCAGCACCTGATCCGGATTGCCCTCGCGCGCCCCGCCTCGGCCTCGACCCTGGCCTGGCCCGAGCGCTGGCAGGACCTCGCCCAGGGCGAGTGCACCGGTGCGCTCGCCAATCCGTTTGCCGCGGCGGGTGGCCTTGGAAACCTGCTGATTGAGTCGGCGCTTCAGGATCGCGGCTGGGAGGCGGGATGGGCCCTGCTTTCCGGGCTGGTTGCCAATAGCGCGCCCGCCGAAGGCGCAGGCGCTTCGCTCCTCGGGTTTGTGCTGGAAGACGCAACCAGCGATCCGTCGCTTGAGCTGCGTCCTGCGTTTTCTGTGATCGTGCAAACGCGGCTTGCTCTGGTCGCCTCCAGTTCGCGCGACACCAGGCTTGCGCAGCGCTTCGTTCGATTTATTGTTGCTGCGCCTTCTGCCCCGCCCCCTTCGGCCTCACCCGCAGCATCGCCCGCCGCCCGGCGCTCGCAGCCTGCGCTGGCGCAGTATCTATCCCTGGATCTGGCCCAGTTGGAGCGACGCGAACCGGTTGTGAGCGCGCTGGCCCGACAGTGGCTTCTTACCGACGCGCCCCAGCTCAGGCAGTCATGTGCTGCGCTCCGTGAGGCAACCCGCCGCGTGGCGGGGCTGAGCGATGAGCGCCCTGCCAGACAGGCGATTGCTGAGGCGCGCGCGCTTGCCTACGGCCCGGCGTTGCCCGAGCGCATGCTGGCCGACGAGTCGGTTACTCAGGCCTTTAACCCGCAGATTCGGGAGGCGCTGCGCCGGCCGCGCGTGGCAGCCCTCGAGGCGCAGTGGGCGGCGGCAGCGCTTGATCGCCACACCCAGGCCCGGGGGCGACTTTCTCAGGTGAGGCTCACGCCATGAGCCTGAGGGGCTGGATCATCACCGGACTCACCCGAAAGGAGAACGGTCATGAATACGAAGACAGTGCCTGTCAGCCCGGTATCCGCCTGGAAGCAGTGGCTAGCCTCTGACAGGCTGGTGCTGATTGCCTGCCTGTGCGCAATCCCCGCTGGCGTACTCCTCTCCGGGGCTTGAGCGCGCGGGGCGCCCTGCATGGGGGCGCGTAGTCAGCCGCTTCCCTGTTTAGCGGAACACCACGGTTTTCGAGCCGTTCAGAAGCACTCTGTGTTCGGCATGCCATTTGAGTGCCCGCGCTAGCACCACGCTTTCCACGTCGCGCCCGATCGCGGTGAGCGTGGCAACGTCCATGGTGTGATCGACGCGCGCTGCGTCCTGCTCGATGATGGGGCCTTCATCGAGATCGGTGGTGACGTAGTGGGCGGTGGCACCGATCAGCTTCACGCCCCGGTCGTGCGCCTGCTGGTAGGGGCGTGCGCCCTTGAAGCTCGGCAGAAACGAATGATGAATATTGATGGCCCGGCCTTCGAGCTGAGCGCAGAGATTCGGCGACAGCACCTGCATGTAGCGGGCCAGCACCACCAGCTCCGCACCTTCAGACTTCACGACCTCCAGCAGTCGCGCCTCGGCCTCGGCCTTGGTCTCTGCGGTGACAGGGACATGGTGAAATGCAATGTCGTAGGAGGCGGCCATCTGATAGAAGTCGCGGTGGTTGGAGACGATCGCGCGAATATCGAGCGGCAGCAGGCCGCTACGCCAGCGGAACAGCAAATCATTCAGGCAGTGGCCGAGCTTGGACACCATGATGATGGTGGGAAGTCTGCGGCTGAGTTCAACCATTCTTGCGCGCATGGAAAACGACTGCGCCACTGGCTCGAATTCCGTGCGCAGTGCATCGATAGGCATGCGCTCAATGGCAAGCTCGAACTGAACGCGCATGAAAAAAAGGCCTGTTGCCACATCGCCAAATTGCGCGGCCTCCACGATGTTGGCGCCACGCTCGAAAAGAAAACCCGATACCGCGTGAACAATGCCGGCGCGGTCGGGACATGAGAGCGTAAGCACATAAGAGGCATTCATGACGGAGGCACTTTCGATTGGGCGGGGCGTGGTGGTGGTGCGCTACGATCGGTGAATAACGCATTGGCCTGCGCATAGCCGATCGAGCCCTGATGAAACGAAGTGTAGCGACCTTCGTCCAGCAGTTCGCGGGCGATGCGGCGGGCAAGGCCCAGCATGGCCCGCGCGGGTCCCGATCCCTGCGACAGGCGGCGCACACCCAGCGCCTGCAGCGTGGCGATGTCGGGGCAGCCCGGCATCGCCAGTACGTTAAGCGGGGCCGATGTGGCCTCAACCAGCAAGGACAGGGTGGAGGGATCGAGCGCGCCCGGCACGAATACGCCGTCGGCCCCGGCTTCGACGTAGGCCTGGCAGCGGGTGATGCTCTCCGAAAGCCTGAGCGGCGCATCCCAAAGCGCGAGCCAGAAGGCGTCGGTGCGCGCGTTGATGAAAAGCGGGATGCCGCTTGCGTCCGCCGCGCGGCGCGCTGCGCGGATGATCTCGCACTGCGCCTTGAGATCGTTGAGTGACGAGGCGCCCGGCCGAGCGTCTTCGAGATTGACGCCCACTGCCCCGGCCTCCAGGGCGAGCCTGCAGGTTTCGGCAACCTCCGCGGGGGAATGTCCGTAACCGGATTCGAGATCGGCAGAAACAGGAATGGCCACCGCCCTTGCGATGCGGGCAATTGCCGCGATCATGTCCTTGCGCGCGATCGACTCGCCATCGGGTGCGCCTTGCGCGTAGGCCACGCCCGCGCTCGAAGTACCCAGCGCCGAAAATCCTTCGTGCTCGAATACCACCGCGCTGGCTGCATCCCAGACGCTGCCTATCCTGAAGATTGCCGGGCCGTGATGAAGCGCGTGGAACTGTCTGGCCCGCTCGGCTTGTGAGACGTCCACGCGCGAAATCCCGCCTACATCGTGGCGGTGGCAAGTGGCGGGGCGTCGCCCTCGCCCTCCTGCTGCTGGAGCGCAAAGATTGAGGTGTAGCCGCCCGACCAGTCAGGCGGCAGCAGGCAGGGCCGCGGATCGTGATGCGCCCAGGTTGCACGCTTGCCGGCGATGATCGCCTGATCGTGTTTGGGTCGGATGGGATTGACCGTATACGGAAAGGCATCGGCCGAGGTAAGCGTGTA
>Ga0172372_10005024_pt1 | contig 18581 bp, 18 predicted proteins | sample LakKiv5m_2_FD_114544 | JGI IMG/M metagenome (GOLD analysis project Ga0172372, IMG submission 114544) | Freshwater microbial communities from Kabuno Bay, South-Kivu, Congo - kab_092012_9.5m | ecosystem: Environmental > Aquatic > Freshwater > Lake | place: Democratic Republic of the Congo...
AGGGCCGCCCGGGGGCGATCCGGGCGGTGGCAGACCGGCAGAGCACAGCAGAGCAGCGGCAGCGGCAGGGCACACAGGAAGCACAGGGTGCACCGGGTGCACAGGGCAGGGCGCGGCAGCGCCAGCTGGCCGGCAGCAGGGCGCAGCGGCGCTGGCGGCGCTGGCGGCTTGGAACCGATCGATCGGCCGGCGGCGGCCGCTTCAGCCGGCGCTGGTCGCGGGGCGGGGATCGCTGCCGGGCTGCGGCTGGGCGCTCAGCCGCCAGGCCTCCTGGGGCAGGGGTTCGGTGCCGTATTCCCAGTCGTCGTAATCGGGATCGTTGCGGATCTGGCGGTGCCGTTCCTTCTGCACCGCGAAGTTGTGGGCGGGGCTGCCGGCGATGGGTGAATCCGACTCCTCCCCGGCGATGGCCTCGCCCGCCGCCGGGGAGGAGTCGGGCAGGGGGGAGGCGTCAGCGGGATCCATGGCCAGAGGAGATGCAGGGCGCCATTCTCGCCGGCCGCGGCACCGCCTCTGATCCGATGCCATCAGGTCAGATGCCCTCGGATCAGACGTTGAACAGGAACTCCATCACGTCACCCTCCTGCACCACGTATTCCTTGCCCTCGGAGCGCAGCCAGCCGCGGTTGCGGGCCTCGGCCAGCGAGCCGGCCTCGAGCAGCTGCTGCCAGCCGATCGTCTGGGCCCGGATGAAGCCGCGCTCGAAGTCGGTGTGGATCACACCGGCGGCCTGGGGGGCGCTCATGCCGGCACGGATCGTCCAGGCACGGGTCTCCTTCTCGCCGCTGGTGAAGTAGGTGCGCAGGCCCAGCAGGGCGTAGGTGGCGCGGATCAGGCTCTGCAGGCCGCCCTCCGCCACGCCCAGGCCGGCCAGGAACTCGCCGCGCTCCTCGGCGGGCAGCTCGATCAGCTCGGCCTCCACCTGGGCGGAGATGCGCACCGTGGCAGCTCCCTCCCTGGCGGCCAGGCCCTCGACGGCGGTGCAGAAGGCATTGCCCTCCGCCAGGTCGTCCTCGCTGACGTTGGTGGCGTAGATGATCGGCTTGGCGGTGAGCAGCCCCAGGGGCTTGACAAAGACCGCCTCTTCCTCGGAGAGCTCCACGGAGCGGGCGGCGGCGCCCTGCTCCAGGGCGGTCTGGATGCGCTCGAGGGCGGCATCCTCGGCCTGGGCCTCCCTGCTGGTGCGCAGCTGCTTCCTGAGCCGCTCGCGCCGCTTCTCCACCTGGGCGAGATCGGCCAGGGCCAGCTCCAGGTTGATCACCTCGGCATCGCGCAGCGGATCGACCGAACCCGACACATGGATGACGTCGTCGTCCTCGAAGCAGCGCACCACATGCACGATCGCGTCCACTTCGCGGATGTTGGCGAGGAACTTGTTGCCGAGGCCCTCGCCCTGGCTGGCCCCCTTGACCAGGCCGGCGATATCGACGAACTCGACGCGGGTGGGGACGATCTCACGGCTGCCGCTCAGGTCGCTGAGCTGCTGCAGACGCGGATCGGGAACCGCCACCACACCGGTGTTGGGCTCGATCGTGCAGAAGGGGAAGTTGGCGGCCTGGGCCTGGGCGTTGGCCACCAGGGCGTTGAACAGGGTCGACTTGCCGACGTTGGGCAGACCGACGATTCCGGCTTTGAGCATGGCCCGAATCTAAAAGGCAGCCAGCCAGCCCCAGCCACTGCCGCGACCGGCGAGACTTTGTAACAGAGTTGTAGCGACCCATTCCCACTCTGTCTCCCCTGCGCCAGCTGCCGCCCGACCCCGCCCCGGTCACCCCTGTCCCCGATACGGCAGCGCCGGCCCGCCAGCCGCTGCGGCGGCGCGGCTCCCGCCGTCGCCTCTGGATCGGCCTGCTCGTGGCCGCCGTGCTGCTGAGCGGCCTGGGCCTCTGGCAGCGGCAGCGCAGCAGCGCCCGTCGGGATGTGCGGCCGTACACCACTCTCTCCCGTTCGGGAGTGCTGCCCGGGGTGATCAATGCCAGCGGCGAGCTCGATGCCGTGACGCGGGTCAATGTCAGCCCCCGCCGCCAGGGCGTGCTCACCCAGCTGCTGGTCGATGAGGGGGATCTGGTGCGCGCCGGCCAGGCCCTGGCGCGGATGGATGGCAGCGATCTGCAGGACCGCCTGCGCGAGCTGCAGGCCAACCTGCGTTCGGCCGAGGCCGAACGCGACCGCAGCCGCCAGGAACTGCTCTACAACGAGACCCTGTTCCGCCAGGATGCGATCAGCCAGAACGACATCAACCGGTTCCGGGCCGACTACCAGGTGCGGGCGATGGCGGTTCGCGCGGCGGCCGAACGCCTCGCCCAGCGTCGTGTGGAGCAGGCGGAGCTGGTCGTGCGCGCCCCGTTCGATGGGGTGATCAGCCAGCGTTACGCCGATCCCGGCGCCTTCGTCACGCCCACCACCACGGCCAGCAGCAGCCTGGGGGCCACCAGCTCCTCCATCGTCGAGGTGGCCCGCGGGCTGGAGGTGGTGGCCAAGGTGCCCGAGAGCGACATCGGCCGGCTGCGGCTGGGCATGCCGGCGACGGTGCGGGTGGATTCGTTCCCGGCCCGCCGCTATCCGGCCCGCATCCGCCAGATCGCCCCCCGGGCGGTGAAGACCAACAATGTCACCTCGTTTGAGGTGAAGCTGTCGCTGGAGCGGCCGGCGCCGGAGCTGCGCATCGGCATGAGCGCCGACATCGACTTCCGCACCGGTCAGCTGCAGGCGCGCACCCTGGTGCCCACCGTGGCGATCGTCACCGAGGAGGGGCGGCCGGGTGTGCTGGTGGTGGGGCGTGATCAACAGCCCAGCTTCCGGCCGGTGGAGCTGGGGGCCAGCAGTGGCCGCGACACCCAGATCCTGCGCGGCCTCGACCCCGACAGCCGGGTGTTCATCGATCTACCGCCCTGGGCGAAGCAGCGCCGCAGCGGGGGCTGAATCACTTGCCGCGGCGGGCGGCCGCCTGCCGCGGGGCTGGGCGGCAGGTTTGCGATAGGCCTGGCCCGCCCGGAGAGTTGCCCGCCCGGAGAATCGCTGGCAAATCCGGGCCTCAGGCAGAGGGGAGCGCATGCAGGCAGGCCCAGGTGCGCCCCGAGGCCTCACTCCCCGAGACCCTGCGCCCCGAGCCACTCGGCCCCGAGGCTCTGCGGCGGCGGCCCGAGCCGCCAACCGATGCAGCGATGTCGATGCAGCTGGGCTGCATTGCTGCGGCAGCGGTAGTCGCGCCGATCCCAATGCCTAGAAGGCAAGTATTCAGACAGGGGCCCCCATGGCAAATCTGCGCAACTTCAGATTCACCAGCCGCTCTGATTTCGCCCTTTCTTTCAATGGTGTTGGGTTAATCGCAATCAGCTGGTTGACATCCAGGCCGGAAATGATCTGATCCTGGGCATGGGAGGCGGCATAGGCCTGAATCAGCAGGGCGGAGTGATCGACACAAGCGAGGGCGACGACAGCATCCTGGGCACGGGAAAATCCTACGGAATTATCAATGGCGACAACTCGACAATGCATACCGGCAACGGCAATGACACCATCTTTGGTTCCGCCAGAAATTCCTATTCTGTATGCGGGATACTCAATTATGACAGCAGTATCTTCACCGGAGACGGAGATGACAGCATCATTGGCAGCAGCCGCAATGGCGGCGTGGGCTTACTGAATAAATCTGACCCGTCCAATAATTCCGTTATCGACACGGGCGAAGGCAATGATTCGCTGCTTGGAGATGGATACACACAAGGGATTTTCAATCAATCAAGCGGTTATCTTTCTGGTATTGCAACCCGCGACGGCAATGACAGCATCACTGGCTTAGCTATAATCGGAGATGGGATCTACAACTCCTCACAGAGTGTTATTGACACGGGATCGGGAGATGATACCATTATCGGCCAGGGCGGCGCCGCAGGGTTTGACATCTTCAATGCTGGCTCGATAAACGCCGGCGAAGGAAATGATGCGATCGATGCATTTAACAGGGGCTTCGGCGGCACGGGATACTTCTTTCTTGGACCTGGCGACGATCAGCTCAAGGGATTCGGCGCGGGCTTTTTTGACGGAGGAGAGGGTGAGGATACCATCAGCTTTCGGCCAGGCACCTATAAAATCAAGGCTGAGGGCGACTACTATAACATCAGCCTCGTTAATGATCAGAGCGGTGCCGTGATGCAGGCCAGAGGTTTTGAGAAATTTGGTAGTGGTGCCGACATCACGGATTTCATGGACGCTGTTGGCCTTGGGCAGGTGACCTTCTAGTGTGCCGTCCTGCAACTACGCAGGGGAATGGAGGGACGATGCGCCGGCCCCTGGGTATCCAGTAGGGCAAGGCTTCCAAGCCCCATCAGCAGGTCCTGGATTGGGCCTAAACATGCGGGACAGCACACTAGCGCTTCTGCCCATGACCCCGGGCGGTGGCACACCCCTCGCCCGCGCCTGCGCTCCCCACCTCCAGGCCCCAGGTGCCGTTGGTGGGGGATTGAGTGCAGAGAATTGAGGGGAGAACTATCTCCGTACCGTCATCACGGGAGGGATTTATCACAGGGGATGACGGCGCAGGGCTGAACCACCACACGATCCGAACCATCGCAGCGGAGACTCGCCCGGCACCGCGCCGCCCTGCAGTCAACCCGGCGCCACTCCCAGCAGATCGCGGTAGAAACGGCGGTAGTCGGCCAGCATCCGCTCCAGGCTGAAATGGTGGCGAAGCTCCGCAGCGGCAGCGGTGCCCAGCAGTTGGCTGGGCCGCGGTGGTGGGGTGGGGCCGGCCAGAACCTGGCGCCAGGCCTCGCCATCACCGGGCGCCAGCAACGTGGCATAACCGCCGCCGATCTCCCGATGCACCGGCAGATCCGAGGCGATCACCGCAGCATCGCAGGCGAGCGCCTCGATCAACGGCAGCGAGAAACCCTCCGCCAGGCTCGGCACCAGCACAGCCCGGCAGTGGCGATACAACCAGGCCAGCTCCGCATCGGTGGGATCGACCAGCTGCACCCGGCCCGCCAGCCCCCAGCGGCGCAGCTGCTGCCGCTCGCCGCCGCGCAGCGGACCACCACCCGCCAGCACCAGCTGCCCCGGCAGGCGGCCGAGCAGTTCGAACAGCGCCGCCGTGTTCTTGTAGCCGCCGCGGCGGCCCACATACAGATGGAACGGCCGCCGCGGCGGCCGGCGGCAGGGCCGTGCCTGCAGCTGCTGGAAGCCACTGCCGTGGTGGATCACCCGGATGCGACCGGCCAGATGCGGCGCCAGGGCCGTCAGATCCGCGGCGCTGCTGGCACTGACGCTGACGATGGCATCACTGGCCTCCAGCCACTCGCGTTTGCGCAACCGCCGCCCGCCGCGGCCGAGCGGCGCCAGCTGCGGCAACAGCTCCGGCGTCATGTCATGCAGGGTGGAGACCAGCGGACAGGGCAACGCCCGCGGTGGCGCACCGAGGTAATAGGTGGCATGCAGCAGCCCCGCCGCGGCCTGGGCCAGCATCCCGGGGTCGATCTCGGCCCGATCCATCCATCCCAGGCGCCGCCGCAGCTGATACAGCTGGATCGGCACCCGGATCAGCCCCGGTCCCCGCAGATGGATGTTGCCATGGCAGCGAAACGGCAGCCGCACCGCCAGCTCCGGGGCGGGCAGGCCGCGGATCAGATCCGCGAAGCAGCGGCTGATGCCGCCGCGGCCGAGCAGATGGAAGATCTGCTGGTCGAAACAGATCTGCACCACAGACAAGGGATTCGCGGCCGTCCGGTAAAGTCCTTGCCGCCGACTGTAGAGAGCAGCGGTGATGCCTTCATCGGTTGCGGGGAGTTCATGCTGGTCAGCGTGCTGACTCCCTGCCTGGAGAATCCACAGGCCCTGGCCGCCACGCTCGCCTCGATCCTCACGCAGTGCCTGCCGCCCCACACGCAGGCCGAACTGATCGTGCTGGACGGTTCGAGCACGCCTCACTGCCGCCGGGAAGCGGAACGGCAACGGCAGGCGCTGCAGCAACGCCGCTGGCGGCTGGCGGTGATCGGGCGGCCGGCACGCGGCATCTACGACGCCCTCAATGCCGCCCTGCGCCAGTCGACGGGCCGCTGGCTGCAGGTGCTGCCCGCCGGCGATCGCTATGCCGATCCCCACAGCCTCCAGCGCCTGCTGGCCCATGCCGGCCGGCTGCAGGCCCAACGTGGTGCCACGCCAGCCGCCGTATTCGGCCAGGCATGGGTGGAAGCATCCCGAGGCCGGCTGCGCTGGCTCACGCCGGATCCCCGCGTGGGCTCGATCCAGGCCTGGTTGCAGCGGATGGTCCCCTGCCATCAGGCGGTGCTGTTCGCGGGCAGCTGGGCGCGGGCCCATCCCTATCCCGAGACCAGCCGCATCTATGGCGATCGCCCCGTGATGCGGGCCGCCCTCGCCGCCAGCGGCCCGGAGGCCTATCTGCCGCTGCCGGTGTGCCGCTACCGCCTCGATGGCCTCTCCAGCGGCCTGCCGGATCGACAGGCGCTGCGCCAGCGGCTCGCGGATCCGGCCCTGGCTGCCGGCGGGCGGCGGGCGGAACGGATCAAGGCATGGCTGCGCCTGGTGCTGCCCGCCGCGGCCTATCCGCAGCTGATGCGGCTCCGGGCCGCCTGGCTGGGGTGGCGCTGCTGATGCCGCTGATCTCGATCATCACCCCCTTTCGCAATGCGGAAGCCTTCCTGCCCGGGCTGGTGCAGACGGTGCAGGCCCAGACCTGCGCCGACTGGGAGTGCCTGCTGGTGGATGACGGTTCCGAGGATGGCGGCGCCGCGCTGCTGGAGCGCTGCTGCGCCGCAGATCGCCGCTTCCGGCGGCTGCCGCTGCCGCTGCCTGCCGCGACCGAGCCACGGCTGCCGGCCCGCCCCCGCAACCATGCCCTCGCGCGGGTGCGCAGTCCGCTGGTGGCCTTCCTCGACTGCGACGACCTCTGGCATCCGCGCAAGCTGGAACTGCAGCTGGCCTTCCATCAGCAGCGCCAGCTGGATCTGTCGGTGACGGCCTATGCCCGCTTCCGTGGGCTGGACCAGCCGCCCCTGGCGCTGCGCTGCCCACCGCCGCAGCTGGGGTTGGCGCGGCTGCGCCGCAGCAATCCGATCCCGCTGCTCACGGTGCTGATCCGCACTGAGCTGCTGCAGCGCGGCTTCCCGCCGGTGCCCCACGAGGATTACCTGCTCTGGCTCGATCTGTTCCGCGCCCATCCCGATCTGCGCTACGCGGCGCTGCCCTCGCTGCTGGCCTTCTATCGACTGCATGTGAGCAACCAGTCGCGCCATCTGTCCCAGGTCACCGGCTGGACCTATCGGGTCTTCCGCCGCCATGGCCTGGGCCGCGGCGCCGCCCTGCGCCAGCTGCTGCTCTGGGGTGGTCATCACGCCCTGCAGCTGCTGACGGACCGCATCGGCGGCACACCAGCGCTGCCGGTGCGGACACTGCAACAGCGATCACCCCTGGATCTGACGCCGGGCGGCCGGGGGATCTGATGGCGTGGGTGTGGGCGTGGCAGGAAGGCAGCGTCTGGCGGCGGCTGTGGCGGCAGCTGACCCCGCGGCGCCATCGCCAGCTGCTGCTCGCATGCGGCCTGATGCTGGTCAGCGGCGCCCTCGAAATGCTGTCGTTGGCGGCGGTGGTGCCTCTGCTCATGGCGCTGATGCAGTGGAGCGAAGCGGCACGGCCATGGCTGGCCTGGCTGTTCTGCCTGGCGGTGATCGCCGCAGCGGCGGTGCGGATCGCCAACCTGCGGGCGGCGTTCCAGCTGGCGGGGGCGATCGGGGCGGATCTGGGAGAGGCCGCCTTCCGCCGCACCCTGGCACGGCCGCACCACGAACACCGCCTGCTGGAGGCCGGACGGGTGGTGGCGACCCTGGCACCTCAGCAGCGGCAGCTGATCACCCAGGTGCTCCAGCAGGCGCTGCTGCTGGTGAGCGCAGCCGTGCTGGTCGTGGCGATCACGGCGGTGCTGGCGGCGCTGGCCTGGCGGCTGCTGCTGCCGCTGCTGCTGGCGGTGGCGGCCAGCTATGCGCTGCTCAGCCGCGCCGGTCGCAGCCGGCTGCAACGCCGGGGCGAGGAGGCGCTGCGCCTGCAACGGCAGCTGATCCGACTGATCCAGGACCATCTGGCGGCGATCCGTCCGCTGCTGCTGCGCGGTGGCATCGGCGCAGTGGCGGCGGGCTATGGCGCCATCGAGCGGCGCATGCGCCGGCTGGAGGCCGCGAACGCCGTGTTCACGGCCCTGCCCCGCCATCTGCTCGAACCGCTGGGGATGGTGGCCATCGCCCTGACCGGTCTGGTGTTGCTGGAGACGGGGCGGCCGGCGCTGCAGGTGCTGCCCGGCCTGGCGCTGCTCGCCCTGGCCGCCCAGCGGCTGCTGCCGCTCAGCCAGCAGCTCTGGACGGGCTGGGCCTCCCTCACCGCCGCCGAACCGTTGCTGGCCTCGCTGCTGGAGTTGCTGGAATGGCCGGAGCCGCTGGATCCACCGCCGGCGGCACCGCTGCAGAGCTGGCGACGGGTGGCGCTGAAGGCGGTGCGGTTTGCCCATGAACCCGGTGCAGCGCCGCTGCTGTGCGACTTCAGCCTCGAGCTGGCGCGGGGCGAATGGCTGGGGCTGACCGGACCCTCAGGCGCCGGCAAGAGCACGGTGGTGGATCTGCTCCTGGGGCTGCTGACGCCGGAGGCGGGGCGGCTGTGCGTCGATGGCCAGCCGTTGGAACCCGGATCGGAGCGGCTGCGGCGTTGGCAGGCGGGCCTGGCCCATGTCGGAGCGGTGGTGCCGCTGCAGGCGGGGGATGTGGCGCTGAATGTGGGCAGCGGCGCCACGGCTGCGGGCCTGGCGCCGGCGGAACTGGCGGCGCTGGCGGAGCTGACGGGACTGACGGCACTGCTGCAGCGACCGGTGGGGGAAACGGGGCGCAACCTCAGCGGCGGCCAGCGGCAACGGCTGGGTCTGGCGCGGGCCCTGGCGGCACCGTTGACGCTGCTGGTGCTCGATGAGGCCACCGCCTGCCTGGATGGGGCTGCCGAGGCGACGATCCTGCGACGCCTGCGCCAGCGCCAGCCGGATCTGGCGGTGCTGCTGGTCAGCCACCGCGAGGCCAGCCTCAGGCTGTGTGATCGTGTGGTGCACCTCGAACCTCCCCATGGGTGACGACAGGCCACCGGGCCCGGGGGTGCTGCGCCGCCGCGCCGCCGCCCTGCTGCTGCTGTTTCTGGCGGTGGCCGCGGCGGGCGGCTTGTTCCTGGCCTGGATGGTGCAGCTGCTGTCGCGCTCCTTGGCACCGCAGCCGCTGCCGCCACAACCGCCGGCGAGGGCCGCAGACCGCGACCGCTAGCGTTGTCACCCGGCGGGGTGGGGTGGACGGTGTGGATCGAGGTCACGGCCCGGGCCCGTCACCCGTTGTACGGCTGCGGCACGCCGGTGGCCTTCCGCTCCGCGGAGGGGGGAATCGAGCCGGAGCGGCTGGCGATCTGTGATGCAACGGCCTGCGAACGGTTTTTCTGGCGGCTGGACGCGCTGCCCAGCGCGGTGGAGGCACCGGAGGCGGCCGCACCCCTGAGCCTGTCGTTTCGGGAGGTGGGGGAGCGCACGGCACGGCTGGGCATGATCCGGCAGCTCTGCGCCGACGATCCGCTCACCCGCTACGACGACCCGCTGCAGCTGCAGCAGGAGCTGGAGCCAGCGGCTGGGGCGGGCCTGGAGCGGCTGTGGTGCCGCTATCGCCGCTACCTGCAGGAACGGCAGCGGCTGCTGTTCGCGCGGCAGCCCTTCGGGAGCCGGCACTACCCGCAGCAGTGCCGGCCGGAAACGGAGGGGCTGGCGATGATCCGCTGGCTGGCGCCGGAAACGAACCGGCGGGTGGCGGCCGGACTGCCGCTGGTGACTGTGATCGTGCCCTGCTACGGCAAGCTGCCGGTGACCCTGCGTTGCATCGAGAGCCTGCTGGCGGAGCGCACCTACCAGCGGCGGCCGCTCTGCCGCCTGGAGCTGCTGCTGCTGGATGACGCCTCGCCCGATGGTTCGGGGGTGCTGCTGGCCAGCCTCGATGGCCTGGAGCCGATCCGGGTGCTGTGCAACGACGAGAACCTGGGCTTCCTGCGCACCTGCAACCGCGGCGCCGCCGTGGCCGAGGGTGATTATCTCGCCTTTCTCAATAACGATACAGTGGTGACTCAGGGCTGGCTGGATGAGCTGCTGGAGAGCTTCCGGCTGTTCTCCGGCACCGGTATGGCGGGATCGATGCTGCTGTATCCGGATGGTCGCCTGCAGGAATCCGGCGGCATCGTGTGGCGTGATGGCAGCGCCTGGAACTATGGCCGCGGCAGTGATCCCAACTCACCGGAGGTGCGGTTCGCGCGCGATGTCGACTACGTTTCCGGTGCCTCGATCCTGGTGCCGACCGCCCTGTTCCGCAGCCTGGGCGGCTTCGACAACCGCTACGCACCCGCCTACTACGAAGACACCGATCTGGCCTTGCAGATCCGCGACCGAGGCCTGCGGGTGATCGTCCAACCCAGCTCGCGGGTGATCCACTTCGAGGGGGTGAGCAGCGGCCGTGATGAGGAGGCGGGCGCCAAGCGCCACCAGGCGCGCAACGGTCAGCTGTTCCGGCGCAAGTGGGCCGGGCGGCTGGCGGATCATGCCGCCAACGGCGAGAACCCGCTGCTCGAACGCAACCGCGGTCGCATCGGCCGGCTGCTGGTGCTGGAGATGACCACACCGACCCCGGATCAGGATGCCGGCTCGCTGTACATGTTCAACATCCTGATGGCCCTGGTGCAGCTCGGCTATGACGTCAGCTTCATCCCGGTCGATAATCTCGCCTTCTTTCCGGAATACAGCCCAGCCTTGGAACGGTTGGGGGTGCGGATGCTGGTGCATCCATTCCTGAGTTCGGTGCAAGAGCATCTGCAGCAGGAGGGCAACAGCTATGACGGTGTGCTGCTGGCGCGACCGGAGGTGGCCGAGCGCTGCCTGGAGGCGATCAAGCGCCATGCCCCCCACGCGCGGCTGCTCTACTACACCCATGATCTGCATCATCTGCGCATGGAGCGCCAGCGGGCACTGGATCCGACCGCGGTGAGCGAGGCTGCGATCGCAGCGATGCGCAACCTGGAAAAAGAGATCGTCGATGTGGTCGATGGCGTGCTGTATCTGAGCGAAACGGAACAACGGGAGGCCGAGCAGCGGCTGGCGCCCCGCAGCCGCGGTTTCGTGCTGCCGCCGGTGGTGGAATCAGCGGTGGGGGAGAAGGGCTTCGCGCAGCGCTGGGGGGTGGTGTTCATCGGTGGCTTCGGGCATCCGCCCAATGCCGATGCGGTGCTGTGGTTCGCGGCGGAGGTGATGCCACGGCTGCGGGCCGCCGGGGCGACCATCCCGTTCCATGTGGTCGGTGCCAATCCGCCGCCGCAGGTGCGGCAGCTGGCCGGGCCGGATATCGAGATCCATGGCTACCTGGCCGATCTGGAGCCATTCCTGGGCGATCGGCGTCTGGCGGTGGCACCGCTGCGTTACGGCGCCGGCGTCAAGGGCAAGATGCTCACGGCGATGGCGGCCGGCCTGCCGGTGGTGGCCAGTACCGTGGCCGCCGAGGGCCTGGCGCTACGCCATGGCGTCACCTTCCTGCGCGGCGACGACCCGGACGAGCTGGCCAGCGCGGTGCTGGAACTGCATGGCTCCCAGCCGCTGTGGGAGGAGATGCGCGAGGCGGCCCTGGCCCATGTGCGCAGGGGCTGGGGTGGGGCCGCCTGCCGCGCCACGCTCTGGCAGATCTGCGCGGCGGTGGGGCTGCCCGCCCCGCCGGACGGCACCCAGCTGGGCGATGCGCTCACCTACCGGCCCGATCTGGCGCGGCGGCTGGGGGCCGATGAACTGCTGGCACCCTGGAACCTGGGGCAGCTGGCGTGACCGTGAGCGCCACAAGCCGCGGCGATGGCGATGGCGATGGCGATGGCGATGGCATCGCCTATTCGATCGTCACGGCGGTGCGGGATCGCCTCGGGCAGCTGCGCATCACGGCCGCGGCGATCAGCCGCCACGGCCACCATGCCGAGCATCTGATCATCGACTGGTCCTCGCAACCACCGATCCGGCGGCAGGACCTGCCGGCTGACCCGCGGCTGCGGCTGGTGCGGGTGGAGGGGGAGCGGCAGTGGTGGTTGAGTCGCGCCTACAACCGCGGCTTCCAGCTGGCCCGCCACGGCTGGATCCTGAAGGCGGATGCGGATGCCCTGCTGGGGGAGGCCTTCTTCCGCCGCTTTGCCCCCGCGGCCGCGACGCTGCAGCTGCGTTATCTGATCGGAGGAGTGGCGGCAGCGGGCGGGCTGGATGACCTGGGTCTGTTCGCCGTGGAACGGGCGGCGCTGCTGGCGGTGGATGGCTTCAATCCCTACCTGTTCGGCTGGGGCTACGACGATCTGGACCTGTTCGAGCGGCTGTTTCTGCATCCCGGCACCACCCTGGCCCACCTGCCGGCCGCAGGCGTGGCCAACCTGCCCCATGGCATCGCCGAGCGACTGGGGGCGGCCGAGCCGGATCCAGGCGAACGGGACTGGCGACGCTGGCGGCGCTGGCGGCTGATCCAGCGGCAACAGGCCCAGCTGGAGGCCAATCGCTGCATGGCGGCGCTCACCCGTGCACTGCCGCGGGCCCTGGATGCTCCCGCCGACTGCCTGGAACGCCTGCCGGCGGTGCTGTTGCGCCAGCGGCGCCGGGCCCTGGTGCGCGGTTGGCTGCGGCCGCTGCTGGGCCGTCATGGCGGCCGACTGGCGGCGCTGCTGCCGGCGCCATGGCTGCCGGCCGTGCTGCAGGGCCTGGGGATCAGCGACCTGCCCCACCTGTCTGCCGTTCCACCTCCTGGCGAATCCGCAGCAGCCACTGCTGCCGCTCCGCCGTGAACGGGGAGCGGTCGCGCCGCAGCCGGATCGCCAGGCGCGGATCATCGGCAGCGACAACGATCTGGGGTTCGAGGGCCCGCACCAGCCGCTGCAGGCTGCCGGGCTGATCCGCCACCAGATCCTCCAGATCCAGGCGGTGGCAGGGCGGCAGCTGCCGGCTGGCCTGCTCCAGCCAGCACAGCTGATCGCGATACTCGGCGATGCTGCCGGCGATCGCGGCCGGATCGAGCAGCTGCTGGATCGGCAGGCCCTGGTGGGTGGTCACCAGGCCGAGATCGAAGGCGCCGGTGCAGCGGGAAAAGTGCAGGGATGCCACGGCAGCGCTCCAGTCGCGACGGCGCAACAGCAGCACCAGCGGCGGATCCTGGTCCAGGTTGAGCTCGGCCCGGGGCGGCGGGAAGCGACGGCGCAGCACCCGGGCCAGGCAGCCTCGCTCCTGGCGGGCCTGCAGCTTGAGCGAGAAGAACGGGACACCGCTGAACACCGAGGCGGCCGAGCGTTCCGCCACCAGGGTGCGGATCCAGGTGCGGGAACCGACCCGGCCAAAGCGGCTGAGGCTGGTGCGATAGAGCGGGTTGGGGTTGAGGTATTCGGTGGGGCGGCCGTAGCCGAGCTGCCAGAGCAGCCGGCAGAGGTGAAACGATCCGGAGCGGGGCGGCGCCAGCAGCAGCAGCCAGCGGCGAGGGCCCTGCAGGGCCGGCTGCTCGGCCTGGGTGGGAGAGGAGGCATCAAACCAGGGCGAGAGCAGCTCCAGCTCCCGCAGGGGCTCAAGCTCGCTGGCGGGGGGGAGGGCCATCGGGGGGAGGCAGGCGCCCTGGGGCCGCCCCGATCCTGACAGGCTCAGGGCCAGGGCCGCTTCAAAGTGCCGGTTGCGTCGCCTCAGGCGCGCGCGCCACGGGCAGCACGGGTGGGCTTCAGCACCGCAGGCGTTGCAGGCAGCGGGTTGAGCCCTGAGCTTCGGTCGCAGCCCCCGCGCCGAGTTTGAATCAGCCCTGAGCTCAGGGCGGTGGAGGGAAGCCGCCCGGCGGGGTGCTGCCGCCGTATGCCGGCGCACGGTCGGGCAACGGCGCATCATCTGGCAACAGCGGATCAGAGGGTGCGCAGACAGGCGGCGATCGTTTCCACCTCAGCCAGTTCGCGGATGGCGGCGAGGGCCGCCTGGAAGGACGACTCCAGCACCCGATGGGTGATCACCACGATCTCCGCCCCCTCGGCGCTGGCCTCGAACTGCACGATCGACTGGATCGACACCCCGGCCTGCCCGAAGCAGGTGCCGATGCGACCGATCACGCCGGCCTCATCGCGGGTGCGCAGGCGCACGTAATTGCGGTGATGGGTGGTGAGGCCATCCACCAGGCGGCATCGACGCCAGCTGCTGGCGGCCAGCAGCGGGTCGAGGCCGGCCTCCGCTCCACCCACCTTGCGGATGCCGGCGATGTTGAGGATGTCGGCCACCACGGCCGAGGCGGTGGGACCAGCGCCGGCCCCCGGCCCGAAGAACATCACCTGCCCCACCGGATCCCCTTCCACCAGGATGGCGTTGTTGACGCCGTGAACACCGGCGAGGGGATGCTGGCGCGGCAGCAGGGTGGGATGCACCCGCACATCGAGCGGCACCTCGGGCTGATCGAAGCCGGGATCGGCGCCATCCTGCTGCCGTTCGGCCACCGCCAGCAGCTTCACCACATAGCCCAGCTGGCTGGCGTAGGCCACATCACGCGCCTGAAGGCGATCGATGCCCTCGGTGGAGATCGCCTGGCGCGGCACCGGACCGCCGTAGGCCAGGCCGGCCAGGATCGCGATCTTGTCGGCGGCATCCCCGCCCTGCACATCGGCGGCGGGGTCGGCCTCGGCGTAGCCCAGCCGCTGGGCATCGGCCAGCACCGCCTCGTAGGCGGCGCCCTCATCGGCCATGCGGCTGAGGATGTAATTGGTGGTGCCGTTGATGATGCCGCTCACCCGTCGGATGCGGTTGCCGCCCAGCGACTGCTTGAGCGGCTCGATGATCGGGATGCCGCCTCCCACCGCCGCCTCGATCAGCACATACACGCCGCGGGCGGTGGCGGCGGCGGCGATCTCCTGGCCATAGCGGGCGATCACGGCCTTGTTGGCGGTGACCACCGGCTTGCCGGCCTCGATCGCCCGCAGGATCAGGGTGCGGGCCGGCTCCAGGCCGCCCATCACCTCCACCACGATGTCGACCGATGGATCATCGATCACGGCAGCCGGATCGGTGCCGAGCAGAGCCGCCGGCAGCTCCAGGGCCCGCGGGCGCCCGGGATCACGCACCGCGACCCGGCGCAGCTGCAGCTCGCCCACCAGGGGATGGCGTCCGGCGGGGCTGGCCAGGATCGCCGCCACACCGGCCCCCACCGTGCCCAGCCCCAGCAAGCCGATGCCGATGGTCATGCGCTGCTCAGCCACAAACGCTGATCCTAGAAATGCGCCGGGCCGTTGCCGTTGCCGCCCCGGCGTTTACCCCGGCGGCATCGGCTGCGGGCCTGGGCCTGCATCAGGCGCAGGATGTTGAGGAAACCGTTGGCCCGTGAGGGGGTCAGGCTGGCCTGCAGGCCGGTGCGGGCCAGGCAGGCGGGATCGATGCCGGCGGCCTGCGCCGGCGTCAGCCCCTCCAGCCCCTCGATCAGCAATGCCAGCAGTCCCTTGGTGATTGCGGCATCGGAATCACCCTGCCAATGCAGGCGACCATCCTCGAGGCTGGCCACCACATACACCTGCGAGACGCAACCGCGCACCTTGAAGATGTCCTGGCGCAGCGCCTCGGGCAGGGGCTGGAGCCTGCGTGCCAGCCAGAGCACGTATTCATAGCGGCGGCGAGGGTCGGAGGTGCTGGCCAGACGCTCGATGATGCGATCGAGGGCGGCGCTGCCGCTGCCGGCCACCGGCTCCGCTCCGCTGGGGCCAGGGTTGAGCTCAGGCACGGGGGCGCCGCAGCATCAGACCACCCAGGCTGCCGGCCAGGCCGAGCGTCAGCCAGCCCTGCAGATGCGACAGGCGCAGCGGCAGAACGGATCCAGACCGGCTGCTGCCACTGGCGGAGCTGGTGCCGCTGGCGGGGCTGGCGGGGCTGGTGCCGCTGCGGGCGGCGGGAACCTCCAGATAGTCGCGGTGGCCGGGCCCGGCATCCACCTGGATCTCCCAGTCGGCGCTGGCCTGGGGCGGCAGCTGGAAACGGATCCGGCCGTGATCATCGGTGTGGCCCAGGGCGATCGGGCCGCCGGTGGGCGGCAGCAGCCGCACCTCGGCATGGCTGGCCGGCATCCCGGTGGAGAAGCTGCTCTCCAGCTGCACGCTCAGCCCCCCGAAGCGCTGCAGCTGGCTCTGGATGCCGTGGGCCCGGGCCACGGGCGGCAGCAGGCCGAACGCTGCGGCCAGCAGACTGGGCAGCAGGCCGGGCAGCAGCGGGTGGGGAGCGAGACGGGACATGGCGGCGGCGGGATTTCAGGAGGCTTTCCAGCGGCTGTCGCGCGTCTTGCCGGCCTGCACCATGCGGGCGATCGAGCTGACCATCATCGAGAGGGCATCGGCATCGTCGCCGCGGGCCTGCAGTTCGGCGGCGAGCACGCGTTCCGCGGCGGTGCGGGGTCGACCGAGGCCCTCGAGTTCACGCCGGCCGGGCAGCGCACTGCGGCTCTGCAGCCGTGACGACGGCAATGCTTCGGTGGCGGCGGGAACGCGGGTGGCCGGACTGGCAGTACCGCGCGAGGCACTATCGCCAGAAGCAGCATCGCGGTAGGCGGAATCGCGGGAGGCACTATCGCGATGGGCACTATCGCGATAGGCATTGCCGCGGGAGGCATTGCCGCGGGAGGCCTGCTTCTGCAGCGTGGCGAGATCCAAGGGGGGCAGCAACGATGGGGCGATCCTGGCAGATCCTGCCCGCCGCCGGCAGGCACGTCAGCGGCCCTGCGGTGGTTGCAACCTGCTGTTACGGCGGGGCCGATTCCAACTCGGCGCGAGGGCTGCGGCCGACGCCCAGGGGTCAACCCGCTGCTGGCAACGCCTGCGGTGCTCAAGCCCAGCCATGGTGCCCGTGCCCGTGCCCGTGTCCGTGCCCGCGTCGCGAATGACTGGCGCAACCGGCATCTTGAAGCGGCCCTGGCTGTTATGGGCCCCGTTTCCGACCGGGCGCCAGCCAGCCGATCCCCCGCTCATCGAGCCAGCCATCGAAGGGCACATCCCAGGGGTCGGCCGGCAGCAGTTCGCAGCGGCAGGCCGCCGGCAGCACTGCCAGCGCCGGCACGGCGCGCCAGGCGGGATCGGCCCGCAGCCGGTCGTACCACCCGCCTCCGGATCCGAGCCGGATGCCGTGGCGATCGAGGGCGAGGGCCGGCACCAGCAGCAGACCCAGCTGGCCGGGGGCCAGGGCGGCAGCCCCCGGTACCGGCATGGGCAGATCGGCCGGTACGGGCCCTGGGGCGGCTGGCAGGGCAACCGCGGCACCGGTTGCCGCCTCGCTACCGGCCTGAGCGGTGGTGGCATGCCGCTCTGCCGGCCCTCGATCCGGCCCCATCAGACCATCGGCCGGCAGCGGCGCCGGGATGCCGCAGGCATCGGGCCGCAGCGGCGCATCGGGTTGCCAGGGCAGGTACACCAGACGGCCGTGGACTGCGCCGGGCGCCGCCGGCAGCACCGCCGGCAGGGCAAGCCGATTGGGGTCGGAGTCGAGGCCGACGCCGACGCCGAGGCGCTCCGCCAGGCCGGCGCGGGCCAGCGGCTGCAGATCCGGTTCGCTGCCCAGCGGCCAGTACAACCCCAGGCGCAGGCCCGGGGCCAGCAGCGCCGGCAGCTGCCGCAGGGCCACCGCCCGCAGGGCCGGAGCCACGGCGGCGATGCTCTGGCGGCGCAGGCGGCGGAAATGGCGCCGCAGACTCTGTTTGTCGGGGCTGTCGATCATCGCTGGAACCAGCCGGTGAGCGCTGCCGCCAGGGCATCGGCGGCATCATCGGGGCGGGGTGGCCGCTCGAGAGCCAGCTCGCGCATCACCGCCTCGAGCACCATCGGCTTGTCGGCATGGCCATCTCCGGTGAGCGCCTGCTTGATCTGCATCGGCGGAAACTCCAGCACCGCAATGCCGAAGCGGGCCAGGGTCATGATCAGCACACCACGGGCCTGCACCACGGCAATCGTGGTGCTGGAGCGATAGAAGAAGAACTTCTCCACCACCGCCAGATCAGGCCGCCAGCGCCGGATCAGCAGCCGCAGGTCGGCGGCGATCTCCACCATCCGCTCCCCTTCGCTGCGGCCGGGATCGGTGCGGATGATGCCGCAGTCGAGAAGTTGCTGGCGGCCGGGGCCCGGATCACCGTGGGCCGCGGCCGTCACCTCGATCACGCCGTAGCCGACCCGGGCCAGACCGGGATCAATGCCGAGGATCACCACAGAGGTGGCAGGCGGAATGGAACACGGCCCATCCTGCGCCGCAGGCGCAGCGACCCGCTGGCGGTCCTGCTGCGGATCTGCCCCCGGGGCCGGACAGCGCAGCCGACCCAGGGCTGATGCAAACTCGGCGCGAGGGCTGTGGCCAGAGCACAGGGGGCAGGGCTGCCTGAAAGTCTTGATCTCACCTTGCCAAGGCCAGCCTTGGCCAGCCTTGACGCGTGCGGCTGCAAGCCAGGCCCTGTCCCGATCGGCTTCAGGCATGACATCTGCGAGCCTGAGTGGCCTTTCGTCTGGACTTTCAGGCAACCCTGGCACAG
>Ga0172372_10005025_pt1 | contig 18580 bp, 12 predicted proteins | sample LakKiv5m_2_FD_114544 | JGI IMG/M metagenome (GOLD analysis project Ga0172372, IMG submission 114544) | Freshwater microbial communities from Kabuno Bay, South-Kivu, Congo - kab_092012_9.5m | ecosystem: Environmental > Aquatic > Freshwater > Lake | place: Democratic Republic of the Congo...
CCACCGGCTTCGCGGATGTGCTCCAGAGCCAGCTGGCCTCGGCGCGGGCGGCCGGGGCCGGGGTGGGCGCCATGGAGGTGAGCTCCCATGCCCTCGACCAGCAGCGGGTGGCGGGCTGCCGCTTCGCGGGCGCGGTGTTCACCAACCTCACCCAGGATCACCTCGATTACCACCACACCATGGAGGCCTATTTCGAGGCCAAGGCACTGCTGTTCACGCCCACCCTGCTGGCCGGCGGCGCCGTGGTGAACGGCGATGATCCCTGGGGGCGCCGCCTGCTGGAGCGGCTGCGGGCGGAGGCGCTGCTGAGCTGGCGCAGCTCCCTGGATGACGCCGACGCCGACGCCGAGCTGCGGATCAGCGATCTGGTTCTCGGTCCTGCGGGCATGGCCGGCAGGCTGCACACGCCGCTGGGCAGCGGCAGCTTCCGCTCCCCTCTGGTGGGGCGCTTCAATCTGATGAACCTGCTGCAGGCCGTGGGGGTGCTGGCGCAGCGGCAGTTCCCCCTGCCCACGCTGCTCGATGCCCTGGCCTCGTTCCGGGGGGTGCCGGGGCGGATGGAACGGGTGCGGCTCACGGCCGACATCCCCGCCCCTGCGGTGCTCGTCGATTACGCCCACACTCCCGACGGGCTGGAGAACGCCCTGGCGGCCTGCCGGCCATTCACCCGCGGTCGTCTGATCTGCGTGTTCGGCTGCGGTGGTGATCGCGATCGCAGCAAGCGGCCTCAGATGGGGGCGATCGCGGCACGGCTGGCCGATGTCGTCGTGGTCACCTCCGACAATCCCCGCAGCGAGGACCCGCAGCGCATCCTGGCGGATGTGGTGGCGGGCATCCCGGCGGGCAGTGAGCTGCAGGTGGAGGCCGACCGGGCCACGGCGATCGCCGCCAGCATCGCCGCCGCCGGCGAGGACGATCTGGTGCTGATCGCCGGCAAGGGCCATGAGGACTACCAGATCCTCGGCAGCACCAGGATCCACTTCGACGACCGCGAAGAGGCGCAGCGAGCCCTGCGGGCCCGTTGCCCCTGAATGCCACCGGGGCGCCCCTGCAGGCCCGCCGGTCGCGTTCAGAAGTTGGGTTCAGAAGTTGGGCTCAGAGGTGGCGTTCAGAACCGGTAGCCCGCTTTGGCGTAGAGGCCGTTGCCGAGCCAGGAGTTGTTCCAGGGGCCGGGGTTGTTGGCCGTGAAGAACTGCTTCACCCAGCCCAGCTCCACCAGCCAGTTGGGACCGCCGAGCCAGCGCAGCAGCAGACCGCCTGAGCCCAGCGAGTCCGTGCTGCGCACACCCTGGATCGTGCTGCTCACCCGGCCGGCGCCGAGGAAGGGCACCAGCTGCAGGGCCTGGTTCTGTTGCTGCCAGAAGGTCCATACCGTTTCCGCCGTGCCCAGCAGGCCGCTGTTGCCGCTGATCAACTGGCCCGGCAGGCCGCGCAGGCCCACATCACTGCCGAGCGAGAACTGCATCGAGGCGAGCAGGGGCTGGAACGCCCACTGGCCGCCCGCCCGCAGATTCAGCTGCCAGCCGGGGGCAAGGCTCCAGGCGGTGGAGATCAGACCGCCGACCGCCCTGGCCTGGCCGGGGTTGATGCCCACCTGGGCCAGTTCCTGGCGTTGCAGCACCGGTATGGAGGCGTTGATCCCCTGCAGCAGGTAGGCATTGCCGCTCCAGGCCAGCCGTGGGCTGATGCCGCTGCCGGACAGGCCCAGGCGCAGGAAGCCGGAACTGGGCTGGCTGATCAGCTGCGGCGTTGTGGCGGGCAGGGGCTGATCGGCGAGATAGGTATTGCTGCGATTGGCGCTGTAGGCCAGCGAGAGGCTCCAGCGCTGGGTGAGGCTTTCCCGGAAGACCCACTCCAGTTGCCCCAGGGCCTGGTACTGGCTGGTGGAGAAGCCATTGGCCGGGGCGGGCAGATCGATCAGATTGCGGCGGCTGTAGCCCAGCGCCGTGGTGAAGCTGAGCTGATCGCTGAGCGGCAGGGTATAGCTCAGTGAGCTGATCAGGGCGCCGAATTCAGGGGCGCTGCTGGCATTCAGCTCCATGTAAAGCAACAGGTTGTCGCCACGGGTGGCCAGGGACGGCTTGGCCAGGGCGGTGACGGCACGGAACTGGCCTGAGCCACTGCTGCCGTCATTGCGCACCGACAGGTCGCCCTGCCAGGGTTGGGTGCCCGGGCTGAGGGTCACCACCAGCACGGCCTGGCTGGCGTCGCTGCCCAGCCGCGAGAGGTTGCCACGCACCGAGGCCACCCCCGGCTGCAGCCGCAGCAGCTGCAGCTGGCGTTCGACGCGGGGCAGATGCAGAACCTCTCCCTGCAGGGGCCGCAGCAGCCGGCGCACCCGCCGGTTGAGCGGTTCATCCCTGCCATTCACCCGCACCTCGACGATGCGCCCCTCCACCACCTGCAGGCTGCCGGGAGCGGGGCTGGGGTTGGCATAGACGCGGGTATTGACATAGCCGAGGTTGACCAGGCTGGCCGCCAGGGAGGCGGCGCAGGCATTCAGCCGCTGCACGGGATCGCTGATCGCCAGGCAGGGGGCGAGCAGGCGGGCGATCTCGGCCTGGCCCAGGGGAACACTTCCCTCGATGCGGGGCAGCGGCGCGGCGGCAGCCGGAGCCGGAGCTGCAGCCGGAGCGGGACCGCCGGGGGCCGGCGTTTCGCGGGCCGGGGCGGGCTCGGTTTCGAGCGCCGGTGGCTGACCGGTCGGCGCAGCGGGCGGTGCGGATCGTTGCTCGCCGGCGCCGGCGCCTGGCAGGCGCACCGGACCCTGCTGCACCGGCGGGGCCACCAACTGGGCCAGCAGAAAAATCATGCGCCGTCGGCCGATGGCAGGCAATCGGCCCACATTGTTGATCGAGTTCAGCGGCAGCGCTGCGCATCTGTGCCGGAATCCGCAGTGCGCCGCGTTGCCGCAACCGTCGGGCAGCGCGGGCCCGGCATGCCGCCCCAGGGCTGATCCAAACGCGGTGCGAGGGCTGCGGCCGCAGCTCAGGGGTCAACCCGCTGCTGGCAACGCCTGGGGTGCCGCAGCCCGTTCATGCTGCCCGTGGCGCGCACGACTTGGCGCAACCGGCACTGGGAAGCGGCCCTGATGCCGCCCCGGCCTGCTGAGCGGCGCCGGCGCCTGGTGTGCGCCACCACCAGGGCAGGTGGGCCTTTCGCCAACGCTCTGCCGCCCTTCCTGCTTGGATGAGTTCTTCCTGGAGAACTGGGTCCGCTGTCCCCTGGATCGGCGGACTTTTTCTCCGACCGCAAGACCGCCGCGATCCGCTGCCGGCGCCGCGCCGACGCCGCGCCGAGGATCTGGCTGCAGCCGCCGGGGGCTGCCTGCCCTGTCGGGATCGCCGTTCCCCCGTGGTGGCGAAACAACACGCCAGCTCAATTCAGGCCTGTCTGCAGGGCTGCCTCAATATCGAGATCTCAGCTCAGGTGATGAGTTTCATGCCGCTCTCTCGTTGTGATCGGGATGGTTCGAGCGACCCTGCAGCCGCTGCCAAGCGGCGCGGCCTGGCGGCGGCAGGGGCGACCGTCCTGCGCAGATCGTCCTGCGCAGACTGTTCTGTGCCGCCGGCTCGTACCACCGGCTCTGTGCCGCCGCTGCGGTCGCCGGGCTGGCGCGATGCTGGCAGGCCTCGCCCTGGAGCCATGATTGCGACCGGATCGGCCCTCGATCAACTGCAGAGCCACCTGCACCAGACACGCCTGCTGGGCTCGATCAGCAGTGCGCTCTATTACGACCAGAACACGGTGATGCCGCCGGCCGGCGCCGAATGGCGCGGCGAACAGCTGGCGTTGCTGGCCGGCCAGGTGCATGCACGCCAGAGCAGTGCCGAGTACGCCGAGCTGGTGGCCGCGGCCGAGGCCGAGCTCGACGCCGAGGCCCCGCCCGAGCGGCGCCGCAATCTGCAGCTGCTGCGGCTGGAGCTGGAGCGCCAGCGCTGCCTCGATCCCGCCCTGGTGGCTGCCCTGGCCAAGGCCCAGTCGCGTGGCAATGCGGTGTGGCAGGACGCCCGCGCCCGCAATGACTTTGCCGCCTTTGCGCCGGCCCTCAGGCAGCTGATCGACCTGCGGCGCCAGCAGGCCAGCCAATGGGCGGCGGCCGAACCGGTGGCGCGCAGCCCCTGGGAAATCCTGGCCCAGCCCTTTGAGCCCGATCTGAGCAAGCAGCGGCTGGAGCAGCTGTTCGCGCCGCTCAAGGCCGAGCTGCCGGTGCTGCTGGAGCAGCTGAGCGCCATCCCCCCAGCCGCGGCCGCCGCTGTGGATCTGCCGGAGGTTCTGCAGGAGCAGCTCTGCAGCGAGCTGCTCGACAGCTGGGGCTACGACCCGAGCCGCTGCCAGCGCTCACGCTCGGCCCATCCCTTCTCCTGCACCCTGGGCCCCCGGGACTTCCGCATCACCAGCCGTGTGGTGGCCGGCCAGCCGCTGTCCGCTTTTCTGGCCACCGCCCATGAATGGGGGCACTCTCTCTATGAGCAGGGTCTGCCCCGCCGCGATGATCACTACTTCCCCTGGCCGCTGGGGGAAGCGACCTCGATGGGGGTGCATGAGTCGCAGTCGCTGTTCTGGGAGTGCCGGGTGGCCCGCAGCCGCGCCTTCGCCGAACGCTGGCATCCCCGCTTCTGCGCCGGCCTGGGCAGCGATCCCTGGGGTGGTGCGCTCGGCTTCTGGCGTGCGCTCAACCCGCTGCGGCCCGGCCTCAACCGGGTGGAGGCCGATGAACTGAGCTACTGCCTGCACATCGTGCTGCGTTATGAACTGGAGCTGGCCCTGCTCGAGCAGGAGCTGCCGGTGGAGGAGCTGCCGCAGCAGTGGAATCAGCGCATGCAGGATCTGCTGGGAATCCAGCCGCAGACCGACTCGCAAGGGTGTCTGCAAGATATCCATTGGGCAGAAGGACTGATCGGTTATTTCCCTTCCTATGCACTGGGACATCTGATCAGTGCTCAGATTGCGGAGACGTTGGAACAGCAGAATGGCCCGATCCAGGCGATGGTTGCCGCTGGCGAGGAGCGCAGGCTCCAGGAGTGGCTGGGCGAGACCGTCTGGCCGCTCGGCAGATCGGTCAACGGCGAACAGCTTGTCGAGCAAGTCTCGGGCCGCCGCCTCAGCGCCCAGCCCTTCCTCACCTATCTGCGCGCCAAGCTGGCGGAGCTCTGCGCCTGAAGCTTAACCAAGCCGGCCGATCCGCCCCAGGGGTGCCCAGGACTGATTCAAACTCGATGCGAGGGCTGCGGCCGCAGCGCAGGAGGCAACCCGCTCGTTGCAGCGGCCTGGGATGCTGATGCCCACCCACGCTGCCGGTGTCGTGCACGACGGGCGAAACCGGCACTTGGAATCGGCCCTGGATCTGGCCCAGAGATGCAGGCATCGGCTCAGGCATTGACCGCGGCTGAACCTGCGGCAGTGGCCCGTTCAGCGGCCCGTTCAGTGGCCACAGAGCGGTGCCGCAGCGGTGCGCCAACGCTGCGGTGCGGCAGCGGAATGCCGGCCGCTGGGCGCCGAATGGCTCCGCACCCAGCGGCGTTGTGGCCGCAACTGTGGCCGAGCGCCGCCGCAACTGTGCTGTGGCTGAGCGCCGGCGGCGCTGTGGCTGAGCACTGCAGCGCGCCCCACCCCGGCGGGCCGGGCGGCGGCGCGGCCGTTGGCGAGCGCTGGACGGCCCCTGCCTGCAGTCCCTGCCTGCAGTCCCTGTCTACAGTGGCGCCGTCTCACGGATCCCCATGGCGAACATCGACCACGCCCCCAGTCGCACGATGCTCAATCTGCTGCATGTGCTGCCGGCCTTTGCCGATGAATCAGAACTGCGCCTGAATGCGATCGTGGAACTCAATTCGAACACGATCAATAAATATGAACTGATTACGGAGACGGGTCATCTCAAGCTGGACAGGGTGGGTTATTCATCCCTTGCCTATCCGTTCGCCTATGGCTGCATCCCCCGCACCTGGGACGAAGACGGTGATCCGCTCGACATCGAAATCGTTGGGGTGAGTGAGCCGCTGGTGCCCGGCTCATTGGTGGAGGCGCGCATCATCGGCATCATGACCTTTGATGATGGTGGTGAAGTGGACGACAAGGTGATCGCCGTGTTGGCGGATGACAAGCGGATGGATCACATCACCAGCTACGAACAGCTGGGTGCACACTGGCAAAAGGAAACCCAGTATTACTGGGAGCACTACAAGGATCTCAAAAAGCCCGGCAGCTGCCGTGTCAACGGCTTCCTGGACAGCGCCGAGGCCGTTCGCATCATCAAGGAGTGCGAGCAGCGCTACCTCAGCACCATCGAAGCTCAACTGGTGAACTGACGCAGCCTGAAGACGGTCCCCGGTCCCCGCAGTGCGGGCCTGGCTGGCTCCGCCGCACAGCCGGCTCCGGCCTGGTGGCATGGGCTGGGGATCCAGCGGGATCACAGCGCCTGGAATCCATGCGGATCGGCAGCAGGCCGTGGGCTCCAGCGGCGCCCAGCGCCCAGCCCCAGCTCATCACCGCCCGCTGCCGTGGCCCGATCGGCAGGCCTGCCCAGGCGACACCCCCGCTCGGGCGCCTGCGCCCAGGGCTGATTCAAACTCGGCGCGCGGGCTGCGGCCGAGGCGCAGGGGGTCAATCCACTGCTGGCAGCGCCGGGGGTGCTGAGGGCCATTCCTGCTGACCGTGTTGCCCCACGACTGACGCAACCGGCACCTGGAAGCGGTCCTGGGCCTGCACCGGGACCCGGGCTGAGCGCCGCACGGCCAGCCCCCCCGGGATCGCGCCCCAATGTTGCCGGTCCGCATGGCAAGGCGGCGGCCCGCTGCAGCCAGCGCTGCCGCCCGATCCGCCCGCCGCCGCCGCTGGCCTGCGTCAGGGAACTGGCTCTGATCGATCAGGGTGGCAAGCAAGCGCAGGCAAAGAAATCCCAAAGATTCCGGCTCGGCCCGCCGCCCCGCCGCCGCCAGCGAATCCGCTGCTGGTCTTGCAGCAGCTGCATTTCGCCCCCCTGCGCCACGGGGCCCGCCCGTCGCGACCGACCCCGGACAGCGCTGCCGTGCCGATGCTGGCAGCGCAAGCCGCCCAAAACAGAAGAGAATGCAACGCAGTTCCGTTGCCTGGGGCGGATGCGGCGCGATTGCGGCGGGTCCCGTCCCCGATCCAGCCAGATCCCTGCCCCCTGCCTCTGCCATGAAGCCCTGCATCCTGCTCATCGAAGACGACGCAGACATGCGTGAACTGGTGGCCGGCCACCTGGAGCACGGCGGCTTCGACGTCCAGCGGGCCGACGATGGCATCAAGGGCCAGGCGCTGGCGGTGCAGTACAGCCCCGATGTGATCCTGCTCGACCTGATGCTGCCCAACGTGGACGGCCTCACCCTCTGCCAGCGGCTGCGCCGCGATGAGCGCACCGCCAAGATCCCGATCCTGATGCTCACCGCCCTGGGCAGCACCAAGGACAAGGTGAGCGGCTTCAACTCCGGGGCCGACGACTATCTGGCCAAACCCTTCGACCTCGAGGAGCTGATGGTGCGGGTGAAGGCGCTGCTGCGCCGCAGCGAACGCTCACCCCTGTCCAGCAAGACCAGCGAGATCCTCAGCTACAGCTGCCTGACTCTGGTGCCGGAGCGCTTCGAGGCGATCTGGTTCGAGCAGCCGGTCCGACTCACCCATCTGGAGTTCGAGCTGCTCCACTGCCTGCTGCAGCGCCATGGCCAGACCGTGGCCCCGTCGCTGATCCTCAAGGAGGTCTGGGGCTACGAACCCGACGACGACATCGAGACGATCCGGGTGCATGTGCGCCATCTGCGCACCAAGCTCGAACCCGATCCGCGCAAACCCCGGTTCATCAAGACCGTCTACGGGGCGGGCTACTGCCTGGAATTGCCCAACGGCGATCAGATCGCCAGCCTCGAACCGGTGATCCAGGCAGCCCGCAAGGCTCGCCAGCTCAGCGCCGCGGCCAAGAGCGGCGCAGCCAACTGAACTGCGCTCGCCGCCGCACCTCCGGCCGCGCAGCCGCCCTGTCTTCAGGGCCTCAGCCCAGGGAGCCGCCCAGCTCCAGCAGCGCCACCTCCCAGGCCAGCCGCGGCGAGACATGGGCCCGGAGCTGGGCGCGCAGCCGCTCCAGGCGCTGCAGGTCGACCGCGGGCCCGCGCCGGCGCCACAGGGCCAGCTGCCACCAGTTCAGCAGCCAGATCTGCTGCTCCCCCTCCAGGGCCTCACTGAGATCCCGGGCCAGGGCCAGGGCCTCCAGCGGGTCGGCCGCCAGGGCCAGCAGGCGCGTCGCCAGACCCTCGGGCAGCTGGCGCCACTGGCGGCGATGGGCGAGCAGGGCCCCCGGTGAACCGGCGGCCAGCTCCAGCAGCTCGGGGGCATCCTGCGGCTCCGCCTGCAGCAGCGCCGCCTGGTCAGCCCGGGGAAGGCGGGCCAGCACCGCCGCCACCTGGTCGGCCTCCAGGCGTCGGAACGGGATCTGCTGGCAACGGGAGCGGATCGTGCTCAGCAGCTGCTCGGGTGCGGCGCAGATCAGCAGCAGCAATCCCTGGCCCGGTTCCTCCAGGGTCTTGAGCAGCGCATTGGCGGCCGCCTCGGCCATCGCCTCGGCCGCCTCGATCACCACCAGCGGCCCCGGGGCCTCGACCGGATGCCGCGCCAGAAACCGCGCCAGCTCCCGCACCTGTTCCAGCCGGATCTGGGCGGCGCTGCGGCGGCTCACGGCCTCCGTCTCCGCCAGGCTCACCCGCACCAGCCGACCCTGATGCAGATAGGTGGGCTCCACCCAGAGCAGATCGGGATGGTTGCCCTGCTCCAGGCGACGCCGCAGCGATCCCGCCGCCGCGCTGCCCTCCTTGGTCGTCACCACACCCTCCAGGAAGCGCAGCGCCGCCAGGCGCCTGCCCACCCCGTCAGGTCCGCTGAACAGATAGGCCGGTGCGATGCGCTGCCGCGCCAGGGCGGCCTCCAGCAGGGCCACCGCCCGGGGCTGGCCCAGCAGATCGGCGAACAGCCCGCTCATCCAGCCCCTGCGCCTTCGCCCACAGCGGCGGGCGAGCGTGCCGGCTGTGCTGCCGCGCCGGGTCTCGCCGGCGGTGCCGGCGCCGCCCCGCCCACTCCCTCACCCACTCCCTCCCTCGCTGCCTCCCTCGCTGCCTCGCTCACTCCCCCGATCACTGCCTCGCTCAGTGCCTCGCTCAGTGCCTCGCTCAGTGCCTCGCTCACTACCTCACCCACTGCCTCACCGCCGTCGCTGCAGCCGGCTGCGGCCGGCCGAGCCAGCGCCATCGCCCGCACCGCCTGCCGGCAGGCGGCACCGACCTGGTCGGGGTCGGCTGCGGCCTCGATGCGTTGCCAGCCCCGCTGGACCGCCAGGGTGGCGAAGCCGACCCGCACCCGTTCCAGGAAGGCCTCCCCGGCCGCTTCGATGCGATCGGCCACCTGCTGGCGCCGCCGCGCCAGGGAGAGCTCCAGGGGCAGATCCAGCCAGAGGGTGAGATCGGGCTGCAGGCCGGCGCAGGCGATCGTCTCCAGCTGGTTGATCAGGGCCAGATCGAGGCCGCGGCCATGGCCCTGGTAGGCGAGCGTGGAGCCGCTGAAGCGATCGCTCAGCACCCAGTGCCCCTGCCGCAGGGCCGGCCGGATCAGCTGCTCCACATGCTGGGCGCGGTCGGCGGCGTAGAGCAGCAGCTCGGCCTGCGGACAGGGGGCCTGCGCCGCCTCGGCATGCAGCAGCAGCTGCCGCAGGGCGGCGCCCAGGGCGGTGCCACCCGGCTCGCGCGTGCAGACCAGCTGCGCCCCCGGCGGCAGCAGACCGCTGCTGGGCAACCAGGCGGCCAGGGCCTGCAGCTGGGTGGTCTTGCCGCAACCATCGATGCCCTCCAGCACCATGAGGCAGCCGCGTCGCTGGCCCGCCGCCGCGCAGGCGCTGGGGCTGGAGCTGGGGCTGGCCGCCACGGCGCTGTCCACTACGGCGCTGTCCACTACGGCGGGGGCTGCCACGGCGGGGGCTGCGGCTGGCGCTGCAGTGGCTGTGGCATCTGTGGTTGGCGCTGCGGTGGCTGCGGCCGGCCGGTCGGCCAGGGGCGCCGCCGCAACCGCCTCGGAGCGATCCGTCAGCCGGGGCATCCGGGCCGGCGCTGCCCCTGGGGAATCCGCCGCCATCAGCGGCCCGGCTCCAGGGGAGCCCGGCGGGCCGGCAGCGCCCCGGGGACCTGCAGCAGCAGCGCATTGACCACGACCGTGATCGAGCTGATGGCCATCAACAGGGCCGCCAGCGGTGGGGTGAGCCGCAGCGAGCACAGCGGCAGCAGCGCCCCGGCGGCGATCGGCAGCACGATCAGGTTGTAACCGAAGGCCCAGGCCAGGTTCTGGCGCACCTTGGCCATGGTGCGCTCGGCGATGCTGAGCGCCAGCCGCACACCGCTGAGGCGATCGCCCATCACCACCAGGGCCGCGCTCTCCTGGGCGATCTGGGTGCCGGTGCCGATGGCGATGCCCAGATCGGCGGCCGCCAGGGCCGGCGCGTCGTTGATGCCATCGCCCACCATCGCCACGGGACCACCGGCCCGCGCCAGCAGAATCCGTTCCAGCTTCTGCTCCGGCCGCAGCTCCCAGGCCAGCTCGGCGGGCTGAAACCCGAGCCGCTCGCCCAGGTGTTGCACCGGCCGGCGGCGATCACCGCTGAGCAGGCCCAGCCTCAGGCCGCGCTGGCGCAGGGCCGCGATCGTGTCGGCGGCATCCTCCCGCAGCTGATCCTCCACCGCCACCAGGGCCAGCAGGCATCCATCGGCGGCCAGGGCCAGCAGCGTGGCCCCCTCGGCCTCGAGCGCTGCCTGGCGCGCCTGGGCGCCGTCGCCCACCGCCACCCCCTGCTCCAGCAGCCAGCCGAGGCGGCCCAGGCGCAGCAGCGGCCCAGGGCCCTCCGCCGGGATCCCCCCGGCCGCTGCAGCGCAGGCAGCCTGCGCTGCAGCAGCGCCGCCGCCGCCGCCATTCGCCAGGGGTGCCGCGAGCGGCTGCTGCAGGCGACCCTGGACCCCCTGGCCGGCCAGGGTGCGGCTGTCGCGCAGGCGGAGCAGGGGCAGATCCAGCCGCTGGGCCTCCTGCAGCAAGGCCTGGGCCAGCGGATGGCGGCTCTGGCTCTCCAGGCTGGCGGCCAGCTGCAGCACGGTTGCGGCCGGCAGATCGGCGCAGGGTTCCACCGCCGTGACCAGCGGCCGGCCCAGGGTGAGGGTGCCGGTCTTGTCGAACAGCACACTGCGCAGAGCGGCGGCCGTCTCGATCGCATCACCGCCGCGGAACAGCAGGCCGTGGCGGGCCGCCAGGCCGCTGCCCACGCTGAGGGCGGTGGGGGTGGCCAGCCCCAGGGCACAGGGGCAGGCCACCACCAGCACGGCGATCGCCAGCTGCAGAGCCAGGGCCAGCGGGCTGAGCCTGGCAACCGCGATCGCCTCCGCCCCGCTGGCCCCGTGGCCCGCCAGGCCATGGGCGCCGTGCATGGTCAGGGCCGATCCGGCGGGCAGGTTGAGCACCTGCGGCCAGAGCTGGCAACCGAGCAGCCACCAGAACAGAAATGTGGCCAGGGCCAGCAGCAGCACCGCTGCGGCGAAGCGGCCGGCGACGCGATCGGCCAGGCCTTGAATCGGCGCCTTGCGGGCCTGGGCCTGCTCCACCAGCTGCACGATGCGGGCGATGGCGCTCTCGGCACCGCTGCGCCGCACCTGCAGCTGCAGCGGGCCGGTGAGGTTGAGGCTGCCGGCGGCCAGCTCGCTGCCGGGGCCGACCTCCAGCGGCAGCGGTTCACCGGTGAGGGCGGAGAGATCCAGCGCTGATTCCCCTTCCAGCACCACCGCATCGACGGGGATGCGATCGCCCGGCAGGACCGCGATCCGGTCGCCCGGCCGCAGGCCTCCCACCCGCACCTGCCTGGCGGGACCGTCATCGACCAGCAGCAGGGCGTGATCGGGTTGCAGCTCGGCCAGCTGCTCGATCGCCCGGCCGGTGCGCCAGCGGGCCCGCTCCTCCAGAAAGCGGCCGGCCAGCACGAAACCCAGCAGCATCACCGGTTCGTGAAAGAAACAGGGCCAGCCGCTCTGCGGCCACAGCAGCCCCACCACGCTCGCCAGCCAGGCGCTGGCCATGCCCAGCCCCACCAGCGAATCCATGCTCGGCATCCCGGCCCGGGCGGAGCGGGCACCCTGGACCAGGATCGAGCGCCCGGGGCCCGCCAGAGCGAGGCTGGCCACCAGGCCATGCAGCCAGGGGCTGGCCAGCGGTGCCAGCAGCGGATGCGCGGGCAGGACACCGCTTTCGGCGGCGTGGCCCAGGGCGGAGATCAGCACCAGCGACAGGGCCGTGAACAGGCTGCGCCACTGCTGCCACCAGCTGCGCTGGCGCAGGCGATCGCGGCGGCTCAGGGGCAGGGCCGCCTCCCGGCGGGGCCGTGCGGCAAAGCCCAGTTCCTGCAGGCTGTCCAGCAGGGGCTGCAGGGCCTCGGCTGGCGCCGCCTCGCCGCTGTCAGCGGCCAGCGGCAGCGGATCGAGCTCCACCCAGGCGGTGCGGCTGAGCAGGTTGACGCCGGCCTGGCGCACCCCGGGCTGTTGCCGCAGCCGCTGCTCCACGGCCCGCACGCAACCGCCGCACTTCATCCCCTCCACCTCCAGCAGCACCGCCCGGGGAGCGGCGCCGGCGGCGCGTGCCGGCGGCGCCGCCGGGGCGGGATGGGCATCTGCCGCCCCCGGCACCGCGGCCGGCACAGACCCCGGCACAGAGCGCGATCGATCGCCCTCCGGGAGCGGTGTGGGGCGCCGCGGCGGAAAGCGGAGGAGACCGGAGGGCACTGAGCGGGCAGCAGGCAGGCTCCAGGCTAGGGGGAGTGGCCGGAATGGCCCGGGTGGCGAGGCGGAGCAGGCAGGATGATGGAACGATTCGCCTGTCCCGCCGTGCCCCGCTCACAGCGCAATGACAATTTCATCGACAAGAGTTTCACGGTGATGGCGGATCTGATCGTGAAGCTGTTGCCGATCGATCCGAAGGCCAAGGAGGCCTACGTGTATTACCGCGATGGTCTCTCAGCCCAGAATGACGGCGATTATGCCGAGGCCCTCGACAACTACGAAGAGGCCCTGCGGCTGGAGGAAAATGCCAATGATCGAGGTGAGATCCTCAAGAACATGGCGATCATCTTCATGAGCACCGGCGAGGAGGAGAAGGCACTCGAATACTACAATTTGTCACTGGAGGCCAATCCCAACTCCCCTTCCTGCCTCAAGAATATGGGGCTTATTTATGAGAAGTGGGGCCGCATCGCCGCCGAATCGGGCGACCAGGACAGCGCCGATCGCTGGCTCGACATGGCTGCCGAGAGCTGGAGCAAGGCCGTGAAGCTCTATCCCGGTGGTTATCTGGACATCGAGAACTGGCTCAAATCATCCGGGCGCAGCAGCGTGGATGTGTACTTCTGAGCATCGTTGAGCCGCGCGATCGTTGAGCCGCGCGGGCAAACTGACGATCCCGACCTTGAGGCAGCCCTGCCGGCCAGCGCCGTATGCCCCGGGTGCCCCTCACTCCCGGCCCAGCTGCGTCCCCAGGGCCGCCACCAGGGCCTCGGCCACCGAACCGGCCTCGCGCAGATCCAGCCCCAGGCCGGCGGCGATCGGGCCGAGACCGCCGGCGCGGGGCACCACCGCCCGGGTGAACCCCAGCCGCGCCGCCTCCTGCAGGCGCAGCTCCAGCTGACCCACCGGCCGCAGCTGCCCCCCCAGCCCCAGTTCACCGATCAGGGCCGTACCCGGTGGCAGCACCAGATCCCGGTAGCTGGCCACCACCGCCGCCGCCACCCCCAGATCCGCCGCCGGCTCCTCCACTTCCAGGCCACCGGCCACCGCCAGGTAGCAATCGAAGCGCGACAGCGGCAGGCCCATGTGCTTCTCCAGCACCGCCAGGATCTGATGCAGGCGATTCACGGCGATGCCGGTGGCGGTGCGACGCGGGCTGGCGTAGCTGGTGGTGCTCACCAGCGCCTGCAGCTCCACCAGCAGCGGCCGGGTGCCCTCACAGGCCACGATCGTGGCGGTGCCGGCCGTCGGTTCGCCGGCGCCGAGAAACAGTTCACTGGGGTTGAGCACCTCGCTGAGGCCGCGGTCGCGCATCTCGAACACCCCCAGCTCATGGGTGGCGCCGTAGCGGTTCTTCACCGCCCGCAGCAGGCGATGACTGGCGAAGCGATCCCCCTCGAAGGTGAGCACCACATCCACCAGATGTTCCAGCACCTTGGGACCGGCCAGCAGGCCCTCCTTGGTGACATGGCCCACCAGCAACAGGGCCGTGTGCTGCCGCTTGGCGATGCGGGCCAGGGCGGCGGCGCATTCGCGCACCTGGGCCACCGAACCGGGGGCGCTGCCCAGATCCGGATCATGCAGGGCCTGGATGCTGTCGATCACCGCCACCGCCGGCCGCAGGGCCTCCAGCTCCTGCAGCACCAGCTCCAGATCGGTCTCCGCCAGCAGCTGCAGGCCGGCATCGGCATCGGCATCGCCCCGCCCGGGCGTCGGCCGGCCGGCGCCGGTCCGGGAAGCGATGTCCTCGGCCGTGTCCTCGTTCGCGGCCGCGGCGGCGGCGGCCGCGCTGGTGCCGCCTGCCGCATCGCGCAGACGCCGCCAGCGCAGCTTCACCTGCTGGGCCGATTCCTCCGCGCTCACGTAGAGCACCATCCGGCCCGCGGCCATGGCCCGGGCGCACTGCAGCAGCAGGGTGCTCTTGCCGATGCCCGGATCGCCCCCCACCAGCACCAGCGACCCGGGCACCAGCCCACCGCCCAGCACCCGATCCAGCTCGCCGTAGCCGCTGGCCAGCCGCTGCAGGGGCCGTTCCCCCACCGTCTCGATCGGCTCCGAGCGCCGCGGCGCCCCGGCCGCCTCCAGGCCGCCCGCCTCGGCGACCGGCACCGGCCGGCGGCGGCGGCCATCGCCGGCCTCCTGGCGCTGCTCCACCAGGGTGTTCCAGCCGCCGCAGGAACTGCAGCGGCCGAAGAACTGGCGGCTGCGGGCCCCGCAGGCCTGGCAGACGTAGGTGGTGGAGACCTTGGGCACGAACTGTGAAGAAAGGTGGCTTTCCGTAATGAATTGCGCCGCTTCGCTTTTCAGTGGATCGGTCGCGCCCGTGCTCCACAGGCGCTCTCCCACGACGCGAATCCCCGGGGGGACAACACCCCCGGCCCCAGCTACCGCATGACCGCGACCCCCGCCGCCAAGGAAACCATTCTCGTCGTGGACGACGAGGCCAGCATCCGCAGGATCCTGGAGACGCGCCTCTCGATGATCGGCTATCAGGTGCTCACCGCCAGCGACGGCGAGGAGGCGATCGAGATGTTCCGCCGCTCGCCCCCCGACCTGGTGGTGCTCGATGTGATGATGCCTCGCCTCGATGGCTATGGCGTCTGTCAGGAACTGCGCAAGGAGTCGGATGTGCCGATCGTGATGCTCACGGCCCTCGGTGATGTGGCCGATCGCATCACCGGTCTGGAACTGGGCGCCGACGACTACGTGGTCAAGCCATTCAGCCCCAAGGAGCTGGAGGCCCGCATCCGCTGCGTGCTGCGGCGGGTGGAGAAGGAGCAGGCCAGCAGCATCGGCATCCCCAGCTCCGGCATCATCCGGGTGGGTGACCTGCGCATCGACACCAACAAGCGCCAGGTGTTCCAGGGCGACGAGCGGATCCGCCTCACCGGCATGGAGTTCAGCCTGCTGGAGCTGCTGGTGAGCCGTTCGGGCGAACCGTTCAGCCGCGGCGAGATCCTCAGGGAGGTGTGGGGCTATACCCCCGAGCGCCATGTCGACACCCGCGTGGTCGATGTTCACATCTCCCGGCTGCGTTCCAAACTGGAGCGCGATCCGGCCAACCCGGAGCTGATCCTCACCGCCCGGGGGACCGGGTACCTGTTCCAGCGCATCGTCGACCGGGCCCTCGACGCCGCCAGCGCCGGCGAGCCGCACCACGGCTGAGCCTCCCCGCCCATCACCCCCACCCCCTGTCACCACCCTTGCCACCGAAGGAGCCTGACCTCAGCCCCGGCCGCCCCGGGCGCGGCCGCGCCGGTCGCAGCAAGCCGAGCCGGGCGATCCGTCGCCTGGTGATCTGGTATCGGCGCCATCCAGCCGTCACCACCCTGGTCGATACCGCCTCCGCCCTGGTCGATACCGCCAGTGCCACCGCCTCGGTGGCGGGTTCGATGGCGGGCGCGGCGGGCAATGCCGCCGGCACGGTGGCCGGAGCCGCCAGTTCGATGGCCGGTTCGGTGCTGCAGCCCCTGGTGTTCGATCCGCTGCGGCGGCTGCAGCAGCCCCCCGGCGGGGGTGGCGCCGAGGGCCCGATCGACGATCGCCGACGCCTCTGGGTGGCGGTCGACGGCATGGGCGGCGACCATGCCCCCGGACCGATCCTGGAGGGCTGCCTGCAGGCGGTGCAGCGGCTGCCGCTGCGGATTCGCTTCGTGGCCGAGCCCGGCCCGCTGCAGCAGGCGGTGGCGGCGATGGAACTGCAGCAGGCGCTCGATGCGGCCGTGGCCCGCGACCTGATCCAGCTGGTGCCCAGCGGCGTCTCGGTGGGCATGGACGACGAGGCCACCGCCGTGCGCCGCAAGCGCGATGCCAGCATCAACCTGGCGATGGATCTGGTCAAACGGGGTGAGGCCACCGCCGTGTATTCGGCCGGCAACTCCGGCGCCGTGATGGCCTCGGCCATCTTCCGGCTCGGGCGCCTGCCCGGCATCGACCGTCCGGCGATCGGCGCCCTGTTCCCCACCCGCGATCCCAGCCAGCAGGTGCTGGTGCTCGATGTGGGCGCCAACATGGACTGCAAGCCGGAGTGGTTGCTGCAGTTCGCCCTGCTCGGCAACATCTACAGCCGCGATGTGCTGCTGGTGCCCCGCCCCCGCATCGGCCTGGTCAACATCGGTGAAGAGGAGTGCAAGGGCAATGATCTCTGCCAGCGCACCTACCCCCTGCTGGCGGCGGAACCGCGGTTCCAGTTCGCCGGCAACTGCGAAGGCCGCGATATTCTTTCCGGCGATTTCGACGTGGTCGTCTGCGATGGTTATACCGGCAATGTGTTGTTGAAATTCCTGGAATCGGTGGGCAGCGTGCTGCTCGATGTCCTGCGTGCCGAGCTGCCTCGCGGGCGCCGCGGCAAGGTGGGATCGGCCTTTCTGCGCAGCAACCTGGTGCGCATCAAGAAACGCCTCGATCACGCCGAGCACGGCGGCGCCCTGCTGCTCGGTGTCGACGGCATCTGTGTGATCGGCCACGGCAGCAGCAAGGCCCTCTCGGTGGTCAGCGCCCTGCGGCTGGCCCATTCGGCCGCCAGCCATGGTGTGATGGAGGATCTGCACGCCCTCGGGCGGCAGGCGGATGCCGGCGCCGCCGAAACCGGAGCGATCACCGCCGGCGCATCCGCCTGTGGTTGACTGACATCTCCCACGGAGGTCGGATGCCGGAGCCGCTCGTCCCAGGAGCTCAACCCGCTCCGGCGCCGCAGCCCTCCCCGGATGAGCCCTCTGCGCTCCTCTCCCCCACCTCGCTGCAGGGGGCGGCGCTGGTCGGCTGCGGCAGCGCCCTGCCGGTCGCCAGCCTCAGCAATGGTGAGCTGAGCGGCCTGGTGGACACCAGCGATGAATGGATCCGCAGCCGCACCGGCATCGGCGCCCGTCGGGTGGCAGGCCCCGGTGAGACGGTGACGAGCCTGGCGGCCGAGGCGGCCGGCGCCGCCCTGGCCTACGCCGGCTGGCTGCCCGCCGATGTGGATCTGATCCTGCTGGCCACCTCCAGCCCCGACGATCTGTTCGGTACGGCGCCGCGGGTGCAGGCGGCCCTGGGCGCGAACCGGGCGGTGGCCTTTGATCTCACCGCCGCCTGCAGCGGCTTTCTGTTCGCCCTGATCACCGCCGCCCAGTACCTGCGCAGCGGCAGCTTTCGCCGGGCCCTGGTGATCGGCGCCGACCAGCTCAGCCGCTGGGTCGACTGGGAGGACCGGCGCACCTGCGTGCTGTTCGGGGATGGGGCCGGCGCCGTCGCCCTGCAGGCCTGCGAGGCGGCCGCCGATGGCGTGCTGGCCTTTCGCATGCACTCCGATGGCAGCCGCAATGCCTGTCTGACCCTGGCCCAGGGCGAGCAGCAGCGCCCCCTGGTGGGCCAGTACAGCGCCCAGGTGGGTGGCTTCTCGCCGATCCGCATGAACGGCCAGGAGGTGTACAAGTTCGCCGTGCGCGAGGTGCCGGCCGTGCTGGCGGCCCTGCTGGCCCACACCGGCATCGCCGCTGCCGATCTCGACTGGCTGCTGCTGCATCAGGCCAACCAGCGCATCCTCGATGCCGTGGCCGATCGCTTCGCCATGCCGCCCGAACGGGTGCTGAGCAACCTGGCCAGCTACGGCAACACCTCCGCTGCCACCATTCCGCTGATGCTGGATGAAGCGGTGCGCGATGGCCGCATCCAGCCCGGCCATCTGATCGCCAGCAGCGGCTTCGGGGCCGGGCTCAGCTGGGGCGGCGCCCTGCTGCGCTGGCAGGGGCGCCCTGGCCTGCGGATGAACGCCACGGCCTGAGCGATTCGGCCTAAGA
>Ga0172372_10005027_pt1 | contig 18578 bp, 12 predicted proteins | sample LakKiv5m_2_FD_114544 | JGI IMG/M metagenome (GOLD analysis project Ga0172372, IMG submission 114544) | Freshwater microbial communities from Kabuno Bay, South-Kivu, Congo - kab_092012_9.5m | ecosystem: Environmental > Aquatic > Freshwater > Lake | place: Democratic Republic of the Congo...
GACGGGACGCCGGACTTCCGCGACACCGACTCCGACGACGACGGCCTCTCCGACGCCGACGAGGCGCTCGCGGGGACCTCACCGACGACGGGCGACACCGACGGCGACGGCGTCTCCGATCTGATCGAAGTCGCGGCCTCGACCGACCCGCGCGACGCCACCGACAGCCCGCGCGCCCGAGGCAACTTCGTCTTCGTCGTGCCCTACATGGAGCCGCCCGCGCCGCCGCGCGACACCCTCAGCTTCCGCACCAACATCCAGTTCGCGGACATCTACTTCCTCTTCGACATCTCCGGCTCGATGGCCGGCGAGATCGGCGCCCTGCGCGGTGCGGTCTCCACGCTGCTCGACGACTTCACCTGCATGGACAGCGGCATCGCCTGCACCGCCGACGCCGACTGCACGAGCCCGCTCGTCTGCAGCCGCCTGAGCGGAACCTGCATCGAGAACCCGGCGACGAGCTCCTGCCTGCTCAGCACCTACAGCGGCGCGGGCTACTACGAGACGAACTACCGCAATCTCCTTTCGCTCCAGCCCTCGCCCGCCGCGACGTCCGCCGCGCTTGCCGTCGCGACCTTCGGCGGCACGGAGAACCTCTACCGCGCGCTCTGGGGAGTCGCGGATCCGCGCAGCGCATCCGGCTCCCCAGAAGCCTGCGCCGCGCCGATGCCCGGCTTCGTCGGCTGCCCGGCGTTCCGCAACGAGGCCGTGAAGATCGTCGTCGCCTTCACCGACGAAGACAGCGACGGAACCGAGACGTCGGCACAGGCGGCCGACGCCCTGCGCGCCGCAAATATCCGCGTCATCGGTGTGTGGAGCGGCGCGACGACGGCGACGGCGCGCGCCGAGCTCGTCAACGTCGTGCGCGACTCGGGCTCGCTCGACCCGGCGGGCATGCCGCTCGTCTACAACGGCTCCGACGCGAGCGTCGTCCCCGCCGTCTCGGGCGCGATCCGCACGATCGTCGAAGGCGTGCCCATCCGCGTGACGATCGAAGCGACGGATCAGCCCGGCGACGCGGGCGACGCGCTGCCCTTCATCGAGCGCCTCGAGGTCAACGTGAGCGGCGGCGATTGCACCGCTGTCGCCGAGCTCGAGGACACGAACGGCGACGGCTTCAACGACGCCTTCCCCACGCTCCGCCCCGGCACGCCCGTCTGCTGGGACGTCATCGCGCGCGAGAACACCACCGTGATGCCGACGCGCAGCCCACAGATCTTCAAGGCGCTGCTGACCGTGCGCGGCGACGGCTCGCCGCTCGACACGCGCGACGTCTACTTCCTCGTGCCGCCCACCATCCCGATGCCCGGCGGGCCGGGCTGATCGCCCACGGCCCATCGCGAACGCGCATGCCATCCACCGTGATGGGCATTGCCGCGCACGCCGCGAACGTGCGACGACGCCGCCCATGCGCATCGCGTGTCGCGCGCTCCCGTCCTTCGCGTTTCTGCTGCTCGTCGCGTGCGGCGCCGCGCCGCCGTCCGGTGCGCCGGGCCTCGCCGTGCCCGTCGCGCCGCCCGGACCCCCGCTGCTGCCCGTGACGTCCACGCCGCCCACCGATGCGCGCCGCGCCCTCGACGAAGCCGCGCGCGCGGGCGCCATCACCGAGACGCTGCACGGCCTCGCGATCGACGATCCCTATCGCGCCCTCGAAGACGACACCCCCGCGACGCGCGCGTGGATCGACGCGCAGAGCGCGCGCACCGAGTCCGCCCTCGACGCGCTCGCCGTGCCCGCGCGCCAGGCGCGCCTCGAGTCGCTGCTGGCGATCGGCACCATCTCGCGCGTCGTCACCGCGGGGCCGCGCGTCTTCTACCTGAAGCGCGAGGCGGGCGAGGAGCAACCCTCGCTCTGGGTCGTCGAGGATCGCGGCCGCGGTGATCGCGCCCTCTCCGCCCCCGCCCCGCGTCGCCTCCTCGATCCCACGCATCTGCCCGGGCAGGAGTCCGCGGCGCGCGCCGCGCTCGACTGGTTCTACCCTTCGCCGCAGGGCCGCCTCGTCGCGCTCGGCATCTCCACGAACGGCGATGAACGCAGCACGCTCCACGTGCTCGACGTCGCGACGGGCACGCTCCTGCCCGAGCGCATCGCGCGCACCAAGTGGTGCAACCTCGCGTGGCTGAACGACGAGCGCGGCTTCTACTACACGCGCTACCCCGCGCCCGGCGAGCCCGACTTCGACGCCGCACACGAGGACACGTATTTCCCGCGCATCTTCTTCCACGCGCTCGGCGCGGATTCTTCATCGGATACGCGCGTCTACGGCGGCGCGCGCGGCACGGATTTCCCGAGTCCGTCGGTCTCCGACGACGATCGCTGGCTCGTCATCAACGACTTCCGCGGCTGGTCCGCGTCCGATGTGCACCTCGTCGATCGCCGCGCGCCCGCAGGCCCGTCCGGCGCGCCCGTCGTGCGCCCCCTCGTCACGGGGCGCGACGCGCTCACGAGCGGGCGCGTGCACCGCGGCAAGCTCCATCTCCTCACGAATCTCGACGCCCCGCGCTACCGCCTCGTCGTCGCCGATCGCCTCGACGACGCGTCCGATCCCGCACGCTGGCGCACCGTGATCGCCGAAGGCGACGCGCCCATCGAGAACTATGAAATCGTCGCGGATCGCCTCGTCGTGCAGTCGATCGACGACGTCCGTGCGCGCGTCCGCGTCTACACCCTCGACGGCCGCGAAGAGCCGGAGGTCGCGCTGCCGACGCGCGGCTCCATCGACGGCCTCGGCGCCGACACGAGCTCCGCGCGCGTCGCCTACGCCTTCGGCTCGTACTTCGTCGCGCCGACGCTCTTCACCTGGGATGTGCGCCGCCGCACCGCGACCGTGCTCGACCGCGTCGCGAGCGACGTCGACGCGAGCGCCTACGAGCTCACGCAGGAGCGCGTGCCCTCCGCGGATGGCACGCCGGTCAACGTCTACCTCGTGCATCGCCGCGGCCTGCGTCGCGATGGCACGAATCCCGTGCTGCTCACGGGCTACGGCGGCTTCAACGTCTCGCTCTACCCGACCTTCACGCGGCACGCGCTCTACTTCCTCGAGCGCGGCGGCGTCTTCGCGGTCGCGAACCTGCGCGGCGGCGCCGAGTTCGGCGAGGACTGGCACCGCGCCGGCAACCTCTTGAACAAGAAGCACGTCTTCGAAGATTTCGAGGCCGTGATCCGCTGGCTCTCCGCGAGCGGCCTCTCGTCCCCCGCGCGCATCGCGATCACCGGCGGCTCGAACGGCGGGCTGCTCATGGGCGCGATGATCACGCGCTGCCCCGACGCCTTCCGCGCCGCGGCCACCTACGTCGGCCTCTACGACATGGTCCGCTACGAGCGCTTCCCGCCCGCCGAGCTGTGGACGAGCGAATACGGCAGCGCCGCCGACGCCGAGCAGCTCCGCTATCTGCACTCGTATTCGCCCTACCATCAGGTGCGCGCGGGCACGCCCTACCCCGCCGTGCTCGTCGAGACGGCCGACCACGACAGCCGCGTGCACTGGGCGCACTCCACCAAGTTCGCCGCCGCGCTGATGGCCGCGACGCGGAGCGAGCGCCCCGTGTGGTTCTACCGCGAGCGCGCCGTCGGCCACGGCGCCGGAACGCGCCTGAGCGACCTCGTGCGCCGCTACGCGCGCATGTACGCCTTCGTCGAGCACGAGCTCGGCATGGACGCGCCCGCCGCGCCCTGAGCCCACGCGCTCCGAAACTGAATGGCGATTCAGCGCCCGGCGCCGAACGTCCGCGCGAAACTCGGATGCGCCGCGAGCGTGTCGAGCGACTGCGCCAACAACGATTTCCCGGGCTCGCGCTTCGGCCACGCGGAGAGGCCGCTCGGATGCGGTAGCGCGATCCAATCCACGTCGTGTCCGAAGAACGTCGCGTGGTGCAGCGGCCCCACCACGGCCTCGAGCGTGCCGATCGACCGCTGCGCGACGCGCTCGATCGCGAGCCTGCCGACGGCGATCACGAGCCGCGGCTTCACGATGCGCACCTCCTCGCGCATCCAGTCGGCACAACGCTCGATCTCGTCGCGCCCGGGCACCCGATCGCCGCCGCCGCTCTTCGCCTTGCCCGGAAAACAACGCAGCACCGCCGTCATGTAGACGCGCGCGCGGAAGTCCGCTTCGTTCACGCCGATCGTCCCGAACCAGCGGAAGAGCGTCTTGCCCGCCGTCCACGCGAAGGGCTGCCCGATCGCGCCCTCATGAATGCCTGGCGCCTGCCCGATGAAGAAGATCTCCGTGTCGACCGCGCGCCCGCTCACGACGGGCGGGATGACGTCCGGGCACTTTCGGCAACCGAGCAGCGCCTCGCGATGCACGACGAGCGGATGACGTGCAGGCAGCGGCGCACGCGGCGCGGGCGGGAGACTCACGGCGCCGAGTATGCCCGAGCGCTGCACCGCGTCACGGCGTGGGCGAGCGCACGGAGCGCGCAGCCCGTGACTGAATCGTGACCCTCCCCGGATAGGGGCGTGGCGCGCGAGTGGTCCACTTCAGTCGTCCCGCCCCGCACGCCGCACCGCGCGGCCATCCCACGGAGAGTCGCACCATGGTCGCCATCCTCACCTTCTTCGTCGCGCACTGGGTGCTCTCGCTCTTCTCGCAGACGTTCTTCCTGCACCGCTACGCGGCGCACCGGATGTTCACGATGAGCCCGGGCTGGGAGCGCTTCTTCTATCTCTTCCTCTACGTGACGCAGGGCTCCTCGTACCTCGTGCCGCGCGCCTACGCGATCCTGCACCGCGAGCACCACGCCTTCAGCGATACCGAGCGCGATCCGCACTCGCCGCACACGTATCCGAGCCTGTCGCGGATGATGCTCGCCACGAAGGACCGCTACTACGGCTTCGTGAACCGCACGATCACCCCCGAGAAGCGCTTCGAGGGCGGCACGCCAGAGTGGGAAGCGATCGATCGCCTCGGCGACAGCTGGTTCTCGCGCCTCGGCATCGGCACGCTCTACACCTTCTTCTACATGGCGTTCGCGCCGCACTGGGCCTTCTATCTGCTGCTGCCCGTGCACTACCTGATGGGCCCGATCCACGGCGCGATCGTCAACTGGTGCGGCCACAAGTACGGCTACCGCAACTTCGCGAGCGACGACCGCTCACGCAACACGCTGCCCTTCGACTTCCTCATGCTCGGCGAGCTCTTCCAGAACAACCACCACCAGTTCGGCATGGCGCCGAACTTCGCTGCGCGGTGGTTCGAGGTCGACCCGACCTGGCCCGTCATCCGCGCCCTCGACTGGCTCGGCGTGATCCGCCTCTCGCCCCACATCCAGAAGGCTCGCTGGTCGCGCGCCGACCTCACGCCGAAGACGCGGCCAGCGCCTTCGAGTCGGGGTTCTTCCGTGGGCGCCCCCGCCCTCGATCCCGCCGAGTGATCACGCGGGCCGTTTGAGCAGTAGGCCCCTCTCGCCGGGGCTTCGGCGCGCCGGGGCTTCGGCGCACTGCGTCACGACTTCACGTGCGCCATGCGTCCGCACTGGCCGGTGCCACGGCCGCCGCGTAGACTCGCGCCCCCAAGATGGAACAGGATTTCGGCGTCAATCAGGCCCTCGTCGAAGAGCTCTACCTCCGCTACTGCGAGAACCCGCTGTCCGTCGAGGACGCGTGGCGGAAGTACTTCGACGCCCACCAAGCCGCGCAGGACCGCACGGTCGGCGGCTCACTCGTCGCGCCCGCCCCCATCGAGGCCATCCTCGCGCCGCCGCGCACGCCGCGGCTCGACGTGGGCCCGGGCACGAACGGCCACGGCGCGAACGGCCACAGCGCGAATGGCCATGGCGCGAATGGCCATGGCGGAGAGGGGCATGCCGCACACGCCGTCGTCGCGACGCTGCCGACGAGCGCCGAGTTCGTCCCCGGCTGGACGGGTGAGCGCGTCCTCTCCGTGGCTCCGCCCCCGGGCGTGCGCGACGCCGTCGCACTGCAGGGCCGCGTCTCCGCGCTCATCAACGCGTACCGCGTGCGCGGCCACCTCTTCGCGCAGATCGATCCGCTCGGCCTCCTCGAGCCGCCGCCCTTCGAGCTCGACCTCGCGAAGTTCGGCCTCGCCGACATCGACCCGGACACCGTCTTCTCCACGGGCGATCTCGCCGGCCCCGCCGAGCTGCCGCTCCGCGAGATCGTCGCGCGCCTGACGACCACGTACTGCCGCTCCATCGGCGTCGAGTACACGCACGTCGAAGACCCGGACGAGCGCCTCTGGCTGCAAGAGCGCATGGAGTCCACGCAGAACCACGTGGAGCTCTCGCGCGACGAGCAGGTCCGCGTGCTCTCGAAGCTCACCGACGCCGAGGTCTTCGAGACCTTCATCCACACGAACTACGTCGGGAAGAAGCGCTTCAGCATCGAGGGCGGCGAGAGCACGATCCCGCTCCTCGATCTCCTCGTCGATTACAGCGGCCGCCACGGCGTCGAAGAGATCGTCTTCGGGATGGCGCACCGCGGACGCCTGAACGTCCTCGTGAACGTCCTCGAGAAGGACCCGAAGGAGATCTTCGCGGGCTTCGACGACAAGCACCCCGAGCTCCACCTCGGCGGCGGCGACGTCAAATACCACCTCGGCTACTCCTCGGATCGCACCGTCAGCACCGGCGAGAAGGTCCACCTCACGCTCACCTTCAATCCGTCACACCTCGAGTTCGTCAACGCGATCATCGAGGGCCGCGCGCGCGCCAAGCAGGACCGCCTCGGCGACCTCGAGCTGCGCCGCAAGGTGCTGCCGCTGCAGATCCACGGCGACGCGGCCTTCATCGGCCAGGGCATCGTGCCCGAGGTGCTCAATCTCTCGCTGCTCAAGGGCTATCGCACCGGCGGCACCATCCACGTCGTCATCAACAACCAGATCGGCTTCACGACGGCCACGGAAGACGCGCGCTCGACGCGCTACGCGACGGACATCGTCCGCATGCTGCGCTGCCCGGTCTTCCACGTGAACGGCGAAGATCCCGAGGCGGTCGTGCAGGTCGTGCGCCTCGCGACGGAGTACCGCCACCGCTACGGCCGCGACGTCGTCATCGATCTGCTCTGCTACCGCAAGTACGGCCACAACGAGGCCGACGAGCCGCGCTTCACGAAGCCCGTCATGTACGCGGCGATCGACAAAAAGCCCACGATCCGCAAGCTCTACAGCCAACGCCTCGTCGAGATGGGCACCATCGACGAAGCCACGGCCGACACCATCGCGCAGGGTCGCAAGCGCTTCTTCGAGGAGGCGCTCCGCGAGGCGCGCGACACCAACCTCGCACCGAAGCCGTACACCGGCGGCGGCGTGTGGAAGGGCTACCGCGGCGGCTCGGACGCCGAGGTCGACGAGCCCGAGACGCGCGTCTCGCGCGAGTCGCTGCTCGCCTTGATCGGCAAGCTCACGACGCTCCCCGAGGGCTTCAAGCCGCACCCGAAGGTCGTCAGCACCGTGCTCGAGCCGCGCAAGAAGGCCGCTGAGGGCCAGCCGTTCCCGTGGGCGGTCGGCGAGCACCTCGCCTTCGGCACGCTGCTCGAGGGCGGCACGCCGATCCGCTTCACCGGCCAGGACGCGCGCCGCGGCACCTTCAACACCCGCCACGCCGTGCTCTTCGACAACGACACCGGCAAGACCTACTGCCCGCTCGCGCATCTGCGCCCCGGCCAGGGCCGCGTCGAAGTCTGGGACTCGCCGCTCAGCGAGCAGGGCGTGCTCGGCTTCGAGTACGGCTACTCGCTCGACTCGCCGGACGCCCTCGTCGTGTGGGAGGCCCAGTTCGGCGACTTCGCGAACGGCGCGCAGGTCATCATCGACCAGTTCATCGTCAGCGGCGAAGACAAGTGGTCGCGCCTCTCGGGCCTCGTCCTGATGCTGCCGCACGGCTTCGAGGGCCAGGGCCCCGAGCACTCGTCCGCGCGCCTCGAGCGCTTCCTGACGCTCGCCGCCGAGGACAACATCCAGGTCCAGAACCTCACGACGAGCGCGCAGCTCTTCCACTCGCTGCGGCGCCACATGCTGCGGCCCTTCCGCAAGCCGCTCGTGCTGATGACGCCGAAGAGCATGCTCCGCCTCCCCGAGGCCATGAGCACGCTCGACGAGCTCGTGAACGGCCGCTTCGAGCGCGTGATCGCGGACAAGAGCGGCACCGACGCAAAGAAGGTGCGCCGCGTCCTGCTCTGCTCGGGCAAGGTCTATTACGACCTCGACAAGGCACGCCGCGAGCGCAAGGCCGAGGACATCCACATCGTGCGCCTCGAGCAGCTCTACCCGCTCCGCGCCGAGCACGTCGCGCCCGCCCTCGCGCCCTACGGCAAGAAGACGGAGCTCGTCTGGGTGCAGGAAGAGCCCGCGAACGGCGGCGCGTGGTATCCGCTGCACGCGCGCTCGGAGCAGCTCTTCGGTCGGCCGCTGCGCGTCGTCGCGCGCGCCGAGAGCGCGAGCCCGGCGACGGGCAGCGAGGCGAGCCACAAGCTCGAGCAGTCGCGTCTCATGGACGAGGCGTTCGCAAAGTGACGCGCAGCGCCACACGGATTTGAATCACTCATCGGAGACCGCCGTCTCTGCAGCGCACGGAGCGCGGCGGCGCGCGCGGTCAGGAATGTCGGGCCAATGGCCCATCGGGAGGCTTGTCATGGGGATGATGCGTCGGTCCATCTGGGGTTCGCTCGCGATCGCGGCGACGGTGCTCACGGGTTGTGTGGTGACGGTCGACATCTGGTCGCCCATCGGGACGGACGCGTCGGCGACCGGCTCGTGGACGGTCAACGGCCAGCCGGCGAGCCCGGGCGTGTGTGCCGCCGCCGGGATCAACTCGGTCGCGATCCGCTTCGACAACGGCTTCGATCCCGCCGTGATCCCGCCGCAGTTCGTCTTCGATTGCGCCGACGGCAGCTTCAATCTGCCGAACGTCCTCGCGGCCGGCACCTACAACGCCACGTGGGTGATCGACACCAACACCACCGACGTCACCGCCGCCGCCGGCAGCTTCACCGTCAACTTCGGCGACACCGCCAACTTCACGCCCATCGACATCGTCACCACGCCCGCGGGCTTCAACCCGAAGGGCAACGACTTCACGATGGACGGCGCCTGGACCATCAACGGCGGCCCGGCGACCACCGCCAGCTGCGCCGCGGCCGGCATCAGCAACGTGCAGCTCGTCATCCAGCAGGCGGGTGAGACGTACACCGAGCCCGGCTTCATCTTCTCCTGCGCGGGCGGCGCCTTCGACACGCGCACCCTCACCCCGCAGATCCGCTTCACGTACGGCAACTACATGACGTTCTGGCGCGCGCTCGACGCAACGGGCGCCAACATCGGCATGAGCTCGCCGCTGCCGCTCGTCGTCAACGCGCCCATCACGCACTCGACGCTCGCGACCGCCGATTTCGTCGTCGCGACCCCCGAGTCGCTCACCATCAACCTCACCTACGACACCGTCGCGGGCTCGGGCGTGATGGCCGACACCGACTGCGCGGGCGCCGGCGTCTCCACCATCTTCTACACGCTCCGTGACGTGACCGGTGGCACGCCCGGCACCGTCGTCGCGGAGAGCCCCGCCGCAGGCATCGCGTGCACGGGCCAGCTCGTCTTCGACAACACCGTCGTGATGGGTGGCCGCACCTACGGCCTCTACATCGAAGGCGCGAACGCCGCGGGCCTCAAGCAGTGGATGGCCGGCGACAACACGCTCTCGGTCGCCGCCAGCACGCCCGAGTTCTACAACATCGCGCTCGACAAGATCTGAGCGCTCGCCGCTCGACATGAGCCGCGCGTACGACGCGCGAGCCCACACACCGAACGCCCCGCCGGCCACGTACCCGCGGGGCGTTCGCGTTCCGTCGCGCACGTCGCGCCTGACGCCTTCGCAGCCACTCGCTCTTGCCTCGGACGCGCGCCCAGCGCAGAGACGCGTCGATGATCTGGCCGCCGCTGACACCGCTCGCGCTCCGCGTGCTCCTCACGCTCTTCGTCGCGTTCGCGGGGCTCGCGCTCGCCGAGTCGCTCACCTCGCTGCCGCTCTCGGCGTTGCTGGCCTTCGACACACGCAGCTTCGGCGTGCACACGGCGTGGCAGGCGCTCGCGTGGCCCTTCGTCGTGCCCTTCCACGGCGGCGCGATCCTCGACCTCGCGCTCGCGCTCTTCTTCCTCTACCTCGTGCTCGCGCCCTACGACGCGCGCTACGGCGCCCGGCGCACACTCGCGCTGCTCGCGCTCTGCTGGGTCGGCGCGACGCTCGGCGCGCTCGGCGGCGACGCGCTGTTCGCGCTCGCGTTCTCGATGCCCGTGAGTCCGCTGCACGGCACCGCGCCGCTCGCGTGGGGCCTGCTCGTCGGCGGTCTCTTCGGGGCGCCCGGCGACCGCATCCTGCTTTTCGGACGTTACGACGCGAAGCGCTGGCAGCTCCTGCTCGGCGTCCTGCTCTTCACGCTCTTCCCGTTGCTGCAGACGCGCGGCGCGCTCAGCCCGCAGTTCTTCGCAAGCTGGGGCGCCGTCGGCACGGCGATGCTGCACGCGCGCTGGCAGCAACGCATACGCACGCCCCGCAAGCCGCCCCCCGCGAAGCTCCGCGTCATCCGCGGCGGGCGCGACGACGACGCCCCGCCGCGCACGCTCCATTGACGGTGCGCGCGCCGCGCCCGTCAGCCCGCCGACGTCGCGAGCGCCCGGACGAGCGCTTCGCCCACCCCCGCTGCCGAAGCGGGGTTCTGCCCCGTGATCAGGTTGCCATCTTCGACGATGTGGACCTGCCAGCGCGCCTTCTTCCGATAGATGGCACCGGCCTCGAGCATCCGCTCCTCGAGGACGAAGGGGATGACGTCGAGCGTCTGCATCGCGACCTCCTCTTCGCGCGTGAAGCCCGTGACGCCACGGTCCGCGACGATCGCGCGCCCATCGGAGCCGCGGACCTGTGACAGCGCCGCCGGCCCGTGACAGACCGCCGCGACGGGCGCCCCGCGCTCGAACAGCGCTGCGGTGATCCGCTGGCTGTCCGCGTCCGCGACGAGGTCGAACAACAGGCCGTACCCGCCCGGAAAGAAGACCGCGTCGTAGGACGCCGGGTCGATATCCGCGAGGCGCAGGGTGCCTTGGAGCTTCGCAGCGAAATCCGGATTCGCGAGCATCGTGCGCGTGAGCGCGTCCGCGTCATGGCCATAACCGGGAACGTCACCGCCCCGCGGAGAGGCGATGTCGTAGTGCAGTCCCGCCCCTTCGAGCACGTGCAGCGCGTGCGTGAGTTCAGGGAGATACGTGCCATTCGGTTTTCCGCCGAGCTCTGCGTGATGACTCATGATGACGAGGACACGTGCAGTCATGACTGCTCCTTGATGCGGACCGTGAATGTGCACTTCCGCCGGCGAGATTGCGCGCAAGCCGTCGAATCACCAACCGACATTCCACACATCGGTGCTCTTCCCGCGGACAGCCCGCAGCGCGATCGCACACGTGTTTGGACATGATGTTCCTGCGAGCGGTGGCACGCGTCGTGCTTCATCCTGCCTTCATGTCCCGTCTGTGCCGCTTCGTGCCATGTGCACTCACCGCGCTCACCGCGCTCGCGCTCGCTGCGTGCGCCGATTCGCGCGCTGCCGATCCCGTCGACGCCGGTGCCCCCGGCCCGGATGCCACCGTCGCCGACGCCGCCGTGCCCGATGCCACCGTGCCCGACGCCACCGTGCCCGATGCCACCGTGCCCGACGCCGCCCTGCCTGACGCAGGGTCCCCCGATGCGGGCCTCTTCTGTCCTGCCTCCCCCGCGAGCGGCGTCTGCCTCGAGAGCGGGCTGCTCCCGGCGCGCCGGCCGTTCGAGCTCGACCTCCAGCTCGACGCGTGCGGCTGCTGCCCCGGTTCCGAGTGCGCGGTCGATGTCGCTCCGGCGTCGCGCACCCTCCGCGTGACGACCACGCTCTGCGCGGATCCGTGCGACTGCGCCGCCTGCAATCCAGCCTTCGCGCGCTGCGCCTTCCCAGCGCTCGAGCCCGGCACGTGGACGCTCGAGGTCAACGGCGAGCCCGCCTCACGCGTCGAGGTCGACGACGGCGCCAGCCTCGTCCCCGCGCCCCCTGCGTGCATCGATTTCGCCGCAGTGACCACCTGCGAATCCGCCACCCCGCTCGACGGGACGCCGCAGCGCGTGACGGATGTCTGCGCGGCGTCCGACTTCGCCATGCGCCACACGCTGCGCCTCGTCGATGCGTGCGGCGGCTGCACGCTCGAGGGCCCTTGCGTCGTGACCGTCGAGCCGCGGCTCACCGACGATCTCCCGCCCGGCAACGAGATCCGCGTGCGCGCGTCCCGCTACGAAAACGCCTGCATGCCCGGTTGTTTAGCCGTGTGCATGAACACCACGCGCACCTGCCTGCTGCCACCCCTCGTCGAAGGCGAGACCCAGCGCGTCTACGTGGAAGGCCTGCCACCCTTCACCTTCGTGTCGGGCGCCAACGTCTCTTCCTGCGCGAGCGACTGAGCGCGTCCCGGACAGCCAGCCGGCTGGCTGTCCCCATCCAGTCCGAACGCAGGCGCGGCTAGAACGTCCAGCCCGCGTGCGCTTGCACGTGGTAGCCCGCGTCACGCCCTTCGATCGTTCCATCGATCGTTCGGACCGCGAGCGCGTACGCGCGATATCCCCCCTCGACACGCCACAAGAGCCCGGGACCGACGACGCCGCGCAGACGCAGCGTGACGTCGAGCCCGCGCACGCCGTGATCGCCGCCGTAGAGCGCGTCGAGGTCGCCCGTGGTGAACGAGAAGCGCAGGCCGCCCTCGGCCTCGAGGACGAGCGCCTCGTCGAGGATGCGCGCTGCGAGCAGCGCGCCCGGACGCAGATAGGCATAGGAGAGCGTCGGGACCTGCTCGTTGAATGGGAGCGCGTAGCGGTCGAGCCCGACGCCCGCGGCGAGGCCGAGCTCGAAGGCCCCGTCGAGAGTCAGGCGTGCGCCGAGGTCCGCGCTGGCGCTCGCGAACCACGAATCGAGCGTCACGAGGCCGGGCTCGACCTGCCGCGAACGCAACCCGGCAGAGCTCGTCGCCGCTGCGCGGACGAAGAGGGTGTCGAAGAACCATGCCTCCGCGCCGAGCGCGAGTTCGAAGAAGCCGGGCGCGACGTAACCCGCATCGGCACCACCGGGCGCGATCAGCGTCACGACCCGCGTGCGCGCCCCCGCTCCGAGCCACGCCGCGAATCGCACGGCGGGAGTCGCCGAGGACGTATTCGCATCGGGAGCGTGGGTAGACGTCGAACGCGTCGGCGTCGCGGATTCGCGAGCAACCGACGCGCTCGTGACCGCGGTTCCGTTCGGCTCGACGGACGCAGCGGACGGGGACGACGCCATCACGGGCGGCGGTAGCGCGCCGAGCGCGGCGAGCACGTCACGAACGGCGTCTTCGAGTCCGCGTCGACCGCGGGCCGAACGCCGCACCCGCAGGATCTCGGTGCCCGTCGCATCGCGCACCCAGAGTTCGAAGCGCCAGCGTTCACCCCGCCGTGCGGCCTCGCCCCCGAGCGCGGCCATCGCCTCGAACCGCGCACAGAGCGCCGCGGCCGCGGCCACGTCGTCGACACCTGCCGTGGACGCATCGACGACGACGAACGCTGCGGCCGTGAGCGCCTCGCGGAGCGCGGACGCCGCTTCATCGTGGCCCCGCCCGGAGAACTCCGTGACCGCTACGCGGGACTGCGCGCGGGCGGGGAGCGCGAACGCCAGGACCCACGCGCCCGCCGCGTCCCCAGCGACGCCCCACGAAGCGAGCCACGCCGCGCGTGGCTTCCGGCCCGACACGCGCATCACGCGCGGAGCAGCGCGGGGATCGGCGGCACGCGGAGATCCGCGCCGTCGTCCGTCAGTCCCGCGTCGACGAGCAGCGTGCGCAGGATGTGCTCCGGGCGGATCACCTCGCCACCCTCGGAGACGCGCCCCGTCGCCAGATCGACGGCCTGCGGAGACATACCGACGTCGCTCGACGCGCCGATCACGCTGTTGCCGCGGACGCGACCGCCGAGCGCGAAACAGCTGTTGGTGAGCCAGTGGTCCCGACCGCCACGCGCATTGACCAGCGGCGTGCGCATGAACTCGCTGAAGCCGACGATGGTCGTGCGGTCGAGCAGGGACTCGCCAGTGTCCTTGTAGGGCAGCTCGGCGAGGTGTGTCGCGAGCTTCGCGACGGCGTCGAAGCCGCGCCGCTGACGCGCGCCGTGGTCCGTCTGCCAGTCCTCGAAGTGCGTATCGAGTCCGCTCGACGCCTGCAGCGTCACCACGCGGCTGACACCGCTCGAGATGGCCTGCGCCGCGAGGGCGGCCTGTGCCTCGGGGCTGCCGAAGTCGGTGGTGAAGCCGTAGCGGGCGCGGAGCGCGTCCATCTCGGGCGTGGCTGCGCCGAAGTTGAAGAGGGACTGCACATCCGCCTCGAGCACCGCGCGGAGGCGCAGGCGCGATGACTCCGCCGCCCGCAGTGTCGGGGAGCCGTACGAGCGCGCGCAGGCAGCCTCTTCGGCAAGCCGCATCGACACGAGCGGATCGAGCGCGGGATCGAGCGTCGGGTCGGCGCGCCGGAGCAGCGCGACGAGGTCGGCGGCGTTCGAGACGCGCACCGCCGACACCTCGACGGGCAGGTCCGGATTGAACGACTCGACGCCCACGGAGAGATTCGGAACGAGCGCGCCCTCGGGGAACTGCGCAGCCAGCCACGCGGAACCCGACGCGCCGCGCGCGAGCAACCCGGACGGAGGACGTCCGGTGAGGAAGCGGCGCCGCCCGACTTCGTGCGTGAGCGTGTCCATGCTCATGCCCCGAATCACCGCGAGCCGCTCCCAGTGCGCCGCCAGCTCTCCGATGTAGGGACCGAAGACCATCTCCGGCACGGCGGACTCGGACGGGCGGACCAGCGCCAGCCCGGGCGCTCGCTGTAGCTCGTACGCAGGCTGGATGCGCGTCGCGGAGACGTTGTCCGCATCGAAGACCGCGGGATCACGCGGGTCGAGGCCGAGCAGCACATCCCACCCACCGGAGAAGTACGCGAACACGTAGAACCGCTCGTTGGTCGCTGGTCGATCGCCGGCGCTCGCGAGCCGCGCGAGGGTGCCGAGCCCACCAGCACCGAGCGCCGCCGCGCCGCCCGCGAGCAGCATGCGCCCGAGGAATTCCCGCCGCCCCGTTCCCTTTGCGTGCTGGGTCATGATGTCTGCCTCAGTAGGTATAGAAATCGGGGTGATCGACGAGCGCGACGCAGACCGCCTCCCACGCGCGACGTGGGGAGAGGTCGGGGCGCTCCGGATCCATCGTCGTGGCCGCGACCTCCGCGGCCGCGCGCGTGTACAGCGAGCGCCATGGCGCGAGCGCCGCGCTGCCGGCCGTGACGCGACGACCGTGGAAGCGCAGGAGCAGGGACGCGAGCGCGGCGTCGACGTCGGCGGACGCCGGATCGACCGCGTCGACGTCCACCGGGGCGAAGGTCCCGAGCGGCGCGTCGCCGCCCTCGCGATCCGCGACACGGCGGCACACGCTGCGCGCCGCGTCGTCGAGAAACTTCAGGAAGATCAGCGAAACCGCGCGGTCCTCGCTGGTGCTGTTGATGTAGTCGGGGACGCCGAGCGTGTCGTCGAAACGCACGAATTGGTTGGTCGAGCCGCTGTCCCAGCCGATCCCGCCCGTGACACGTCGGAGCGACGCATCGACCTGCGCGATGTCCATGCGCCGACGCTCTCGCCACGGCGCCGCGCCGACGTCGACGGGGCGCTCTTCCTCGAAGTCGTGCCCTTCGAGCGCGACCGGAACGGGGCCATCCGCGCAGCCCGGGAAGGCCAACGCGAGCAGCGCGGCGAGCGCGCAGATTTGTACCGTTCGAGTCGTCGTCACAGCGCCCTCCGATACGTCTCGCTCGTCACGATCGCGCGCACGAGCTCGCGATAGCGGAAGTCGCTCGCGGAGAAGCGCAGCGCGAGGTCCCGCGTCCACGCCTCCTCGTCCTCGCGGAGCGGCCGTCCGACGAGCCACTCGGCGGCGCGGCGCGTCGCGCAATCCGTGAAGCGACCGTCCGCGAGCCCGTCGCGGACGAGGCCGCGCGGCCCCTCCTCGATGTACGCCCGGTGCTCGGGGCGGAGGAACTCGTACGCGCGCAAGCGGCCGAGATAGGGCTCCTCGGCGGGCGTCAGCGCGCGCGTCACGTAGTGAAGGCGGCAGCGGTCCGGGCAGGTGCCGCTGTCGAGCCGACAAGCCGCGCACTCCGCCTGAAACTCGGGGAAATCCGCGGGATCGAGGTACGCGCCACCCTGCTGCGTCCAGCGCCCCCAGTGCGCTGCGGCGGGCTCGAGCTGGGCATGACAGTAGTTGCAACCCGGTCTCAACTGAACGTCGGGTTGCTGCGCGGCCACGGGGTCGTCGGGCGCGATGCCCGTATCCGGTGGCTGGAAGGGCTGGCAGAGAAAGGCGTCGTAGAAGCGGGCCGCGCGAGCGCGATTCGTCTGGAATCGCAGCAGGAAGGCGGGGGACGTGAGCACGCCGGCGTGCTCCGCGGGGAGCTCGATCTCCCGCCAGTCCGAGTCGCGGAAGTTCGTCCCCGAGAGCGCCGCGACGTCGATCGACGCAGGCACGAGGGTGACGCTGTCGAAGCTGTTGCGCTGATGCTTCCAGTAGTGGGTGAGCGCGCCGTTCACGAAGGCGCGGCGCGAGGTGAGCAGCGCGTGGTACGGCTCGTCCTCGAGGATGTTCGCGGCGATGCGTCGCTCGACGTCGCCGCGAAACGACCCGAGTACCGCGCGGCGGACGTCGAAGGTGGGACACCACGCGAGGTCGGGACCGCAGCCGCAGGCGGCGTCACCGATGGCCGCACGCGAGGCGCAGTCGCGGCCGAGCGCCGACACCGGCGCGGTCTGCGCGTCGAAGGCGCAGACCTTGATGGTCGTCGAGGGGTCCCAGTAGGGGTTGACCTCGACCCAGCCTTCGCGCTGCGCGCCGTCGACCTCGCGCGTGAGCGGTCGCCCGTCTGCGCCGAACGTCGCGGGCTCATCGAGGCACGTCACCCCTGCGCCGCGGTAGCTGCGGCGCGTGTCGGTGGCGGACTGATCCCAGATGTTCGTCGTGCTGTTGCGCGAGAGGCTGCGACGGAAGTGGAAGATCTGGTCGACGTTCTCGATGTTGGGCCAGAGCAGCGCGCCGTGACGACGAACCACGCGCTCGGCGAACTCCGTCGGCGGTGGTGCGCCCGGGGCGAGTCCGAGCCACTCGTCGACGAAGGCCTCCGGAGCCTTCCCGCCCGCGAGCGCGTCGAGCTCCTCGACCGTCGGCACGACGCCGCGCAGATCGAGGCTCAGGGCGCGCAGATAGGCGTGGTCGTCGAGGCGCGGCTCGACCTCGCGACAGCCCCCCGGTTCATCGCACTCCGCCCGACTCGGCGTGAGCAGCGATGCACCCAGCGTCGCGGCGACAATCAGCGCGGTCACGACGACGCCCCCGAGCATGCCCATCACGAGACGCCCGCGACGCCCCTGCCCCGCACGCCCACTGCCCGGCTCCTGCGCATCCGTCATCGCGTCCTCCCTCATTCGCGGAATCCGCCATGTTCCCACGCCTCGAACAGCGCGATCTGCCGCTGAGACAGCGGTGCTCGCCCGAGCGGCATGCGCCCCGTCTCGACGTTGGCGCGTACGTCGCCGATGCGTGCCTGCCAGTCGACCGGCGACACGAGCCGCGTGACGGCAGGCCCCGCGGCGCCGTGACATGGGGCGCAGTGCAGCGCCGCGAGCGGCTCGAGGTCGGTCGCCCACGACGCCGTCGAGAGCAGCTCGAAGCGCCGACGTGCTCGAAAAGGCAGCGTGCCATCGCCGAAGGCGACCTCGATCGACAGCTCGTGCTCGCCGTCTGCGAGCCCATCTTCCGTGATGGTGACGCGGAGCGGGTCCCGCGCGATGGACAGCGCGGCGTCGCCGAGACGCGCGACGACCTGCGCGCGTGCCGGGTCGTTCACGTCGAGCTCGTACTGCGCGCCCCGGACGAGGATGGCGCCGTCGTCGGGTCCGGTGATCGCCACATCGTGGCGGGGGGCGTAGCGGACGAGCGTGTTCGCGCCGCCCGACGCGTCCGCGACGAGGGTGTAGAGCGCTCCTTCGACGCCGAGCGCCGCCTCGGAGCCGAGCGGGAGGTCGCCGCGCACCGCATGCACGCGACCGTCGGCGTGCAGGTACAGCCGCCCGTCTGCCGCCGCGAACCAGGCCACATCGCTGCGAGAGGAGGCGAGAATGCGCGTCACGGACACGCCGTGCTCCACGAGCCGCCGGTCCGCGCCCAGCGAGAACAGGACGCCGTCGAGGGCGAGCCAGAGCACGCCGGCCGCGTCCGCACCGAGCGACTCGGGCTGCGCCGGCAGCGCGAGCCGTGCCGTACGCAGCACGCCCGCGTCGTCCGTCCAGAGCTCGAGGACCCGGTCCGGGAAGTGCACCCACAGCGACGCGCCGTCCGCGCGCCTGCCCGCGGCGAGGCGCGCCGCCGCGAAATCCCCGTCGAGGTCGAGCCGCCGCACGCCCCCGTCGCGCACGCGGTAGAGGCCGGTCTCCGTGCTGATCCAGAGCTCGGGCTGTGCCGTGACCGTCCGCGCCGGGAGGACGGCCGCGTCGACGATCGGCCCA
>Ga0172372_10005028_pt1 | contig 18578 bp, 16 predicted proteins | sample LakKiv5m_2_FD_114544 | JGI IMG/M metagenome (GOLD analysis project Ga0172372, IMG submission 114544) | Freshwater microbial communities from Kabuno Bay, South-Kivu, Congo - kab_092012_9.5m | ecosystem: Environmental > Aquatic > Freshwater > Lake | place: Democratic Republic of the Congo...
GTCAATAATTTCTTTTGTTTCAATCACCGAATCAGTCATGGCTTGGAATACATGGCCAAAGACAATATCAATTTTTTGCTCTACGGGCCTGTAGCAAGCCACAGCGGCAGCTGTCATAGATTGAAATCTGCTGCCCTTGCCGCCCCAGTCAACTCCTAGAACTCTGTCTGCGTACTTAGGAGCATCTGCGCCATTATCTTTAGAGTTTGGCTTGAGTACACATACGTCTTTAAGCTCCGTAAGGCTGACGAGCCTTTGCCCTTCATCGCAAGCTTCCCCAAGTACTTCGTTTATAAAAGTTGCTGGAGAGCTGAGCTCTCGCTTTAACAGCAGAGATCTCCAGTTCTTTGGATTGGCGTAGTGCACCGGTGCAATGACTTGTGGTACGTGGTAGCTAGGAAAGGTCTTGGCCTTTTCTGCATACTTATGAACCCAGAAGCCCTTCTCTGGCTCTAACGGTCTATGGCATTTAGCGCAACAAAATCCTTCAGGCCGCATCATGTCCATGACGGTAAGCCCTGGACCGGATCCTTCTATGGTCGGTATGTTCCAATGATTGCAGGTTTCGCACTTCATAAACCATTCGGCTTGGCTTGACTGCAGTCGCAATTGCTCAATAACGTTGTCGATGGTTTTGCTGGTGCCTGCGTACATTTCAGAACGCCGCTCAGATGCAGACATACATTCTCGAACAATATCTAGAAACTCTGGGTTAAGATCTTGAATCTCGTCCATTCGAATTCCGTCAACAGACAGACCACGAATTCTGTCTACCGATAGCTTGGCAAACGAGAACCAAAGTTCTGATCCGTTTCTGAAACTCTTCTGCATTACCGAGTCGACACAGCTCTTATCCATAAGGGTGTCTTTGATATAAGACTCATGGACAAACTGTCGAATGTACTGGTGGCTAAATCTTCTGATTTGCTCAAACTGCGGAGCCATATATAAAACTTTAAATCTATTAATGGCTGCTGCTTGTAGAACGCCTTGAGCTGCAATGTGCGTAGACTTACCAACCTGACGAGCGCAAACTAATAAAGTCCTATCCGGAAGGTTTGGATAAAACAAAGGTTCAAAAAACTTATGCTTAACCAGCGTAAACGGCCTGCCGTTCAGTCTGAGCATTGAGGTCAGACGAATCGGAGAGGTTTGATTCTGCGCTAAATAAGTATTGAGAAATTTTGAAAATTCGTTTATATCTAATCTTGCGTGCAATTCAGCAAGTTTGTCAGGGGATAAAGAAAACACCCTGTCGTCAATATCGTCGACCTCACAAATAGACTTCATATTTTGAGCCATGTCAACAACCCAGCTTGGCGCTAGGGTTTTTAAATCAATTTTGGCTCTTTCTTCGTTAATCCGATTGGAGTCGTTCATGTCAAATTCCGAAAAACCGGAAGACTTAATTTTGAGAATAGTGAAGCAGTTTGTAATTGCAGCATATACGTTTTTTATATTGCTAGCAACTGGCTTCATTGTTGTAGGTAAATTTGTATTTGATGCCCTACATACTTGGATAGAGAGAAACAAGGAAAGACAATCACAAAGAAAGTTTGTAGAATCCTCCACTTCTAACGAGAACCCCTAATGCCAAACCCCCCAAGATCCGAATCCTCAGATGAGTTTCTAAAGCAAGCAGGTTTACCTGGCTACGATCCAACACTGACAGAGCCTGGAGCAGCAAAACCTTCTATAAATAAAGATATGCTGGGAGCTTTACGCCAGCCAAAGGACGGCACTGAATCTAAAGACTGCAAAGACTGCGAATAAGGATTGACATTGTTTGCACTTATCTGCATTATATTTCTCATATTCTTTTTCATCAACCCTTGCCTTACAATTGCAGTTGCTCTGCTTACCCTGATTGGCTACTGCGCAATTAACAAATGACTGACTGGATTCTCACTGTCTTGCTGTCTTCGCTCGTACTCGGCTCCATGGCTTACATGGTTGTCTGGGGCGTGCACAATTTTGAACTTACTGTAGATACAATAATGGTTTGGGCCGACCAACAGGAGTCGTTCCTACAGAAACTAATATCATGTCCAGTTTGTTTTAGCGTTCAGGTTGTTTTGGCTTTATCCTCGCTGCACTGTTTGGCGTTTGGAATGGGTCTGTGGACTTGGGTGGCGATTACTCTACTAGCCTGCTTGGTAGCTCTATTGATGGGCAGGCTTGACCCGCTTACTGAAAAGAAATAAACCTATGTTCAAAGAAATTGCTGACGTCTGGGTCGAAGCCCTTCGATCCGGCGGTTATACTCAAGGCAAATATACATTAAAAACAAATCCTGATACGCCAACTCATTGCTGCCTAGGAGTTCTATGCGAGATATATCAACAACAAAATCCAACTAATCCGTTGGAGTGCACGGCTTCAAGTATCACTAAAGATCTTGGCAATGGCGCATATGAGCATTTAGATGCAGTATCTTTTAATAGCGAGTTTGAAGTGTTGCCCATAAGGGTTCAAGAATGGGCAGGACTGGGCTCAGCAGAAGGCTTATTAATAATTAACGACTGCAGAACTAGTCTTGCTCAACAAAATGATAAAGGCGCTTCTTTTGCAGAATTAGCGGATCTAATTAAAGACAACCAACATCTACTGTAAAGGGGCATAATTGCGATATCCAATATTTGTATTTTGCGCCGACTTGCAGGCTAGAGAGTCAGCGTATCGTTCTGTCAAAGAACTGCGTGGCGACGATCTATACGCCCTTAGACAAGTTGTCGACTACTGTAAGAAGAATAAGTTGGCGCTATTTCTAGGTGGCGACCAGGTTGACACCCCGACCATCTCAGACGAGCACACCATAGAGATTCGCAAAATCCTTATAGATGTTCCATTTCAGGCAACTTACTATGTGGATGGCAACCACGAGCGAGGATTCAAGAGGCTATGTATGGAGGGCGGCGGTGCTGCCGCTGCTACCAATCTAGAGGAAGCAGAATACATAGACTCAGGTGCACGCATTGCCGGCTACAACTGGCGTACTCGACGTCAGTGGGAAGCCTATCTAGAACGATACGTTCTGCAGCAGGCAGACGTTCTTATCCTGCACGGCTTTGCATCTCAGGTTGTTCCTGCCCTTGGATTGCCTCCAGATGAAGCACCGCTGTGTGACATCGACCTAACTTGGTTTGACGGCAAATACAAGCTAGTGCTGATGGGCGACATTCATATGGAGTGGGATTGGCGAGGACCGCAAGGCACTCGCTTTTTGTACTCTGGATCTATGTGGATGCATAGACTTGGCGAGCCTGAAGCAAAGTCTTTTATTGTAGTCTACAACGATTTCAGCGTAGAACGTGTACCACTGCGTTGTCGCCCATTTTTACGTACGGATCTTAAATCAGAGGAGGATCTCAAAAGAATTCAAACATGGCTTGACAACTGCGCTAAGCTGTCGTATGTTTCAGAAATGCAGTCGTTTATGGGAGACAGACTTCCCAGACTGCATCTCGAAATACCTTCAGATATGCCAGCAGCGCTTTCAGCTGGACTTGAATCCTTGAAGCAACAGGCTTTTGTATTTGAAAGAGTAGACATTTCGCACGACCGAGATCTCGCTGAGATAAAGGGATCTTTGGACGAACAGGTGGATTTGAGCACAGCCTTGAAACAACTAGTAGACGAAAAAGAACCAGTAGATATTGAAGCTGCAGAATTTGTAAAGCAGGCAATGGAGCTTGGCTTTGATGCAGCTGTCACAAATCTAAAACAAAAGGTAGGAATGTAATGGCAACCACTAAGAAGACCACCAAGACAAAGAAGTCAACCGCAGTCGCTAAGAAGCCCAGCACCAAGACTCCTGCGCAAATGCGCGTAATTATTGCCAAGGATGTTCTTGCGCAAATTGCAAGCCGACGATATCGCCCGGCTGAGGGTTCATGGGTAGGAGATTCCAATATAGGAGACCTGGAATACTATGTCGAAGGTAGACTGGCTGAGGATGAAAAACTCTGCAAGGTAGACGCAAGTGAGTATGTCAACAAAGTAAAGAAGTGCTCTGTGTGCGCTCTGGGTGCTATCTTTATGTCTCAGGTAAGCAATTTTGGCGGAGTGACTTTAACTGATAGCAGATCTGCTTATTCCGTGTTTGAGGACTTAGATCGCTCGCCTCTTAAGAAGTATTTTTCTGTAAGCCAACTTGAGCTTATTGAAGCTTGCTTTGAGGGAATTGATGGAGTCTACTCTACCGATATGGTTAAAAGCAGCGATAGAGTATCTGCTCAGGCCTACTACATTTGCCACAAAAACGCTACAAAGCGAATGACCGCCATTATGAATAACATAATTCGTAATAAGGGTACCTTTGTACCAAGCCAGGACCTTACAAAGGAGATGATTATCGAAGCAGCAAATCTCATCTGAAAGATTAAACAAACTTTAAAGCAAATAGACAATAGGACAAATCAATGAGCCTTATTGACCGAATTCTCAACGGCGATTTTGACGACGAAGACAACGTCAGCGTCCCTGCCATCAAGACCCATAATCAGCGTGGTTCGGAAGGAACCTGCTCTTCCGCTTGTCCCATCGATCCCGACGAGGATGAAGAGGTTGCAACTGACGAGGATGAAGAGGTTGCAACTGACGAGGATGAAGAGGTTGCAACTGAAGAAGAATTTGAAGATATCCCGTCTGAAGAGGTTTACGACGAGGATACCACTGTTATCATGGAGGCCAGCTCAGACATTCCTTCGGAGGAGTGGATGAAGGAATACATAGAAGAAAACGAGCTCGATGTCAGCGAACCTGAGCCGGTAACAACTGCGCCGACTCAGTATGTCGAAAAGCCAAAGCAGTCCAAGGTAAGAGAAATCAAGAAAACCATGAACAACGAAACCAACGAAACTCTCGCAAAGACGACCCCTAAGCAGTCCGCAACCAAGTCTGCCAACGCAGGCACCAAGAAGCGTGGCGCTCCACACAAGCTCACTGAGCACGCCGACGAGGTTTGCCGCCTTTACACCGAAGGCGTTGGCGCCAAGACGATCGCCGAGAAGTTCTCGGTGTCTGTTTCCTGCGTCATCAACACGCTGAAGCGTAACAACGTCACCATCCGCCCAAAGGGTCGCCGCAAGACTAGCGACTGAGTAAACACATGAAGCTGCTCTCCCTGAAGGGCAGGAACATCGGTCTTCTCAAAGGAGATTTTGAGTTTGAGTTTGACGACGCACTGACGGTCATCACCGGCCCAATCGGCTGCGGCAAGTCAACCATTCTCACGATGATCCGAGCCTCGCTGACCAACTCGTTTCCAGGGAACGCAGGTAGCTGGGCCTCCTGGGGTACACCACCCCAGGAGGCCTGCTATTTTATTGCGTCCTGGCGTATAGGAAACAAAGTTCTACATATCGCCAAGGCAGTTGCTGGCGAAAAGAAGTTTGGTGCGCTGAACATTCCAAGATTGCGCATTGAACATGACGACGGAAAAGTCGAAGAGGTGTTCACGTCCAAGGAGGCTTTAGAGAAAACCCATTCCCTGATTCCTGTTCCGGCCAGCATTATCGACGGGCATCTGATCGTAGATCAAGATTCCATTACAGCACCTGTATCTTCAACGCCGGCAAAGTTCAAGGAGATTATTCATACTTTGACTCGCACCAATGAGCTAGAAGCTCTGCGAGGCCAGGTCAGAGATGTGATGATGTCCGTAACTGTGCCTGACGTAGAAGGTCCCTTGCTGGAGGCTAGGACTGAGTACAACCTGCTGAGCGGCGAGGTAGCCAGGATACAGTCTGATCTTCAAAAGCTGGTCTTGGAATACACAGGTCTGCAGCTAAAAGAAGTTGGCACGCGCTTGGATACTCTTGAGCACATCAAGAAAAATGATGAAAAGCGCACACAGCTGGAGTCCAATAGAACTACTGCTGTAAATGCTCATGTTCAACTACTGCAGCAACAAAAGGTTCAAGAGTCTGGTTTGGCGGAACTAGAGCAGCAGAAGGCAGCAAAAGCAATTAATGCAGAGGCGGCTAAAAAGTCTTTGTATTCTGCAGATCTATTGCTGGAGAATAACAAGCGTAAAGCCAAGCTGCTGGAAACTGCAGAAAAGCTTACGGCTAGATTGCAGGAGTGTCTGCAAACTCAGCCTCAGGCACCTAGCGAGGAAAGACCACAAGCAGGTTCTGACACTTGGCTTGTGGACCGCGGTTCGGAGCTTAAGCAAGAGCTAGCTGCGGCTATAAAGCGAATGCAGTTGGCAGAAAAGGGTCAGTGTCCGGAGTGCGGTACGGTTACAGCCGTATGCAGTCATGACATGGATCAGCTTAAGTCTGATATTGCCAGCAAGTCTGCGGAAGTAGATCTCACCACTCAGACTCTACGGGAAGTGCGTAAGTTGGAGCGAGAGTGGCAAGACTACGAAAAGGCTCTTAATGAGTCTACTCAATGTGCTGAGACCACAATGGTCAAAGCTGCGGAGGTAGATCAGGAGCTGCAAGGGCTTCAAGACTTGCCAGTAATGACACCGGAGATAAAGGCTGGATTTGCTCGTACGGTAAGTGAGTACGATCTATTGGAGCGTAGTATCAACACTGCAACTAACAGCATCAGCGCAGTCAAGGGGCATATCCAGTCTCAACTGGACATGATTACTTTGATAGACAATCAGCTGGCCGATATACCGCCTGCTCGATATGATGCGCATGAGTATGTTCGATTGCAGAAAGTGCATCAAGATGGCGTGCTGATAAAGCAGAAAGCGGATAAGCTGGAGGGCAGTCTAGAGACTGCCATTCAGAGTGTAGAGCGGGCAAAGTCCAAAGTTGACGTTCATGAAAAACGAGCAGCCTCGGTAAAGCCTATTGAGAATTTCCGTAAAGTCTTGGATAAGGTCAACAGTATTCTGATGAAGGACGGTCTACCAAGACTGCTGTCCTTGCAGTATATGCAGAAGCTCAATGACCGTCTTGGGTTTTATCTTCGTACGATTAATGCAGACTTCTCTGCCTACATCGACGAGAACCTGGAGTTCATGGCGCGAAAGTCTGACGGCTTGGTACATGCTGCCAAGAGACTTTCTGGCGGTCAGAAGCAGCAGGCTAGCGTCTGCTACCTACTGGCCGTAAATGACGTGTTTGCCAGCACTCTCGGAGTCCTTGCTCTTGACGAGCCCTCAGGGGCCATGCAGGAGTCTAACTCACGAGATCTTGCAGAAGCGTTCAACTATCTGGCGAAGATGGGACAGCAAACCGGTCGTCAGTTTATCGTAATTACTCACAGCAATGCCCTTGCGGCCCTAGGCTGCAAGAATATCTCTCTTGAAGGTCACGAGTAATGTCCATTATTGACTCTAGCGTTGTTCATGCTTCTATTAGCCCCGACATGGTCGAGGCCGTCCGTCTGATCACGAAGGTCGATTTCTACAGCACTCAGTGCATTCCCGGATGTCAGGCGAAGACCCTGGCTCGCAAGCTTCGCAACTTTGTTGTTGTTCGTCAGCAGCCCGAGTACACCAAGTTTATGCAGTATTATGGACTTGAGTCCCTCGCCAACAGCAGCGATGAGATGGTGAGCTTTGCTGATATTCTCACTAATGCCGAAACCGAAGGTTGCGGTGTTGTCATCTCGGTCCAGGCTTAAGCATATTTAAACAGGAGTTTGGCATGAGCCAAAAAGTAGTTCTGCAGCGCATCATGCGGTTCATCAGAACCCCAGAAGGTCCGCATAACGAGATTCTTCAGAAGGAGTTCCAATACCTTCATAGGAGTCAGGAACGAGTGCCGGGCCGAGCTCCCAGGTATGTCAGTACGCCTGTAGAGCTATTTGCAATGCAGGACAACTGGATGTATTTTCCCTGCGGGCTGCAGGAAAGGTGCCTACAGGTTCTTGCCAAGGCGGGCTACAAGCCGGAGCTCTCTGACCTGCGGCCAAAGAAACTCCCTGTTCCGGACGCCTCTAAGCTGGCTGGGCTTCGGCCCGGCCAGCTGGAGGTGATCCAGGAGATCGTCAAGGCAGACTTTGGCATAGTGGATGCTCTTACCGGATTTGGTAAAGGCGTGGTGATAGAGAAGGTTATTCAACTCTATCCCAAGCAAAAGCATGCAGTGATTACCAAGTCCAAGAGTGTTTGCAATCAGCTGTACGAACGCCTTAAGAAGGTATTCCCAAAGGCAGGCTGTTGGAATTCCAGTAAGCATGTCGAGGGTAATCCCATGGTCTGCACCTGCGGTTCTCTAGGAGGTCTTACCTTAGAGGACTTTGACGTAGTGCAGCTTGACGAAGTTCACGAACTATTGATCCCCACATTCCTGGAGTACTACCCGGGATTCAGCGGATGCAAGTTAATTTCGTATTCAGCCTCTCCTGACCAGCGCATGGATAATTCCGCATTGGCCATGGAAGCGTACTTTGGCAACAAGATCTGCAAGATCGAATATCAGGACGGCGTAGATCTTGGTCTGGTAGTTCCTATTGAAGTGTGGAAAGTGGACTGGGGTTGCACCCCGGTGGATGTAATTCGCAGCTTCAAGTCTGACGTAAAGCGCGCCAGACTGGGATACTGGGGCAACCTTGCTCGTAACAATGCTATTGCTAGGGTAATTTATGAAGAAGTACCCAAGCGTCTCTCAGAAAAAGATCCGCAGATACTCATCCTTGTTGACAAAATTGAACACGCGCTGGAACTACACAAGTACCTACCAGACTTCAAATGTGTCTACGGTGAGATGGACGATGCCACTGCAAAAGCATTTCAGCAAGCCAAACTGCTTGAAGGTGATCCGGTTTCTCGCAAAGACGTCGAGAACATACGTAAGCAATTCTCGGCAGGAACCCTGAAGCGAGCGATCGCAACGGGAATTTGGAGCACGGGTGTTGACTTCCCTCAACTCTCGGTCATCATACGTGCAGACGGCGGCGCTTCCCCGATCAAGGATATTCAGATGCCTGGTCGTGTTTGTCGCATCGCTGACGGCAAGTCAAAGGGTATCCTGGTTGACTTTGCCGACAACTACGACGTATGGGCTGCACGAAGATCTAAGACTCGATTTGAGAGCTATGAGGAAAAACAGTGGGAAATTCTTCCAGTGAATCTCAATCACTGAGTTATCGTTTACGGGAACTGTACGCAATAAACAAAATGGCTGTTACCGGATCGAAGCGTGATTACCACGCGGCGATGAACAGCACTAACCCAACTTTGAAGGCCCGATGGGATTCGATTGCTACTTGGTGTCAAGCCGAGAGCATCGATCCCCGGGCCTACATTGAGTGGTGTTTCATGCGTGAGTTTCCCGGATATCCAATGCCTTCAAAATTTGACTCCCCTTTGTTCAAGGGCGAATACATAAAGGCAGGTAAACCGGATCCAGAGTATTCAAAGCTTCAGTTGAAATACGAGCTCATGGTGAAGAGGCTCGAGAAACTGACGCAAGACGCCGGTTTAATTGAATGCTTATTGGATCCTTTAAATACTTTTGATCCTGTCTTCATCTATACAATTGCCAGAAAGATGGAACGCCATGATGAGCTGCCATCAGATATACTACTTCGCGCACAGCACCAAGTGCAGTGCCAACCTGTATATGCTGATAAGTTCAAGGGCATCGTTCCAGAGGAGCTGTTCATTCCATGGACTTAAGTCACGCAAACAATAAGTGGCTTGTCCTGGGCATGCTCAGGTCAAGCGAAGTAATGGGCATGATTGTCCAGCGGCTCAAGCTTGAAGACTTCCGAGACAACGAGACCCCTCTGAGGGTTGCTTTTATTATCGGTAGTCGTTGGTATGCGACTAGCAAGACTCCCGTTCCCTACGAGGTTGCGGTAAGCGCGTTTATGGACGAGCTCGTCCCTAACCGCGTATTGAACGAGGCAGAAGCTCTGCAGTTTGGAGAAATTCTGCAATGGGCCTACAGCTCTATAAACACATTTGAGGAGCATAAGACTTATGTCTTGGAGTTCTTGCATAAGTTTCTAATTGATCGCAAGGTTCGCCCTGCGGCATTTGGATTGGATAGAGCCGAGAACATTGTAGATAAGGTGCAGGAGCTCAATCGTACGATTGCTAGCACCTCTATCAGTAAGGCCAACTTTATCGACCCGTTCATGAGCAGTACTCCAATGCTGTCCAATGCAGTTCGTAGGCCTTGGGGTGTTGACTGGGTGGACATCGTGACTTCCGGCGGTGCAACGACCGGCGAGACTACTTTGTTCCTAGCTCCGTCTGGTGGCGGCAAGACTCTGACTAATATTCAGATTGCCACCACGGCTGCTCTCTGCGGCGAAGATTCCTTGATCCTGACCTACGAGCAGAATGCAGAAGGCATTACAAATCGTATTTATGCATTTGCTCTAGGCATCCCTATCACTAGGTTTGCAGGTCTGAGCAAGGAGGGATTTTACGCAGACAGGGGCCTCAAGGCAAAGTACGATCAAGTGCGAGAGCGCTTGGCGGGCAAGCTAATGATCGTGGATATGCTCGAAGCCGCACAGAATAGTGGTGGAGGTGGCGGCGGTGCCACAGAGGTGGAGCTGATTGTCAAGCAAGCTAGAGACTCTGGCAAGAATCCTCGATATGTGGGTATTGACTGGCTCGGGCCAATGGCAAACAACTATATGGCTGTTCGTGGTCTGAACACTGCCGAGCAGACAAAGATCATGAACCAGATGGCTGACGATCTGCGCAAGGTTGGCAGCAATCTCAAAGTCAACATATTTGTTTACCATCAGCTGGGCACCACGGCTTCGGCCAGTGGCCCCCAGCGCAAGCCCGAGGCAACAGATGCATACATGTGCCGTACCTTGCATCACTACATGGACACAGTCATCTGTGTAGGCAACCGAGACAAGGAAAGCAACATGGCTTGGGTAAATGCCCCAAAGGTTCGTAATGGTGCGCCATTTATGGACTCCTTGATTCAGATGGACGGCGCCATGTCTCGTTGGAAGCTAGTCGATAAGTCGGAAGTAAATACCGAGACAATGAAGCTATATGGCCAGAAGGCGGAATCCAAGCCTGTTGGAGAGGATGACGAGCCTAAGGTTCGCCGTCGCAAGGACCCCTTGGCCTTCAATGAAACCGTTAGGGCGCATTTGGGATGAAGCACATAAACGAATCTCTTTTCAAGGCCTTGAAGAAGAAATTCGGAAAGGTCCAGGTAACCAATGCTGGGATCGAGGCTAAGTACCACGTGGTTGAAGATAAGGTTGCTGCTTGGGCCTCGGCCCGTAACGGCAATCTTGATGCTTCCACAAAGCGCGTAAACCTAATTAATTGGGGCGAGACATATGCTGTAAATTGTCCCCGATGCAATGACAAGAGATCGAGACTGTACATCAGTCACATCTGGGGCACTCACTGCGAGCAAGCAAATAAAAAATTGTTCTCGTGCGTGAAGTGTCACAATGAGAGTTGCTACTGGGGGGATTTGTGGAATGTGCTATTTGGCACGGACTACGATCCCGCCATAGAGCAAAAGTCTGAAGATCTCAAGACAGGCGTAGACGCAGACGCTAGAAGAATGGAATTGCCGGGCCCTGTAGAAAATCTTATTCCAATTAATCAATTGGCTGAAGATCACCCCGTTATTCAGTATTTGATCTCTAGAAACTTTACCGACATCAATATGCTGGCAAACGAGTATCAGTTTTGTTTTTGTAGTAAAAGCCCATGGCAAAAACGATTCACGGACTCAGGCGGCAACTGGCATACGATAACGCCACAGAACAGGCTTATCATTCCTAATGTTCAACAAGGCGTATGGCAGGGCTGGATGGCAAGGTACATCGGAGACATCCCAAAAGATCCTAACTCCGGTAAGCCTGTCATACAGAAGTATTTGAATGCTCCAGGTTACTCCTTCAGCTCAAGCGTCTATCGTTTGGAGTCTGCCAAAGCGTTCAGCAACGGCGACTTCTGTATTGTTTGCGAGGGTGCCCTGTCCGCAATAGCTTGTGGTTTTGCTGGCGTGTGCACCTTCGGTATGTACCCAAGGCCAATGCAAGAAGAACTGCTTGCAAATACGTTTAAAGACGGGCAGATCGTTTTCATGGTCGAGCATGAGGCTGCAGCCAATAAGCGTATCTTCGATGTCATTGCAAGACTGAATGGCAAAGTTGCAAAAGGGTGCCTTGCTGTCGAACTGGCCAAGGGTAAAGATCCTGCCAGCATGACTACCTCAGAACTCATGGAAGCGGTAATTAATAAACAAAGAAACAACCATGTCTAATCAAAACTCCACCACGCCTATGCCGGCTCCACCGCAAACAAGTAGTCTCAAGCAGTGGAACGTAATCGTACATAATGACGACGTAAACACTTACATGCACGTCATTTCAAGTTTTGTACATCTTGTGAAGCTGGACGGTCCTACGGCTGTACTGAAGACCGTAGAAGTAGACACGGAAGGCCTGTCCATTGTGGCAACAACCCACAAGGAACATGCCGAACTCCTGCAAGAACAATTGCAGTCTGTGTCTCTTACCTGCACAATTGAACCCGCCTGAAAGGCACATAATGCCAGCAGAAGCTACTGACGAAAAAGTTGAAAAGTATGGGGCTATTGCTGTTCTGCGAGCAGAACAGTATGGGCAGCAGATTGAGTACTCCTTTGAGGAGATGCTTAATAACATCAGCAACGTGACCATTACCGGAGCAAATGGTAAGTTCATGCCAGTAAAGATCATTCCTGGCATTCACTTAGACTCCGTATTTGGCCAAGGTCCTATAGTTCCCGGCAAAACAGCTGCAGCAGTTGTAGGTCCTGCGCATAAGAAAATTATGTTCGTGGGCTGTTGGCCGAACTCCAAGGAAGACGCAAACGCCAGGCTCTATGTTGGTGATTGGGTTACGGAGTTTGAGAATCTAGTGCACAAGACCGGGTTTCCTGTAAGCGATTGCTATTACACTACTTATGTAAAGCAGTATGTGGATGGAAAGAAAACAGCTATTCCAAAAGAGTTAGTTCAGGAATATGCTGCCATGTTCAAGCGAGAGCTTGAACTGGTCAAGCCCGATCTTGTCATCCTGTTGGGGGCCAAAACTCTCAAGGCCGTACTGGGCGCTAAGGCCACCGTAGACAAGTACAAGAATCGTACTATGTCTGCCGAAGAAAGCCCCCTTGGAGTCAAGACTGCAATCATGACGGACTTTTCGGCAATTATTCACATGCCGGAAGTACGGGCGGGTATCGCCATGGACATGAGCAGGATCGCCAATGAGCTAGCAAGCGGCAAGGTCACCGTAGAAGACGATACTCACATTGAGTATCAGTGCATCTATAGCTCTGAGCAATTGAAGGATAGCCTCAACACAATTGAGCAGGAGTACTCTGGGTGGGTAGCTGTTGACTGCGAGTGGGGCGGCGGCAACCACCTCTCTGGCTCTTTACGGTGCATTCAATTCAGCTGGGCTCCAGGCAAAGCATTGGTTGTCGTGTTTAATCACGTTAATCTGCAGCCAACTCCGATTGGTCAAAACCCACAAGAAGCATGGGCTTTGATTAAAAGCTTTATAGAGAACGGTAAGACCAAACTGATCGGCCACTTCATACGTGCCGACTTGCCTTGGCTAAAGCACAATGGAATAGACGTCACTGTCTCTGCTCTTACCGGCTGGGATACGGCACTTGCTGGGCACTTGCTAGACGAGAACTGGGCTCAAGGTCTAGAGGTGTACACGGCACGGCACACTCAGATGGGTCGTTATGAGTTGGAACTGAACAATTGGGTCAAGACCAATAAGTACGACGTGGATGAGTTTGGCTATGGCGGTATTCCTGACGAGGTGCTATTCCCGTATGCCGCCAAGGACGCAGATGCCACATTCCGCATATTTTTAATTCAGTACGCGGAGATGATGCAACCGGAAAATGAGAAGGTCAAAGAGCTTTTCCAGAATGTAGTAATGCCAGCTACACTACCTATCCTAGAGATAGAAATGACTGGCATGAATGTGGATCGGGAGCGCCTAGAGCTGCTATCCCACAAGTACACAGCTAAGCGCACCGAGCTGGCAGAGACTCTTAGAACAATGCTATCTTGGCCTGATTTTAATCCTGATTCTCCAGTCCAAAAGGCTGCAGCTTTGTTTGGCTGGGTGAAGCAGGGAGCCAAGCCTAGCTTTCCCGACACAGCTACTCTTTGTAAGTTTGAGCCAATCAAGGCTACAAACGACAAGAAGTGGGCAGACCTCATCAAGAACCCGGAAAAGATGGCCAGCTATACTCCATCTACCGATAGGTCTGTGCTGACAGGGTTGATATTGCAGCATAAGGATAATCCCTTGCTCAATGCCATGCTGCTATATACAGCTGTAGCCCAGACTGTGAAAACCTTTACCGGAGAGTTTGGCGACGATCCGATTACAGGTGGACACAAGGTGGACGGCGGCATTCTGCCCAAGCTGTGGAGCGACGGCAGAGTGCATACTCGCATTCGACAGACCGTAGAAACTGGCCGTTATGGGCACTCCGATCCCAACATGGCTCAGCTTCCAAAGACTGCCGAAGATCTGGTCAGCAGGGCATTCAAAGACACTAATCAGCAAATCCCATCCATCCGTTCGTGTTTCCGCGCGGATCCTGGTTGGGTGCTGCTGGATTGTGACTGGGTACAAGCAGAGTTGTTTGTTATGGCCTGGCTATCCGGAGATACCAATATGCAACAAAAGCTTGGAGATCCGGGTTCGGACTTCCATTCTGAGGTTGCCATAGAAATGTTCCGCCTGGATCAGCCACCGGCAGACTATGCCAAAGGCAAGAAAGATTGGCTCAAGGAAAGCGGAAACATAAAGTACAGGACAATTGCAAAAACCATCACGTTCGGAATTGCGTATGGTCGTGGCGGAGCAGCCATCAAAGAAGCGGTATATATGGAAGGCGTCAACATCACGCTGGACGAAGCTCAGCAATCTGTGGACAAGTTTAAAGAGACTTTTCCTCAGCTTGCACATTGGTTGATATCGCAGCAAGAGAAGGTCAGCAGTCAGGGCTATGTCGAGAATGGCTTTGGCCGACGTCGTCGGTTTGAGCACACGGAAGACAATGAACTGCTGGCACATCAGAAGCGACAAGCAATGAATGCGCCGATTCAAGGTACTGTTGGCGATCTTATGTCGCTGGCTTTGGTCAACCTATACATGATTCGTGAGGCCGAACGTCCTCACCTTCAGTATCGAGTTGTCATGAGTGTTCACGACCAGGTAATAGTCACCTGCCCTGCAGAGCAGGTTGACGAGACATTGGAGGTAATGAGAGTCGCGATGTGTGAGAGGTGCACTATTCCGGGCAATGATTTGGTGCTTGGCATTGACCCCGAAGTGTGCATTCGTTGGAGCGAACCCTTGACTTCCGAGGACGTAGCTCAGTATCCTGTTCTAGCCAAGTACAAGAAGTAACGTTTAATCTCTTTTTACAAACCCCTAAGGAAAAACACACAAATGGCTTTTGACTTCAACAAGGCTGTTCACACGAACAGCAAGGTAGACTCAGGTAATCGCAGTTCGGATTACCAGAAGATGTTTAACGATGATGCTCCAAGCCTGGGCTACCTGTCCAGCAAGGCTCCGTGCGAGTTCATCCTCGTTCCTCCGCATCCAACCTACGGTGCCAGCATGGCAATGACTTCTGGCGGTTTCCGTCAGGATCAGCTGCGCGGGGTTGTTCCCACCCTCGGTCAGTACGGCATTGACTGGGTAATGGTCTACCGCAAGATCGGCAACGATCCAGATCCTCGTAAGCGCAAGGACATCCTGGCCATCAATATGGTCGAGGGTCCTGACGGCATGTCTGTTCAGGCCGAGCGTGACTGGGGTAACGGTTACAAGAGCCCGATGTACAAGCTTCGCGAGTACCTCTGGAAGGCTGGCGGCGGTCACAAGTACGACAAGACTCAGCGTCGTTCCATGCCGACCATCAATGTCGATACCAGCACCACGAAGTATCGCCGTGCTCTTGAGCTCGTTCCTGTCGATGGCAACGACCTCAACGCTCCGCTTGGTCGTGCCGTTCGCACCATGTTCCTGCAGGGTTTTGTCGCCAGTAACGCTGGTATCAACTACCTGCAGGACGAGGATGGTCAGCCCTGCTGGCCCCGTCACAAAATCCTGATGATTAATCAGGTGTCTGCAATCAAGAGCCGTGAGGATGCTCGCATCAAGGAGGGCTTCTACGACGCTTGGTTTGAGCGTGTGGATGGCATGCCTATGGATCCTGAGGGGATCGTGGACACCTTCGGAGACATCTCCGAAAGTCCAGAATCTCTGATGGCGTGGGAAGCCGGCTTCAAGCACGGTGATTTTGCAACCAATCAGAAGATGGTTACCTTCAGCAGTTATGCTTCTGGCCCAGCAGGTATTGCTACTTATTCCTGCTCTGTCCAGAACCTGGTTGATCGCTTTGGTCCGGGCTACGTTCTTCCGGACGAGGTTCTGAAGAAGGTTCGTCCATTCAGTGACTATATCCTGGAGAACAACGAGAAGCTGCAGATTCAATGGCTGCTTGAGCTGTTCCCGGGTGATGAATGGGCCATGATCGAAGCCGGCATCATTCCGGACGGTAGCAATCGTGTGGCAATGGGTGGTTTCTCCGCTCCTGCCGCAGCGCCTGCTCCTGCTCCGGCGATTCCAACTCCGGTCTTGCAGGCTCCTGTTGCGCGAGTCCCTGTGCCGGTTGCTGCTCCGATGGTTAAGCCTGTTGCAACTCCGCCAATGCCTCGCCCCGTAGCTCCGATTGCGGCTTCTGCCACACCGGTTGCTCCGGCAACCCCTGCTCCCGCAGCGGGCAACAGTCTGTCTTCTCAGATGCAAGCAATGATGGCCAAGCTTCAAAACAATATGAATAAGCAAGGCTGAAAGTAGGTAAAACACTATGGCAAAAAAGAAGAAAGACGAATCAGGTGACGCAAGTCAAGATCCCGCACTCGTTGGTATCAAGGCACTCATGGCTCATGCCATGAAGGCCAGCACCGGCCAGGTCTGCCTCGCGGCAGACCTGGCCGATAGAGTGTGGGGCATTCCTTGTGACCATCTATCCTATCGGTGGCTTTGCGACAATACTTGCTACCAGATGAGTAGAATCATCGGCGTAGCTGGTATGAAGGAGAGTTGTAAGTCGGCGTTTGCAATGACCCTAGCCAAGGTTTGGATGGACCTAGGCGGTGCATGCATTTACATCGACACCGAAAACAAGAAGAGTCCTGCTCTGTATCAGGCAGTGGTGGGTAAGAAAAACACTTACCGCACTATTGACCACATCGCTTTCAACACCGAGGAGTGGCAAGAGCAGATTCTAGGGGCTCTTAAGTTTTCCTCGGAAGACTCTTCTATGGCAGATGTTCCTGTCATGTTCATCATCGACTCGCTTGGCGGCGTAGACACCAAGGAGAGCGATGCTCGTATTGAAAAGGAGGGTGGAGTCAATCCTCGCAATACGGGCGGCATGATTAAGTGCAAGTCTCACAACGAGTTCTTTCGACATGTGAACAAGCACCTGTACATGAAGCCATATGCACTGGTGTACATTAATCACTTGTCTGACGATCCCAATAGTCCTATCCAGGGCGCCAAGCGCAAGCCTGGTGGCACTGGTCAGGACTATCATGCAGTGTTGGATCTCTGGTTCTCCGTGGTAAAGGGCACTCCAGTCTATAAGGCTACTCGTGGCTTTACAGAAAAGGTGCTTAAGATCACGGTAAACAAGAATTCAATGGGCGCCAGCAAGCGCAACATTGAGATCCCGTATCGTTGGAAGGGCGATGAGGAGACTGGTCAGATCGGTGAATGCTGGTTTGACTGGGATGCTGCCACCGCAATGCTGCTCACAGATGACAGCCCCACTGGCGTCAAGGGACGCCTAAGGGAGATCATCAACGTGACAGTCAACAGCAACAAGTACAGCTGCAAGGAGCTGGGCTTGGTGGCGGTTACCGACTCTGAGATGGGTGCGGCTATTCGTAGTGCCGTGGATCTCCGGGAGCGTATCTCGGACGCACTTGGCATTAATCGTATGAAAGTTTATCCAAAGTTGGACGTCGAGGATAAGGCTATCTACGAAGAGGTCCGTTATCCAAAGCTGCTGGCCAACGCCACTACGGATTCTGACGAACAGGGGCAGTAATGAAGAAAAACGAGAAGCCTAACTTTTTCGATACTTTCGAAGAGTACAAGCAGAAGCGAGACAACAACCGGCAGGTTGTGTATGAAAACAAAGTCTGCCGAAAGTTGATTACGCGCATGTTTGAAAAGGGCAGCTCGGACCGAGAATACTGGAGCAAGCGGCTAGAGGCGAGCAGTGAGCCTCTAGCCGAACTCCAGGAGCTGATGGGTCCGTTTTGCCTAACAACTCTTAGGATGCAGCAATGGAGCATCAACGATCTACTCGGTCCTCCGACAAAGATAGCGCAATTACCTTTGTGGCAGGAGTTCGCTGCAAAGGTCGCACAGTGTAGCCCCAAACAGATTACCGCCATGGTGTTTTATAATTCTGTAATTGGCCAAGACATGGTTATACATACAGGACTAAATACACAAATGCCTAAAGGCTATTTTCGCTTAATGCGTACGTCTACGTCAGGCGACGGCGGAGTAATCATTGACACCTTAGACGGATTTTTGGAGTTAATTGCAGGTA
>Ga0172372_10005030_pt1 | contig 18573 bp, 30 predicted proteins | sample LakKiv5m_2_FD_114544 | JGI IMG/M metagenome (GOLD analysis project Ga0172372, IMG submission 114544) | Freshwater microbial communities from Kabuno Bay, South-Kivu, Congo - kab_092012_9.5m | ecosystem: Environmental > Aquatic > Freshwater > Lake | place: Democratic Republic of the Congo...
ACACGGACATGCGGTCGGTCACGGCCACCTACGCCCTGGTGTGGCTCGGTACCCACGGCGTTCCTCCTGAGGTGCGGTATGGTCGACCTATGACCTATTCGACCCCCTGCTCCTGGGACAAGCCTCGTGACCTCGAGTTCCACGAGCAGTTCGCCTGGGTGGACTGCACCAACATGTTCGTCGACCGCAACGGGTACTCCCTCAAGGTCGAGGTTGACGGTGAACACGGTATGTTCGGCGAGCCCCTCATGTGGGCCAACCTCATCGCCTGGGAAGCATACCACAAGGCCGCCGCTGCGAAGCGAGCCGAGGAACTGCGCCTCGAACAGGAGGCACGCAAGGCTGAGGAAGCCGCCTACCAAGCGAAGGTGGCGGCTCGCAAGGCCAAGCGAGATGCCAAGGACGTCATCTTGAAGACTGAGGCCGAGAAGCTTCTCGCCCGTATCCCGGCCAAGGGTACGAAGGTGACCGTCGACGGCTTCGCCGGCCAGGTCTTCTGGATCGGCTGCTCGAAGTACCGCGGCAAATGGTCGGCCCGTGCTGGCGTGAAGAATGCCAAGGGCGAGGTTGCCTGGATTTCGGCCGAGAAGTTTTGAAAGGAAACGTCATGCCTCTCTGGTTCATCGCACTTTTCATCGGTTTGTCGCTTCTCTATCCGCAACTGATGCGATGGACGGCAATTGCGCCAATTCTAGCCTTCACGTTCGGAGGCTTCTTTTGGGCCATCGGTGGCATGATGGGAATGGCTTCGTTCAGCCTCAACTCCTTCTTGTTGTACTTCGCGATCATGTACGCTGTCGTCATTTTCCTGACACGAGATAAGTGATATGCAAAAGCGAGAATTTTTGATTCAACGTGCCGGGACAGAGTACTGGTACGTGAAATCCGTAGAAGAAATCGAAAAACTCAAGGCTCGTGACAAGGAAGCTGGTCGTTTTCTCGACGACGCAGGCGAACCACTTCTTTATTCATCGATCGGTACCGGAATATTCAAAGACGATACTTTGGTGGCGATCACCCGCCGCCGAGGAGTTCCATGGCCGCACTGGACACGCAAGCCCACCCACCTTGCCGAAGGATTGGCGACAATCGCAGGTGTTCCGCGGCTTGTGCTGGTGAAGATTCGCTGACGTGTAAAGTGTCACGCCAAAGGTGTATGATTAAATCATGACCTTCGAACAGTTTCTTTGGACGGCCCTCGAGCCGGCTACAGCATCGGCGACGCCAACATCTGAGGATTCATTATGGACTTAACAAGGCTTAAAGAATCGCTGAGGACCGCGAAGGCCGTCATCAGCACTCACGGCATCGTGAAGTGCATGCGCGATTATGATCGCCGCATTCTTGATCGTGAGGTGGACGACTCCACACACGCACTTCGTTATGAATTCAGCATGGATCCGACGAAGGCGAGTTACAGCTCTGAAAACTTTAGCGTCGCTATCAACATCAACTACGATCCTAGCGAGGATTACGCCTACGAGGGCGGCATTCATCGCAAATATACTCGTGTAGTCTCTCTGTCTTATGGGCACAGCGAGATGAAGTTGAGTATGCTTCCGGTTCGAGAAAACTTCATCAAATCGCTTGCGATGGTTGGTGAGTTGCTTGAGTCGGTTCTGCCGAGCGACATCGTCGTTGTTGTTCGCACAGCAGAGGAAGTCGCAGATCGTAAGGCTCGGTATGAAGAGCAGCAGGTTGGTCAAAACATCCACCAAGAAATTGGATGGCCAGCCTTGAAAGGCCTACGTAAAGGTGGAAAGTATCGCCTAGTTCGTCTACCTGATTCGTATATCGAAAAATACGGAGTGCCACCGCAGCCTGGTTCGTATCGATATGAACACGTTCGGCGAACGACCCGACGAGGCGCAGTTCGTGAGAAGGCAACATATCTCTTCAGAGTGCATGCGCTTGAAGGTGCTACGAACATCAAGATTTTCAGGACGGGATGAAAGGATATCATGGGAACGCATTCTTTTATTGGAATTGAAATAGAAGCAGGTAAAGTTCGAGGCGTCTACTGCCACTGGGACGGTTACGTCGACGGCGTCGGCGCAACGTTGAAAGAGCATTATACCAATTCTTCAAAGATCAATGACCTAATCGCATTAGGGTCTCTTTCGTCTCTTGGCCCACTTCTTGGCGAAAAGCACATGTTCAACGATCCCAGCACTCACGACAAAGGTTGGACGACAGCATACCATCGTGACAGAGATGAGGAACTCGTCATTGCCGAACACGACGACATGTACTCAATCGACGGCGATCATGAATACATGTATGTTTATACCCGGCAAGGTTTGTGGATGTACAAGAACGTTCTTTCAAAGTCTCCATGGCTGCCACTTGTTTAGTGCAAAAGTGGTTCACAGGATGATAGAATAGAACTATGGGAATTGGCAAAATCGTCCTCAACGAGGCAGAATCAATTGCGAATAAAGTTCGGCAACACATTGCTCCGGTGATGGACCGTGTGGAGGTCGCAGGATCAATTCGTCGACAAAAAGAAGTCGTTGGTGACATTGAGATCTGCGGCATTCCTACCGACAGGGCCCGCCTTATCGCGCTGCTCGGTGAACTTGGTCAGCTTATTAAGCCAGGCGTTCCAGGCGCCGTGCCGTGGACTCCTAAGTTGGAAGCCAAGTACTTACGTGTCAGGTTGGCGGAAGGCATGAACCTCGATGTCTTTTTGGCGACACCGCAGAATTGGGGTGGCCTCTTTATGATGCGAACAGGCTCAGGTGCGAGTCCTGATGGCAATGCATTTCATGGCTTCATTCCTGGCATCTTTGGGCGATGGAAGAAGATGTCTGGCGGCGGCCGCATGACCGATTGCATGCCTACGATGCCTACCGGTGAGCAGCTTTGGGTTCCTGAAGAACAGGACTTCTTCGATCTTCTTGAAATGAATTTTGTTCCGCCAGAACAACGAGTCACCAAGGGCGCAATTAAGAAGCATGCTAGGTTCGTCTCACAATAAAAGTTGTTTACAACATGATGAAATCATTTTAATCTAGCTAGACATATGAATCTTGATATTATAAAAAATTATTTTAATCCTCTGTCAATTCTTGATATTGGTGCAAACAAAGGGCAATTTCATCAGCTTGCCAAATTAAATTTTCCAGATAGCTACATTTTTTCAATTGAAGCGAATCCTTATTGTGAAGCGTATTTGATGCAAATCACAAAGAATTATGTGATTGCTTTGCTTTCAAAAATCGAGGCAGAACAAACATTTTACTTGTCCAAAGTAAACCCGGTAAGCACGGGCAATTCTGTATATCGTGAATTAACGCCTCATTTTTCAGATGAAAAATCTGTTGCAGTAAAAATTCATTCGATGACGCTCGACAAACTATTCAAAGATCAGAAATTTGACCTTATTAAATTGGACACCCAAGGTTCCGAGTTGGATATTGTTGCAGGAGGTTTATCACTTTGCAAGTCCGCAAAAGGAATTTTAATGGAGACTTCGGTTTATCCTTATAATGCCGGTGCACCTCTTCATGATGAAGTTATATCTTTTATGAATTCAATCGGCTTCTTTGCAGTTGAAGAACTTGACGTAAAAAGAAAGTCATACATTATGGACAACGTACAAGTTGATGTGCTTCAAAAAGATTTATTGTTTTTAAATAAAAGTAATGCATGACAAGTTATTATAGACGATAGATGGTCGATCGATTTTTATGTTAAAGACATCGATACATTCATTCAGTTTGACGGTGTTTATTGGCACGGATTAAATCGACCTTTAGAAGAAATAGTAAAAAGCCCATCTCCTCGAGACAAAAGAATTGTTAAAGGTTATTTTACGGATTTAGAACAAAATGAATGGTTCGAAAAACGTGGTTTAAAACTCTTAAGAATAACCGATGAAGAATTTGAAAACGGAAGTTATGTCAAAAAACTCCCAAATTTTAGTAATTGATTTTATGAACCAAGCCCACCGGGCACGCAGTGGATTTCAGATGGGTCCAGCACCGGTGGTCTTCAACTTCTTCAGGCAGTTCAAGGCTCTCGTCGATGAATTTAAGCCGAATCGAGTCTATGTCGTCCTCGAAGGCAGGCCCATACAGCGCTACGAACTCCTACCTGAATATAAGGCTACTCGCAAGGTAGAAGAATCGGATCCGAAGTATGCTGAGCTGCAACGGTTCTTTCGGCAAAAGGATCAAATCGTGGAATTACTATCCACACGTTTTCCTGTTTCGGTGGTACGGCACCCAACATCCGAATGTGATGACACGATCTACAACCTTATCAATCGCTCGTCCACTGCTGTGCCGTGGACTGTTGTCTCCAACGACACCGATTTCATCCAGTTAATTCAAGAATATTCCCACGTAAAAGTATGGAATCCAATTAAGAAAGAATATCTGAAGGCCCCTGATGATTATGATTACATTACTTGGAAGTCATTACGTGGTGATGGCTCCGACAACATCCCAGGCATCCCTGGAATCGGTGACAAAATTGCAGCAGAGATTGCTAGTGATCCCGATAAGCTTGCTAAATTCCTTGATGATGCGCAGAACGCTGCACAGTTTACTAGAAATCATAATTTAATTTCTTTTCGTCGCTGGACCGAAGATGAAAGAATTGAAATGACTTCTTCGGTATCTCAAAAGAACTGGGATGATGTTCAGGCAGTTTTTAATTCGCATGGCTTCAAATCTATTACGAGAGATGAATCGTGGACAAAATATGTGCAATGTTTTGAACACCTATGGGGATGACTGTTCAGCGAAGCAATAATTAAAAATTATGCCAAGTGATCATCGTCTACTAAGAAAGTACATTAGAGAATCTTTGTTGATTGAAAAATTTGACGATTCATCGGCCCTCGGCGACATATTTTCCGATGTAACGAGTGGAATAAAAGGCGCTTTTGGATTTGGCAAGGGAAAAAGTGGACCACAAAAATGGTTTGCCGATTTTTTAGGCCGACAACTCGACGCTGCCGGTGAAAAAGTAAGTGATTACATGTCTCAAAAATTGGACGATGTATTGCCTGAAAATATTAAGGCTAAAATTGCACAATATGAAAAACAATCTGGTGAAAAATACACAACTTCTTTGACTAAAGTTGTTTCAGGTTGGATTGAAGAATTTGAAGATTTTGTAGAACAAGAATTGAAGCCTGCAGAAAAAAAAGCTATTTACGAATTTGCTGCGGAAGAATATTCGAATTTACTTAAAAAAGGCACGGATGTCAAAAAAGCATTATTCACGATTAAATACAAAATTGATGAAAAATTTGGTCGTCAACGATTGGCGGCAGGTAACCTAAAGCATCTTCAACAAAAGAAAACAAAAAAAGCTACATAGTACAAATGGCACGTATAAGACAAAGATGGGCTTTGTCCGAGGTTGTTGGAGATTACTCAATGGCTGGTTCAAGACGAAATGACGCCCCTGGGAACATTCGATCGGGGCGTTTCGTTATTTCTAATAGAACAAATATTTTATCGGATGAATTGACGGAACCATCACCACGATTAAGCACAGTTAGAATCATGGTTCGGCGTAAAGATGGAAAATATCTATGTGTCATTGATCACGACGACGCATCCCGAATAGGATTTCCAGGCGGTCGTATTGAATTAAATGAACTCCCAGAAGATGCGGCAACAAGAGAACTGTGGGAAGAAACAGGGTTAATTGCTAACAATTTAAGGTTGGTTGATACAAACTTTTTTCGTGAAAATCAAATTTCTTTATTTCTGGCTAATGATGTCGAAGGCAATTTAAAAAGTTCACCGGAAGGTCGAGTGACGTGGTGTTCAGGCAAAGATCTCATAGAGGGTTTTTTTGGTGAATATTATTCAAATATTTTGAAAAAACTTGGTCATTTGTAATTATTAAAAATAACATAATATAATTGCTAGAATGAAGTCAATCGATGCGTTGATTAATCGCTATAAACAATCAATTCAGGGCATTCCTGATGACATTAGGAAGATTGTAAATAGACCTGGTGGATTAACAGAAGATATTTTATTAGATTTAATCTTGAATCCGCAAGATCAATCTTTGGACGCGCCTTCACCACCTGATGACAGCGTTGTAAGATTGAGTTGCGACGTCGAGGCTTGTAATAGTATTGGCCAAGATAAGCTGGCAACAGGAAAAGTTGCATTTTGTATTTTGGCAGGTGGTGCCGGCACTCGAATCGGTGAGCCAAAAGCATTGTTGAGGTTACCAGGAATTGATTTGTCGTTGCTGTCAATAAAATTATTCCAGGCGGTTGGGTCAGGACCGATTTGGATCGTTGTTAGCCCTTCATTAAAAAATCAAATAATGGATCACGTCGCCGCACAGATTGGCATTGATCACAAAAGAATTCAATTCATTGAACAGTTTGAATCATACAGACTACATCCAAATAATGACATCATATTAATTGATGGAAAACCCGATCTTTATCCCTGCGGGCATGGAGATATTTTTCCTGTGTTGCTGCACAGCGGCGTTCTGCAAAAATTTCTTGATGAGGGAGGTGAGGTTGTATCTATTTCCAATGTCGACAATGTGTTATCAGGGCTAGATCCTATTTCAATTGGTTGGCATTATCTTTCAAATTCTAATGTAACATGTGAAGTTGTAGAGCGATTACCCACGGATTCAGGTGGCTATGTCTGCGTTGACAGAAAACAAATTCAAATTGTTGAAAGCTTTCGAATGCGAAATGTTAACTTGGAAGACTTTAAATGGCTGAACACAAATTCAATTATTTTCAATGCCAATTTGAATATTAAACCATTAGGTTCTTCTTGGAATAGAGTACAAAAGAACATTAACGGAAGATTAGTCGTTCAACATGAAAGACTGTTGCAAGAGATTACCGAGGCATATGACAGTATGTTCATCGCTGTCAATAGAAATGAAAAATTCTTTCCAATTAAAAATATTGATGATTTAAAAGTCGCATCTGAAAGATTAAACGCCAATAAAATACGATGATTCCAAAAAGATCACCATACGGCTTAATTCAAGAAGATTTATGGCCCGATGAATGGAAGTGCCTTGTTGCCTGTGTAATGTTAAATTGCACCACGAGAAAACAAATTGAGAAAGTTCTTCCAATTTTTTTTAGCAGGTGGCCCAATCCAGATAGTTTTTTGCAAGCAACAAAAGAAGATGTATCACAATTAATTGCACCGTTGGGATTTCAAAATAGAAGAACCGAGAGGTTGTTTGAAATGTCAGCGGCGTATATTGTTAATGGATGGAAGCATGTTTCTGAATTGCCAGGAATTGGTGATTATGCTTCAAGGGCTTGGGAAATTTTTTTTAAAAATGATTTAGGGAAGTATCCTCCGACAGATGGTGCCCTTGTGCTATATTGGAAATGGAGAAAAAAACATGGCTGAAAAGAAGATTCAACAAACAGGAAGAAAATTATCAAAGTCTTTTAAGGTGAATACTTTACCTGATGCAATCGTAGAGCAAAAATTTATTGCACCTATCGGTTCTGAAATTATTCTGAACCGTTTTAGAAGTGGTAAGGATGTTTTTTCAATTTGCATTGTCAAAGAAATACAAGCTTCTGGCCTCATTAACGTGTGGGACGATACGAATCAGCAATGGTTTGCATTTACTGTTGCAGATTCACCAAAGATTGTAAAGCTTTTTAAGCTACCTTGAATTTAAAAATTTTTTTATTTCATCTCGATGGATAAAAAATCCGATGCTCGGGGCACGAAGCGTGATCCAAGAACATATGCCAATTAAATGTCCATCTGCGTTGAAGGCACCTCCACCTGAGTTTCCTACCCAAATTGGAGCAGATACTTGTACTACTTTAGTTTGTATCAATTGGTCACCTAATATTGGGCCTGTAGAATTTCGAATCGCTGCAACTACACCACGTGTGTACGTCCAAAAAAGTCCAATGGGATGACCCATTGCATGTACCATCTCGCCTGCTTGAATGTTTTTTGTAGCAAGCAAAGCAGTTGTATGATATGAAGTATTGCTAATACTTTTAACTAAAGCTAGATCATGTTCTTTATCTATTTTTTCTACAACCCCCACCCATGAGAAATCTTGTGGAATTTCACCATTTCTTAAATCTTCATGGTTAACGAAAACAGCAATGTCGCCGACAGGATTATATTCTTTTTCTTCATCAATTGAGAATACTGTTCGACCTAAAATTTCTGCGCAGTGCGCCGCCGTAAGAATGTGACTTTCGTCGATCCAAACACCAGCACAATATGGTGATTTTTCTCTTGGTGGTCCTATTATGAACGCTACAGTCGCATCTTGTATGTGCTTCGTTATTTGTACATTTTTTACATCTTCTGATAGAACTAGCTCTGCCGTAGAAAGAGAGGTTGATTTCATGCCGGAGCAACATCCGGCGCCAACAAGCAGCATGATCAACGATATCACCATACTTTTATAAGCGTTCATCGACCCCTCACTTTCTTTTGTATTTTTGTTAATAATACCTATGCATGCTAAATTCTGTTCTCTGCAAGAAACACAAAATTCTTAAAAGAATTTTGTGCTTATAAATGTTGTGTTTATCGTGGTAATTTTAGCATAATGTTGCGAAAAATTTTATTAGATTTTATTAGAGGAAAGCATGAAGAATTTCCTTCATGTTGCATTGCATTTTATGCGCTGCTGTGGGGTCGTTTATCAGACATTTCGCAATTATCATCACTCACATTGAAGATGTGGTTAAAACTAATCGGGGATCCGTACCACTGGTTTATTAATTCTAATAATATTCAGTGGGATAGGATCCCCTGTCCTAAGTGCGTCCTTAAAGATAAACTTGGTTTGCCGTGATTATTTGCCTGCTTTAATTTTTGTGATTACAGCGTCATACCATTTATCTAGGTTAGATCGCCATGGCCACATCCAAAAATATTGTGCTGTCGTGAAATGAGAAAGGGTTTTTTCTTTAAGTTCAGCGGTATCAAGTGCTGCTGCACCTCTCCACTCATAGAGAGCCCTAAGGCTTTCTTCATATGCTTCTTGCTCAAATTTTTTTCGAAAGTATGCAATACCAATTGGAAATGGAACGACAAGATACAACAAAGAAAACAAAAAACGACCATATTTTTTTGCCTGTCGCATATGAATGCGCTCATGGCGAAGAACAGAAGTTTTTGAAAGAGGAGGATAATTTTCCCACGCGCTAGGAACATACACTTTGTTTCCCATTGTCGTGATGAAACCCGTCATAAACATTTTCATTTGACCGAATGTAATAATTTTTAGCGCAACATCAATTACTTTCATTAATTTGGAATCTTCTTTTTTTATAATTTCAAAATCAGAAAATTCAGCTTTTATTTCATCTAAAATTTTTGCGTATGCTTCGGAAATTGCCATAACTGTACCTCCAAATTTAATTATTGAGTAAACCATTAATAGGTGTATTGATTACAATAATGTTGTGAACAACAACAGTCTGCTGCGACCAGGCACGCTAGTTCAATGCAAATTGGACGAAGAATTTTTAATTTTATGGCCGTCATATAAGAAAATTTCTTATGAAAACGAAGCAGGAAGAATTTCTAACAAAGATATCATGTTAATTATAGATGCAAAAAAATCGAAAAAAACTGAAAAAAATTTATCAGATGAATGGCTGCTAGGTCGTTATCTGGTTTTGGCTTCAACCGGCGTTTCAGGCTGGGTTGGTGCCGGCTGGGTGACAGAAATAAATTGAGAACAAATTATGAAAAAATCATTAACTACTATTTTCGCGTCTGTGTCAATTTTTGTATTGTTATTTGGTGCGCCGCTAACATCGCCACAAGCGCAGCCAGTTCCAACTCCTGAAAATCCTCCATTCAAAGATTTCAGTGTTTGTGAAGAAGAATTTGAAGAATATCTTGTCGAAGATTATTTTGAAGGTCTGTACATCGACACCGAATGCCAAGAGTGTTTGGCGTCTGCAGAAACCGATGGCTGTCTTGAGGTTCATTCAGGCTGTTTTGATTTACCGGATTGTACTGATTGGATTTCATGTGTTGGTTGGTGTGAAGCATATGAAGGAGATGATGACTGTTATTTTCAATGTGATGAAGCGTTCATTACTAATGAAGAAGTGCAGGTAGATTTGCGCATTTGTGCGTGTGACATGTGCGGTGTTAAATGTAGAGCACTTTGCGGTGTTGAAGAAGGCTATTGACATGCCGAAAGGTTCATTGGTCATTCCAAAAAAGCATATAGTATTTTTAAGCCCTCAGTTCATTGAATTGGCTGAAGATATTGAAAATTGGATTGAATGGCCATCAAATCAATTTGGTATTGTTTTAAATGTTATGGATAATGATTCAAGCCTACTTGTTGCAACAGCTGCAGGCACTGGCGTCTGTTTTGTTGATGAAATAATACGTGTATAAGAAGCTCCATAAAAAGTTTAAATTATGTTATTGACAAACTTGTCTCCTTTAAATAAAGTTGCCTTAGTATTTTTTGGATTGACAAAAATTTTTGGCTTTATTGGTGTTTGTTTAGGTTTTTCAAACGATTATCAATTTTTCGGCGGCTGCTTTTTGATTTTAGCATTTATTTCAATTTCAATTTCAATTACATGTGCCACAGTGCAAACAACAAAAGACAAAATAAAGTTTGCTGATGAAGATATTAAAAAGAAAGAAATTGCATCACTGCTGAATACAAAAAGAGCTTTAGAAGACAACATTAAAAAAACGTTAGAAGAAGAAATTAGATTGCTAGAAGCTAAAAGAAATGCCCTAACAAACTATGAAATTAGAAAAGGAAAACAATGATAAGATTTGCTGATGTAATTCTAGACATGCAACAAGGTGATTGTGGAAAGGGAAAAATTTCGAATCACTTGGCAAAAAGTGGTGTGTATACGCATGTTGTAAGATTTAATGGTTCAAATAATGCCGGACACACCATTTATCATGAAGGTAAAAAAATTGTAACGCATAGTGTACCAGCTGGTGTTATTCATGGTGTTAAAAGTATTATTGGTCCTGGCTGCGTTCTTAATGTTAAACATTTTTTTCAAGAACTTTCAGAACTTCAATCACATGGCATTTCAACAAGTCACAAAGTTTTTGTGGCAAAAAATACTCACATTATTACTGATCAACATTTAGTTGAAGATAGTGCGGATATTAAAATTGGAACCACCCGAAGAGGTAATGGCCCAGCATATCGTGACAAATACGACAGAAAAGGAATTCGTGCGATTCAGGTCAGTGAACTAAAGCACTATCTAATCGATGTGTATGAAGAATTTTATGGAGCTAGTGATTGTCGAATTCTATTTGAAGGCGCTCAAGGATTTTATCTAGATATTGATTGGGGTGATTATCCGTATGTTACAAGCAGTCATTGCACCATTGGTTCAGCAATTATGAATGGTGTTCCTCCACAAAAAATTAGAAAAGTATGGGGCGCGGCCAAAATTTACGAAACATATGTTGGCTCAAAGCAGTTTGAGCCTGCAGATCACATTTTTCAAAAAATAAGAGAATTAGGAAATGAATTCGGCGCCACAACAGGTCGACCACGTCAGTGCGATTGGTTGAATCTTAACAATTTACAAAAGGCAATTGAAGTTAATGGTGTTACTGATTTGGTCATGTCGAAGATGGACGTTTTAGCGAACGTCGGCGCTTGGGCACTGTATCATAATGGACATTTGAAGAAATTTTCAAATGAAAATGAAATGACACAATACATTATTGAAACTCTTAATCCAACTTTAATGATTCACTGGAGCAGTGATCCCACAGATTTGTAAAATTAAGTAAAAATTTATTTTACCACAATAATTAAGCTTCGCAGATGGATACAAGACGAGTTGGCAAACCTTGGGGTCATGAACTCATCTGGGCCGAGACAGATCGATATGTAGGAAAAATCTTGCATATTGAAAATGGTTTTTGTTTATCATTACAATACCATAATGTTAAAGACGAGACAGTAATGGTGCAGTCAGGTATTTTGACATTAGAGCTTGGAACAGACGATTCTAAAGAAATCTTAAAGTTGAATCCGGGTGAATCAAGGCGAATTCCTGCCGGCACGGTTCATAGGATGCTAGCTCTTAATGGTGCTGTCGATGTTATCGAAGTCTCAACACCTGAGCTCGACGATGTTGTCAGGTTGGAGGATTATTACGGTCGTGTCTAAACTGTAACCCTTGTAAATCTTACAAACCTCGTATTAATATTGACTTTCAACCAAAGAATAACAAAAAATTTTCAATGATTTTTTGGTTTGTATTCTTCTCAAGAAAGGAATATATAAGTCGCATGAATTTTATCAAATACATTACAATGATCCTGCTGTCACTAGAGCCTTCGTATTCTGATAAGGAAACGTGGGATGAAAGAACTGCAAGGATGGAGATTATTGCAACGGCGATTGATGACGCTTCGTCCAAGGCAACTTGCTCCGACAAATACAACACACCAGGTTGTGAAAAATCTTGGCCATCAGATAAGAAAAGTATTGCAATGCTTTTAGTGACCAAGGGTTTCTGGGAGTCAAAATTTGCAAAGAACGTTCATGAAGGTAAGTGTCGTCTTTATGAATGTGATGCGTACAAGATTAATGGAAATGTACGGCACAAAGCAAGATCTCCATGGCAAATTCAAAGAACTGGTTTAGTAAGCAAAGAAGAGTATGACAAGATGACTACGTCTTCACTCGAAAGCACGACAATATCAGCGAATGTCGCAGTTCGATACTTGTCTGTTGGAATGAAATCTTGCAAAACAATTCGTGGAGCCATGTCAATTTATGGTGGCGCCAAGGTATGCAATTGGTCTGGCGTTGCTCCACGAGAAGCTTTTTATAAAAAAATTAGTGCTTTATCCGATGAGCAAATTTTTGCTGCGGCAGATGCTCGAAAAATAAAGCATAACGCAAAAAACGACAAAGTATTTGCAGCTTCAAATAAAAAGTGAACAAAATGTTCCCCCTCATTGATGAAGCCCTTCAATGGAGGGGAACAAATTTTCCTGAGTTATATGAATGGTTGACCAAGCATTCAGCGACTAAAAATTTTAAATTAAAAGTCCTAATGACTGGTCGACCAAATTCTTCAATTGAAATCACAATTGACAATATTAAATTAAAGCTCAATGTCGAAGATTGGATTGTAAAAAATAAAGATGGAATCTATTACGTCATTGAGGACGAAGAATAATTTACAGCGTCGAAATTTTTATTTTTAAAAATAATTCAACCACTTGTATAATCTATACTAATGAAAAAGTGGTTTTTGTCTTTAGCTTTAGGCGTGCTGCTGTCATGCACGACGCAGCCCGAGTCGACACCCGATCCTTTAGACATTTCTTTAGGAAGTGGTGGATCAGTAGAACACATTGACGCAACATGCGAAGAAGATACACAACGTGCATGCCATGTGACACTTGGACAGCATGAAGGGGTTGTCAGCTGCTTCGTTGGTGTTCAAAATTGTGTCGATGGTGAATGGACACAATGTTTAGACGGTGAAGAAATAGAAAAGATTCCTGCCGACGATGGAGAGCCACTTTCTTTAACGCAAGAAAAAGTCTGCGACGACAATCCATGCGATCCTCGGTGTAGTAAATGGGTTGAAGACGGCAAATGGAAAGCTGATGGTACGGTGTGTAAATGGCCGTGGAATTGGTCAGCAGATCCCGTAGGAAGCATCGATAAAGCCAACAAAGATGGTGCGGCAAAAGAACCTTGTACCCATGGGTCACAATGTCATCAAAATCAGAAGTGCCAAGATCCAGCTCAAGGGTCTTGTTCTCATGACATCTGCACTAAAGGTGTTGGTCTAAAGAAGGGTTGCGAGACAAAGTGTGTAGATAAGATCTGTGATGAAAAACCGCAGTGCTGCGAGAAGAAGTACACAGGCAGCTGTACAGTCGAACCATGTTTGACTTATGGCAAGGGCCTGTCGAAAGACTGCGACCCGAACGTCAAGAAAACGTGCGAATGGGACAAGACTTGTTGCCCTTATACACAGATCGAGACGTGCAGTTATTGGGGAATCATCGGATACAAAGAGGTTTGCAAGTGGATTGAAACCTACAAGTGTGGCTGGCGTCAATACTACATGTGTGGCTGGCGATGGAAGCAGGTTTATGTCTGTGGCTGGCGTTGGAGAGAAATTTATAAGTGTGGCTGGAGATGGCGTGAGTTCTATGTCTGCGGATGGAGGTGGAGGGAATTCTACGTCTGTGGTTGGAGATGGCGACAGATCTACGTTTGTGGTTGGCGGCAAACCTACGTCTGTGGTTGGACCTATTGTTGTAATTTCTTCTGGTGTAACTGGTGTTACAACTGTTGGTGGGATTATCGATACGAATGTTGGTGGGAACAGGTTTACGTATACGAGTGTTGGTGGGAAACTCGTTATGTTTATGAATGTTGGTGGGAGCTTCGGTACGTCTACGAATGTTGGTGGGAGTTAATCTACGTTTATGAATGTTGGTGGGAACAGCAATATGTTTACGAGTGCTGGTGGGAAGAGCGCTACGAGTGTTGGTGGGAACTCATTAAGGAATGTTGGCAGGAACCTGAGTATGGTTGGATCTATTACTCCTGCGAGAAGAGCTACGATGGCGAATGGACCCAAAAGTGTGTAGATCAATACAAGAAGTATAATCCTGGCGCTTGCCCCTTGAGTTGGACCGGTGATTGGGATGCAACCTGTATTGCTGCGGTTCACGATACATGCCACAATTATTGTGATGGCGTAAAGCTTGGCGCAGGTGAATGTGTGGAATGGGAAGCACCTAACTTCGATGCCAAGTGTTCTGACTTCGAGCTCGGCATTGGTTTGACGTGCAAGACCGGAAATACGCCAGTGGTTCCTATCTGTAACACGGGTTCCAAGGAAGCCCCGAAGGGAATTCCGATCGCAATCATGCCGAAGGATTCAGGGTACTTTGGAACAGAACCGTCATCTTTACCTGGCGCCAAGTACTGTTACACCGATGAAGCTATCCCGGCTGGCGAGTGTCGAAACGTAAAGAGCTGCAACGTAGTCAATGGCGACGAAGTGATGATCAACCCGAAGCCAAACGCCAGCTACAACTCTGCCGAATGCTTCAAGGGCGATAACTGGGGATTCTACTACGATGCCGTCTGTGGATATCCACCGAAGTGCCCGGGTGGTTACCTCGACACAACAAAGGTAGAACCATATGAATCCACGTGTGATGATGGGCAAACGCCTCAGTGGGGTTATCTATCATGGGATGCGACCACTCCCGTTGGCACAGAAATATCCTTTAGAATTCGTACGGCCAAAACTAAAGCCGATTTATCTGGTGCATCCTGGGTGGCCGTGAGCACGAAGTCGACGAATGCAAAGCCAGATTGTTCGATGGCTGGTCCGGCTCCGTGTCCTATTGACCTCTATTTACTTCTTGGCAAGGCTGCTGCACAAAAGAAATTCCTCGAGTTCGAGACAAATTTCAAGGTTGACGCTGATAAGAAGAATACTCCCACTCTAGAAAAATGGGAGGTCAGTTACACATGTATTGAAGAACAATGATCAGTGCTTCTTTAATTCTTCAGCAATGAGCTCGGCGACGAGGCTTCGAATCTTTGCTTCCTCAATGGACTTTTCGATTCGTGTGTCGTCGCCACTTTTAATTGCGCTTGATATTTTTCTAAATCTCATTAGCATTTTGGAGATGTCGGCAGACATCCCAAGAATTGCTGCACGTGAAATGGATGTAGGAAAAGATGTTTGAATTTCCTGTAGCTTCATTGCAGCATCGTACATTGATTTGACAAGATTGTCAAGGGCGATATTCGCTGCAGGTGCGACGGCTGCACCTGTTCTTTCATGAAGTTTACGTTGTTTCACTTCTTTTTCTTTCCCTTTGATTTCTTCACGACTGCCCAACTCTTTGATGGATTTGCTGCATTGACTCGAGCCATTGCCCATTGGTGTTGTGACATGCCCTTACGTGAACCTGATGTTGCCCATGCAGCTAGGCCTTTTTTATATTCAGCTTCGACGGAACCGGGTGTTAATCCACGGCTCTTGGCTTTCTTTCGAAGTGTGGACTTGGTTTTTGCGCTGAGAGCTTCGCCAAGAACTTCAGAAACCATTTCTTCGATAAGCTCAAAAAACTCTGCTTCTTCAATGGACTCTTTCTTTGTAGACTTTGTGTCAGGTCGTGGTTTGTTTTCCCATCCTGGTTTCTTGCGAGCTTCATCTTCCATTCTTTTGCGACGATTGTAAGCACGTTGTACCCGTTCAGGATCACCGCTGGCGAGGTCGGCCTTCGTTTTGTCAAGTTGTTTGTCTCGTTTACTGCCTTCAGGCGCGCCGTACTCTTTTGGATGCTGTCCTGCCTTATCTTCTTCAAGAAGTTCTCTTATCATTTCTCGAATTACGTCTTCTAGATTGCTCATACGAAGTAATTATTGCTATCAGAGAATCTTGTAAGCCTCAAAATGCATGCCATCTGGGCGACGAGGAAACCAGCCGCCCCAATAGAATCCATTCTCGTATGCAATGTCGACCAACTCACGAACAGAGCCAGTTTCACCACGTAGTGCAGGTTGTGCACCGAGTCCATTCCATGCTACATTAATGTCGAAGGCCGTGCCCCACGCGTGGTTAGAAAGAGATGTTCGAGATCCGCGAATGAAGCGTGGAACCCATGAGCCGCCCCATGTTATGATAAGGTACGACAAACCAGCATCATCCCAGTCATTGAATAGCTTTGTAACTTGCGGAGCCAGCAAAGAATGAAATTGTACTGTTCCTGAACGTGGCGCGCCGGCGATGCCTTGAAGCTGTGGAATCGTGACTTGAGAGATATTAGACGCCCAATTTCCTGTAATCGTAATCGCTTCAGGATTTCCTGGTATGGGTGATGATACATACGAAAATCTGCCAAATAATTTTTCTCTATCAATTATGCTTAGGGGTCCTTGCGCAGGTTTTGGTGGCCAACTTGGTCCATCGATATCGCACATTGGATCCTCCATTAATCCAAATCCGCTTTGTAGTGCATGAGTCAAAGTCTTTGGACCAACTACACCGTCAGGCGTTAGATTCTTTTTCTTTTGAAATGCTTTCGTTTCTTTGTCGGTTGTGTCTTCAAAGATACCTGTTATTAAAACACCACTATTCGGTGACAACCCTCGCAAGAAAGCCTGCCACTTTTCTACATCCGGCCCTGTTGATCCTTTACGAAGTATTTGCATAAGTGTTTCCTCTGTCGTATTATACTTATTTCGTGATCACAAAATTGATTTCTATTGTAAAAAACGCCTGCCATTGGATGAAGCATCGACTCCAACACAAGCTTGAACACATTTCTCTACAGGAACTAAAAGATGCCATTATCAAAGGTGGAATCCCATTGCTGATTATTGTCATTGGATGGGAGATAATTGAAGACATTATTTTTCCTATTGTGTTTTGGTGGCTTGGAAATAAAATACACCCAGCTTTCTATAGTGTTATTCCTGTCTCGTGGTTGTTGTGCTTGCACTGGCTGATTGTCCCAATTCTTTGGGGATTATGGATGAAAATTTCTAAAAAGTGAGCATGCCGCAACCCACCTCGCCGTCGAAGAAAATATTTTCTGAAGGTCAATTAGTCACAGCCGATTTTGACAACGCTTATATGTTGACGTATTCGCGTGCCCCTATTGAAACTACGGTTCCAAACGATGTAAGATTTTATAGCGGTGATATTGGGCTTGTCATTAAAACGATTGACATGCCTGATTCTTTTTATACTTCAGGTTATGCAATGATTTTAATTCCACAAGGAAAAGGCTGGGTTCCATTTCGATGGCTGAAGTCTCTGTATTAATCTATAACGATGTATGTTTCATGAAACATCCTACAGCGACAAGTTATAATGCTGTTGAAACATTGTGGTGAAGTAATTTTTGCATTTTGCCGCCATACATACAGAATTAAATTAAAAAGGTACGACATGGACAGCGGATATCATGCGATGTTGAATAAACGCCACGGCGTTTCATATACATGTATCTATAAATTAGGCAATGTATTGAAGCCAGTAGGCAAAATTTATCCTAACGATATTTGTCTTGTGGCTGAAACAAAACAAAAGCAAAAGTTAGTCGTTACACCTCGCGGAGAGGTTGGATGGGTACACGAGGAGTAAGTTCGAACCAACCTGAATTCACAATGAAGTTATTAGATTTCGATGGAACGATAATCGACTGGGACGTGTGGCGGAGCGATAAGATAGATATTCTCAGTGAAGCGCGGTGACCTTGTCAAGATCAAGTTTTCGACGACGCGGATCCCGTGGCATCCATTTGGAATCGTCTTAAAAGAAGTCCATGGCATGGCATTTGAAGCTAGATTTTTTCAAGTAATTCTGCCAGATGGAAAAATAAAGCTATTTTCGGATCATTATCTAGAACCTGTGGAGTAACACAAAATGGACAATCCAGAACCCCTATCGATTCCTTATTACATGGACTGCATTGCCAAAGGATATCGTTACGAGTGTTCTTGTGGTGAACTTCATAGGGAAGAGACACAGGCTTGGAACTGTAGATCGTGTAGAATCAACCTTTCAACCGATACATTTGAGACACGAGA
>Ga0172372_10005031_pt1 | contig 18569 bp, 8 predicted proteins | sample LakKiv5m_2_FD_114544 | JGI IMG/M metagenome (GOLD analysis project Ga0172372, IMG submission 114544) | Freshwater microbial communities from Kabuno Bay, South-Kivu, Congo - kab_092012_9.5m | ecosystem: Environmental > Aquatic > Freshwater > Lake | place: Democratic Republic of the Congo...
AAAGTATTCGGATTTATCTTTTTTTCTTTCTCCAAATAAATACACGAAAGATTTTAATCTGACTACCGGAAAAATCTCTTTGTTAAATTGTATCAAAAATATAATATTGACTGAAAAAAATCACAGGCCGTTTAATTCTTCTTTTGGATCAAATGCACATGAATATTTATTTTCTTCGGACAACAGTTCATTAGCAGATTTATCTTTTGGTATAGCTGATGCTATACGATTTTCTGAACCCAGAGTAGATCCGGATACGATAGATGTAACGGTCGAAAACATAATCAAAAACAAAATAAATTTAAATGTTAAATTAAATCTAATAGACGATTCAGATAGAATAACATTTATCATAACTCTATGACTCAAACTCCTCCCAATCTAACTAAACTCAACTTCGACGAAATCAAATCTTCGTTGACTGATTTTTTAAAAAATCAAACTGTTTTCAGTGGATTCAATTTCGAAGGAACTGTTATTCAAACAGTTATAGATTTACTGGCCTATAATACGTATTATTATGCCTTCTATTCTAACATGATTGCAAACGAGGCATTTTTAGATACTGCCCGAAGACCTACTTCCATTATTTCTTTACTTAAGCCATTAGGATATACTGTACCTGGAAAACGATCAGCCAGTGCTAAAATAAAAATTTATACACAAAATCCAGCCTTACAAAGTCAAGATATTCCTAGATACCGACAATTTATAGTCTCAACATCTGATGGAAATTATTTTACATTCTACAACATCAATCCGGTATCTTTGATCCAAGGAATAGGCGAAGACATCACCGTAGTAGAAGCAAAACGAATTGTAATAGAACAAGATATTACTACACAAATAGATTTATCAAAACAAAAATTTTTAATAAATGACAGCGACGTAGATCTATCTACTATACGAATAGAAGTAAAACCACAAAATACAATAGACTGGGAAGAATGGACCAATGTGAATTTTTTTCCAAACAACGACAGTAATATTTTTTTCATAGACAGATTAGATGATACTTTTGTAATAGATTTTGGAAAAAATAACAACTTAGGAAGATCAATAAAATCAACAGATCAAGTAAGAATAAGTTATTTAATTACAAGTGGTTCTGCAGCAAACGATTTATTTAATTGGACAGATCCAGTTTTTCAAATAGTCGAGGCGCAGACTACCAGTGGTGGATCTGATGGCCCTGATTTAAATTTAATAAAATTTCTTGCACCCAAAGTTTTTTCTGCACAAGAACGTGCAGTAACCAGTTCTGATTATGCTGCATTATTATTGAAATCAGGATATATTACAAATCTAAACGAAATTGCCATATACGGCGGAGACGAAATGATACCTCCTAAGTACGGCAGAGTTTTTATATCTTTTTCCGGAGGAATAGGAAATCCTGCACAAATAATAGAATTTCTCAGAGAAAAAAATATGATTACTGTTATTCCGGAATATATTATTCCTCAGACACTCGATGTAACTTTGAATGTTGAAACACTATTTCCCGGAACTTTATCTCAAAGAACTAAACAATATTGGAGAACAAAAATATTAGAATCTTTTAGACAAGAATACAGTATATATTCAAATAAATATTCTTTTAATTTGGAATTTAATTGGGAAAATTGGAAAAGTAGTATTTTAGAAAAATTTACTATAGTAGATGATCTGGTACACATCAGTACAACATATGAGGCTACTTTACAAGATAAACCACTAAATAGATTAGATCTATACAATATTATGTCGCCCGGTGCAGATCCGCAAGATCAAATAATTTCCACCCAGTTCGAATCAATTAGTGGACAACAAATACGATTATCCTGGAACGGTTTAAACTTAATTGCTGTAGATACGAACGGAAATTCTATTGTTGGTTTGTCTGTTGGTCAAATAATAGACAACCGAATTATTCAAATAAACAAAATATTTAAAGAACATCTGGCCGTTAGATTAAAATTAAAATCTTCCAGTCCTAATATTCAAAAAATTCGGACAACACTAAGTAAAATGACTCTTAATCTCACATGAGTTTTTTTCCATACATTTCATCACAAGAACAAAGTAATTATATTCCGCCTGAACAGAATTTAGCGGATATATTCAATATCTTAATACCAAGTACGAGTAGTGAAAATGATGAAGATGATACCATATCAGGAACAGAATGTTGTCTAACTAATTTTGATATATCCAAGCAAATACCTCTATGGGTTCTTGTTGAAAAAGAAGAACGAGGAGGAAATGAACTAACTGTATTCGATTTCATCCAAAAATATTATGATTGGTTATATTGTGACTTAGAGTGTGGTGCAGGATCAGGTTATTTGTTAGAAGATAAGTTTCTTGATGTAATAGATGTAGAAAAAACTAAAGTCAAATATCTTAAAAGATTATACTCTACATATTTTCCAGAGTACGATGACAAAGAACAATTAAAAGACAAAAATGGAAATAATGTAACTGCAGTTTCTTTGGGATCTTTTGTTAAATATATAAAAACTAGATTTTATTTGAAAAAAGGAACAGCCGAGGCACTAAAGATATTTTTTGAAAAAATATTTTCTGTTCCGTCATCAGAACTTTCACTAAAATATCCAAAAAAACAAATACTGAGATTGAATGGGGGTGCATTTCAAGACTCTAGATTCCAATTCAATGCAGTAACTGCAGATCGTTTACTGGATCCAGAAAGTGTTGCCAATGAAATAATCGGATCTAAACTGAATTACAGCAGATTTCAAGACGGAGAAGTTTTTACTGACTATTCGTATATTCTTACCGTAGGAATATCACAAGAAAACTATAAAGGCCTTTATCTTCGTTCAAATCATCCAGCCGGAACAAACTGTATATTTGAATTAGAAATAAATCAGTTTCAACCGCCGGGTTCAACTGCAATACAAACTCAAATATGTGAGTTTCCTCGATTGAAACACTATGCGCCCTATGTTATAGGAAATACTTACGCAGCCGGATTAACTTATACCGTGGGGTGTACTTTGGGGGGTGACTTTGGAAATACTCCTGCTTATTCTTTTCCAAACTGGGCCAACGGAATGACTGATTATAATTCATTTTTTGATATTCCTATAGAAAGTATGTTTCGTTTATGTCGTATAAATAATAAGGTTAATCCAAACAGTCAAATACCAACAGAGTGTCCCTAATGAATAAATTTTTTCTAATAACTGGATATACTGCAGGGGCAACAGGTTCCCATCTGAGTTATAATCAGGTATTGCAATCTGCAAATTTACAGTTATTTAGTATTCCTACTTCTAATATTAGCTTGGGAATAAACAGAAAAAATTGGATCAGAGGAGCGCAATATGTTCCGTATTCCAGATTAAATTCCCAAGAATCTTATGTGTTTCACAACGAAAAGGTGTATTTGTGTATAGGCAACAATGACAGAAATATAAAAAATATATCAAATTCTTCTAGATATGTTCCGATTCATACTTCGGGTATCGTTCAATATCCAGACGGATATTCTTGGTTATATTTGTACAAAATTACAGCAAATGTACAGAATATGGTCAACAGTAATACGATTCCTGCTCCTAGTACATACGGTCTAAAAAATTTAGTAATAAACAGAGAAACAGATGATATCGATTGCGGACTAACTGCAGGAATAACTGGAACATGTGCAATTTATTTAATGAATTCTGATAAAACTTCTGCAAGTCTGATACATCAAACTGGATTGTCTTGTTCCATTTGTTTAAATATTGCAGAAGAAACAACAAAAACTGATTTATTAACAACTATTTTTTATTCGACTGGAGTTACACCAGATGGAACAATACAAATAAAATCTACTCAAGATTTTTTAGAAAATTACATAACAGGTAAAAAAATAGATTCTGATCTAAATTTCGAGGCACAATGTTATGAAATTGGAAAATCTTCTGGTCTTTCTGCGGGTGCAATATTGTCTGCTCAAATAAGTCTAACACAAATAGAAGGAGTGTCTTCTGAATATTTGTTATTAACTAATTCAGAACTTCCCATAACAATTCCTGGAGGAACTGGTGCCAGTGCATCTTTTATTACTACACCGACGAGTAATAAAAATAAAATTATAGGAATACGCTTGACTGGTTCTGGATACGGATATGTACCAGAACAACTACGAGTTAGTTTAATCGGTATAATCGATTCAACAAAAAGAACAACAATAGAAAATGCAATTAATTTAACTGGAACATCACCATCGTTGACTTTCAGTAATTTGAATTCTATTTTTGATGCAGCTTCTATAAATTCTATAGGTACAGACAGTGTTATTCGAATGGTGAACGCACAGATAGACTCCCATTCTCCTAACACTAATTTTTGCGGCTTATTAGAAGCAGATTCATTTACTCCAGAAACAATAGCCGAATTATGTCCTACTAGTTTAAAAATATATCCATACTCTACCATTGGTCTTACATTTGGTAGAGAATATTTAAATTTAATATTTAATAAACCTGTAAGTCAAACTGAAATACTAATGAGATAAATACAAATATGTCAAAATCACCGTTTTCAATCAATACGCCACTTTCATCATTTCCGTATAATTCTAGAACGGGTGTAAACGAATTTGATCCTAACCATCCTTCTAAAAATTATGTGCTACACGGGTTTAAACCAGGATATCCTCTTCAGGCATCAGAATTAAATGAAGTTCAAGAAAATTACTATAAAAATTTAACTTTATATAATATTTTACTTAAAAATTGGTTTAAGATCGGACAAATGAATCCTGGAAATGAAACTCAACCTATAAGAGGTCCGTCTTGGATGGGAGCGGTTCCTTTACATCCTGACATGATCGAAATATCTCCTGGAAATGTTGCAATGACAACTGGTTGGTATCTTGTAGACGATTCTAGTGGATTGAAATTTTGGATATACAATAACCAAACTCGTTCGCTTACAGGTGCATTTCCTCAGGGCGGAGTGGTAGGAGTGGATATAGAAAGAAAATACATAACAGCTGCACAAGATTCTACATTAAACGATAATTCTAACGGATATTCTGATTCTTCTGTCAGTTCCGGAGCTGACAGGTTTCAATTAAACTTTGTCGGTAATTTAATATCTAATCTGGAACAAAACGAATCTCCAATAATTCTGAGAAGAGATATATTTCAGATTAATTCGAATAGAATATTCTATTTAAATAATCTATTAATAACAACATTATAAATAAAACAATATGCCATTTTCTAATTTAAGTAAACTTCAGTCCACTGATACGTTTCAAATATTATTTCAAAGAAACAATCAACTTATTGACAGAATCAATGAATTAGAAGTTGGAACTATTGCATCCGACGGCAGCATTATAATTTCAGGACCTGGATCTAGTGGAGGAATTACACTAGGAGTTAATAATATAACCACTCTCAATACAATAATAGGTTTGAGTGGTTCATCTAATATTGTTGTATCAGGTAGTGTTCCCGGCGGATTAACATTAAATTCTGCTATTGGTATAAGTGGCGCTGGATTAGGAAAAGTAACAAGTTCTGATGTAGTTTCTGCCAGAAATTTTATTGGATTTATAAGCGGCGTATCAGGAAACGATTCTTATACTGTAACACTTTCGGGTCGAATAAAAAATTCAGGATTAGCAGATAATACTCTATTTTATTTAAACTCCGGTGGTACGTTGACTAGTACAAGACCCACAAGTGACGGAACCGTAATTAAACCTGTATTTTTAAACATTGGAGCGACCCTCGGAGGTATTGTTCTTCAACAACAAGAACAACAAAACACAGCATTATCTACATATATCAAGTCTGCATCCAGAACAATTGCAGAAATACCTACTAATCCAGGATTAATATCAGGTAATGTTGTTTATTATAATGTCTCCGGAACTACCTGGGCAAAATGTCAAGCAAATACTTCTGTTTCTTCTGAAGTATTTGGTATTGTGGAAAGTATTGCAGGTGCAACTGCTACAGTAGTGACTCATGGTTCTGTCAACATACCCAATAGTATTTTGAATTCAATGGGATCAGGCGGTGCAGGAGGAAATGATATATGGTTTCTTTCTGCCTCTACGGGCGGGCAATTACAAAATCAGGCACCAACTGACCCTGGACATATAATTAAACCAGTATTTTATCAGTATCCACATGAAATGGGAGGAGTCACGTTTAGTGGATATCTAATTAACTATATTGGTTACGCAGTAGGAGGAACAGTAGACGATTTAGCCTCTCCAGAAGGATCAAATGAAATAAGAATTGGAGAATTTAAACAAGTTTCATTTCACGGAAACCGACTAGTATTTGCTCAAAATTGGTTAACTACTTTTCTAGAACTAGTACAACGAAATACTACTCCTGCTACAGAAATTCCTTGGCTAAAATCTGTTCCTTATGAATTAGACGAATCTGGATCATTAGACGATTACGTTAGTAAAAGTTATATTGAGTTGTCTGGTGGATTGGTATTAACCGAAGAAGATTTAGCAATCTCCGACAGAAGTATATTAACCGATTCTGAGTTAACTGGTGTTAATTGTTTACTTACTACTGATAATCCTAGCAGTTCATTGAATCAATCGACTTATAGTTTTGCAAAAGCTCCACTTAATAAATTTATAGATTACGGAGTTTCTCATATATCAAAAATTAAATCAAATGCCAATTGGAATATTCCAGCGAATGTAGACGCACAAGATCGATGGGCGCAATTAAAACGATTATGGTTCAGTAAAACAGATCTATCTGGAAATAAAGTGAAAGTATTAAACTGGGCTAATGCTGGTCTAATACTGTCTGAGTCCACTGGTGTAAATAGAGACGAATTTGGTGATTTTCAAAATACACAAGGAATCAAACAAAATAGTATCAATACCTTGAGCTCCAATTTACAAAATAAATTAAAAACAGATATCTTAACTTCATTTTATTTGCCAGGTTTTATTCTGAAACGTAGAGGTGGAGCTTATTTCCCTGCGATAACAACAGATACAAACGGAGTTGTGCTGTTGTATTCGGATTGGATGGGTAATTCTCCGCAAGAAATAGGATTTTATATTCCTCGTCATAATGATCTGATTTATATCTATTCTCCGTGGTGGGCAATAAAAAATGATAAATGGAACATTGCATCTATAGACCTATACAAGTTTTTAAATAATTGTTGTCTTTTGACTGAGCCCAATCAAATAAACTGGACAGTATCTACAGATGGAAATGTAGCGCAGCAATTCGAGTTAAAGTTAACACCAAATCAATTGTTACAATCTGTTATAGGTATACATTTACCCAATTATTCTAGCCAAGGATATAAAACCTTAATGAGAGTGTTATGATATGTCATCAAGTTTTATATACCCTAATTACATAATAGGAGTTTGTGGAGAAAGAGGCCCAACTGGTGCCACTGGTTCTACTGGACCAATAGGACCAACAGGTAATTCTGGATTAAATATTTTTGGCACAACTGGACCGGGTGCAACTGGGTGGAGTGGATATTATGGCCAAGGTAATTATTGGGAATATACCACGATTCCTCGTTCTGTACAGGGAGTAACTGTAGCAGTAGGAAACCATATTGGTTTACGTTTTGTGACTCATTTTACTGACGGAACCACAGCAATATCCTCTGGAAGTCCTTTTATAGGATTTACTGGATTTTGGTTTGTTCAAGCTGGAGCAACTTGTCCAGGATGCACATTTAGTCCCGTTGTTTCTACGAACAACTTTGCTTATTATAAATTTTCTGATAGTCTAGATTACAATTCATTGAGTCTAGATTACAATTCATTGTCTACAAAATACTCTACTATTACATTAAAAACTATTAACACTAGAACTCCAGAAACAATAGGAATCACATTAACAGATGATTTAAAAAATATAAGAATAAAATACACAGATTATGACGGCATCACTTTATTTGGTGCAACCGCGCAGGCTCTTGTAATCGGAAACGGAGTGACTGCGGTCGCAGGCGCAACAGGAAGTCGTTGGTATGGTGATGAAAATGTAGTTGACTGGGTCACAAGACAGGCACTAGAAGGAATAACATCGATTTCAGGAATTACTACAGACGAATCAGATGCGTTTTATCCTATAGACACTAAAAATAATTCTATATTTCAGATTAAAAAATCTGAATTGAATTCAATAAAAATTAATATAAAACCAGATAATACAATACGTCCAGATGAAAGCAAATCTTTACTGTTAATTGTTCCACTGGAAACAGCATTTACTGGAGCATTTGAAATAAGTGGACAGGATCCCGTACAAGTTTATTTTCCACTTAACGTAATTCCTAAACCAGAACCAGGAATAAATGTTTATGCCGCAATAAGTTACGGCCAGGATTGGTATATGAATTGCGTTGGATTAGGAATAACACAAGATTATTGGTCAAAACAAAAGCTAAACTTAGATAAATTGTATCTTCCTTCAGAAAATTTATTGACTTTATTGTTGGCATCATGGGGTACTCCATCGTATGATTTAAACAACGACGGAACGGTAAATGCAACAGATGTTACTATTGCATTGGGTTCATGGGGAGCAAACATATTTCAATATTATTATAAAAATTGTGTCAATATTACTGGAATATCTTACGGCAGAGAATGTATAGGACCGGTTCCGCCTCCTCCTCAACCTCCTCCGACTCTCGCTTCTGTCCAGCCCGCGACTGGACCTGAATCAGGAGGAACTGATATAATCATCACCGGAACAGGATTCACTGGAGCAAATTCTGTAAAAGTGGGATCGAATGAGGCAACAAATCTCCAGGTAATCGATCCCACCACAATTCAGGCAAAAACACCATCTGGAAGTGGACCACGACAGATAACTGTAACTACTCCGGGCGGATCTGTAACTGGTCTTTCGTTTGTTTATGCAGGACCTCCTCCTGCTTTGCCCGCAATAAATAATGTAACACCACAAGATGGTCACAGATACGGTAATGATGAAATAGTAATATATGGAACAAATTTAGATACTACCATTCAGGTGATTATACAAGATCAGGAAGCACAAATTATACAGAAAGATGCTGCATCCGTCAAGGTAAGTACTCGCGGAGGAAATGCGGGACCTGCCACGATTCGACTTACTAATGCATCGGGTAGTACTGAATATACTGGTTGGTCTTATAGTCCAGCAGTTCCTCCAATCATTACTAGTATCGATCCCAATACTGGGCCTGCAAGTGGAGTATATACTATAATAATAACAGGAAGTAACTTTGACCAGGTAGAATCAGTTCGAATCGGAAATAACGAATGTTTAGATCAAGACATTTCTTCTCAGCGAATAAAAGCTACTGTTCCTGGTGGACAAAAAACTCAACTACTAACAGTTCAAACATACGAAGGTTCAGATAGTATAGAATTTACATACCAAGGAAATCCTCCTCCCTCGCCAGTAATAGATGAAGTTGTTCCTGGTTACGGACCAATAGAAGGAGGCACCGAAGTAGAACTTCGTGGTGAGAATTTAGATTATCAAGGCGATCTTACAGTTACAATAGGAGGCAACATCGCTAGTGTTGAGAATAGAACAAATACACTAGTAACTATAATAACTCCACCAAGTAGTACTGAAGCAGCACAACAAGAATTAAGATTTACTGCACTGAATGGAACTGTAACCGAGACTTTCACATACACTCAAACTAGTCCGATAATTCAAAATATTACAAGTCAAGTGAACGGCAGTGACCCTGTTCAGTACTTAAAAACTACTCCTTCTGCACCAAATCAAACAGTGTGTATTTATGGTCAGAATTTTATGGGACAATATCCGGTCGACAAGATCAATATATCATCAGCACATCCCGCCGGCGTAGACGGAAGTTATTCTCTGTTTTCTATTGATAAGACAGTTACTCCTGTCAGTGATACACAGATTGAATTCCAGTTAGAGGGAGTTCCATTTGAACATAATCATCGCGTAAAAATTACAGCAATAAAATCTAATAACATATCAAGTAATGAATTGCCGACTAACTGGCAAGTTGATGGTGTTATTTCTTCAATAAAATTAGACTCTGATACAAATTTGACTGCCCCGTACGGAATTAGTATTGGTGAAACTCCTGTTATTCGAGTCTATGGGACGTATATGGATTACCAAACCAATCAAAGTGGTTTTTATTATTCTGGAGTCCAAAATACATTTGGAATAACATGCATAGATCAATCAGGATTTGAACCCAATGCCAATTATTTTAAAATTAAACTTCCTGCCATTACAACAAAAGGAACATATAAATTCTGGCGTAGACGAAAAAGAGATATATTAGGAGAATCCACATCTACTCTGGAATTACAGAATCAATTTATTTATTATCATCCAGCACCTCAAATAACTACCATACAGCCGAATGCAGGACTTCGTACAGATCAGCATCCTGTAAGAATAATCGGATCTAGATTATATTATCCGGGCGAATTCACTAAAGTGTTTGTAAATAATGTTCAAGTTAGCGTAACAGATCCAACAGAAAATGAATTACATATTACTGTTCCGCCTTCTCAAACTTCAGGATGGGTTCCTATTACAGTTCAAAGATCTGGAGGACCTTGGCCGCAGAATGGTGGAATTCAAGAAACAACAGTGGATCAAGGTTTCCAGTATACCGAAGTTCCTGTACCAACCATAATCAGTGTTACTCCTAATAATGGTCCTACTACCGGAGGAACATCTATAACAATTAACGGTACAAATTTTGTTAATGTAAGTTCTGTTCGTGTTGGAGGAACTTCTGTGACCCATACTGTTAATTCAGCAGGAACACAAATAACTGCAACAACTCCACCTGGTATAGCCGGAAGTCAACAGATAGAAGTCACCACCCAAACCGGTTCTGCTAGTATACCATTTACATATACAGTTCCTGCACCAACCATAACCAGTGTTACTCCTAATAATGGTCCTACTACCGGCGGAACATCTATAACAATTAACGGTACAAATTTTGTTAATGTAAGTTCTGTTACTGTTGGAGGAGTTCTTGTGACGACCACCTCTACCTCCCCAACACAAATAACTGCAACGACTCCACCTGGTACAGCCGGAGTTCAACAGATAGTAGTCACCACCCAAACCGGTTCTGCTAATGTACAATTTACGTATACAGTTCCTCAACCAACCATAACCAGTGTTACTCCTGATAGTGGATGGGGTAAACCAGATTATGGTGGTCAATCTAATCCTCCAGCAACTAGTGTTACGATAACAGGATCTAATTTAGATAATTGCACTGTTAAAATAGGAGAAAAGAATTGTGAAATAACAGATCAATCTCCTATTAGCATAACTATCGATGTTCCAGTACAAACAGATGGATTTGAAGGTCATCAGCAATTAACAGTTAATAGAACTGGTGCAACATCAGCTACTGAAACCTTTACCTATACATTACCTCCTCCAAGGCTTAAACTAATTAATCAATATGCACATGACATTTCACCAACATCTTGTGTTTATACTGGAGGATGTCTTGTTACAGCTAAAGGATGGTATCTTAAAAATACTTCAAATCAAAGCCGTGTTGTCTTTAGTACCCAGCCTCAAATCGAAGTTCAATGTAATTCTGACTCTACTAAAAATGAATTGAAATTTATCAGTCCTTTGGTTTCAGTTTCTGATATAGGACTATGCGATTTAACGTTTATAAGATATGATAATCAAGGCGATGACTCTGAAGAGTCTTTTACTTTCACTTCAAGTCAAACTGCTCTGGTGATCACTTCAATTAGTCCTACTAGTGGACCTATGACTGGTTTAAATGAAGTAACTATATCAGGACAAAACTTTACTCAAAATGGAGGAGTAAATCAAGTCTTGATAGGAGGAGCAGCTTGTGACGATGTCTTTGTTGTAGATTCTACCACAGTAACTGCAACAGTTCCTGCTTCAACTTCGTCTGGACCGCGAGCCGTCGAAGTCAAGAACGCATATCAACAGTCTGCTGTGTTAAGCGATGCCTACACTTATACAACTCCATGCCCACAACCTAATTCAATTACACCGGAGTCTGGACCAGCTTGTTCATCCGCTGGAGTTAATTTTACAATTACTGGTTTGAATCTTCAAGGAATAAATCAAATTATATTTAATAATGATTCTGATCTTTCTGCCACTAATATTAATATTACTACTAATGGAACAAATTTGACAGCTAGAACACCAACCCAATTCCCTCTGCTGTTATGGAATCAGCAATTACCAGTTAAAGTAATAAAACCTGGATGTCCTGATATAACCTTAACTGCTCGATATACTCCACGCAGTGCAAATTACACCATAACTAATGCGTTCTGGTTAAATACAATATGTGTTGGTTCAGGAAACTTTGGACCATTATATATTAATGGAAACAATTTTACAAATCAAGGAATAAACAAAGTATCATTGCAAAGGATAGGTAGTGAAATAATTGCTACATCGTTTACCATCGGGCCAAATCTGATAACAGCTCAATTCAACACTCCTGTACAATCAGGATCATGGAAAGTTTCTGTAGAAACTCCATGTTATAGTGAATATTATCCGTTATCTGATATTTTAAATTGTGAGCCGGTATGCAGCGGCATCTTGGACCATGTAGTGCCCGCGACAAACCAGGGCACAGTCATAAACTTGGTGACTAGTAATGTAGTAAATGGGAACACTGTCCTCGGGTGGGATGTCAATCTTTACGGTACGAGCACTAACAATGTGTCTCTCCTGGCAGCAACTGGCACTGGGTTCATGCGAAACCCAAACGCAGGCACAAACACCGTCCGTACCAATCTTGCGCTTGGAACGACGGTCGACGCATCGGCCTTCTTCTACGGGAACTCTAGCATCGTGATTGGAACTTCGCCAGGTCAGTGGACAGCAAACTCCATTGGCTACTTCGGACTCAAGTTCATAAACGAGGAGACAAATGCGACCCACTACGGGTACGTAGCAATGCGAATCGGTACGAATGCCACCATTCGAGAAATTATTGGATACTGCTACAATCCTATACCAAACGGTTCAATAACAGTTCAAGAAATAGTATGATAAATAATATGTCATGAGTATATTTTCTAACATACAATCAAATACACAAGGAGCCTGTATCTGGAAAGGTAGTACAGGAGAACGATGCATTGATACTGATGCGTATACTTGTGCTGTCAGATACGGAAAGCTAAGAAGTGTATTTAAAGCTGGAGTAACTTGCGGTCAAATAAATCAAGAAATTGGATCGTGTTGTTTGTACGATCCTCAACTAAAACAAGTTTTGCCCTGTCAAGATACTACGTTGCCTCAATGTAACGCACTAGCTACTCAATTCAGATATCAGTCTTCTTGGTCTAGTGTGTTGTGCCGTAATACTCGTTGCACATTCCGAACTGTAGAACAAAAAGGAGCATGTTGTGATGGAAACGGACTATGCAAAGAAACTACTAAATCAGAGTGTGAATTACTAAAAAGATATTATCAAGGAGACGGAACTTTATGTGAAACCGGTTTGTGTTATGGGGGTACTGGAGCATGCTGTGATGGAATAAGTTGTGAAAACGGAATAGCTGCTGGTTATTGTCTTGAAAAGAAAAATATATATTTTGGAAAATCTAAAACTTGTGCAGATTTTGAATGCGACAATGGTGCATTAGATTGTTTTAACAGCATATATCAAGAACGACTCAGACCAGGAGACAATTATGCAGGAGGTATTGTTGTAGGAGTCTATAATCCAGGAAAATCTCGTTGTTTAGGACATCCTTACTTTGGTCCTAAAACAGATTTGTCTTTGAGTTCTATTAATGAAACAACTTCAGAACTATATGTTGGACGAATCGATGGAAACGGATACGGTATAGATTATTCAAATGTTTGCGACTCTAATGATTCTTATTTAATGATAATTGCCTCAAATGATCTTACGACTTCAAAAGACAGCACTCGTTTTACTTGGAGTAGAGGAGGAAAAGATTGGGGTCCTTTATACAATGAAATAGGAAAAATATTAGAAAATAATGCAACAGATCTAATTTCTTTTAATGAAGGATACATAAAAAATTCTAATTTAACAGATGATCAAAATTCTGAAATCATATCAAATAATCATAACTTGTTTTGTCAAAAAAGAGAAGACGGAGACAATCCTTTCCGACGAGCAATACAAAAGGCAACTCAAGGAATAAACGGAAGATGGTCTTCTGATTGGGGTATATACAATACTGTTAGGTCAGTTAATGCCTATTTGTTTAGTAAATACGGGATAAATCATCAAGGATTAAGTAAGTCTTTGTATGCAAATTCTTCTCAATGGAATTCCAATATGACTAGTGCTGCTGAGGCAATTATAGAAATAAACAATCTTTATAAATTAATGGAAGATATATTTACTCGTCCTGGATTTTTCTCTGGGGTTTTATTAGCCGAACTTTTAGCAAAAGGCGTATCTAGAGTTTCAAATAAAGTAAATGTAAGTCCATGGTTTATTCCTAGTCATAACGAACTAGCTTACATCATGAATCAAACACAAAATCATTCATTCAACGAAATTCTTGTTTCTGTTGGAGTTACACCATTAGTGGAGTCGTATTGGACTTCAACTGGTGCATTTGATTATCCTACGGAGGGAATTTGGTCTGGATCTACAATATCTAGCGGAAGTCAAGCATGGACTGGTAATTTTTCTAATCGTAAATTCAAAAAAATCAATCGTCTAGAAACAGCAAAAATTAGACCAATTCGAATGATAAGATGTGATGGAAAAACTTTAATTAAAACTAAATACTCTAGTCTTTGGGAGATTCATTCAGAATGAGCATTAATAAAGGAAGTTCAGCGCCGCGAATACGACTAGAAGTTCGAGGAGATCTAGGTCCAATTGGACCTACTGGACCTACTGGACCTACTGGACCTACTGGACCAGACGGTTTATGTTTTCCCGGTGTTACGGGAAGAGAAATATCCGGTGGAACCTCAATAGGAGTCGGTTTCAACCAAAGATATTTATTTACTTTACAGTTTAACGATGGATCTACTCTAGCAGTAGTACATGGCGGAGCCGCTGTAAAGTTAATGGTTCCAGCACATGGAGCACCGTTCCAAAATGATTCACACTATACCATAAGAGGAACAACAACAACCGGTCAAATTATATTTAAAACAAGTACACCAGAAGAATATTCTACAGCCACTCGAGTGTATCAGGCAGTTTCTTCTACTGAATTAGAAGCGAATAGTTATCCAGAATTTTACGGAATAACATTGACTGGTATAAATGTAACTGAGACTTCTGGTGATATAATATTGTCTTTGAATGAAGTAATAGACGAATTATCCGGATCAGGGTTGCCAGGTCAATTAGTATTTGTCGATACTTCAGAAAATAATAAACTTGTTCTTAGAGGAACATCTGGTGCTCAGTGGAATAAAAATCTTGAACTGCTTAGTTATACTTCTAAAAATACAAAAGAAATTTATCCGTTTGGCTGGGGCGGTTTCACTTACTACAACGATAACTGGATTACTGCAACAGGAGGTGTAACGAACTCCCTTGATACTTTTATTCCTAATTCTGCTTTGATTGGAAACACTGGAGCCCCAGTGGGTTCGTCCTACGCAAATGCAATTACATTAGTGAACCAATTAGGAACAGGAGGTATCACTAAATCTATACAACCAGTATTAAATATAGTAGGAGATAATAAAAATCTAAGAATTCCGTTTTTGCTTCAAGATTACAGTCCAGGAAAAACTGCAAATTTAATTACGGGTTCTGGTCCTACGATGGGATCTTGTTTTATTGCCAGTATACCAGATCCTCGTAAACAATGTGTAGACTTTGTTTCTAAAACGTATTGTGATTCTATTGGTGGAACATGGGACGATGAACCGTGTAATCTAAGAGATGAATTATTAGAAGTTCAGACAGCTTGTTGTCTGTACGATTACGATACAAATGGAATAATTTGTATAAATACTTGGCCTATATATTGTCTTGAATGGATGGGAGTTGTAGGAAACGTTAAATGCAACATATACGAGGGGATATTAAACAGATGTTCGGATCTTCCTGATATGTGTTTTAGTTGTTTGATTGGAAAATGTTGTTTTAAAGGTCGTTGTATTCCAGAATCAGAATACAATTGTTTATTAAATTATCCAGGAGCTGTCTGGTTCGGGGAGACTTGTTAAGATGGGTATTGATCCTAGATTGCCAAACTACTGGGCACTGAAGTGCAACTACCATGAGAGCCAGGAAACAGAAATACCCTCGTACCCAGGGTGGAAAAAAATATTGGCCTGTTTTTGTGCAGATTTAGTTGAAGCGGGTGCGCAGTGTGCGTGCAGATCGTGTTCTCTTAAAGATCTTTTAGAGTGTTGGGATGGCCCTCCAGACCCACCGGGCACCATATGTGATCCTGGAGATAGGTGTTGTAGAAAAGATGATACCGTGCAATGTGCAGGGTTTTGTCCTTATTGGTGGCCTAATTGCAACTGGTGTTACTCGTGTGTTGCCGGAGGAGGAGGAGGAAATACCTATAATTATATTCCTGCCATAGGAGCATCAGGACCACCCGGAGATTTATATCATTATGTTTCTCCGGATGACATAGATGATCCACAAGCAAAAGTAAAAGAAGTATATCCTTTTATACCAGGTACATTAGTACCATGGTGTCCAGGATGTTCAGCTGGTGGCAATGAAATATTTATAGAGTGTCCACAAAAATGTTATGATTTACCCTATAAATGGTCTGGAGGTAATATGGCAACTCCGCCTCCATGTGATGGCACAATTAATATTCAATTAGAAGGATGGAAACTTGATGGACTTTTTAACCCAAGTTTAATTAGTGGAAGGACGGGAGAGATTATTGTATCCAAAGAAAGATATTTGGATGCACCAAATTCAAGTAATAAAGACATTGGATCTAACCCAATACGATCATTGGGACCAAATGGATGGTTTGTTGCAAATACTCGAGGCATGGGATCTTCTTTAGATTTAAAGGAAGTTGGAAATATTGATCCTGTTATAAGGCCAATAAAACTAGAATGGCAAGATCCTGATGGTACTGCAGCACCTGGTGACTATTTGCAGGTTGCTGTTGGTTCAAGTTACGGCACTATTATTCATTCTAATGCATTTAATCTTATGGATAATCTGATTGATGAATATACAATGTTTGGTATGACTGGACTAAACGAACCAGATTATTCTAGTTTATTTTTTTGGCATGTTCCAAAAAACAATTTAGAAATGAATCAGATAGTAGATAATAATGGATTATTACTAGATGATAAAAAAATAAGAATATCTGCAATAAATTATAAATCTCCATTTTCTTTTAACGAATTCAATATTCCGTATTATATTTCTAGTGCGAAGACATCAGCAGGCGATGTATTCGGAACTTTATGGTCAAACACATATAAAAATCCGTACAGAAGTTTTGGAATGAATTTATACTATTTGAAAGACGATCCTTCTTCTGAACTAAACGGAATAACATGGCAATTAAACGGAGGAACTGCACAAAAACAGGCATACGGCATTCGTCCAGATCTAATACTATGGAAATTTGCACATCAATTGTACCCTGAGGCATTTACTATAGGACATACAGGCTGTAGTGGGTTTACATATACTAACCCGCAATGTGACGGCAGAGAATGGTCTGGATTTATGGGACAAACTTTTATGGATGTGTGTGATTCTAATCTAATACCAACTTCCTTGTATTATAAACAAATCTCGTTAAGTGATGATTTTGCTTTAGTTACTCTTGCTCACTACGAACCAGAAAATAGTAAAGACGCTCTTGGAATTAACTCTTCAAAAATTCATACAGTTGGAAAACAAGTACGGAAAAATAGGAGAGAACAGGCACGATGGTTGTTTATGATATCCACAACAAATGAGTATAGAACTGTGCCATTAGTAAATAATACTGATAGAGTTACACTACATTCTATTTTAGAGCCTGTTACAGATGAAAAGCTAACTCGTCTACTAACATTTAACGGTAAAGATACTATACATTATTACGGATTCACTTCGGAGAGTGGAAATCATGTTAAAGTACCAGATTACGATAATGACGTTTGTAGATTTTGTAATCCACCGGGTGGTAATTTAGACGGTAATTTAGGCGGACAAACGGAAAATAATTATATTATCAGTCCATTGGCATGTAATTTGTTTGTGTCAGGATTTACTTCGTGTTTTAAAGAAGAAATACAATTTGGTGATGCTAATCATCCTATATGGAACACAAAAACCAACAATATACCTGATATGCCCTATGTTTACGTATTAGACGCATTGGCTCATGCAAAACAATTCTATGAAAATGCTGAATCTGCCAGTTGGGATTGGATCGATGCTATTACTTTAAATGCAGTATTATCGTGGACAGATGGTAATGATAAAATTACTAAAAAATTTGTTAAATTGTATGAGGGTGATTCGCCACAGCTATTCCCGTGTCACTGCAGCGGCATCCTGAACCATCCGGTGCCTCTGGGGGACGCCGCTTTGACGAGTGGCACAGTCATGAACTTGGCGACTGG
>Ga0172372_10005032_pt1 | contig 18568 bp, 9 predicted proteins | sample LakKiv5m_2_FD_114544 | JGI IMG/M metagenome (GOLD analysis project Ga0172372, IMG submission 114544) | Freshwater microbial communities from Kabuno Bay, South-Kivu, Congo - kab_092012_9.5m | ecosystem: Environmental > Aquatic > Freshwater > Lake | place: Democratic Republic of the Congo...
ACCGGTGGGGTGATTAGCTCAGTTGGTAGAGCGGCGCCCTTACAAGGCGTAGGTCGGCGGTTCGAGACCGTCATCACCCACCACACCAGCACAAGGCGAACACCCGGTTCGCCTTTTTTGTCTTATCCTGGAGCGTTGGCGCATGTTTGATGTATTTCGGAAACACACCAAGATCATGATGGTCTTGTTGTTCTTGCTGGTGATTCCGTCGTTTGTGCTGTTGGGTGTTGACGGTTACAACCGATCGCAAGAATCCAGGGAAGTTGTCGCCAAAGTTGGCTCACTTGAAATCACCAAGACGCAGTGGGATGTGGCGCATAAAAACGAGGTGGATCGTTTGCGCTCGGCGCAACCGAAGATTGATGTCAAACTGCTTGACTCCAATGAAGCGCACCTGGCCACGCTGGAGCGCATGGTGCGCGACCGTGTGCTGGCTCTGGCTGCGCAAGACGCGCACCTGATGACCACCGACGCCAGATTGGCCCGCTTTTTACAGGATGACCCGACGATCGCATCGCTGCGCAAGCCCGATGGCAAGCTCGATATGGAGCGTTATCGGCAGTTGGCTGCGGCCCAAGGGCTGACGCCTGAAGGATTTGAGAATTCTGTGCGCGACGACATCTCGCGCCAGCAGGTGCAAGCTGCCATTGTCTCGTCTGGTTTGGTTTCGCCAGCGGTGGCCGACGTATCGCTGAACGTTTTTTTTGAACGTCGTGAGGTTCAGTTTGCCAACTTTCTGACCAAAGATTACGCGACCAAGGCCAATCCTTCTGAAGCCCAGTTGCAAAGCTTTTACAAGGCCAATGAAGCGCTGTTCAAGGCATCCGAGCAGGCCAAGGTGGAATATGTGGTGCTTGATATTGAAGCAGTCAAAAAATCGATCACCATAACCGAAGCAGATGCGCGCTCGTATTACGAGCAAAACGTCGCCCGCTTGAGCGGCAAAGAAGAACGCCGCGCCAGCCACATTTTGATCAGTGCACCCAAAGATGCCTCTGTGCAGGACAGAGCCAAAGCCCGGGCCTTGGCAGACGGTCTGCTCAAGGCGGTTCGCGCCAAGCCAGAGTCTTTTGCAGACGTTGCCAAGAAAAATTCTCAGGACCCTGGTTCTGCCGCCAAAGGGGGCGACCTTGACTTCTTTGCGCGTGGGGCCATGGTCAAGCCATTTGAAGATGCTGTTTTTGCGATGAAAAAGGGTGATATCAGCGACGTAGTGACTTCAGACTTTGGTTTCCACATCATCCGGTTAACCGATGTCAAACTGCCCGTGCAGCGCAGTTTTGAAGAGTTGCGCTCAGGTATTGAGTCTGACCTGAAGGCGCAGCAGGCCCAGCGCAAGTACGCCGAGGTGGCCGAGCTCTTCACAAACACAGTTTACGAGCAAGCCGACAGCCTGACGCCCGTGGCCGACAAGTTGGCGTTGCAGGTTCAAATCGCGGATGGATTGACGCGTCAGCCTCAACCGGGGGCCAAGGGCGTCTTGGCCAATGGAAGGTTTTTGGCAGCCTTGTTTGAGGCGGATAGCCTGGCGAAAAAGCGCAACACAGAGGCGATTGAAGTGGGTGCTAACCAGTTGGTTGCAGGCCGCATTTTGGCCTACAGCCCGGTGCGCACTCTGCCGTTCAACGAGGTGCGCGCGCAAGTGAGCGAGCGCGTGGCAGCGGCAGCCGCACTGGAAATGGCGCGCAGTGAAGGTAATGCAAAGTTGATGCAGTGGAAGCAGGATGCCAGCAAGGCGTCGTTGTCCAACCCGGTGATGGTGTCGCGTGACCAGGCACAAAACGTCGCGTCATCGATTGTGATGGCAGCTTTGCGTGTCGATCCAGCCGCTTTGCCTGTATGGCTAGGGGTCGAATTGGGCCCGGATGGTTTTGCCATTGTGCGGGTTAACAAAGTAGCGGCGCGTGTTGGCGTACCGGTAGCGGTACAGCAGCGTGACCGTGAACAGTACACGCAGTGGTGGACAACTGCTGAAGCACAGGCTTACTACGATGCGCTGAAAAAACGTTTCAAGGTGCAGATACTGGCGGCAAGCAGCGACGCACCGGTGACGCCCAAGTAAATCTGGTCATCGGCTTCGGCGGTGATTTTGAGCAATATCGCATCGCCTATAATCTGCGCCCTGCGGTGGCTGTAGCTCAGTTGGTAGAGTCCAGGATTGTGATTCCTGTTGTCGTGGGTTCGAGCCCCATCAGCCACCCCAAGTAATTTAAAGGTTTGTTGTTACGAAAGTGATAGCAAACCTTTTTTCTTTGGCGAAAATGTAAGGGTGGATGTAAGACTATTTGCCCAAACCAGTACACCGGCAAGGTGCAGCCCGCCGCCGACAGGCGGCGTGTCCCCACGCGGTTCTGAGGGAGCCCCTTGGGGGCGGACGGGCAGACCGCGCAGGGCCAATGCCACGCGCAGCGTGGCGAGGCCCAGAGGGTGGGCGGGGCAGACACAAGATACATGGCCGCAGGCCACTGACCAGAACACTGCGCGCAGCGCCTGAAGGATGCCCAGGTGCTGGCGTACCCACAGGGCGACAGGCGCTGGCGCGTAGGGCTGGAACAGACCGGGGAGCGCCAACGGCGAATGCGCCCGCTGCCAGCGTAGGCCACTTTGCATAAGGCCGTTTTTGTGTACCCGCAGGGCGCGCCAGCGGTGGCTGGCACCAAGGGAGCTTTAGCGACCGACTGCCTGCCATTACACAAAATGGGGCGTTATGTAAATTTGCCGTAGCTGCAGTTCACGCACAAACGGTCGAACTGGGCAGCCAGCCACGATGCGCCAGCGAGGCGTGACCCACATCCAGCGCCACAGCGCTCTGACTGCCATCTTGCGAAGCACATGCTTTCATTTGGTGTGACTCTGCAATGGCGGTACTCCGCCTTTGCGGCTGACTGGCACAACCGGCCTCACAAACTGGCGACAAGTGACGATGTGCCTCTGTGACAAAGCGAAGCGACTCACGGGGGCACATGGTCACGCTGCTGGCTACCGTGCCGCCAGCACGATGCGACAGCGAGCCGAAGCCAATGGCCTTGGCATGGCGGTACTCCGCCTTGCCAACTGACTGACAACCCAGGCCGTCGCACACGGATAAGCAGTGGTGTCGGTTGCCCTGCCACTGGCGCAACGCGCCCTTCTGCTGGCAGGGCGACCGGCACGACTGCGCTGTGTCCACCGCGCCGCCAGCCACGATGTGCAAGCGAGTCGTGTCAATCCACGTCTGCGCTCCAGCGCACTGACTGACACTTGCGAAGCACTGGCATTGACAGTCTCCGCACATTGGCTGGCAGTGACTGAGCTCACATCACGCACAAAACCAATGTAACTTCGACGGCGCAGGGTCTGTTATCGGACACATAAACCAGCACAGATCAATGTGGTGGGTAAAGTGGTGGGTAAATCGGATGCTGAGCACCACAAAGCAAAACGGGTTAACAGTCAAAATCTGCTAACCCGTTGATTTATATGGTCGGAATGAGAGGATTCGAACCTCCGACCCCTTCGTCCCGAACGAAGTGCGCTACCAGGCTGCGCTACATTCCGAAAAAATCCCAAGAGGCAGGTGTCAAGACTGACGGTTAAGCAACTGGGCTGCCAATTGTAGCAAAGCCGCTTTGTAATCGTTGTCGGGCAGTTGCTGCGCGGCAGCGACGGCACGTGACGCCTCTGCGCTGGCCGCCTGGCGCGCCACGTCCAGCGCACCGGTGGATTTGACGATCGCTACGACCTGTTCAATGGTGTCAACGTCGCCTTTTTCAATGGCGGTGCGGATCAAGGCGCGTTGCGTGTCTGTACCGCGCTGCATGGCTGCAATCAGCGGTAACGTGGTTTTGCCTTCTCGCAGGTCGTCGCCCAGGTTTTTGCCCATGACAGCGGCGTCGCCGGTGTAGTCCAGCACGTCGTCAACAATCTGAAACGCGGTACCCAGTGCCTGGCCATAATTGGCGCAAACCGTCTGAACCTCATCAGAGGCACCGGCCAAAATGGCGGCGACACGTGCGCTGGCTTCGAACAATTTGGCGGTTTTTGAGCGGATCACCTGCACATAGGCGGTTTCATCCAGCGCCGGGTTGTGCATGTTCATCAGTTGCATGACCTCGCCTTCGGCGATCACGTTGGTGGCGTCAGCCAGCACGCTCATCACCGGCATGCTCTGCGCGTCCACCATCATCTGGAATGCGCGCGAATATAAAAAGTCGCCCACCAGCACACTGGCCGGGTTGCCAAAGGTTTCGTTGGCGGTGGCGTTGCCGCGGCGCAGGGCGGAATCATCAACCACGTCGTCATGCAGCAAGGTGGCGGTGTGGATGAACTCAACCACTGCGGCCAGGTTGAAGCGTTGCGTGCCCTTGAAGCCCAGGGCCCCGCTTACCAGTAGAAGCAGCGCCGGGCGCAGGCGCTTGCCGCCGGCCGAGATGATGTAGCGCGCTACTTGCCCGACCAGCGGTACGCCGGAATCGAGTCTTTGCGAGATCACGACGTCCACCTCGCGCATGTCATGCGCAACGATGGCCAGAGGGGATGTGGGCGTGGAAGAAGATGCTTGCAAAACCGGGACTCAGAAGTTTGCGGCGATTATAGAAAGCTCTTTCTGGGCAACTTATGCAAAGATACCCGCCTGGGCCATTTGAGTCATCTTCGCCTGCCCATTGACGTGGCTCTGGCGCAAGGGCATCGGGTATTTTTGGCCGTCCGGGAGCTCGTCGGGGTGCCAGAGGTGCTGGCTGGCCTGCCGGTCACCTTGCTGCAAGCACCTTTTATGCAGGGCGTTGAGTCGCAGGATCAAAGCGCCTATGCAAGTTACACCCACCTGCTGGGCAAGCAATGTTTTGGTGGCATGGCTGATCTGACCGCATATTTGCGGGCCTGGCGCACCCTGTTTGATTTGGTGCAACCTGACTTGGTGTTGTTTGTGCACAGCCCCACCGCGCTGGTTGCGGCGCATGCCTACCCGTTTAAAAAAGTCCTGCTCGGCTCTGGCTTTGAAATCCCGCCAGTCAGCGCTGATGACACCGCTGGCACTGTGGGTGCTTTGCCATTTGCACCGTTCCCCACCACCCAATTAACTGCTGACGTGGTGGCGCGCCTGAAGCGCGACGATGCCCGGTTGCTGGCGCTGATCAACGCAGCCCTGTGTCAATTGGGTTTGCCGGCCTTGCCCGGTCTGGACGCCATTTACACGCAAGCCGATGCCAAATGGCTGACTACCTGGCCAGCCCTGGGCCATTTTGGCGCGCGCGATGCAGAGCACTACCTGGGACTGGCGCCGTTGCCGGGTTGCGCTGCGCCGGTCTGGCCCGTGGCCGACGTTCCCCGGGTGTTTGGCTATTTGCTTAATTTTCCGTCGCTGCCGCAGTTGCTGCGTGACCTGCAAGCCGCCAACGTGTCGGCGCTGTTGTATGTGAAACGCCTGCCACTGGCGCTGCGACAAACTTTCAGCAGCCAGCGCATACGCTTTACCGACGACCTGGTTGACTTGGCCCAGGTGGCATCGCAATGTGCGTGGGCGGTACACCACGGCAACCACAGCACCATGGCCACGTTTATGCAGGCCGGTGTACCGCAGTTGATCATCCCCTGCCACCAAGAGCAATTATTTGCTGCCCTGCGGCTGACAGGCCATTGCGCAGTAATGGGATACCAAGACCAGCCCGGCTTTGCCGCAGCCATTGCGGCGCTGCAAACCAACGCCGCGTTGCGGCAAAACGCGGCACACCTGGCGCGCCAGTGCGCCCCCTTTGATCTGGCGGGCAACACCGCTTACGTTGGCAGTGTTTTTGAGCGGCTGCTAAAAAAATAGCGCCTCGCGCATAGTCCATAAGTGCTACAGCCTAATTGTTATAGCCGTCTTGGGCTAAATCGCGGCACATGCTGCGCGGTCAAAGCGCTCCATTTGATTTGGCGGGGCAACAAAGCCCACGTTGGAGCTTATTTTTGAACGTCTTGGCGTACTGAAAATAAAGATCGTTTTGCTTTTGGCATTTATTTTGTAATAGGTTGAGAAAGATCATAAAAACAGCATAATGGCAGTGCTTAGTTTTTAACTCTTAGTGGGGATACGGTCATGAAATCTGGCGTGTCGCTCAATCACTTTTATCGCACGGTCTGGAACCAAGCCCTGGGGGCGATGGTGGCGGTGGCAGAAATCAGCCCAACACACGTGGGCTCAGGCACAACATCGGGTACGGTGCTGGCGGCCCGTTGGCCCTCGGATGTGTTGGAAAACTTTGGTCTAAAAACCATTGCAGCGCTTGTAGCGCTTGCATGGGTAGCTAATGTTTCTGTAGCATACGCCAACCCCGCCGGTGGCGTGGCGGTGGCGGGCCAGGCCAGCATGGCCACCCAAGGCAACAAACTTACCGTCACCACGCAAAACGCCGCCGGGCAAAGCCACTCGGCCATCAACTGGCAAAGCTTTTCCATCCCCAAAGGCAACAGCACCTACTTTGCCCAGCCCAACGCGGCCAGCACGGTCATTAACCGGGTCGTCACCAACACCCCCAGCCAACTCTTTGGCACGCTGGGCAGTAACGGCAGCCTGCTGCTGGTCAACCAAGCGGGCATCACCGTGGGTGCCGGGGCCGTGGTGGACACCGCAGGCTTTACCGCGTCTGCCTTGCGCATGAGCGATGTTGACGCACTGACCGGGCGGCTGAAGTTTGGCCAAGCCGGGTCGCTGGGCGGCGTGGTCTCGGTCAACGGCAATATCCTGGCGCGCAGTGGCGACGTGGTGCTAATCGGCTCAGGTGTGGACACAGGCCCGGACGCACTCATTCAAAGCCCCAACGGCGCTACGATGTTAGTAGCTGGTAGCGCAGTATCCATAAGTGCCAGAGGGCTGGAAGGCATACAGATGGAAGTGCGGGCACCAAGTGATGCAGCGCTCAACCTGGGTACGCTCAAAGGCGATGCGGTGGGCATCTTTGCGGGCACCTTGAAGCACAGCGGGGCGATTCAGGCCACCACGGCGGCACTGGAAGGCGGCAAAGTGGTGCTCAAAGCCACGGGCGACGCCTACGTGCAAGGCGCAGGCAAGATTGACGCGACCGGCATCCACGGCGGTAGTGTGGACGTGTTGGGCAATCGGGTGGCGGTAGCAGACCAGGCGCAGATTGACGTGTCTGGCGCTCACGGCGGCGGTACGGTGCGCATTGGTGGTGACTACCAAGGTAAAAACGCTGCGCTGCCCAATGCGCAATACAGCTTTTTTGGACCCGAGGCCTCGATCCAGGCCAATGCCACCGGCTCTGGTGACGGTGGCAAGGTAATCGTCTGGGCTGACAGGTCAACACGGGCTTTTGGCGCAATTTCGGCGCGGGGCGGGGTAAATGGGGGCGATGGCGGGTTTGTGGAGACTTCGGGTAAGCAGTGGCTGGACTTTCGTGCCAAGGTCAATGTGGGTTCGACGTTGGGCAGCGGTGGTATCCTGTTGCTCGACCCCGATTTGATTTATATCGTGAACGGTAGTGCGGGGGGTGTTGCGCCCAATCCGATGTACTTTGACGACACGGGCAATGTAAGCACCACCCAATCCAACATTTACACGGATCAGATTGCAGGGATCACAGCTGGCACAACGCTTGAACTGAATGCGAAAAGTGAAATCAAGGCCATTGCTGGTTCGTTCGGGGGCGTGACACTGCCCCTGAATTCAAGTCTTGTCTTGCGAACCCGCAACGACAGCACAACCTTGGATGGCGCAGCGGGCATCGACCTCACCACTTTGGACGGCGGATCCAATTCTGCTGCGCTGGACTTTACAACGCAAGGCACGGGCACCATCACCATGACGACGGGTTATGGTGCTCAAGCGCCCCAAGCGACGTCCATTTCGGTTTCAAAACTCACGACGCAAAATCAACCCGTCGTGCTGTCGGCCACAGGAAAAATTGTTGTCAATGACGCACTGAGCACCGGCGCAGGCAACATCACGCTCAATGCTGGCGGCTCCATCAGCGCAACAGCCATCACAACCATAGGTGGTGCGGTCACCTTGAATTCGACCGGGGACTTGGCTGTCAACGCCATCACGACCCGTGGGGCAGACAATTCGTTGAATGCCTTGGCTGGCGGTAATGCGGGTGCGGTGTCTCTTACTGCTGGGGGATCGGTGCAGGTGTCGGGCTCCATCCTTGCCCAGGGGGGCACAGGTGGCGTTAATGGCCTTAACAGCATGTCGGGTGGTTCGGGTGGCACGGTCACCATCCATGCCACGGGTACGGCAGTTGGTGTTGCCAGTGTCCTCAATCATATCAATGCCCAGGGTGGCACCGGCGGATATGGCGGCGGTGTCAATGGGGCCGGCGGTGCGATAAACATCACCACATCGCATGGCTTGACGCTTGACAGCGGCATGACCACCAGCGCGGACATCGCGATTTCAAGTGGCGGCATCCTGGAGCAGCACGATTCTTGCGGTGAATGCGGAATAAGTTACATCACCAACAGTTTTGTTTCGTCTGGCCAGCCCTACAAGATCAATCTGACGGGGACCTCGGTCAAATTGTGGGGCGTTTCTTCGTTGGGTGATGTCAGCATTGAGGCGACCAGCGGCGATATTGTCAGTAACAGTTATCTCGACGCCACCTGGGGCTACGCTTTCGGTGGTGCCATCTTCATTGACACCGGCGGTGGTAGCTTGACCATGACCGCTGCTGGCAAGATTGATACCAGCAGCGTCGATGCGCCGACTTACAGCGGTTACGGAAACCTGAGAACCACTTCAAACGCGAACGCGGGGGCGTTGACCCTGACGGCGGGTGGTGCTGGTGGCATCACTGCGGGTGATTTGAATGCTTATGGGATAGCTACCTCGGTCAACGGCAACGGGGGCGCGGTAACACTGTCAGCACCTGCTGGCGCGGTCAATCTGATGGGGACTGTTCAGGCGAGCGGCGCGCCAGGTACCGACGTTGGTAACGCGGGGTCGGTGAGTGTGACTGCTTCAACTGGTATTTACGGCATCAACACGCCAGGCTACGGTGGCACCGTTAGCACGATTGATGCCCGCAACGGCACCGGTGGCAAGATCAATTTGTCGGTGGCCAGCGGCACGGTCAAAGATTTGACGCTCAGGGCACAAGCCAGCACTGATGCTGCGGTGACGGTTAAGGCCACCAATGGCGACTTGGCCGTTGGTGGTTTGAATGTACCGGATTCACCTGTGTCGGTCCAGGCCTTGCTGGGCGCGATAACTGGCGTGGGTACGGCCACCCATATCACCGCCAACAACTTGGGCATTGATTTGCAGGCTGCTCACGGCATTGGCGCGGCAGGAGCTGCGCTGATCGTGCACGATGTTGGTACGACGGCCGCCCCAATATCTTTCAGCAACAGCAGCAGTGGCGATGTGTATTTGAAGACGCTGGATGAAGCGCTGGTAGCCCGCAGCGGCAGTAATCCGGGGCGCGCGGTATCTCTGGAGGCGGCTGCAGCTCAATACGACTACGGTCAAAGCATACGGGTTGGCGCACTGACCGCAGGGACTTTGTCGCTGGTCACTGACGGCCCGGTTAGCCAAAGTTCTGCCATCACTGTGGACGCGCTCGAGCTGAGCGGCGGCAATGTCACGCTGACCGATGCCAATAACAGCATTGGCATGCTGGCCGGCACAGTGGGATCGCTGGCGTTGGCCAGCATGGCTGACTTGACCGTGGGTACGGTGGGTGGCAGTACTGGCATCAACACAGGCGTCAACAGTAGCGGCAATGTGTCGCTCAGCTCGGCGGGTAACCTGACGGTGAATGCCCCTGTTTCGACCACCGGCTATGGCGGCACGGTGAGTTTGTTGGCGGATTCTGGCCATGCCTGTCTGTCAAACAGCGCGACGTGTGCCAGCGTGACTTTTGGGGGTACTGGCAGTTTGGGTACGACATCCGCCTGGACCCAAGCCGACATTTATTACAACCCCACGGCCTACGACACGCCAACTGACTTTACGGTGGCCAAGGGCGCGACAACCAAATTCACCGCCTGGATGTTGGTGAACGATGTGGGCCTGGAGGCCGCTGGCGTGCGCGGTTTGCAGGCCATGGCCACCAATCTGGCGGGTAACTATGTGCTGGGCAAAGACATTGACGCCAGCGCAACTGCCACCTGGAATTCTGATTTGGCTGCGACCCCAACTTATGCCGGCTTTGCTCCTGTAGGTAACGCAACAACTGCATTTACCGGTAATTTTGATGGGGGGGGGGCATGTCATCAGCCATCTCACCATCAACCGGCCAAACAGCGATTACCAAGCGCTGATTGGCTACGCTAACCTGGCTAGTCTTAAAAATATCGGGCTCGAAAAAGCCAATATCAGCGGGGCATCCTCAGTCGCAGGTTTGGTCGGCTACGGTTGGGATACGACACTTGACGGGGTCTGGGTCAATGGCTCGATTGCTGGCGCTGGCAATGTGGCTGGCTTGATTGGTCAGGCTGACGGCGGTGGCAGCCCCGGCCTGATCAGCAACAGCTACAGCGACGGTAACGTCGTGGCAAGCGGTACAAATGCAGGTGGTTTGGCAGGCTGGAGCAACGTGCCGATCAGCCATTCTTATTCCACAGCCAATGTATCTGGCAACTCGGCGGTGGGGGGGCTGATTGGACGCAATTGGGGTGCAACGGTCGATAACACCTATGCCTCTGGTTTGGTCACCGGCACGGGGACATCACCAACATTTGTTGGCGCACTTATTGGTGACAACACGGGCTCGGTGACCAACAGTTATTGGGATTCCATCACATCCGGCCAAGCCACCAGTGCCGCAGGTACTGGTCTAGCCACCGGTCAATTGAACCAAGCCAGTTACGCCGGTTTTGACTTTACCAACACCTGGTGGCTGAGCGAGGGCAACACCCGCCCGCTGCTGCGCAGCGAATACAGCACCCGCATTCACAACGTGCACCAGTTGCAGTTGATGGCGCTGGATTTGGCGGCCAGCTACACGCTGGCCCAGGACATTGATGCTTCGGCCACCAATGGCACGATGCATCCGTCAGGCATCTGGGGCAATGCCGGGTTCGTCTCTATAGGTGATTCGGTAACAAGTTTTTCTGGCACGTTTGATGGGCAACACCACACCATCAGCCACCTCACCATCAACCGTCCTGCGCAAAGCCAGGTCGGGCTGTTTGGTGTGGTTTATGCCGGTGTCAAGATCAGTCGGGTTGGCTTGGTGGGTGGCAGTGTCACTGGGGGGGCAGATGTTGGCGCATTGGTTGGGCTCAATTCCGGAACCTTAGCCACTACCTACAGCACAGCTACGGTGACTGGGGCTGGTGATGTCGGTGGGTTGGTTGGTGGCAATGACGGCACGGTAAAAAATTCTTACAGCACCAGTTCAGTCAGTGGCAGTGGCAGCGGCTACACGGGCGGACTGTTGGGCTACAACTATGGTTTGGTCGATTCGACCTACAGCAGTGGCTTGGTGACTGTCACAGGCACAGGCACAGGCGCTATTGGTGGGTTGATTGGCTGGGAAGAAGGCTCTGCAACCGATGTAACCAACAGCTTTTGGAATATCACCACGTCCGGTCAGACGAACAGCGGTGGCGGCACAGGTTTGGTAGCCGCCGACATGAAGGCGACACTGAACTTTACTTCAGCGACTGTAGCCAATGGCAATGTCAACCCGGCATGGGATTTTGCCCATACCTGGGTCAACTACGACGGCCACACCAGCCCGTTGCTGCGTTCGTTTATGACGCCTCTGACGGTAACGGCCAACAGTGTCAGTAAAACCTATGACGGTTTAACCAGTGTCGCCACCGGTGTCAGCTATTCGGCTGCGCCCAATGCCAACTTGCTGGGCAGCGTGGCCTACAGCCATGTCGGCAAAGATGTGGGTGAGTACACCCTGTCCCCCAGCGGCTTGTATTCCAACCAGCAGGGCTACCTTATCAGTTATGTCGATGGCACGGCCACCGTCACTGCCAAAACGCTGGCGCTTTCAGCCACCAAAACGTTCGACGGCACGATCGACCTGACCGGTGCGGTCACTCTGGTCACGGGGGTCGGTAGTGAAACGCTCACATACAGCGCGGCAAGTGCCAGTGATGCCCATGTGAGCACGACTGGCAAGTACATCAGTGCGATCACCCTGGGTAACGCCATAGATGCTTCGGGTGGCTTGGCCAGCAACTACCAGTTGCCGGCGTCCTTGAATGCCAGTTCCGCCCCAGTCACCATCAGCGCCGCCAACCTGAGCGTGGCGCTGAGCAACACTGGGGTAACAAAGGTGTACGACGCCAGCACCGGCGCTCCTGGCGCTTTCAGCCCCAGCTACACATTCACAGGCCTGGTCAGCGGCGACACGGCGGCCACGTTGAGCCATAGCACCGCTGCCTATCTAGGCAAAGATGTCGCCACGCCCAGCCAAGCGCTAACCTTGAACGGTCTGACGTTAAGCGCCATCACCGGCAACAACAGCAGCGCCACCAGCGACTACGCCTTGGTGAACACCAGCGCCAGCGTGGCCGCCAGCATCACCCCCAAACCGCTGACCGCCGGCATCACCGGCGGCGGCAGTGTTTACGGTTCGGCCATCACTTCAGGCACGGCCAGCTTAAGCGGCGTGATCGCCAACGACGTAGTCATCCCGGCAACCGTCACGGTCAACACCGCAGGCTTGCTCAGCACCAGCGGCAACCTCAAAGCGGGCACGCACAGCGGCATCCAGTCGGTCAGCGGCGTACTCACGGGCGCAGATGCAGGCAACTACAGCTTTGCCGGAACAACGGCTGACTACACGGTGAGCCAACTGGCGCTCACCGGCGCAGCGATTGCCGCAGTCAATACGACCTACGGCACAACGGCCCAACCTGGAGCGGTCAGCTTTGGCAACGTGGTCAGTGGTGATGTGGTCACCAGCACGGCGGTCATCGACAACCCACTGACCAGCACCAGCGGCAAGCTCAAAGCCGCAAGCTACTCGCAAACGGCGAGCACGCTAAGCGGCACTGACGCGGGCAACTACAGCTTTACAGGCTTGACCACCAGCACCGCCAACTACACGGTGAATCAGCTAGCCTTGACTGGCTCCATCACCGGCGGCGGCAGTGTTTACGGTTCGGCCATTACTTCAGGCACGGCCAGTTTAGGCGGCGTTCTGAGCGGCACACCAGCGGGTAGCTCCACCGCAGTTAGCGACGTGGTCACGCCCAACACGGTCACAGTCAGCACCGCCAACATGCCCAGCAGCAGCAGCGGCAATTTCAAGGCAGGCACCTACACCGCAGCCCAAAGCGTGGACACGGTCCTGGGCGGCGCAGACGCTGCCAACTACAGCTTTGCAGGCGCGACAGCTGACTACACGGTGAGCCAACTGGCGCTCACCGGCGTCAGCGGGTTCAACGCCAACAAAACTTATGACGGCAATACGACGGCCAGTGTGAACACCACAAACGCTATTTTTAACGGAGCAATTAGTGCTGACCAAATAAGCGTTGCAAGCGCTTCAGGTACGTTTGCTGATAAAAACGCCGGTACGGCCAAAGCAGTCCATATCAGCGGCATCAGCTTGGGCGGTGCCGACGCAAGCAACTACACCCTGACCAATACCAGTGCCAGCAACAACGCCGACATTGCCCAACTGGCCAGCGTGGCCTGGGTCGCGACCAGTCCCGGCAACTGGAGCAACCCGGCCAACTGGGCCGGCGGGGCCATTCCTGACCTGGACAACGTGGCGGCAGTAACGATCCCCAGCGGTGCCAACGTAACGTATGACAGCGCTGCTGGCAGCACCCGTCTGCAAAGCCTTGACAGCAACGGTTCCTTGACTTTTGCCGGTGGTGCGCTGGACATTGTCAACGCCTTGACTGCCACGCAATTTGCCCAGACCGCAGGAACGATTGCAGGGGCAGGCTCTTTCACCGTCAACGGCAGGTTTAGTCAGGCAGCAGGCAGCATTGACATGGGCGGCCCGGTCAGCATCACGCAAACCAGCGGTGACCTTGTGGTGGGCAACATCCGCGCCGCCGCCATCGCATTGAACGCCAGCAACGGTGCCATTGGCCAAACCGCAGCGCTTGACACGGCCGGTCTGCTGAGCACCCAATCGAGCCTGGGCACCACGCTGAAACATGTTGGTAACCGGCTAGGTGCCTTCAAAGCAAGCAACAGCGCCAGCGGCATCATCAGCCTGATCAACACTGGTGTGTTTGACATCCAGGGCATCAGCACTGCGGCTGGCAGCATCACGGTGGACAACACCGGGGCGACCCGCACCAGTGCCTTGGTCAAAGCGGGCGGCGGCGACCTCATCATCAACGCCCATAGCCCCTTGAGTATTGGCGCAGCGGGCTTGCAAGCCAGTGGCAACATCAGCCTGAGCGCGGCCAACAGCGACGGTGACCTGCGGCTTGACGGGCCGGTCAGCTCCAGCGCGGGCGGCATTAGCGTAAGTGCGGGCAACAACTACACGCAAAACAGCGCCGTTCAAGCGGCATTGGGGGTAACTGCCAGTGCCAGTGGAGCCATGACCTTCAGTGCCACGGCGACGACCGTTGGCAGCCCGGTGAGTTACACGGCCGCGGGGGTTAGCGCTGCGCCACCGCCCAATTCCTTGGTTCCATCGACGCCAGCGCCGGATCAAACCATTTTCGTGAACACTTTTGATGCTCAGTTTGCAGCAGCTCTGGAGGCGCAAAATGCGGTTGGCATCACTGCGCCAGAACCCGATGCTGTGTCCACAGTGGTTGCTGATAACTCAGCGACAGACCCCTTGGACAAATACCGCAAGAAAAAAGACGACGTTGTCGTAGAAGGACCAACATGCAAACGCTAACAGGTGCGCGCGGGTTGGCCGCGAGCGCAAAGCGCTTGTTGGGTGTGCTGCTGATGGTGGCCTCATGCACTGCGCTGGCCCAGCGTGCCGCAGAGGTTGAATTCTCACGCGGGGTGGGTTTTGCGCAAGCGCCAGGCCAAATGCCGCGCACCCTGGGTAAAGGCCTGCCACTGCAAGAAGGAGACCGCTTGACGCTGGCGGACGGGGCCACAGCCATCATCAAACTCAACGACGGCACGCGCATGACACTGCGCCCCAACTCTGAAATGGTCGTACACCAATACAAATACCAGGAAGGAGCCAGCGACAACAGCATGGTGCTGCAACTACTGCGCGGCGGTTTTCGCGCCATTACCGGGGCGATTTCAAAAAACTCGCCCAACGCGGCGCGGGTTCAAACCAACACCGCCACCATCGGCATCCGGGGTACTGACTTTGACGCGCGCCTGTGCGGCCCGGAATGTCGGGCTGAATCAGCCAAAGTGTCAGAAACCGCCCGTCAGAACGTCGTTGCTGCCAGCGCCAAACTGGTTTCCGTGCAAGGTGAAGTGCATGCATTTGACAGTGCCAAAAGCAAACGCTTGCTGGTCGAAGGAGCCAGCGTTTACGCTGGAGAAACGGTAGAAACAGCGCCGGGTGCCAACGTCGTGCTGGTCTTTCGCGACGACAGCCGCATGACACTGGGGGCCAACACACAGTTCAGGGTGGACAGCTTCTCGTATGACGCCAAAAGCCCCAAAGACGGCAACTTTTTAGGATCGCTGGTGCGAGGCTCACTGCGTGCCCTGACCGGCTTGGTGGGCAAAGCGAACCCGCAGAGTGTCAAATTCAACACCCCCACGGCCACCATTGGCATACGCGGCACAGGGCTGGACCTGGACTGCGGTGCGTCTGACAGCTGCAGCTTCTTTACCTGGCAGGGCAGCATTCAAGTCACCCAAATGGGGCAAACCCTGCCCAAGATTCTGGAAGCTGGTCAGGGCCTGTTTGTCAGTCGCACCGAAGTACGCAGCCTGCCAGCGCCCACGCTTGAGAAACTGCAACGCCCAGACAAAGTGCCCGCAGACATCAAGCAACTCTTTGGCACCACGGGCGTGACCGACAAAGACGAAGGCCTGTTTGTATTTGTGCGCGACGGCCACATTGAAATCGCTTCTGCCAAAGAAATCTTGCATCTTGGGCGTGACGAAACCGGCTTTGCCGACAAAGACGGCCTGACCGGACGGCCAGTCACGATGCCGCTGTTTATCCAATTTGACAAAGTACCCATGCCAAACACGGCCAACCCCAGTTTGGTCAGCGTCATGGGCGAGATGGGCAAGGCGGTCAATGATGTTTGTAAATGAAAAGTTCATGAAAAACCCTCACCCGACAGGCGCAGTGACGATGTCCGTGCAAACCGTTGTCATGTGCACCATGTTGACGCTGCAAGCCCCGGGCGTTGCGCTGGCGCAGACCGCAGCAGCCCTGCCTCCCATGCCTGCAGCCACCGGAGCCAAAACCACTTTTGTCATCAAAGGCTTTGAACTCGCCGGCGACACGCCCTTGCCGGCAGCGCAAGCCGACGCAGTGCTGGCCCCTTTCATCGGGCCGGGTGCCACCATCGAGACCTTGCAAAAGGCCACAGCCGCATTGGAGGCCGCCTACAAGGCAGGTGGCTATGCGCTGCACCGGGTGTCACTGCCCCCCCAAGACGTGGGTGACAAGATCAAGCTATTGATTGTCAAATTTGTCATCGGCAAAGTCACGGTCAGTGGCAATAACGCTTTTGAAGCGGCCAATATCCGAGCCAGTGTGCCCGAACTGACCGAAGGCCAGGCACCCAACTTCAGCACACTGGCAGTGCAATCGGCCATTGCCAATGAAAACCCCAGCAAACAGATCAAAGTGTCGCTCAAGGAATCTGACGAAGCCGACAAAATTGACGTCGCCGTGCTGGTCAAAGACACCCGGCCCTGGAATTTTTCTGTGGGGTTGGCCAACATCGGCTCAAACGTCACCGGCCAGGACCGCGTGTCATTTGTGGGTGGGCACGGCAACCTGTGGGGGCGTGACCATCAATTCACCGCTGCCTACACCACCTCGATCGAACGCAGCAGCGACGTCAAACAATTGGGGCTGAACTACCGCATCCCTTTTTACAGACAAGGTGGGGTACTGGGCCTGAGCTACACCACCTCAGACGTGGTGGGCAACTTTGGCACTTTTACCAGCACCGGTGCCGGCCAGACCTATGGCATCAATTACAGCCACTACTTTGCACCCGTGGGTGGGCGGCGCAGCTACCTGACATGGGGGTTGGATCAAAAAAACTTTAACGCAGCACAGTTAAACGGCGTGCCGACACCGGGGCAGGTAGATCGCAGCAGCCGCACGCTGAGCCTGGGTTACACCGCGCGTACCGAGTCTGACCGGGTGGTATGGGGCTACAACGCAGAATTGGCGGTGCATCTTGCGGGCGGTGCGGGCAATGAGCTGACAGCGTACCAAACGGAAGACCCGCGTGTTGCCACCCTTGAATGGCGTGCCCTGCGTGGTGGAGTGCATTATCTGACCTCATTTGGCGCGGGCTGGTTATGGGGTGCGCGCGCGCAGTTCCAGATCAGTTCTGCTGCGCTGATTTCGGGTGAGCAATTTGGCATTGGCGGTGCTTCGTCGGTGCGCGGTACGGGGGAGCGCCCCCTGTCGGCTGACAGCGGTGTGTTTGCCGCTGTGGAGATCACGTCACCCAATCTGGCCCCCGGCCTGAATGCGTTGGCCTTTGTAGATGGCGCATGGCTCAACAACCGCAACGCAGCAGCCAACGCCAACAAGCCAGAATCAGACCAACTGGTCAGCGTAGGCCTGGGGTTGCGCTACCAGACCAACATGCTGAGCTTGACGGCCGATTGGGGACGCTTGGTGACAGGCAGTTCGCTGCCCGCTGCCGTTAACCCCAGCGCGCCGCAAGCTGGCGACAGCAAGTTTCACCTTAACGCGACGGTCAGGTTTTGATACCCCTTCAAACCGCTGCGTTGCGGCAAGACGCGCAAGTGATTGCGCTGGTGGGTCTGGCGCACGCGGCGTCGCACTTTGGGCATTTGCTGCTGCCGCCGTTGTTCCCGGTCTTTTTGCATGAGTTTGGGCTGAGTTATGCGCAGTTGGGCGCACTCATGAGCCTGTTTTTTGTGGTGTCGGGCATCGGGCAGGCGTCGTCGGGGTTTGTTGTGGACCGTATTGGCGCGCGCCCGCTGCTGTTTGCCGCGTTGGGGCTGTTTGTGCTTGCCAGCGTTTTGGCATCCATGGTCACGGGCTACGCCGGGTTGCTGGCGGTGGCGGCGCTGGCCGGGCTGGCCAACGCCGCTTTTCATCCGGTGGATTTCACCATTTTGAACCAGCGGGTGTCTGCGCCGCGCTTGGGCCACGCTTTCAGCATGCACGGCTTGACCGGCAACTTGGGTTGGGCTGCCGCGCCAGTGTTCTTTGCCACGGTCAGTGACCTGAGCCATTGGCGCATGGCGTATTTGGCCGCAGCGGGTGTCTATGTGGCGGTGCTGGCGCTGTTGTTTGTCAACCGTGACAGCCTCGGCACTCAACGGTTGGTTCAGACCGCCGATACACCCCACCAACACAGCATGGCTTTTATGCGATTGCCCGTGGTGTGGTGGTGCTTTGCGTTTTTTCTGCTTTCAACCATGACGCTGGCTGTGGTGCAGGCGTTTTCGGTATCGATTTTGCAGGCGTTGCACGGCGTGCGTTTGAAACAGCCACATTGACGCTTACCGCTTACATGTTGTGCGGCGCGGCGGGCATGCTGGTGGGCG
>Ga0172372_10005033_pt1 | contig 18566 bp, 14 predicted proteins | sample LakKiv5m_2_FD_114544 | JGI IMG/M metagenome (GOLD analysis project Ga0172372, IMG submission 114544) | Freshwater microbial communities from Kabuno Bay, South-Kivu, Congo - kab_092012_9.5m | ecosystem: Environmental > Aquatic > Freshwater > Lake | place: Democratic Republic of the Congo...
CGCCTGCTACGTGCACATCCGCACACCGCTGAAGACCTCTACCAACAAGGCTTCTACTTGCACTTTCGCACGCTGATTCGACTTTGTCTGCGCTACAAAAAGTCTGTAGTGGCTGCCACCCTGGCAGTATTTCTATTGGCCTTGGCAGGTTTCGATAAAGTCGAGCAAGCGTTCTTCCCGCCTTCTGATCGTCCCGAGTTATTGATGGACATCTGGTTACCCGAAGGCAGTGCCTTCACCGCAACCGAGGGCCTGACTATAGCGCTGGAAAAAAAGCTCGCCGCACTCCCCGGCATCATCGACTACACCAGCTATATTGGCGGCAGTACGCCGCGCTTCTATCTACCGTTAGACCTCACACTGCCTACGCCAAATTACGCACAGGTGGTCATCACCGCACAAGACAGCGTGGCACGCGAAACAGTGTTGCGCCAAATCAATAAGCTACTCGACAGCGACTATCCGGGCATGGGCATCCGTATCGCACGGCTAGAAAATGGCCCGCCAGTCGGTTATCCGGTGCAATTCCGGATTTTGGGAGCGGAGCAGCAGACCTTATATCGCATCGCGCAACAAGTTGAAGACATCGTCAAGCAGCAGCCTCATACCAAGAACGTCAGCCTCGATTCAAATGCCAAGCTGCGCGTAATCGATATTCAGGTCGATCAAGAGCGCGCGCGCACGCACGGGCTCTCTTCTCAAACCATATCGCGCAACCTGCAATCCTTGCTGAGTGGTTTGAGTATCTCGACGATGCGTGAAGGAACCCATCGCATTGAGATCCTCGCGCGTGCCGATGTTGCCGATCGCAGCGACCCCGATACGCTCTCTCGCCTGAATTTACTTACTGCGGACGGTAAGTTCGTCCCCTTGGGCGCTATCGCCAAGATAAGCGCAGGGGAAGAGGACGGCATCATCTGGCGCATGAATCGTCTGCCTGTTATCACGGTGCGCGCTGATGTACCCGATGAATTTAGTGCTTCAGATGTGAGCCTTGCGATAGACAAACAACTCGCAGTGCTGCGCGCTAAGTTGCCGGAGGGATACCGCATAGAAGCCGGCGGCGTACTGGAAGGAGATGATCAAGCGACCGACTCTATCGTGGCTGTCTTGCCGCTGATGGGCATCATTATCGTAACGTTGTTGATGCTGCAACTGCAACGTTTTAGCTTGGTGATTCTGGCGCTGCTGACTGCCCCCTTGGGCATCATCGGGGTGACGGCTACGCTGCTGTTGTTCCATGTACCATTCGGCTTCGTCGCGATGCTGGGCATGATTTCCCTATGCGGCATGATTATGCGCAATTCGGTGATCCTGCTCGATCAGATCAGCCAAGACATCGCGGCGGGCATAGACCGTTACGATGCCATTGTCGAATCGACCGTGCGTCGCTTCCGGCCTATCATGTTGACTGCGGTCGCAGCGATACTGGCGATGATTCCACTCACCCGTAACGTGTTTTGGGGGCCGATGGCCCTCGTCATCATGGGCGGCTTGTTGGTCGCAACGTTTTTGACCCTGCTCTACTTACCGGCGTTATATGCCTGGTGGCACAAGGTAGAATCAGCGTGACTTATTAAACGCATAGGCCACGAAATGAAACCCGAAAAATAGGTGTTTTTTGTTCGTGTTCTTTTCTGGGCTGGCGTTTTTGTTTTTATTTTTTGATTCGAGGTTGTCTATGTCGGGAAATCTTTTCATCATCAGTGCACCTTCGGGTGCCGGCAAGACCAGTTTGGTCCACGCACTGCTCAACATTAATCCGCAGATCGATTTATCAGTTTCTTACACTTCGCGCGCACCGCGTGCCGGGGAAGTGGACGGCAAGGCCTACCATTTTGTCAGCCGTGATACCTTCATCGAGATGCAAAAGCGCGGTGAGTTCCTAGAGAGTGCGGAAGTCTACGGTAACTACTACGGCACCTCACAGACCTGGATTACGCAAGAGAATGCCAAAGGCCGCGACATACTGTTGGAAATTGACTGGCAGGGCGCCGAGCAGGTGCGCAAACTTTTCCCTCTAGCCATCAGCATCTTTATCTTGCCTCCCTCTCTTGCCGCGTTGCGCCAGCGCCTGACCGGTCGTGGCACCGACCATGCGGACATCATCGCGCGCCGTATGGCCGCTGCACGCATCGATGTCTCGCATGTATCTGAATTCGACTATGTTATTATCAACGACAATCTGAACGAGGCACTGCGCGAACTCAATGCTGTGGTGTTGAGCGCAAGACTCACTTGCACCAAGCAGCTGTCTCGTTACGAAAACCTTATCAATCAACTGCAAAGACCGGAGTAAACCATGGCACGTATCACTGTCGAAGAATGTCTGTCCCAAATCCCTAACCGTTTTGAACTCACTTTGGCTGCCGCGTATCGCGCACGCCAACTCGCGAATGGCGCGACACACCTAGTTGAAGAGAGTAAAGACAAGCCCACCGTTGTCGCGCTGCGCGAGATTAGTGAAGGTAAAGTGGGCAAAGAGATTCTCAATCGCGGTATGGCATAACCGACCGAGCGATGAATGGCGGACGCAGAATTACTCCTTGAAGAGGTCTCCACCTACCTGAAAGAACAGGATGTAGCGCACGTCCGCACCGCCATAGAATTCAGCCGAGTCGCGCATCAGGGCCAGATGCGTCACTCCGGCGATCCGTATGTAACCCACCCAATTGCGGTGGCACGCATCCTGACCCCCTTGCATTTGGATGTCCAAGCAATCATCGCTGCCCTGTTGCACGATGTGATTGAAGACACCCCTATTACTGCGACTGAAGTCGCGAAAAAATTCGGCGCACCCGTGGCAGAGTTAGTAGAGGGACTCAGTAAGCTAGACAAAATCCATTTTGAGACGCGCGAAGATGCGCAGGCCGAAAACTTTCGTAAGATGTTGCTGGCGATGGCTCGCGATGTGCGCGTCATCCTTATCAAGCTAGCCGACCGTTTGCACAACATGCGTACCCTAGGTGCAATGTCGCGCGAAAAATGCGAACGCATTGCCGGTGAAACCATGGAGATTTACGCCCCTATCGCCAACCGGCTGGGACTGAACGAAATCCACCACGAATTAGAGGATCTGAGCTTCAAATATCTGCATCCTAATCGTTATACCGTGTTGGCCAAGGCACTCAAGGTTGCGCGCGGCAACCGACGTGAGGTGGTCAACAAGATTCTCGATGCAGTTCGTCAACGCCTACAGGACTGGCATATCGAGGCGGATGTAAGCGGGCGCGAAAAGAACATCTACAGCATCTACAAAAAGATGCAGCTCAAACACCTAGCCTTCTCCGAGGTCTTGGATATTTATGGCTTCCGTGTTTTGGTGAACGATACCAATAGCTGTTATATCGCCATCGGTGCGCTGCACTCGCTATACAACCCCATCCCGGGCAAATTCAAAGACTATATCGCCATCCCCAAACTGAATGGTTACCAGTCTTTGCACACCACCCTGTTTGGCCCTTTTGGCACACCGATTGAAGTACAGATACGTACCCAAGAGATGCACAAAATTGCAGATGCGGGCGTGGCATCGCACTGGCTGTACAAGAGCGGTCACGAGTCCATCAATGATCTACATAAGAAAACCCATCAATGGTTGCAGGATCTGCTCGAAAGCTTGAGTCAAAGTAGCGACTCCGCAGAGTTTCTAGAGCATCTCAAAGTCGACTTATTCCCAGACGAGGTATATGTCTTCACGCCCAAGGGCAAGATATTGTCTCTACCTCGTGGCGCCACCGCCGTTGACTTCGCCTATACCGTGCACACCGATATCGGTAACCGCTGTGTCGCGGTCAAAGTCAATTTTGAGCTGGTACCGCTGCGCAGTGAATTGCGCAACGGCGACCGCGTGGAGATCATCACCGCTGCACACGCCAAACCCAATCCTGCCTGGCTAAACTATGTCACTACCAGCAAAGCACGCAGCCATATACGCCACTTCCTGAAGACGATGCAGTCGGGTGAGTCCGCTCAATTGGGTGAACGTCTGCTCAATCAAGCGTTCGCTTCGCTTAAAATTAATCCACAAGATATGGGCGAGAGTCATTGGCTGCGCTTATTGCGCGACACCGGGGTAAAGTCACGTCAGGACATGCTGGCTGACATAGGATTAGGACGCCGTCTGAACATGGTGGTGGCAAGACAATTGGCACTGATAGGTGAGACTCAAGGTGAGCCCGCACCCAGCTCGGTCATCACCATACAAGGCACTGAAGGTATGGCCGTACAGTTCGCCAAGTGCTGCCGCCCTATCCCTGGCGACCCTATCATAGGTCTCATCAAAAGCGGGCAAGGCTTGGTCGTACACACCCATGACTGCCCTACCTTGCGCAGAGGCAAGAGCGGCGAACAATGGCTAGATGTCGCTTGGGACAAAGATATACACCGTAATTTTGTGGTGGCGATCAAGTTGCTGGTAGCGAATCAGCGCGGCGTACTGGCCAAGGTCGCCGCAGCAATTGCTGATGCAGAGTCCAACATCGAGAATGTCAATTTCCATAATGAAGGGGAATACACCGCGCTGTATTTCACTTTGGAAGTGAGCCACCGCATCCACCTTGCTGAGGTGATGCGCAAGTTACGCAGAATTCCCGAAGTGGTACGCATCATCCGTGTAAAGAATGCCGCTTAAATCCTGAACTTGGCCAATAGCGCCAACATCGCTGCTGCCTTATCTAACGTTTCCTGATACTCTGCCTCACATAGTGAGTCAGCAACAATGCCACCGCCCGCCCAGCAGCGTATCTCCCCGTGCGAATAGACCAACGTGCGTATCACGATATTGCTATCCATGTTGCCATCAAAGCCTATATATCCTATCGCGCCGCAATACACCCCACGCCTATGCGGTTCCAGCTGCTCGATGATTTGCATGGCTCTATGTTTGGGTGCACCTGTTATGGAGCCGCCGGGGAAGCAATCGCGCAACACATCCAGCGCACTGCTATCCGAGGTTAACCGCCCCCTGACAGTACTGACCAGATGATGGACATTGGTATAGCTTTCCACTTCAAATAGCTTGGGTACGATAACCGAACCTGGCTCGCAACTTTTACCCAAATCATTACGCAGCAGATCGACAATCATTAGATTCTCTGCCCTATCTTTAGGATGCGACGCCAACTCTAGCGCGTAGCGACGGTCACTATCGACATCCGCTCCGCGTGGTCGCGTGCCCTTGATGGGTTTGGTTTCCACGCTACCCTGCTGCACACTTAGGAAGCGCTCCGGTGATGCACTCAATATCTGTACATCGGGGAAATCCAAGAATGCTGCGTAGGGCGCGGGACTTATCGTGCGCAGGTGCAGATACGCCACATAAGCATCGCCGCTGGCATTGGCACTAAAACGCTGGGCAAGATTAATCTGATAGCAATCACCCGCTTGCAGATAGGATTGCACCTGAGCATAAGCTTGTGCATAGCCGACCCGATCAAAGTTCGAGCGCACTTCACTGCTCACTTTGAAGGAAGTAGTCTCGACTACAACAGGGACAGACAACAGGCGAGCGATTACATCAAGTTGTGCTTTGGTCTCAGCAAAACGCAGATGGGAGACCAGACGGCAGCGTTGCTGTTGATGGTCAATTAGAAGAGCCCAGTCGTATATGCCAACCATCATCAAGGGCAACTGCTCTTCATCTGCTGCAAGCTCAGGCATCCCCTCTAGGCTGCGGGCAAGATCATAACTCCAGTATCCCAATGCTCCTCCCGCGAACGGCACATCCGTTATTGGCTTTACCGTGCCCCCCAATTCGGCACGCAGCATTTCAAACACCTGCGCGTTGCGTGTATCCACGATTAAAGTGTGATGGGGGGCGGCGCACAAGATGTCGTATCGGGACAAAGCGCAACTGTCCAGCCATACGGCCCAACCCAAGGTGCGCAGTGCGGTGTAGTAAGGTTCGACCTCTACAATATAGGGCAGATCGATAGAATAGAAACTCAAGGAAATTTCAGCCTCGTCGTTAATCGCGGATAATGAGCGCATCTAAACTCTTTTGGGGGAAACACATGACCACCATCGTCGCCGTCAAAAAGCACGGTATCGCTACAATCGCGGCGGATACGCTCACCACCTTTGGCAACACAAGGCTGCCCTCTCATCTGGATGCATCGCACGACAAGATACTGCATATCGGTGATAGCTACGTGGGTGTATGTGGCAGTGCCGCTCACCATTTGGTCTTGGCTAATCTACTGAACAAATCAGCTGATGTGCAGCTTAACAGCAAGGCGCAGATTTTTGAAACGTTTCGCAAACTTCACCCCATCCTCAAAGAAGAGTGCTATCTGAATCCCAAAGAAGATGAAGAAGACCCCTACGAGTCCAGTCAGATTACCGCATTGATAGCCAACGCTAATGGTATTTTCGGTGTGTACTCCATGCGCGAGGTTTTCGAGTACACGCAATATTGGGCGATAGGTTCAGGTCATGAGTTCGCGTTGGGCGCCATGAGTTACGCCTATGCTCAACTAGACAGTGCGGAGAGCATTGCCAACGTCGGTGTGGTTGCAGGTATCGATTTAGATAAAAACAGCTCAGCCCCTATCACTCGCTACAGCGTAGTGTTAGCAAAATAAAACTGGGGGAAATCCGCCCGAAACCAAGCATTTCTGACGAATCAAAAGAAGCCGCACAATAAAGAACGTGCAATTAAAAGGGCGCACGCACCGATAGTGCGCCAAATACTTATACCTGCGGGAGAGGCCCCTTTAGCTTGCGCAATCAGGGGCTGTCACCACAGTCCTGATTAGTTCGGCTTACCAATCCCTGGCGTAGGAAAAGGCCATGATGCTGCCGGACGAACAGGTGCAGGCGCAGAAGGAGCCGGAGCTGCCGGTTTGCTAACGACTAAAACGGGTGCGGCGGCCTTTACTGCTGGCTTGGCCGCTGGCTTCTTCGCTGCAACTGGCTTCTTGGCTACAACCGCCTTAGGTGCTGCTGGCTTCTTCGCGGCTACAGCCTTTTTAGCGACAGGCTTCTTCGCTGCAACGGCTTTTTTAGCTGCCGGTTTTTTCGCGGCTACAGCCTTTTTAGCGACGGGCTTCTTCGCTGCGACGGCTTTTTTAGCTGCCGGTTTCTTCGCGGCTACAGCCTTTTTAGCGACGGGCTTCTTCGCTGCGACGGCTTTTTTAGCTGCCGGTTTCTTCGCGGCTACGGCCTTTTTAGCGACGGGCTTCTTCGCTGCAACGGCTTTTTTAGCTGCCGGTTTTTTCGCTGCGACTGCTTTCTTTGCTGCTGGTTTAGCTTTCTTCTCTGCTGCCATTTTGCTCTCCTTCAATGAAAGTTAAAAAACAACATCTACGACGACTACCCCCTCAGCCCGCACTCAGCGTCAAGCACGGCCTAAAGCCAACCACCCTATCCAGTCTCCGCCTGGAAACGCCATCTTTACCTTGATGACGCTGGGTAAAACGTTACAGAACTAATCCCAAGACAAAGCGCCACCGGTCTGATACTCGGTCACACGCGTCTCAAAGAAGTTCTTCTCTTTCTTAAGATCTATCATCTCCGCCATCCAAGGAAATGGATTGGTTGCACCTGGATACAAAATATCTACGCCTATCTGTTGGCAACGGCGATTGGCAATGAAGCGCAGATATTCCTTGAACATCGTTGCATTCAACCCAAGCACGCCACGTGGCATAGTGTCTTCTGCATATGCATATTCAAGCTCTACACCTTTTTGCATCAACCCACGTATCTGTTCACGGAATTCAGCCGTCCAAAGATGCGGATTCTCCATCTTGATCTGATTGATTACGTCCACACCGAAGTTCAGGTGCATAGACTCATCACGCAATATGTATTGGTATTGTTCAGCCGCGCCAGTCATCTTGTTCTGGCGACCCAAGGCTAAAATCTGCACAAAGCCAACATAGAAAAACAAACCTTCCATGATGCAGGCGAACACGATGAGGCTACGCAACAGTGCTTGATCTGCTTGCGGAGTGCCGGTCTTGAATTCAGGATTGGTGAGAACATCGATGAAGGGCAACAGGAACTCGTCCTTGGCGCGAATACTTTCCACTTCGTGGTACATATTGAAGATCTCGCCGTCATCCAGCCCCAGACTTTCAACGATGTATTGGTAAGCGTGCGTATGGATGGCCTCTTCAAACGCTTGACGCAACAGGAACTGGCGGCACTCTGGATTGCTGATATGGCGATAGGTTCCAAGCACGATGTTATTTGCAGCGAGACTGTCGGCGGTGGTGAAGAAACCTAGATTGCGTTTAATTAGACGGCGTTCATCTTCACTCAACTTATCGCTTTTCCACAGCGCAATGTCGGCGGTCATGTTGACCTCTTGAGGCATCCAATGATTGGCGCAAGCGGAGAGATACTTTTCCCAAGCCCACTTGTATTTGAATGGAACCAGTTGATTGACATCGGCGTTGCAATTGATGATGCGTTTGTCTTCGACGCGGATACGTCCAGTAGACACAGACTTCGTGGGTGCCATTGGTACGCTGCTGCTCATCGATCTCGCTTGTTGTAATTGCATTCCCTGAACATCGTCAAATGTTGATGTGCGCATCATACCTAAAGCTTGAGCGTTAGGTTTAATTTCTTCATCAAAAGTCAACATATTTTTTCTCCTTTGCCTATCGGGTGTTACTAGCGATTTGAATTTTTACTTGCGCAGACCAGATGACTAAGTTAACGCCACCAGGTCTGGCCAATTTTCAGTGTTACTGACACGCCTCACACTCAGGGTTATCGATGGAGCAGAACTTGGTCTCTTCCACCACGCCGCCACTAGTCGGCACAGCATTCAGTGCGCCAGCTTTACCGGTGGACTTCTCAGCAGAAGTCGCACCAAGAGTGCGCAGATAATAGGTGGTCTTCAAGCCACGCAACCAAGCCAGCTTGTAAGTCTCATCCAACTTGCGACCCGATACGCCAGACATATAAATATTCAAAGACTGCGCTTGATCTATCCATTTCTGGCGACGTGATGCAGCCTCTATCAACCAGCTAGGCTCCACTTCAAATGCCGTTGCATAGAGGGTACGCAACTCAGCGGGAATACGATCGATCTTGGCCAGACTGCCATCGAAATACTTGAGATCAGAAATCATCACTTCATCCCAAATACCCAGCTGCTTCAGGTCGCGCACCAGATGCTCGTTCATCACCGTAAATTCGCCGGACAAGTTCGATTTAACGAAAATATTCTGGTAGGTCGGCTCAATGCAGGCGGATACACCGATGATGTTAGAGATGGTCGCGGTGGGCGCAATGGCCACGCAGTTAGAGTTACGCATACCATGCTGCTTGATGCGAGCACGCAATGCGTCCCAATCCATGCTGACCGAAGTATCCACCTCTACATAGCCGCCACGCTCGGTACGCAGCATATCCAGAGTGTCCTGCGGCAGGATGCCACGATCCCACAAGCTACCACGATAGCTGGCGTAACGGCCACGCTGTTCAGCCAACTCAGTGGATGCCCAGTAAGCGTAATAGCACACCGCTTCCATGGAGCGATCAGCAAACTCAACTGCTTCTTGCGAAGAGTAAGGGATGCGTAGCTCGTGCAGACAATCCTGGAAGCCCATGATGCCCAGACCAACTGGACGGTGCTTGAGATTGGAATTGCGCGCTTTGGCGACCGCGTAGTAATTGATGTCAATGACGTTATCCAACATGCGCATTGCCGTGTTGATAGTGTTGCGCAACTTGTCATGATCCAACTGGCCGAACTTCTCGTGACCGCGTGGATACAGATGTGCCGCAAGATTGACCGAACCCAAGTTACAGACCGCAATCTCGCTGTCATTGGTGTTCAACGTGATCTCGGTACACAGATTGGAGCTGTGCACCACCCCCACATGCTGCTGAGGTGAACGGATGTTGCAAGGATCTTTGAAGGTGATCCAAGGATGACCTGTTTCAAACAGCATAGTCAAAATCTTGCGCCACAATCCGGCCGCCTGAACACGCTTGAACAGCTTCAACTCGCCCGTCACGGTCTTGGCTTCGTAATTGGTATAAGCACGTTCAAAGTCCGTACCAAACTTGTCGTGCAGGTCGATTGCGTCATTAGGGGAGAACAAGGTCCACTCGCCGCCTTCCATGACGCGCTTCATGAATAGGTCAGGAATCCAGTTGGCCGTATTCATATCATGCGTGCGGCGACGATCATCACCGGTGTTCTTGCGCAAATCCAAGAATTCCTCGATATCCAAGTGCCAAGTCTCAAGATAGGCACACACTGCACCTTTGCGTTTACCGCCCTGATTGACTGCGACGGCGGTGTCATTCACTACCTTAAGGAACGGCACCACGCCCTGCGACTGGCCATTGGTGCCCTTGATGTGAGCACCTAGTGCGCGCACCGGTGTCCAGTCATTACCCAGACCACCCGCGAACTTCGCCAACAACGCGTTCTCTTTGATGGCTTCATAGATGCCATCCAAGTCATCCGCTACCGTCGTCAAATAGCAGGAAGACAGCTGGGAACGCAATGAACCGGAGTTAAACAAAGTCGGTGTCGAACTCATGAAATCGAAGCTAGACAGCAAGCGATAGAACTCCACCGCACGCGCTTCACGGTCAATCTCATTCAGTGCCAGACCCATCGCTACACGCATAAAGAAAGCCTGCGGCAACTCGATACGCTTCTGTTCGATATGCAGGAAGTAGCGGTCATACAAAGTTTGCAGCCCCAGATAACCGAACTGCAAATCACGCTGCGCATCCAGCTCTTTACCTAAACGCTGTAGGTCGTATTGAGCCAGACGCGCATCCAGCAACTCGGCGGCAACAGCCTGCTTGATGTACTTAGGAAAATACTCGGCATAACGTGTCGTCATATCGGATTGGATAATTTCCTCACCCAACACTTCGCTACAGAAGCTATTCAACAACAGACGGGCTGTGACGAAATCATAAGCGGGTTCTTTCTCGATCAAGGAGCGCGCCGACAAAATCAAACACTTGTCCACCTCATGCTGCGGCACGCCATCGTACAAATCTTTAAGCGTCAACTTAAGCACCGCTTCGACATCGACTACATTACCTAGACCGATACAAGCGGACTGCACCACCGTGGTGAGACGCGCCATATCCAGCGGAGCAACCGTGCCGTCCGCATGTTTGACATTGATAACCTGAGTGGGCTCTAGATGTTTGACCTGAGCACGTGAGCGCGAGCGCTCTTCGCGATACAACACATAGGCACGCGCCACATCATGTTCGCCGGAACGCATCAGGCCCAGCTCGACTTGATCCTGAATATCCTCGATATGCATCGTGCCGCCGTGCGGCATGCGACGCAACATGGCATTCACCACTGCGCCAGTCAGCTGTTCGACCATCTCGCGCACTCGCGCGGACGCAGCACCCTGCCCGCCCGTTACTGCGATGAATGCCTTGGTCAGTGCCACCGCAATCTTGGAGGGTTCAAAGGAAACGACCGCGCCGTTGCGGCGTATCACCTTATATTGGTCTAACTGAGAAGATTGGGCTGCGGATGAAATCACGGAATCGTTCATGGTATGGCTGGATATTGGAGAGGGTTTAACGCTTTCGGTTGCGGCTTGCAGCATGGACATCTCCCTGTAAATTTGGCTGTATTTGAATTAGGTTTTTTTCGCTGAAACCACTATATATAGTATTTTTTATCAGCGATCGCGCTAATTGTAGTGGTGTAAGATTTTATTGCAAGAAAAAAAACGGCCTAGATATTTAGGCCGTTCATCTACATGGGAATTTTTTTCAGGACAAACTGGTGAGAAATCTAAGCCAGTCAAAATAGGGGCCAGGATCGGTCTTGCGCTGTGGCGCAATGTCGCTGTGGCCGGTGATCGCCAAAGGACCATAACGTTCCCGCAAAGCCAAGGTCAATACTTGCAAACTCCGATATTGAGCGTCCGTGTATGGCACCGTATCACTCCCTTCCAGCTCTACCCCTATTGAGTAGTCATTGCACTTGTCGCGCCCCTGCCAACAAGAGACCCCTGCATGCCACGCACGTTGCGCACACGACACGAACTGAATGACATGCCCGTCTCGGCGGATGAAAAAATGCGCGGAAACCCGCAAGCCTGCGATGGTCAGATAATAAGGATGTTGGTGCGGGTTCAAGTTGTTGGTGAACAACTGCGGCACACCTGGACCGCCGAACTGCTCGGGCGGCAAACTGATGTTATGTACCACCAATAGGCTTATTACGTCGGCGCTGCGCGCATCACAATTCGGCGAGGGTAGTATCTCAACATCACTAGCCCATCCCTGCGCATCAATTCTCATCATCTTGGCCGTCCGGTGCCTTGATACCCAAACGCTCCATGCGATAGCGCATGGTACGGAAAGTCAGTCCCAACAGTTTGGCAGCGGCAGTCCGATTGAAGTGCGTCTTATCTAAGGCCTGCAACAAAGCTTGCCGCTCCACTTGATCTAAATACTCCGTCAAAGAATAACGACCACTGGGCAAAGTGCTTGAGCCCATGTGTGTCTCACTTTCGACGGGTGCAAGTTGCAAGTCATACTCGGAAATTAAACCATCCGAGCATAGCGCCAAGGCACGCTCGATGACATTTTCCAATTCGCGCACATTCCCGGGGAAAGAGTAGGCACATAACTGACGTAACGCCGCTTCGGAATAACGTGCAGATGCACTTCCGCGCAAACGCTCCAAGGTCTGCTGGGCAATCTCACCAATATCTTCGCGCAGCTCACGCAAGGGCGGCATGTTGATCGGAATCACATTCAGCCGGTAGTACAAGTCTTGGCGGAATTTGCCCTGTTTGACGCGCTCCCCCAAGTCGTTATGGGTGGCACTGATGATACGCACATCAATGGCATCCTCATTGGTCGCACCAACCTTGCGCACCCGCTTCTCCTGTATGACGCGCAACAGTTTGACCTGCATGCTCAACGGCAGGTCGGCCACCTCGTCGAGAAACAACGTGCCGCCATGCGCCGCTTGGAAGAATCCATCCCGATCCTTGTCCGCACCGGTGAACGCGCCCTTCTTGTAACCGAAGAACTCACTCTCCATCAGATTCTCGGGTATCGCACCGCAGTTCACCGCGATGAGCGGCTGGTCACGGCGCGGGCCGCTTTGCACGATCAAGCGGGCAGCCAATTCTTTACCACTGCCAGACTCACCGCTGATATGCACCGGTGCCTGACTGCGCGCCACACGCTCAATCAGGTCACGCACCTTTTGCATCGCCGGAGCATTGCCCAGCAAACCGCGCTCCTGCGCCGCCACCGCCTGCGGCAAACTCAGCGCCGCTTTGACCAAACTGCGTAACTGATCGAGCGCGACTGGCTTGGCAAGATAATCGAATGCGCCCGACTTGAGCACATGAATCGCGTTTTCCATATTGCCGTGCGCAGTGATTACCGCGACCGGCACATCAAGATTATGTTGCGTGATGTACCGCACCACCTCCAAACCGTCTCCATCAGGCATGCGCATATCGGTCAGACACAAGTCGTAACGGCGTTCCGCCAGTTTGGCCAAAGCTTCGCGCACGTTGCTCGCTTTATCCACGCGCAGCCCCATCTTGAGCAGCGTCATTTCCAACAGCTCTAGGATGTCCTGTTCGTCATCCACCAACAGGACGCGCGGCGTCTTGCCAGACTTGTCATGTTGCGTTTCCATGCATCTCTCCAAAAGTGATACGGAAGCAGGCACCGTCATGCCCCTCGCGTTTGCGATACTGCAATTTTGCGCCGTTCGCTGCGCACAACTCTTTTGCAATGTAGAGCCCCAAGCCGGTACCTTGTGCGGCGGTGGTGAAGAATGGCTCGAACAATCGACCACTCTGTTCATCCGTGATGCCTGGGCCGTCATCCTGCACATCCAGCTGCACACCCGTCTCATCATGCGCCACCATCAAGATCAGGCTGCCTGGCCGACGATGTCCATAGCGCAAGGCATTGCCGCATAGATTCCATAACACCTGACGCAAATGGCCGCGATCGAATGCAACCGGCATCACGCCCTCGGCCAGCAGCACCATCAGCCCCGCATCTAGTTTCTCGGCGCGCACGAACTCCTCGACAAAACTGTGCAATGCCTCGTGCAGGTCGAATTGCTCGGTCTGCACCCGGTCGCGCCGATTGAGCTGCATGACATCGTGCACGATACGATTGATACGCTGAGTATTGTCCAGCACGATCTGCAACAAGCGTTGCTGCTGCGCATCGGTTTCGCCTTCTTGCAACAACTCGGTGGCGTAACTGATCGCCGAGAGCGGGTTACGTACTTCATGGGCGATGTTGGCCGTCAAGCGCCCCAATGCAGCCAACTTAATCTGCTGCGCTTCGGCCTGTACGCGCTGCATATCTTCCAAAAATATCACTACGCCATGTACCGCCGTATCACGCCCTACTCCGACAAAACGCAAGCGCGCCTGCATCCCCATATCTAACTGCAACGTTTCGCGATTGTTACTACCATTGTTGCGCCATATCGCGTATTGCCCATACAACAAAGGAAAAGTCTCGGACAATGCTTCCCCATCCTGATGACTATGGTGCAACAAGCGCGCCGCGCTGGGATTCATCTGCATGATGCCGCCGTTCGCATCGACCACCAGTACACCATCCTGCATATCGCGCATGACCAGACGGTTGGCTTCTGACATGCTAATCAAATCGCGCCCGCGCCGCTGCGCCAGCAACTGGCTATCGACTGCATACCTAGCCAGACGGTGCGCCATCCAAGCAACCGCAAAATAGGCAACGCATTGCAGCCCCACTTGCACGAACTGCCCTATGGAGCCGTTGTCATGTAGCACCGTGTAGCCATGTACCAGCAAAGTAGCGATGCTGGCCAACGCTGCGAAGAACAGCGTGATGCGCCCCCGGCTGACCAGCCCCGCCGCCGCCAGCGAGATCAGCAACAGCAGACCAATGTTGTTCTGTACGCCGCCGCTGGCATAGGACAACACCGGCAGGGCCAGAATGTCACCGCACACTTGGATGGCCAGCTGCCAACTAAAACGGGGATGCCGCAAACGCAGCAGGATGAACGACACCAGCACCGCCACCAGATAAACCACGCTGGCGCTGAAGAACAACAGCAGATCGGCGACCTCCAAACTGAGTCGTTTGCCCAGCGTCCCGCCCAACACCACGAACAGCACCGCAAGCACCAAACGATAGATGTTGTAGTAGCGCAGCGAGCGCCAATAGTCAGTGGAATATAGTGAAATGCCAGAAGCAGACATCAGTGCACCTCTGCTGGCAGAAGATCAATCGCGATAGGCATCACGATGCGCCGCGCAACAGAAATTTCTGCCCTGCGCCTGCACACTCTCACCTTTGGGCACATGTACGCCGCATTGCGCGCACACCACCATATCCTCGCTGCGCGGTGGCTGTTGAGCGGGCGGAGTGGAGTTGTTGCGGTAGGAACGCAGCAACAGATAGACCAGAGCGGCGATTGCAACGAAGAACAATAAACGGCTCACGAGACTCCCTCCTTAAGCTGATCGCACAAATTCGCGGCTCAGAATTCGCGGTTGGCGGCGAACTGTGCCAGATCCAGCAGACATTGTTTGTAGGGCGAGTCCGGCAGACCGGTCAGCGCGGCGCACGCGGCCTCGGTCTCGCGCAGCGCCATCTGGCGGGTGTGGGCGAGCGCACCGGTGGCGTGGATAATTTCCAGTACCGCACCGAACTGCTCGACATTACCGTCCTCTATGGCTGCGCGCACCACCGCTGCCTGTTCTGCCGTACCGTTCTGCATCGCATAAATCAAGGGCAACGTGGGCTTGCCTTCAGCCAAATCGTCACCCAAATGTTTGCCGGTCTTGGCCTCTTCAGCCGAATAATCCAATACGTCATCGACCAACTGAAAAGCCGTGCCCAGATGCATGCCATAAATCGCGGCAGCTTCTTGTTCGGCTGCACTGGTGTTGCCCAGTATCGCTCCTAGGCGCATGGCAGCTTCGAACAGTTTGGCCGTCTTGCAATGGATGACACGCATATAGTTAGCGGTATCCACATCAGCATCGTGGCAGTTGAGCAACTGCAACACCTCGCCTTCGGCGATCAGATTGGTCGCATCCGCCAAGGTCTGCATCACACTCATCTGCCCCGCTTCCATCATCATCTGGAAGGCGCGTGAATACAGGAAGTCGCCCACCAGCACGCTGGCGGCATTGCCGAACAGCGCGCTGGCCGTGGCTTTGCCGCGCCGCAGCTCAGACTCGTCCACCACATCGTCGTGCAACAGCGTCGCGGTATGAATGAACTCCACCACCGCAGCTAGATTGTGATGCTGCTGGCCGTGATAGCCGAAGGCGCGAGCCGACAACACTACCAGCGCGGGACGCAAGCGCTTGCCACCCCCACCTATGATGTACTCGGCGATCTGATTGACCAGCACCACTTCCGAATGCAAGCGTGTCCGTATGACTTGATCGACTGCGGCCATATCGTCCGCAAGCAATTTTTTGAAGGTATCTAAAAACACGTTCTATCCTGATTTTTCATGCACTGTAGGTGTGCGTGATTTTTTGTGGCGCGCATTGTCTCACAATTTATCTATGCATTCTCAGCCGCCACTGTAGCAGGCTTAAGTGCTGTTTCGCGCTGGCGCAGCACCGCACCTATCCCTATGCCCAGCAGGCTGAGCGCCAACACATAGTGTGCCGGGGCCAGACGATCCAGCGGTAGCAACATACTCACCATGACCGGAGTAAGTCCGCCGAACACCGCGTAAGCCATGTTGTAGGAAAAAGATAATCCCGAGAAACGCACTACCGGCGGAAAGGCACGCACCGCCGTACTCGGCACCACGCCTATCACGCCAACACAGAAGCCAGTGATCGCATAGGCAACATATATATGTTGCGGTGCGGCGGCCAGTTGCATATAAAACCCCAGCGCACTCAGTCCAAGCAAAGCACAGCCCACCATCAGCACCCGCCCCGCGCCATAACGATCTGCCAACGCGCCATACACCACGCAGCCCAGACTGAGAAACAGCGTGGCGATGCTATTGGCTTGCAAAGCGGTCGTAGCCGGGATGGCATACAGCTTCTGGATCAGCGTGGGTGTCATCAAGATCATCACCACGATGGCCGCCGACAACAGCCAAGTCATCAGCATGGTCAGCGCGATGGCGGGTTTATGCGCACGTATCACCTGCTTGAGCGGCAACTCGTCGGCCAACTCTTGGCGCGCCTGCATCTCCTTGAACACCGGCGTCTCATGCAACCACTGACGCAACCACACCGACACAAAACCGAACACGCCACCGATGATGAACGGCACACGCCAGCCACTAGCCAGCAACTCGTCGGGGCTGTAAGCCTGATTCACCGCCGTCGCCACCAGCGAACCGAGCAGGATGCCGCCGGTCAGTCCGGCGGTCAGCGTGCCGCAGGCGAAACCGACATGCCGTTCAGGCACATGCTCGGAGACGAACACCCAAGCACCCGGCACTTCGCCGCCGATGGCCGCGCCCTGCATCACGCGCAACAGCAGCAGCGAAACAGGTGCCCACACGCCGATGCTGGCATAGGTGGGCATCAGGCCAATGGCGAAAGTGGGCACCGACATCAAGAAGATACTCAGCGTGAACATCTTCTTGCGCCCCAGCAGATCGCCGAAGTGCGCCATCACGATCCCGCCCAATGGCCGCGCCAGATAACCAGCGGCAAAGATGCCGAAGGTCTGCACCTGGCGCAGCCAGTCCGGCATATCGGCGGGGAAGAACAATTTGCCGATGACCACGGCGAAGAACACAAAGATGATGAAGTCGTAGAACTCCAGCGCGCCACCTAAAGCGGCAAGTGACAAAGTGCGGTAATCGCTGCGCGTCAGACCAGACATGGCATTCCTCAATCATTCAGACAAACGAAAATTGTATGCGATAGCCGCGCTTTGTCCTAACCGGAAAATAAATCAAATCTGCGTTTGTGCTTTTTGGGGTTATCGGTATAATGCGCGACTTCGCGAATCAGCCGCATCGTTCGTGAGTGTAGAAAATGGCCTGGTAGCTCAGTCGGTAGAGCAGAGGATTGAAAATCCTTGTGTCGGTGGTTCGATTCCGCCCCGGGCCACCAAATTCAGTGTGCTAACGCGCACTTTTGCGCAGCGTTTCCGGCGCGATAAACACTAAGGCTTGCTAACCATTAGCGAGCCTTTTTGCATTGTGGCAAAAGAAAGTATGAACACGATATGAACGAATCCGCCGAATCCTACAGCACGCCCGTGGCCAGCCCGGATGGCATCATCCGCGAAGTCAGCCGCCGCCGCACTTTCGCAATCATCTCCCACCCCGACGCAGGTAAAACCACGCTCACCGAAAAGCTGCTGCTGTTCGGTGGCGCGATCCAGATGGCGGGCACGGTGAAGGCACGCAAGAGCGGTCGCCACGCCACTTCCGACTGGCTGGAAATTGAAAAGCAGCGCGGCATTTCCGTGGCCAGTTCGGTGATGCAGTTCACCTTCGACGATTGCGTCATCAACCTACTCGACACGCCGGGTCACCAAGATTTTTCCGAGGACACTTACCGCGTGCTGACCGCCGTGGATGCCGCCGTGATGGTGGTGGACGCGGCCAAGGGTGTGGAAGCGCAGAC
>Ga0172372_10005036_pt1 | contig 18555 bp, 15 predicted proteins | sample LakKiv5m_2_FD_114544 | JGI IMG/M metagenome (GOLD analysis project Ga0172372, IMG submission 114544) | Freshwater microbial communities from Kabuno Bay, South-Kivu, Congo - kab_092012_9.5m | ecosystem: Environmental > Aquatic > Freshwater > Lake | place: Democratic Republic of the Congo...
ACAACTCAATTCTTAAATTCTTTTGGAGAAAAGGTGCTAATTCAGCACGTTGAAAAAACGATTGAGAAGGTTAATCAAGAAATGAAGTTTCATGTCAAAGACTTTACTATAGCCCCATATTTCACAAAAAAAGAGGCCGTGGGTGGGCATGAATGGTTTATTGAATTCGATCATGCTCCTGATGATTTGCTTGCCTTTGAAGAGGCGATTGACAAACAATTGAAAGTAGAAAATGCTGATTACGAGGCTAAACGATTTCATGATTTAAACATTGGTAAACCTAAATTTCATTACCTTGCAAAAGGTTCATTTCATCAATGGCTTGCTAATCGTCAAAAACTCGGAGGTCAGCATAAAATTCCGCGATTGATGAATGATCGAAAATTAGTGGAACAACTTTTGAACGAAATACCATGATGAAAATAAAAATATCTCTTTTTATATGCGTGTTTGTTCATTCCATTACTGCGCAATTACAATTTCAAAGAGAAATTTCGCTTCCAAGTGCTAACCCAGGATGGTATGTAGATCCGATAGGAAATCATTATGTTATCGACAACAATAAAATAAGTAAGATAGACTCTTTAGGTAAAGTGGTGTTTAACCAAGCGATTAAATCACAAGGAGAGATTTCGCTATTAGTATTTAATAGCGCACAAAAAATAATTTCTTTCTCCGAGGAGCAACAGCAAATTTGTGTTTTTGACAATACCATTACCCCTGTTTCGATGTGTCTCGATTTAGATGAATTTGCAATTTCCAATGCTACATTTATTGCTTCATCCAGCAGGGCTAATTCCATTTGGGTTTTTGATCGTGTGAATGCTACTATTTTACTATTAGACACAGAAAAGAAAATTGTGTTGCAACGATTGCGAAATGTTTCTGGACTTATTGGCTTTGCCGGAAATGTTACATTTATGAGAGAAGACAATGAGAAATTGTGGATGAGTGATGGCAAGCGAACTTTCAGCTTTGATCTTAATTTAAACCTTGTCGACACCCACGAGTATCCTTGTTTATCAAAACGCCTAACCACTTCAAATAATGAACCTAATTGGACAACAAGTTTCATTGCATTAAATACTTATTTTGAATTTCGAGAAGATGTTTTGTTTGTTTTAAACCTTGATTCCAAAGACCAAGGTATAGGAGAAAATCCTGTTCCTGATGCAGAAAATATTTATTATTCCAACGGTAATTTTTATTTCAAAAAAGGAAGTAAAGTTTTCGTTTATAAAATCGCCTAAAAAGTTACTAACAACTGATTCCAAAGGGTCGAATTTCATTATTTTAGCAGTCTCAAATTAGTGAACTATGCATGTAGCTGTTGCAGGAAATATTGGATCCGGAAAAACCACCTTAACAAATTTATTGTCAAAACATTATGGATGGGAAACGCATTACGAAGATGTGGATCAAAACCCTTACTTGAATGACTTTTACGACGATATGCAGCGATGGTCGTTTAATCTACAGATTTATTACCTGAATAGTCGCTTTACTCAAATTCAAGAGATAAAAAAAACTAATCACACTGTAATTCAAGACCGTACTATTTACGAGGATGCGTTCATTTTTGCACCCAATCTACACTCTATGGGATTGATGACCACGAGAGACTTTGAAAATTATTTTTCATTGTTCAATTTGATGGATTCATTTGTTTCTTCGCCAGATTTGTTAATTTACTTACGCGCTAGTGTTCCAACTTTAGTAAATCAAATTCAGCAACGCGGAAGAGATTACGAGGAAAGTATACGATTGGATTATTTGAAGCGCTTAAATGAACGCTATGAAGCATGGATTTCAACTTATGACAAAGGGAAGCTACTAATTATTGATGTAGATAATAACCGTTTCCCGGAGAGCCAAGAAGACCTTGGTAAAATTATCCACTCCATAGATGCGGAGATAAACGGTCTTTTCTAATCGAACAGACATGATTGTTGTAACTGGCGCAGCAGGATTCATTGGTAGCTACCTGTGTGAAGTGTTAAATGCAAAAGGATTTAACAACCTCATCTTGGTCGATGACTTTAGTAAGCAAGAAAAACTCTCAAATCACGAAAATCTTAATTTTTATCTAAAAATTGAACGTTCAAAGTTTATCTCTTGGTTAGATACAACCGAAGAACCAATCGACTTTATCTATCACCTTGGTGCACGAACCGATACAACTGAATTTAAATGGGAAATTCTTGAAGAACTCAATTTAACGTATTCCAAAGCGATTTGGCAACTCTGTACCTCAAAAAATATCCCGCTAGTTTACGCAAGTAGTGCCGCCACCTATGGAAATGGAGAATTTGGCTACGATGACAATACAGAGATTCTTGACAAGCTTGTTCCACTAAATCCTTATGGTGATTCCAAGAATGAATTTGATAAATGGGTAATAAAGCAGGATATTCAGCCTCCCTTTTGGGCGGGGCTAAAATTTTTCAATGTCTACGGTCCAAGAGAATATCACAAAGGTCGAATGGCCAGCGTTATCTTTCATGCATTCAATCAAATTCAGGAAAAAGGTGAGATGAAACTTTTTCGATCACACAATCCAGAGTATACTGACGGTGGTCAGTTAAGGGATTTTATTTATGTGAAAGATATTGCAAATGTTTGTTTATTTCTAATGAACGAAAAACCCACCTCGTCGATTTACAATTTGGGCAGTGGAAAAGCTAGGACCTTTTTAGATTTAGCTCTGGCTACCTTTAAAGCTTTAGACAAATCACCCAATATTTCATTCATTGACACACCAGAAGATATTCGTGATAAATACCAATACTTCACCGAGGCAAATATGTCCAAACTCATCGCGGCAGGATACACATCTCCTTTCACTTCGTTAGAAAACGGTGTGATGGATTATGTTCAAAATTATTTACTAAGGAGGTTCTAAACACTTCCACCGCTCGCTTGTTTTTAGCGTATGTTCAATGTTGTCTGGCTTAAAAAAGACCTGCGTCTGCACGATCATGTTGCCTTAACAACAGCAATTGAAAATAATTATCCAACTGTTGTTCTATTTATTTTAGAGAATGAATGGCTGAAGCAAGATGATTTTTCTAATCGTCATTGGCGATTCGCTTATGAATGTCTTATCGATATTGGCAAAAGACTGAATAAAACCTCTAAAATCCTTCATGTTTTACAAGGAGATGTGTTAGCCATTTTCAATGAACTAAAATTAACACATGGAGATTTCAATCTATTTAGCCATGAAGAAACAGGGAATAACTTTACCTATAAAAGAGATAAAAATATTAAATCATTTTGTAAGAAAAATAACATTGTTTGGAGAGAATGGCCTCAGTTTTCAGTTCAACGAGGACTTAAAAACCGATTAAATTGGGCAGACGAATGGAATAAATTTATGTCAGTTTCTCAGAAGGAAGTAAATCTCAATAGCATCATCCCATTTCAATTAGATCTTCAATTTAGAGAGAAATATAAATTAACGCATCATCCCAAGAAAGAAATTGACTTACAATTAGGAGGAGAAAATGAAGCATTAAACTCATGGAGCAACTTTTTGGCTTTTCGGCATAAGAATTACAGTAAACACATATCTAAACCGAATGAAAGTCGTGAGAGCTGCAGCCGATTATCACCACACCTAACCTGGGGTTCAATTTCCATTCGAAAGCTCATCCAAGATATTCAAAATATTCCGAAACCATCGCGTGCTTTACTGAATTTTAAATCTCGATTGCATTGGCATTGTCACTTTATTCAAAAATTGGAAAGTGAACCAAGAATTGAATTTGAAAATCAAAATTACGCATACAACCAAATTAGAAATCAACTCAATAAAGATTGGCTTGAAAGATGGAAGTCTGGCCAAACTGGAATTCCTTTGGTGGACGCTTGTATGCGGTGTGTAAATCAGACGGGGTACTTGAATTTTAGAATGCGTGCTATGTTAATTTCTTATTGGACACAACACTTATGGCAACCATGGCAACCCGCTGCTATTCATTTGGCAAAGCAATTCACCGACTATGAACCCGGAATTCACTACTCGCAGGTTCAAATGCAAGCAGGAACAGTTGGCTACCACACCATACGTGTCTATAATCCCATAAAACAAGCACTCGAGCACGATCCAGAGGCCAAGTTTATTAAAAAATGGGTACCGGAATTAAGAAATTTACCCATTGATCTCGCTATTAGTCCTTGGAAAATAAATGAAATGGAACAACTTTTTTACTCTTTCACTTTGGGACAGAATTACCCAAAACCACTTACAGATCCTGAGGTAAGTGGAAAAATTGCAAGTCAAGAGTTGCACTTTTTTCAGAAACAAGAACTGACGAAACGTGAGGCTAAGAAAATAATGTCTACACACGTTGTTCCTAAAAACAAAAAAGGCCAATCCTAAGATTGACCTTTCTATTTCTTTCAGAAGATCTTATTCTCCTACAACTTCAAATTTGAAGGCTTGTTTTACACCTTTGAATAAATTTGCTTCTGCTTCAAACGTTCCAACTTCCTTGATAGGCTCGTCTTTAATTTTCAACGATTTTCTATCGATGTCAAAACCTTCTTTACGCAACGCGTCAGCCAATTGCACTGTATTCACAGAACCGAATATTTTTCCATTCTCACCAGCCTTAGTAGCAATAGAGATTGAAACTGATGCTAATTTTGTCGCAATCTCTTGAGCTTCAGCAACAAGTTTTGCTTCTTTGTGAGATTTCTGACGCATCACTTCTTCGTGAGCTTTCTTTGCGCTTGGTGTTGCTAGCACAGCATAACCTTGAGGAATTAGGAAATTTCTTCCGTATCCCGGCTTCACAGTTACTACGTCATTCGCGTAACCAAGTTTATCTACATTTTTCTTTAATATTACTTCCATTTTTTGATGCTTAAAAGTTCAACAATTGTTATTTCAACATGTCACCAACGTACGGTAAAATCGCCAAGTGACGTGCTCTTTTAATCGCCTTATTGACTCTTTTTTGGTATTTCGCAGAAGTACCAGTAATACGGCGTGGAAGAATTTTACCTTGTTCGTTAACCAACTTCAAAAGGAAGTTAGGATCTTTATAATCGATGAACTTAATTCCGCTCTTTTTGAAGCGGCAGTATTTATCCTTTTTAATATCAATATTAATCGGGGTTAAGTAACGGATATCGTTTGACATTTCTTTTAAATTTTAGGGTTAATAATTAGGCAGTCGCTCCAGCTTTAGCTCTTCTTTTCTCAGCGTAAGTTACGTGATCAACATCCATTTTCACTGTCAAGAATCGAAGAACTCGCTCATCGCGCTTCATCATTAATTCATAACCAGCGACAACGTTGCCATCGGCTTCAAATTCTACAAGAAAATAAAAACCTGTAGATTTTTTCTGGATTGGGTATGCCAATTTTCGCAAACCCCAGTTCTCTGTGTGTTTGATTTTAGCACCTAGTGCCTTCATCTCACCTTCGAACTTTTGTACTGCTTCCTTTGCCTGATCATCAGACAAAACGGGAGTTAAAATGAAAACAGTTTCGTAAGAATTCATAGTGTTAATATTAAATTAATTAAAAATTTGGGGTGCAAAGATACACATTTCCTTTAGAAAATAAAAGAAAATAAAGGAATTAACGTAATTAATCTGCAATTAAATTGTTCTTTCAATCTTTGTCAATTAACAACAACGAGCTGTTCAACCTTTACCGCCACTCCGGATGAAATAACAACCGAATATACACCTGCCTCCAATCGCAGAGATATTTCGCAATCAGATGCAACCGAAGTATGATGACACAACTTTCCAAATGCATCATATATACTTATATCCGTAGGTGAAATAATCCCAGAAATCTTTATGTTATTAGCAGTCGGGTTAGGGTAAATTAACACTTTTGTAAGTGATTCTTCAATTCCACTTGTTTGCTGCACCAATCGTTGACCATCACTACTCTGAGTAGAAATAAGTCCAGCTCCATTGGTTGATTTTACTGAAAAATAATAAATCTGATTGTAAACAGGGTTTGATAATAATTGCTGAATCGAGGTATTAGTTGAAGCATTTGTCCAATTCACAACATTAGTCCCTCCAGGAGTAGTCCCAAGTGCCCACTGGTATGAGGCTACTGAAGAATGTATATCCGAGGATGACCAATTTGATTTAAGAGTTGTACTAAAGGTTGTATCAATGTCATTTCCAGCACCGTCATTTACGAATGAAATGACAGGAGCTGTCCAATCTAATAAATATAGATTACTTGATTCGTTCGACCAATTTTCATTGTTGTCAATTGCCAACGAAGTTATTTTTCCAGAATGAATGGCGTTTTCACTTTGAAACCTCATCTCTTGATTCGCTCCTACCGTAACATTGACGTTATTTGATCGCGACTTGAATACCCGAACATTATCGAACTGAGCTGCACAACCACCGGTCCTCAAAGATACTGAATTGCCGGCAACAATGGGATTTGTATCGGTCCATTCTCCAACATAAGAATTATTAACATAAACCTTTATTTTTCCTGATGTAGGATTATACCAAGTCTTAACTTCATAATTAATATTAGGAGTTATGGTAAAGGGAACCTCATTCACAATGGAAAAAACATCATTTGTAACCTTGTAAAATTGAATAACATCGTCTTGATCCCTAAAATAAATAAAATAAGATTCGCCTCTATTCGGTAGTGTTGGATCTGAACAGAAAAAATGCATTCCAGCTCGCTGATTTGAAAATGAAGTAATTATTTTTTGCTCCCAACTGAACAAATATTCAGCACTTGCATTTTGCGTTACATTCAAATAAGCATTTGAATTGTTTTGTGTGTTATCATTTATCACAAATGAACCATTGTTGACTGAATACATTCCAGTTTGTAAAGTCCAATATGAATTAGCTTCCTGAAAATCTTCATTTACAAAACCAAAGGATCCATTGGCGTGCCAACTTGGCGAGTTTGAGGCTTTATCGACAACTTGATAAAAACCCTTATTTACACCTGATTGAGCATCAGAATCATTAATTTGACTTGAGAAATTTGTAGTTCTCCATGTTGGTCCTGACACTATCGACGTGGTTGGAGGAGTATTGTCAACTGTGACGACTGTGGAGGTAAACGATGCATCCCAACCTGAAGCAGTAGTGGCGCAGTCTGAGCGAAACTCTATTAACAAGCTACCCCCAGTTGAGCTTATACTTCCAGGTGAATTAACTCCGGTATATTTACCTATTAAAGGAGCATCTGTTGTACTTCCGTTGTAAATAAACATATAATCCCAATTATTCTCAAGGTTAAAACTATTGAAATTTAAGGTGATTGTCGCTGCATTGGTTGGCTGTATTAACCACAAGGTTCTTTCGTCATTCGAATAATTTCCGGATGACCCTCCCGAATCATATAGGTTTCCGGTACTTGTAGTTATAGTTGTAATTACAGGATTATTATTGATTAATTTGTAATATTTTTCCCAATTCCAATTAATACCGGGGTCAGTGTGCGTTTGGTTGGAATAATGTTGATGCCCTTTTATTTTAGTACAGCCACCCAAAACATTAACAGTTGAGGTAGCATCACCAAAAAACGTTCGCAAAGGAGAAATACCGTAACCACTTGTAGTGATATCCCTGGATAATGCAGCAGAAGCGTTATACATATTATTAGTATACCAACTAGCATCGGAAACATAACCCTCATGCTCAAATCCAATTGTGTAGGGATTTTCACTCCCAACATGCCAAGCCTTATCAGATTCAAGTACCATTTGTGTTATTTGACCATCAGAACTTCTAATCACATAATGAGCAGATACGGATGCATTACAGTTTTGAAACCAAGAGATGCAACCGGAGTAAGTTCCTTGAACAGTATGAATGGTTATGGCAGAAATTGCAGTTCCACTTCGTGAACTGAAATTACAACTCGCCGCTGGATTCCAAAGTGCAGGTCCATAGTCTGAAGATTTTAACATATCGAGCTTTGGAACATATGAAATTTGGTTCGAAAAAACACCTTCTTGACTAATCTGTACTCGCTTTGCTGCTAAAACATTATAATTTTGATTTCCATAAACAAATCTGTAATCAATTATAAACGGAATAAAATTATAATTTGCAGCAAAATCAACATCACTCAACAATTGCAACACTTGATATGTAAAAGCATCTCTTGCAAATTGATTCACGATTCCTTCTTCAGGTATTTCTGTCAACTCTTTTAAAACACTTACGATGTATAGAGGATTGCTTTTTAACAATATATTTCCATCAGTTTTATCACTCATTAATTGATTAAATGCTCTAGCGTATGCTTCAATCTGATTCTCAGTTGAATTTCTCTGCTGTTCAATTGAAATACCACTTAAACTAGCTATGAATTTGGCATTTTCTTTAAAATAACTGAAACCATTATCAAAGACCCCCATAACACCAAATGGTAAAGGCATTCCCGTGCAAGAAGGTAATTCTTGAGATTTAATTTCTTTCATGTGCGTGTTGCTATAGCTCACGGCCTCTAGAATACCATGAGGTAAAAATATCTTATCTCTGTAGTGTGATTTAAAATCAAGACAAAAAGAAACATTAGTAAAAAAAACGGTAATAAATATCAAAATAATATACTTCATATGTCATTTAATTTGAGAACGTAAAAATAATAAATATATCTAAAAATCAGACAGATAAGTAGTTAACTAAATGTGATGTTTTTTTATTTTAATCATTAATTACAAAATTTGTACTTTCGAGAAAAATAATTTACCCATGAAAAAAGTTTTCTTAATCTCTTTTATACTTGTAGGTTTCACCTCGTTTTCCCAAAAAAAGGAACTTACATTGAAGGATGCCGTCATGCAACAATGGAGAAGTTTCCGTCCGGATTATGTCAATAATTTTCAATGGATTCCAGGAACGGATAGCTATTCCTATCTAAGTAAAAATTGGCAAACCTTATACCTTTCTTCTGTAGATAGCGAAAAAGAAATGGAAGCACTGTCAATTCAACAATTCAACGAATCTATGAAAACACAATTCTATGGATTTATGGATTTAAAATGGCTGAATAAAGATCAATTTATATTGACTGATGGGAAAGTTTACGTGAAATATGCTCCTATTACTAAAACTGGTGAGATTCTTCAAAAACTTCCTGATGCAGCCGAAAACGCCACCCCGCATCATGCGAGTAATCGTATCGCTTATACCATTGAAAATAACTTATACCTTAACGGAAAAGCTATTACCAAAAATAAAAACAAGAATATTGTATCCGGACAGTCCATTGCGCGAAATGAATTCGGTATTTCAAATGGTATTTTTTGGTCTGAAAAAGGAAATTTGTTGGCTTTTTATCAAAAAAACGAGGCCAATGTTCACGATTATCCCTTACTTAATATCGACGAGACACCTGGCCAATTGGTTTCCATCAAATACCCTATGGCCGGACAAGCTTCTGAACAACCTAAGATTGGCATATACAACGTAAAAAAAAATAAAACCATTTTCATTTCGCCAAAAGGCGCCGCTGATGATTACTTTACCAATTTATCCATTACTCCTGATGAAAAATACCTAATCGTTGCAGAAGTTAATCGCGACCAAAATCAAATGTGGTTGAATGTTTACGAAGTAAAATCAGGGAAATTTGTGAAAACACTTTTAGAAGAAAAAAATGACAAATGGGTAGAACCTGAGCATCCTGCCTTCTATACTGGGAATGGTAATGACTTTTTGTGGTTATCCGAAAAAGACGGGTTCACGAATATTTATTTAGTTGATTTTGAAGGTGTAGATAAAACTTTACAGTTGACCAAACATTCCTTTGTAGTAAAAGATATTTTATCGCTTAGCCCTGACAAAAAGTACATTTATTATACAGCCACAGGAGAAAACCCAACAAACAACCTTGTTTACCGAACAGATTTTTCCGGAAACTCAGAATTACTGACAAAAGAAAATGGGACCCATAGTTTTCAATTATCGGAAAATGGCGCTTATTGGTATGATGCATTCTCTAGTTTAACTGTTCCTAATAAAACCCTGATATGGACATCAAATGGCAAAATGGCAAAAGGATTAGGTACCGCCAAAGACAAACTTGAGGATTACAACATTGGAACGACCGAAATAGGAAAAATAACAGGAAATGATGGTTCTGATTTGTATTACAGAATGATAAAACCAGCAAATTTTGATCCTTCAAAAAAATATCCTGTAATGGTATATGTATATGGTGGACCGCACGCGCAAATGGTAACAAATTCTTGGCTCTCGGGGGCAAATTTATGGATGCATTGGATGGCAAATCAAGGATATATTGTTTTCACCTTAGATAATCGAGGTTCTGCTGAAAGAGGATTTGCATTTGAATCTCAAATTCACCGTCAACTAGGAACTGTCGAAATGGAGGATCAACTTACTGGAGTAAACTTTTTGAAATCACTTCCTTATATAGACGCGAATCACATGGCAGTGCATGGTTGGTCGTTTGGTGGATTTATGACAACGTCATTGATGTTACGCAATCCTGGAGTTTTCACCACGGGAGTAGCCGGAGGCCCCGTTACCGATTGGAAATACTACGAAATTATGTACGGCGAGCGCTACATGGATAGACCAGAACAGAATCCAAAAGGTTATGATCAAGCTTCCCTATTAAATTATGCTTCTAATCTAAAAGGAAAATTGTTATTGATTCATGGAACGGTGGACGACGTGGTGGTGCTACAACATAATTACGCATTGATTAAAAAGTTTGTAGAAGCAGAAAAACAAATGGATTTCTTTCCGTATCCGATGCACAAGCACAATGTTTCAGGAAAGGACCGTGTACATTTAATTGAGAAAATTCTGACCTATATTTTGGAGAATAATAAGTGATAATATAAATCACCCACTTAACTTCATTTTCTCAACCAAATCACTAAAATAATTGGCTTTTCATATGTTGAGTTGTTCTTCATTCCATGTTATATCAATCTCGACTTTTTACGCGTTTTTTCCTCTTTCTGAATAATAGCGAATGATTTTTTGACACATTACCTTTATTCAATTTGGATAAGAATTCAGCGAATTGTAAAATGTCTACGAGCAAACCTTGGATAATTTTTTTACACTAAAATAACAATTAGTTAATATTCTTCTAAATACTTAATTTTGTGGCTCTTTAAATTGAACCGTTGAAAAACTATATTTTATTCGCATTTTTATTCTGTCTATACTTTGTAGGAAATTCCCAAGTAGATCACTACGAAACTATTGTATATGACACTTCGATTTGGCGTTACACTGTTCCAACGGCTTCAACACCGATGAATTGGATTCAACCAGGTTTTGATGCCTCCTCATGGAACCAAGGGAATGGTGGATTTGGATTTGCAGATGGTGATGATGGCACAATAATTCCAACCTCATCCATATCCGTATTTACAAGAAAAGAATTTACAATTACTGATCTTTCTTCCATAAAGAAGGTAATCCTTAACATGGATTATGATGACGCCTTTGTTGCTTATGTTAACGGAATTGAGGTTGCTAGAAATGGAATTACCTCTGTCGGGCAACCCACTTACAATCAGCTTGGTGAAATCTCACATGAGGCAAATTTATACCAAAACCAATATCCAGATCAATTCCTTTTTGATATTGTAGATTTCCCAGCAACACTCGTTCAAGGTGTAAATGTTATCTGTGTAGAAGTTCATAATCAAACTGCCGCATCATCAGACTTAACATGTCGACCTTTTCTTTCTGTTGGAGTGAGTACATCCGACTCGACATACTTCCCTACCCCAACTTGGTTTGTTGCACCTGTAACATTTTCAAACTCAACTTTACCAATCGTGGTATTGAATACTGATGGTGTAGAAATTCCTGATGAACCAAAAATTCATGCCACTATGGGTATAATTTACAATGGTGAAGGAAATGTAAATTCAATTTCGGATCCCTTTAATGAGTTTTATGGTGAAATTGGAATCGAAACAAGGGGCTCTTCATCTAGCTGGTTCCCAATGAAATCCTATGGATTAGAAACACGGGGACCTGATTCCTCAAATTATAATGTTTCGATTTTCGATTTCCCCAGCGATAATGATTGGATTTTACATGCACCTTACACTGACAAAAGTTTGATTCGAAACGTATTAACCTACCACATTGGAAATCAAATGGGAAATTATTCTCCAAGAACAAAATTGTGTGAAGTAGTACTTAATGATGAATACATTGGTGTGTATGTTTTCATGGAACGAATTAAAGTTAATCCAGGAAGAGTGAATATTAACCCAGTATTACCTCAAGACACCTTAGAAAATGAATTGACGGGGGGATATATTGTTAAAATAGATAAAACAACTGCGGGTGGTATAATTGCTTGGACCTCCCCCTATGCAGCAAGTTCACCTAGCACAAATGCAATTCAATATCAACTTCATGATCCGGAAATCGACGAATTAAATACCAGTCAAATTTCATACATACAGAATTATATAACCGAATGGGAAGACTCCTTGTCGAGTGTGAATTTTTCTGATCCAATAAACGGTTTTAGAAAGTTAATTGATGTTCAATCATTTATAGATTTTATGTTGGTAAATGAACTTTCAAAAAATGTTGACGGTTACCGAATTTCTACGTTTCTGCACAAACAAAGATTTAGTGAAGGAGGTAAACTTGTTGCGGGCCCTCTTTGGGATTTTAATTTAGCTTGGGGAAATGCAGACTATTGCTACGGTGGAGATACAACAGGTTGGGAAATTGACTTTAATAATTATTGTGGTGGAGGTATGGATAATCCATTCTGGTGGAAAAGAATGTTAGAAGACTCAGCATATGCTGATGAAGTCAATTGTCGTTGGTTTACATTAAGAACAGGTGTTTTAAGTAACGATTATCTTTTAAACTATATTGATAGTTTGGCTGCCATATTAGAAATCCCGGCTTCTCGAAATTATAACAAATGGCCTATTTTAGGAACCTATGTTTGGCCAAACAACTTTATTGGTCAAACTTATCAAGAAGAAATTAATTACATGAAATCCTGGACAATTGGAAGATTAAACTGGATGGATAATAACATGTTCGGGTCTTGCCCAAATCTCAGTGTTAATGATGAAGGAAAACAAGATATTGTATTTTATCCAAACCCGAGTAATTCAGTTGTTAAAATCAAGGGTTTAGATCAGTTAGATGTACTGCGTATTACTGACATTTTTGGAAGGCTCATAACGGAACAGTCAGTGAATAAAAACGTTCAAATTGATGTGTCAGGTTATGAAAGTGGTCTATACATTTTTGAATTAAAACAACAGAAAATAAAATCAAAAATCTTAATTAAATAAGTATGAAACAAACATTTTTACTCTTACTATTAGTCCTAGTTATCGCTGCTTGTAAGAAAATTGAAGGCCCCGGAGGCACTTCAGCAATTCGAGGTCAATTAACCGGACAGGATTATTCTTTTGGTGATAAAGAAATAACCACTGTTTCTTTTACCTCGGGCGCTACGATTGAACACGGTGATTATTGGTTATTAAATTCTACCGACAACTCCAAATTGTATTACATTTATTATACGAACCCGACTTGGATTTCATCTGCTGATCCGCAACTTCAAGGTAGAATTGGAATAGCTGTTAGTTTTAATTATAGTGATTCAAATATTGAAATTGCGCAGCGAACTTTGGATTCTATCAATCAACAAAATGATTTACCTTTCGAACTTTCGTTAACACAAGATATTTTAACTGTAACTTCAAAGCTTTCAGGCGAAGTGGTAGATGCAGATGATTATACCACACCATTTTCTGTCGATATATCCAATCAAGGGTCTCCAAATATGTTAGGAGATACTTTCGGAAGAGCTGGAGAACGTGTTTACATTATTTATGGTGACAATACATACTCAGCAAATTCAGTTCGAACGGATGAAGAAGGAAAATTTTCTTTCGAAGGATTACAAACTGGAACATACACAATTTATGCAATATCTGAGGATACAATCCAAAATGGCAAATTCAATCGAATTTCAAAAACAATTGAAATAACAGAAAAGAAACAAATTGTTGATGGCGGGGTATTCAATGTTTTTTATTAGTAAGTTGTTCTTTTGCATTTGAAACATTTTGATTTCCAATTCATTTCATAGTCAATTCTCTATGTTATACCCACTTTCTATCATATAACTTTTTTGTTCATTTAACTTGTCGTCGGAAGGAAATACACCCATCCCCTACACCTTATAATTAAGCGGCTAATCTATTCGTATAAGCTTTTATTTTTCTCCTCATTCAAATAACAAATTATTGCTATTTTATTGTTTCTTTGTTTTAATTATTTTAGTCGTAATATTCTTTAAAATGATACAACGATTTATTATTTCCGTTTTATTCTTGTGGACAATGGTCGTTTTCGCTCAATCAGATACTTCTGCACCTAAGAATTTACGCCTTATTCATAAAAATCATTTTGGATATAGTTTAGGTGGCCCAAGTTTTTTTGGCGCTTATTATGAACACTTTTTCAATCAAAATTGGAGTATTGAAACAGGTTTTGGGACACTTTTAGTTATCAGTTCAGTCTATGTCGAAGGGCGCTATTATATTGGTGAAAAGAATAAATTACAAAGATTCTCACCCTATGTCGGCGCTGCTTTCGGTGCTGGTTTATACATTGACGATGGTGGAACTCCAATTGGTTATGTGCCAGTTGGCATTCAATTTCTGAGCCGGAAAGGATATTCTTTTTCGCTCGAAGCGGCACTTCTTTATTTTGATAGCGAATATTTCCCAATGGGTGCATTAAAAATTCGATTACTTAAGAAGAAGAAAAAGCCAATAACAATTGAGAATGAAAAAAATCCAAAGCCTTCCTCTTTGAATAAAAAATAGGCAGTATAGTATGGGCAATAAATCCAAATTTTGTGTTTCAGGGTAAACCTGATTTATTTTTTGCCTCAAATCCAAATTTTGATTTTTTTGTTCAAAAAGAAATTTCTTCGAAATATGCGCTCAGGTTTCCTGCTAGAATTGGTTTAAATGCCAACTATGACTGGAAAAGCCAGGTTAATCAGGATATTTATCGAGATGCTAAGAAAACGATAATGGCTGATTTTGGCTTCGAGCCATTGTTTTATGTGTATCGAAATAAAGCGCTTAAAGGATATGTTGTGCCAAGTATCAGTGCAGGTATTGGTCGTAAAATTACAAAAGACTATTTAATTTCTGCATCCCAGGGAGATTATAAATATACCTCAGGAGGAACCTATTCTTATGCTAAATTTGGTTTTTCGATGGGCGCACAGTGCGCTATAACTAAGTTTTTACACTTAGGAATGGAATACGGGGGATATGTTGCCAATAATTCCTTTTCAACAACTACAGGGGTTGGTGATTTTGGACAAAAATATTACGGTGGTTTATTCGGTAAGTATTTTTTGGTTTGTCAATTGGGTGCCAGAAATTAAAAATTTCACCAATCAGTTTAAAGCGGCTTAAAAAATCGCTCAACCAAACGGATGATTTTTGAATTATTTTCTATTTATTACATTTTCTCAAGAAGGTAAATTCAGATATCAATTAAGTGAAAATCTTCTTTCATAAATGGTATGCACAAAACTTCAGAATAAATGTAATACCTTTACGTCAGGATTTCATTTTTTCAAAATAGTTTGAATTTGTGTTTTTCTGATTCAACTTATGACATTTAATGATTTAACACTGATTGAGCCCATTCTTGAAGCGCTCGATAAAAAAGGATACAAACTCCCTACTCCAATACAACAAAAAGCAATACCTCCAATTCTCGCAGGTCGCGACGTGCTCGGTTGCGCACAAACAGGAACAGGAAAAACGGCAGCATTTGCAATACCTATTCTACAAATACTTGACAAGCAGCAACGCACTGATAAGCGCGTAATTAGCACACTCATTCTCACACCAACGAGAGAATTAGCTATTCAAATCGAGGAAAATATTGTCGATTACGGTGCCTCCTTACGCTCGTCGTATTGTGTGATTTTTGGTGGTGTAAGCCAGCAACAACAAATTCAACGACTCAAAAAAGGTGTAGACATTTTGGTTGCAACGCCGGGTAGGTTGTTAGACTTACATCAACAAGGATTTATTGATTTAAAAAATATAAAACAATTTGTACTTGACGAAGCCGATAGGATGTTAGATATGGGTTTCATTCACGATGTGAAACGCGTGATTCAATTGATTCCAAAAAATCGACAAACCTTGTTTTTCTCAGCAACAATGCCGAAAACCATTCAGCAACTGGCCAACTCCATACTTCAAAATCCAGTGACCGTAACTGTAGCTCCCGTATCTTCGGCAACTGAAAAAGTTGAGCAACGCCTTTATTTCGCTGAAAAAGAAGAGAAAAGAACCGTTCTCACACAACTAATCACGGAAAGTAATTGTAATTCAATACTAGTTTTTACAAGAACAAAACACGGAGCAGATAAAGTAGCGAAGTTTTTAAATAAAGTAAAAATTTCAGCAGCAGCCATACATGGAAACAAAACACAAAATGCGCGACAGAAAGCATTAAATGATTTCAAAGACGGGAAGCTCAGGGTATTGGTTGCTACCGACATTGTGGCACGTGGCATTGACATCAACGAATTGGAATTGGTTATTAATTACGAGATTCCTAATATCTCTGAAACCTATGTTCATAGAATTGGCAGAACGGGTCGTGCAGGAAATTCTGGATTAGCCATTTCGTTGTGCGAAGAAAGTGAAAAACCTTATGTTAGGGATATCGAGAAAATCATGGGTAGAAAAATCTCAGTTCTCACCGTTAAAAAATAAAGGCGAACAACCTTCATTAACCACTTGATTTTTTCTATTAACTTTATCCGCCGTGTTAGAGAAAGGAAATAAACGAATTATTCGCGGATGGATTGCGTACGATTGGGCAAATTCCGTCTATAATTTAGTTGTCTCTTCTGCCATTTTTCCATTGTTTTATGAAACGAGCACCCGAAATTTATATGCAAAAGAAAATGGATTAGATCCCGACAAGGTCGATCCCGGGAGCGTAACTGTAGATTTTTTCGGATACCAAGTTTCACCTAGCGTGATATATTCATTGGTATTGTCACTTGGGTTTATTTGTGTGAGTTTTCTTTCTCCGATGCTATCAGGAATTGCCGACTACACGGGGAGCAAAAAGAAATTCTTGAAATTCTTCTGTTATTTAGGCGCGCTATCTTGTGCTTCGCTTTACTTTTTCAATCCCGCGCAGGTGGAACTAGGAATGCTATCCATTTTTTTAGGAACCATCGGTTTTTGGAACAGCCTGGTGTTCTACAACGCTTTTTTACCGGAAATTGCAGAAACAAAAGATCAAGATCGGATCTCTGCCCAAGGATACATTATGGGATATTTGGGAAGCATGGTTTTACTCATCATTTGTTTGGCGCTGATTATGGGAATTGATGCAAGTTTGACTAAAGTTAGTTTTTTACTCGTCGCTGTTTGGTGGATTGGTTTTGCACAGATGACCTACCGCGTTCTTCCCAATAATGTTTACGGTAAAAAACCGGAGAAAGATTATATTTGGAAAGGATTTCGTGAACTCAAATTCGTATTCAAAGAATTTGTTCAAACCCGAAGACTCAAAAAGTTCTTATATGCATTTTTCTTCTTCAACACAGGCGTTCAAACCGTTATGTTGATGGCCACAGTATTTGCCAGCAAAGAAATTGAATGGCCAGATAAAGGAGCAAAAACAGGGTTAATTATAGCCATCTTGTTAATTCAATTATTGGGTGCTGTTGGCGCTAAATTATCGGCAATGCTTGCGAAAAAAATTGGAAATATCAACGTGATCATTCTTAATGTTGTCATTTGGATAATAATTTGTGTTTTTGCCTATATTATTACACAACCTGTTGAGTTCTACATTTTAGCTTCATTTGTGGGATTGGTAATGGGAGGAGTTCAAGCTGTTGCTCGTTCAACCTATTCGAAGTACTTACCGGAAACAACCGACCATGCCAGTTATTTTTCATTCTATGATGCCACAGAAAAAATTGGAATGATCCTCGGAACTGCCTTTTTTGGATTAACAGAACTCATTTTTCAGGACATCCGTTACTCTGTCTTTTCTGTGGCTTTATTCTTTATTCTTGGGTTTATTTTTCTATTATTTGTACCGAAAGAGGAAAATACCATCGTTTCATTGACAAAAAATCAACATTCATGAAAGCACTTATTGAAGAGGCATGGAATGACCGCTCCTTGCTACAAAATCCAAATACCATAAAAGCGATTGAGGACGTAATTGAAGAAATTGATAAAGGCAGATTGCGTGTTGCTGAACCTCTCGAAAACGGTGAATGGCAGGTAAATGAGTGGGTTAAAAAAGCAGTTGTGATGTATTTCCCAATTCGTCAGATGGAAACAATTGAAGTTGGCCCCTTTGAGTTTCACGATAAAATGGCGTTGAAACGAAATTACAAAGAATTGGGTGTACGTGTGGTTCCGCATGCCATTGCACGTTACGGGGCGTATGTGGTTCCGCATGCCATTGCACGTTACGGGGCGTATGTGGCTTCAGGTGTCATCATGATGCCCTCCTATG
>Ga0172372_10005037_pt1 | contig 18552 bp, 8 predicted proteins | sample LakKiv5m_2_FD_114544 | JGI IMG/M metagenome (GOLD analysis project Ga0172372, IMG submission 114544) | Freshwater microbial communities from Kabuno Bay, South-Kivu, Congo - kab_092012_9.5m | ecosystem: Environmental > Aquatic > Freshwater > Lake | place: Democratic Republic of the Congo...
GAGTTAGTGCATTTGCTGGCGGTGCAGCACTTGGTTATACAGCTGGAGAAGCTTTTGATCCAGGAGCAGAAAAACGCACAGCTATGCTTGAATCAATTCCTGGAGTCCAAGATGGGTTTAAATTATTATCTTCTAGTTTACCTTCTTGGTTAGGAGGCGGAGGAGGAGAAGAACTTAGTCCAGAAGAACAAGCTGCAAATATGAAAAAATTTGAAGAATTAAAAGCAAGAGCCCTTGAAAAACAACAAGCTGTTGAACAAGCCCCAAAAGCAGAAGCTCCACAAACTCAAGTAGAAGAAGCAGCAAAAACTGCAAAAGCAGAGCAAGCAGAGCCAACTCAAGTTAATAACAATATTTCTGTATCTCCAAATATAAATATAGCTCAAAAAGAAGCTTTAGATAAAGCCGAACTACAAAAAATGATTGAAGAAGAAGTAAAAAAATTCGGTGAAGCAATCTTCAAGATTGCAGAGGACAAGGCGAAAGCAAGGGAAAAGGGCGTTGTTAATCCACCTCAAAGGTTGAGTTTAACAGCGTAATAAAATATGGCAAATCCATCATTTAACATATCTTTAGATTATCCTCAAGTCACAAGCGCCACAAAAAGAATAGAAAAAAGTCAATCTAATATCCTTTTAAGAATTGTACAAGAAATAACTGTTAAAGGAAAACTATTAGAATTAAATAATCAAAGCGGTTATGGTGACATCTGGGCGCAGATTGCAGCAATTAAAGATAATAAAAGCGCCAAAAACTGTACATTAAATTTTGCTGGATTATTATCTTATTCTGGAGTTAGAATAACAGATATTAGTTTTGATAATACGAATAATCAAGACGTTAAAACTAAAGATTTTTCTATTAGTTTTGAAGTTTATGAATCTATCGATGCTTCATTATTAACAACTTATGGTGTTCAATTATCAGATTTAAAAGACATTTCAGATCTTAAAATCTCTCAAGCCAAAGAAGAAAATTTAGAAGGAAAAACATTAACCACATCTATCAGTATCACTTTTGCAGAGAATGCAAATAGTTTCAATTTGAGTCGTGCACAAACAATTGCAAAGGCAATATTGAGCGCAACCAACCTATTATCAGTATCATCTTTTAGAACTACAGCATCTAATATATATGATGAAAAAACAGGAACATATAGTTTTGTAGAAACAAAAAATGAATTTAGAGGAAGTAGCGGAGGATTTGCGGTTCTAAGATCAACTAATTATAGTATACAAACAAATGGTTCAGTTGTTGTTTCTGAAAATGGTCAAATTAAAATAGAAAAAAATGATAATTTTACAATAGCAGAAATATATAATAAGGCAATAACTGAGGCTTCTGAAGCTAAATCTAGGTGCCAAACTTTTGTTTCAGCCTATTATACTTTGGCTTATGGATTTACTCCAGCTGGATATAAAACTTCTTTTGAAGAAACTACAAGACAAATCTCTGTTGATGAAGCTTCTGGTACGGCTCAATATAGCGTATCAATAACCAATGAACCAGAATATATTGGACCTGTAAGAGTAGAAATTGTAGATACAACTGAAAATCTTATAAAAGAAAAAGCAAAAAGAAAAATATTACGTGGAACCATAACAGGAATAAAACTTCCTACAGATAAAGAAGTTAATCCAACTTCAAATAAAAAATTAGCCGCAGCTAAGGGTTATTTTGATTTAAATTATAAACAAGAGTTTATTAAAGCTAAGACTATCACTCCAATTACTCCAAAAATAGGAGACTATAAAACGTATATAACAAACGGAGATATCACTTATAATATAAGTGAAGGTTCAATAAATTTTAGTTTAACATACGAAGATCGTCCAGAGTATAATGTTTCAGATGCAAATTTAATTTATGGTTCAGCAGAGATTACTAGTCAATCTCCAGTTCATTTAGGAAATCAATTTCTTATTATAGGCGGATTAACTCCTGGAGAAGAATTAATACAAGAGAGTAATCAATCTAAACCAGTAGAGATTAATCTTAGAGTTGAAGCTTTATTTAAAGATTCTAAAACTATTAAAAATTATATATCAACTTTTAAAAATTTAATTCAACAAAATTATCAAGATGGTATATTAACAGCTCTTAGTATCTCAACTAATTTAATAGGAAAAACTTTTCAAGGATCGGCTACTTGGTTAAAATTTGGAGATTATAGAGAAAGAATTGATACAGCCGTAAAAGTTACTAATCCAACAGAGATAAGTTTATGAGTAATATAACTTTACCTTATGCTTTTTTAGAAGGTTCAAGTTTAACTGGTCAAAAAATAACAGCTTTTGCTACAAAAAGAATAGAACCAATCTTTGATGGTCCAAATCATTACGCTAATAGAGTTATATTTAATATCCAAGGCGAGTACTTACCACAAGGTATTGGAGGATCAATTCCAACAGTATTATCTCCTATTGATATTGCTGGATTTTTAAATAGTTTTACATCTTTCACAAATAATAATTGTACATTAACAGATATTAATTTACAAGAATCAAATTGGGTTGGACATGTTCCATATGAAGTAAACTGTGAATGTTATAGTTTCGTGGATGATAATCTAAATAAAACAATAAGTGCAAGTAATGAAATAAATGTAGCTGAAAATATAGATGGAACAATAACAATTAGTAGAAATATAAATGTTGGAGCAGTATCTATCAATGGCTCGGATGCAGTTCAAGATGCAAAAACATTTGCTCAATTACTTAGCGGTCAAACAACCAATTGGAGATTAAACTTTTCTACAAGTAATAAAAGTCAAAATTTTTCAAATGTAGTTCTTAATAATTCTTCAGAAACAGCAGATATCTTTAATGGCACATATTCAATACAGCAAAATTTTACAGCTAATTTACTTAGCAAAGATCTTTCTAAAAAAGGTATTGTTAAAAATTCTATAGAAATTCAATCAGGCATAGATGGATTAGCTACAATAAATAAAAGATCCACAGTAGTAGGAGGATTAAATACAACTGAAAATGATTTAAAAGCTATAGCGCAGACTAATTCTTTTGCAATTCCTGGTGATTTTTCAATATTTTCAAACACATCAAGTTATGATGATGTTTCAAAAACTTTAGAAATAAATACTGTTTTTTCTAACGATAAAACAATAACAACTAATGGCAATAAAGTAACAAATAGTCTTAGCTTTAATTATGACTTTTTTAATAGTACTTATAGTGCTAATTTCAATTCAGAAGTAAGACCTGCAACAGTAGTTAAATCAAGTCCTACTGTAAAAAATGATCTTTCTAAAAACATATCATCTCAATTAAAAACTTATGATCCGTTAGGTAATACTCTTATATTAGAATCTTCAGCAGAAGGTACTGGTATAGCTACTCAACTAGCAAATTATACTGAATCATATATTCTAAGTCCATCAATAATTGGAGGACCAAATGGAATTCAATTTTATGATTTATCTCTTAATGTAGATTATCAACCAGGATATCCTCAAAATACATTTAGTCCAATATTGAGTGGAAAAGGTCAATATTATTTAGAAAACTTAGATGTTATTAACAATTCTGTTCTTAATATCAGTATAAATGGAAAATATGTTACTGCCCCACCAGATAAAAAATTATTTGAAGATGCTGCAAAAAGTGGTGATTTAGTATCTTTATCTAAAACTTTAATATTGAAAGATGAGATAGGAATTAACTATAATAATAAGACATTTAATTATGTTCAACAAAAAGTAGGAAACGATAAAACATTTGAGCAAATAACATGAAGAACGATACAAAATATTTCTTAAATGAGCTTAGTGTAGAAACTGGTAATTATATTTTACATTACTTTTTTGATAGTTTAAACTTTAGTGGAAATTATTATACATATAATAATAGTCCATATATAAATTATACTGGTTTTTATAGTGGGTCAAATTTGTCAAATAATTTAAATGCTCAGACTGGATATCTTTACTTTACGGGCAATAGTAGGATAGATATAAATTTAGGTAATTTTAATACCGAACAATTTACATTTATATATTCTTACGAAAAAACAAACAACAGTCCATGTGTTTTATTTTCTAATTTAAATACGGGTTCAAATGGTAAATATTATGGATTTAATGTTTGCGTTAGTAATTATAATAATATATTAATAGAATATTATGATACCAACAATGAACTAAAGTATCTAACAACAAACTATAATTTAGACACCAAAGGCATTCTTTCTGTTAGAGGATACGCAAATAACATATTTGTAAGTTATTATAATGCTGCATTTGATAATTTTTATACAGAATCTTTTGAAATAGATAATAATACAACTCCAAATGTAACAGGATCTATAGTTTTAGGTAGTGGCAAATTCTCAAATTTTCCTAACTATAGCGGCTATCTAAAAGACTTTATATTAATAGATCAAAACATAACAGATTTTCAATTAAACAATGTGATTGATCAATTTGTTTACAATTTAAGTTCTTATTATACTTTATCATTTGATAACGAATTTTATGGATATACTAATTACCCAGAAAATATTACTCATATTTTTAATAGTTATTCTCCAATAACAGGATGTTTTAGTAACGAATTTTTAGATAAGCCAGGAAGTATTTCTGGAAGTATAACTGGAAGCAATTATAGTTTAGACTTGACTGGCATTAGCGGTAGGGCAACGCCCATTCCTTCTAATTTTGAACTATTAAAAAATAATATACAAAAACTTCAAATTTTTGGAGCTTATGGTCCATTTACAGATAATACTAAAGCTGTTGTTGCTCTTTTAAAAGATGGAACTTTGACTGGTTGGGGAGATAACATATACGGAAGAATAAGTGGATCTACTGGTAATTTTAATAATTGGACAGGAACACCAGTAGGTAAATTAAATAATGTTGTAGACTTTGATTGTAAGTCATATTCATGTTTAGCTTTATTAAATGATGGTACAGCTACTGGTTGGGGAAGTAATACTTATGGTCAAATTTTTGGAACAACAGGATTTAATAATTTAAATAATAATTTTACTGGAATTTTTACTGAATCTCCACTTGGACAATTAACTGATTTATCTGGCATAAGCAAAGGAGAATCTAATTCTTTATTTTTAAGAAATTATGGAACAATAATATCTTGGGGAAGAAATTTTAAAGGCGAAGTTGCAGGTATTAATGATAGATATTTAGGTTATCCATTAAAACTTAATATAACAGGAATATACGAAGATTATATATATTTATCGGGTTTAACTTTAGACTATACTGGACATTATAACAATAAACCAGCATATAAATATATCAATGATTTGTCTAATTTTGGTCTTTCTTTATATAACAATACAACTGGCTGGATATTAGATTATAGTGGTTTATCTGATATTATCAATTTAACTGGTAATTCTACTCCTCCACCAACAACTAATGATTTGGATCTTCCATATCAAATAGTGGTAGAAAATAGTATAGATACAGGAATAAATGTTTTATATACATATGATTCTACATCTGGATACATGAACAAGGTAAATAATTGGAGAATATTCAGAAGCGGAAGCAATTGGATTGTTTATTCTGGAGTTACTGGATATCAAAATGGTAGCGGAAGTTCTTCATTGTTGCCTTTAACAGATTGGTCTGGAGTAGAAGAAAACGAATTCTATGGCGATATTAATATAAAACCAAAATATGTTCAGTTAGATTATGTATATAACAGTGATTTAAATAATGTATTTACAGGAATATTATCTGACAATCCAGTTGGTAAATTAACTGGAATATCTAAAATTAGTGCTGGATGGCAACAATCTTTTGCTTTGAAAAATGATGGAACAATAACTGGTTGGGGAAATAATAATTATAAAAACGTAGATCCAAGTAATAATTCAGATATTTGGAGTGGTAATTGGTCTAATAATATTTTAAGTTCATTAACTGGAGTAATTGATATACAATCCGTTGCAGATCATACTTTAGTTTTATTTAATAATGGAACAATGAGTGGTTGGGGTTCTAATTTTTATAACAATTTATTCCCAGCAACTGGAGGAAATAATTTAACTGGAGTTGTAAAGATACGCGGAGGAGATACTTTTTCAAATGCATTATTAAATAACGAAATATTAACTGGATGGGGAATTACTAGTAGTAGATTCTTCTCAACAATATTAAGTGGAACAAAAAATTTCGATGCAGCAGAATATGGTACATACGCAGAATACGTAACTGGTCAAGAAATTAAAAATCTAGTTTCTGGCAACGCAAACTTTTTATATAATATAGAAGTAGAAAGACCAACAATTGTAACTGAAACAACTACTGTTATTGTTAGTCAAATTTCTGGTTTTGAAAATCAAGTACTATTCTCTGGAGTAACAGGTTATAATACTGGTTGGTATAAAGATATTCCTCAGTTTTGTGGCACTGGATTTCCAATGTATCTTGTTTCTGGAATTATAGGCACTATTACAGGAGATGTATTAACTGGAATTGATATCACCACATCTTCTTCTACATCCCAAGTCTTAGTATTAAGTAACGAAACTTATCAAACAGGATTTTCTTCTGGAATTTATGATGCATCAAAAACAGGAAATTATGTTTATGAATTTTCATATGTTAACGATGGATCTCAAGTAAATATGCTTGATATTATATATCTAGATACTGGATATCACACATTACAATCAAAGAATGTCTTTATTAAAGAAGATGGCTATATTGCTAACAAAACCACAAACTTAAATTATTTAAAAAATTATACATTAGGAAAGAATTTAGATTATTTAAATTCACTTGGTGTAGATTTACTACTAATTAATCAATTAATTGATAATGATGATATTCTTGAGATATATTTATTTAAAATTAATAGTGGATTAGATATCAATTTGAATAATTCATTATTATTAAGCAAAGCTTCTAAGAACTTTAGATTTGCTAATACTGGCGCTAATTATTCTGTTAATTTAAATGGCGTTGGTCAAATTAGTGGTTTAGATTATCTTTTAACTGGAACATTAGGCTCGCCACTAGCTGCATATGACTTTTTTGATTATATAGAAGGTGATTTTGTAAAAACTGGAGAAGCTATATTTACATATACTGGAGAAACAGGCGCAGTTCTTAATAAAAAAGACTTTTTATACTTAAATGGACAAAAACTAATAAGTGGGTATCATTATAATTTTAATACTCCAAATATTCAATATATTACTGGAAACATACCTGTTACAGGAATAGTTCATGCATTTAATGTATTAATAGAATACGATAGATATACAGGATCAATGTATAGTTTTGATTTACCTAGATTTAGTAAAAATAGCGAATTAATTTGGCTTAATGGCATTAAGCTAAGATCTGATAGTTATTATGAAATATCAGAAAATGATCAATTTTATAATCCAACTTTCTATGACAAAACAGATGTAATTATATATAATAATACAGACAATTATTTCAATGAGTAAAATTAAAGTAGAATCTATAACATTAAATGGTAGCACCCAATATATGGGTGGAAGAATATATTATTGTAATTTTTCTCCAAGTTTTAGTGAAAAACCAAGTGAAGTTCAAATAAATGTTATTAATGAAAAAGGTTCATATCAAAAACCAAGTATAAATTTTCAAACTTCTGTTAAAGTTAAAATAGGTTCCTTAGATCTTGGTGATATGTATCCTTACAAATATAAAAATAGATATTCTTCACAAGGAAATGTACTTGAAATATATTTTATTGATCCAAGTTTTATACTAGATAAAATTTATATTGGTTTAAACGGTAAACACGGTTGGACAAGTAGTATTGGAAAAGAAATGGATAAAATGTCTAAAAAGAATTTTATAGATTATGTAGATGATATTAATAAAATTTCCTCGTCCTCATCTAGTTCATCAAATCCTGCGACAGAAATTTATGAAAAAAAGACAGATAATTTTTGGCTTATAGGTAGACAATTTCATCCTTGTGACGAAAATAAAGATAATTTTATTACTTTTGATGAAGCATTTAACGTAGATCCTTGTGATCCATGTCCATCATGCCCAGAAGATAAATATGAAAATCGTTGTAAGGAATTATCTTATACTACAATATTTGAAGTAGGTTACTCATTTAAAGATCTTGTTGAAGCTTTTCAAGAATTTAAACCAACGCAAGGCTCTACAATTATAGGCATAGAAGTTCCTGAAGGATTATCCACGGACAAAGATAAATATGAAAAATTTTACAGAGATTATTTTGGTCCACTCAGAGAAGTATTAACCTCTTGGGCAAATGATTTTGGTTTAAATTGGTTTTATGATATTGCAAATAAAAAAATAAAATTCATAGATATTTCTACAAAAGAAATAGAAGTTCCGATAGAAGAAGTCATTGATACTTATAGACAGGATAGGTTAGTTTCTTATGAGCATGAAGTAACCGCAGAGAATACTACACAACGAGGAGCAATATCTTGGTATGAAAGAGGCGGAGAGAAAAAAAGTTTTACTTGCGATAAAGCAACCACCGTAGTACTTTCTGCTTTATATGGCGCAGATTTTTTAGGAAATAGAACAAGAAAACTTTTAAATAATAAAACAATTAATGCAAATACAGACTGCGTAGGAGCCATTTTAAGAGCTTATAATCCATTGTTGAGAGATTTATTTTGGTTAACCAAAATATATGATTTTTCGTCTTCTTCTGGAGCAGTGAAATATTTAACCGATTTTAGTATAGAAGCAAAAAGTAGTAGTAGTAGTAGTGATCCGTTGAGTGATCCGTTGGGCGAAGATGAGGCCGAATATGTTTTAGCTAATGATAAAATTATACCTGAGTATGGAGATATGCAAATCTTAGCTGTTATAGATTGTAACTTATCTGAAGCAGATAAGAAAAAAACTGCTCTTCAAGAAGTAGCTAATACAATGTATGAAGATTTAGTATATACTATAACTCATATAGACAAAATTGATTTCGTAACAAACAGCGGGTTTTTTGTTCTTGCATACATAGACGAAAATGCTTTAGAAAAAAGATACGAAATGGAAGATGAACTTTTTGATTTCATGGGTAAATTTTATATTAGAGAACATCTTTTTAGATTATGCGGAATGACTGGAAACCAAGAATTTGTTAAAAATAATACGAATATTGAAGCTGCAGATGGTAGTGCTCAAATTTATTCTAAAAAAGATGGAATTAGTAGTAATCCTTTGAGTAGATTTAAATATTATAAGAGCGGTTACCTTGGATGTATTACAAGTGATGGTAATGTATCTAAAATTGAGCCATCAAAAGATCCAAAGACGACAAAACCTGACCAAGTTCAAGATAAAGTTCAAGGTTTTGAAGTACAGAAAACATCTTTAGGAAATAATAATGAAACCGTGACTTTAAAAGATACTCCTCCAAGGTATAGTAAAGAAGAAGGAGTAGGAGGATCGTTATTTTCTATGAAGAAAGCAAATGAAATAATTCCAAGATTTGAACAAACAGCAATTATTTTAGAAAGAGAGCCAAAATGGAGTCCAGAACTTGATATCTTTCAACAAAATTATAATCAAGAAATTTCTGATAAATTTTCAGCATTAGAATGGAAATTAGTTGGAAACAATGGACATCCGCCAGAATCTCTTTGGATAGATATGGCTGTAAGAACCACGCAAGCATCTGGAGCCATGGGGAAAGTAAAACTTTTCGCAGTATCTACTGGTAAACTTGAGGTTTATCCAGCATTCTCTGATGAATTTTTACAAACAAAAAATCATCCAACAGATAAAACTGTTGGCCAAAGAGGAAGTAAAAAAATATTAAAAAGAATTGGTGGTAAAAATAGTAGTGAAACACCAATAGGATTATTAAATAATAAATGTCATGCAATATCATTATCTGGAAATAGCCAATTAAAAATCCCATTAATATATACTCCTCCACATACTTTAATACCAAAAGATACTAAAGATTTAATTGAACAAGACGCATTAAAAGACACAAAAAATAAAGGTGGAGATATCAGTCACTCTTGTGATAGTGTATTAAAGAAAGAAACATATAGAGTACCTGCATATAGAATATATGCTTCTCAATCATTTAATCAAAGTGTCACTTTACCAAAAATACAGACTGGTGTTTATTCTAGCATGGAATGTCCAGCTGATGTAAGAAGCATAGATGTATTATATACTAAATTTACAGATGATGATTTTAAATCATTTACAGGATATAATGGTTATGGTTGTATACCTAATTTAAACTATTTATCGGGAATACATACGGCTTATACTGGTAATGTCTTTTCAAATACAGATCCAGATAATACTTTAAATTTAGAGATTAAAGGGTTACCAAGTATCTCAGATTATCAACAGGAAATTTTAAAAGGATTAGAAGGTTTCAGTATACAGATTTCAGATCAAGGCATAAATTCTAATCTTCAATATGGAACTAAAATAGTTAGAGGTATATCCTCAGATCTTCTAAAATTCCAAAATTCCAGACGTTTTGATAAATCTGCAAAAGGTGTATAATGATAGCTACTGGATTAACATATAGAAATTTTCTAAATCAAACTGGAGATTTTAGCACTACTTGGAATATATCTATAAACAATACAACTGGTTATGGAAGATTTGGTATAAGTGGTACTGGAAATATATATGCTTATACTGTAAAAAGTGGAGAAATTTATGACCCTTACAATAATTTATTAGGTTCATATAACACAAATCAAAGTATTTCAATACAAAACAACATTCTTAATAATCGAGATACTCTTTATTACAAAAATAACCCAAAATACTTTTTTAGAACTGGAAGTTTTTTTAGTGGTCACGATTATAATTACTTTTTTATTGATCCAACTGGATTTAATCTAGATGTTGATTTCTTTATAAAAGGTGAAGCTACTACCTTAGAAATACAGGCATTAAATACTAGATTCAAAAATGATAATACAAACGAAGTTGTTAACTATGTAACTGGTAGAATCATAAATAATAAACCACAACTAAATGTTAAAATATTTGATGGTTTTATAAGTAATGACAACCAATTTAGTATCTCTGGATTGCCATTGTCTTTTAATGATACTGGATATTTTTATATTATTACAGATTCTGGCGTAACTGAATTTAATAATAGAACTTTTACATTTCCAATAACTTTTAACACAAACTATGGTCAAGTTAATTTTAATCTATCTGCAACAGGAGTTTATGTACCATTACAATTTTCATTTTTTACTTTAGATCCGAGTGGAAATAAAAATATATCAGATAATGAAATTAAATCATTTATTGTAAATTATGGAACATCTAGTGGTTCATATATTGATATTGAATTAAGTTATGTAAGTGGAACTACGGGATTTTTTAGTGGAAATATTTTTGCAACTGGTTATGTAACTGATACAATTTCTGGAATAATTACTGGATCTGGATTTATAGAAAAAACATTAAATACTTCAGTAACATTAACTGGATATAATCCATATGGCGCGGTTAATGATTCTGCTCCAATTACTGGAGTTACTATAAGAGAATTTATTTATGCTACTGGAAATGTAGAATATAATTATAGTATAACTGGCACAGGTTTAGGTTCTGGATATGTTTATTTAACCGTACCTTCTAGTGGAGAAATTACAGTTTCTGTTTCTGGTTATATTCCGTATCTAGGAGGCGGACAACTTGCGTATACGACTGGAGGATTTATATCAACAGGCTATAATGTAGATATAGATAATAATCCAATACAAATAACTGGATTTTCTGATACTATAACAAATTTTATAACAGTTTTTTATACAGGAGATATTTCTGAGGTATATCTAACAAATACTCAATATTTTTCAAAAACTTTTAGTGGCACACATTTAGCATCTATGGCTAATTTAACTCTTACAGGGGCTCCGTACTATTTATTGGCAACTGGATATGGAACTGGAATAAATAAAACTGGTACTATTGATCCTGATTTTTTTAGATTTTTCGAAGGAGGACATTATCATTTTACTAAAATTACAACTGGTGTTTCTGGTTATTTTAGATTAGAAGATCAAGGTAAAATTATAACTGGTTTATCTGGTTTACTATCTTGCCAGGAAACAATAAAAAAACTTAAATATCAAGGTATTGGATTAGTTTCTGGAATAAATAGGTACAGTAGATTTTTAGATTTTTGTGATGATGAATCTCCATTGTTTGGATTTTTAGTCACAGGTAAGCCAACAAGAGGGTATAAACTTTACGAATCTGGAGAAAATAAAATAATTGGTCCTGAAGAAGATGTTCCTAAGTTTGTTATTATTGCCGTAACAGGCAATGAAATTAATTTTACTTATTTAGAAAATTTAAATCATTTAACAGGTAATGCTTACGGAACAGGAATAAGAACAAGAGTATCCCACACAGGAGATACAATCAGTGGAAGTGGTTATTTTAGTGGAATATTTTCTGAAGCAGGTTGTAGTAATGCTGGAATTTGGGAGCATAATTTTATTAATTATACATCAACTACAGGTAATTATTATACAAATAATTATATTTCTGCACATTCTATTAAGATAATATCTTCTGAGGATAATGTTTTAGATAATTTTAATAGTATTAAGTTTAATATATTATGATTAAGTAGTGTAAAATATACCAAGGAAAAAGGATTCACTAATGATTAATGCTCTTTTTGTTACGTCTGGAAATATCACAGGAATATCTGCTGGTTCTGGATTTAGTTTGGCTTTATTAAAAAATGGATCTGTAACTGGTTGGGGAAGTAATAATTATGGTCAATTAAATGTACCTACGGCTATTTCTGGTCAAGTCACTGGAATAACGGCTAGTGAACTAAATAATATTGCTCTTCTTCAAGATGGTAGAATAACTGGTTGGGGATTTAATCAACAAAGTATACCCAGTGATATTCAATATAATGTATCTGATTTTTCTGCTGGAATTTCTTTTAATCCTGTAATTTTAAAAACAGATGGTAAAATTAGTGGTTGGGGACTTGATTGGGGAATATCTCAAGTCACAGGTTTAACTGGAGCAAAAAAAATCTCCGCTGGTCTTTTTCATAATTTAATTTTAACTAGTGGAAACTGGGTTACTGGTTGGGGTGATAATCTTTCTGGTCAATTAAATGTACCAACAGGGATTTCTGGCAAAGTTGTAGAAATATCTGCTGGAGCATATCATAGTCTTGCTCTTTTAACGGGAAGGGTAGTAACTGGTTGGGGTAGTAATTCTTCTGGCCAATTAAATGTACCTATTAGTATATCTGGTAAAGTTACTGGAATATCTGCTGGAGGATATCATAGCGTTGCTCTCTTGACGGGAGGAATGGTAACTGGATGGGGAGATAATACTTATGGTCAATTAAATTTTTCTACTGGTATTTCTGGAAAGGTCGTAGCAATTTCTGCGGGTTGGGATCATAATCTTATTCTTCTTAATGATGGATCTGCTGTAGCTTATGGCAATAATACTTTTGGGGCAGTAAATGGTATAACTGGGGGTTCTAGTAGTAGTAGTAGTGATATTATATATGGAGATATACCATTAGATACTTGTCAAACCGAGAATTTAAGTGACTTTAGATTTAACCTTAAAGGAGAACAAAATTTTACACCACCTTATAATAGTAAACATAAATTTATAATTTATAAAAATGTAGAGACCACTGGATATACAGGATATTTACCGTTTACCGAAACTAATTATAATTCGTATTCGCAAAACACAATTACCACTTACACTGGTCTTTTTAGTAGTGGCGACTATAAATCAGAAGTAAAAACAATATATTCTGACTCTACAGTAATGCCAAGTTTTTGCAATGCTGGAGTACAAGTTGCAAATTTAATTGATATTTCTTATAGCAATCAGTCTGGATTAGCTTTATTTAAGAGCAATAGTAGAATATTATTAGATACATTAATAAGATCTAATTCTGGGTTAAATCAAGTTGCAACAATATACTTTAGTGATAATATTTATACTATTACTGGTCATAATTTTACAAATAATACTGGAGTTTTTTTAAATAATATAAAAACTATAGAGCCTTATCAAAAAGAAAAAGAAGGCGTTGCAATAAATGATGCTCTAGACTATGCTATACAAAATCTCTCATGGAGCGGTGACAAAATAAAAATAGTAAACATAATAACTAATAATTTTCCATATATTGAATCTGATGCAGATCCTTGTAGTATCAATCCTTTTTATGCACCACCAATTGAAATAAAATATTCAACATTTTTAAATAAAATTGCTACATATAGAGATTCTAATAATGTTACTTTTAACTTTATTTATATAGACAAAGAATTAAACTATCCTATAAATAAATCTAAGTTCTTTTACAATGAAAAAGATTTAAAAACTTTTTACGCAAAAGCCGCTCAGATTGGTAACGGTTTTTTTGGAGATAATGACATTTCAATAGTTGGTAATAGTCCACTAAATGCATCTAATAGACTTTCTAAGTTATCATTTTGTCCATCAATACCATTAATATCAACATCTTCTTCCTTAATCCCTTCGAATTGTTGTTCAACTGGAACAGCTTGTGAAGCAGGAGAAAATTTAATAATTGATTATATTAAATATGTAGAAGGTTGTGGATTTTGTCCAAATTATGTTTGTTCAAGTGGCGCTCAGAATAACGCTTTAACTTGTGGAACAAATCCTGCTGGATTAAGTGAAAATGCTAATGTAAATCTAGAAACATATTTTGTAAGTTATGATTTAAAAGATAGATTAATTGTTTGGCTTTCTGGATGTAATCATAGATTTAATTGTAATTTTATAAATTCTGGTGTATATATAAATAATTTTGTAAATAATTTAAATAGTAGTGGTTTAACTTTATTTGATACTACATGCATTGACACAAATGGAGATCTTCCCCCAGATTCAATTCCATATAACTGGGAAAAATTTGGTAATCTTTTTAAAGCAACAAATAATTTTAGTTTTAAAAATGGCATGTTTCCTTTAGGAATTTGCATTGTACCAAACTGTAATACTTCTACAACTGGTACAAGATATTTTGCATCAATAAATGGATTTGTTTCTGGTATTAATTTTTATATAAGAAGTTTTACAAGCGGCGACTCAGGAATATGTCAACAAGGAAATAATTTATGAAATTATTAAATATATCTCAAAACCATCTATCGAACGATGCTCTTTATGGAAAATCTTCATGTATAAATAGCGGAGATATTTTTGCTATATCTGCTCCAGCAGAAGAAGGTGTTGGAAAAGTATATATTTATAAAAAATATAACGAAGAATGGCAAAAGGTTCAAGAGATTGGTTTAAATTCATCAGAATCTCCTCTTTTTGGTTATTCTATTGATATTAATAATAAAGGAAATGTTTTAGCTATATCTGCGCCCTATTCAGATTTAAATAGAGGAGCAGTTTATATTTATACTGGAGAAGCTAGCGATTGGTTTTTAACAGAAAAAATAATTGGAAATAGTATAGAAGATTATCTTGGTTGGGATTTAAAATTAAATAATTCTGGAAATAGATTAATTATCGGTTCCTACAAAGGAGCGCAAGGAAATGGTTTTGCTGAACTTTATGAAAAAATAGGAGAAGATTGGACGAAAATTAAAACTTTTACTGGAAGTCCAGATCAGCCAGATCAATATGGATTTAAAGTAGCTATTAATAGTGGAGATTTTATTTTTATCGGTGCTCCAGGATCTAACGGAGAATCTAACGGATTAGGAGAAGTTTATGTATATTCGGAAATAGGAAACTGGAATTTACTAGGAAAAATTACTTCAAATAATTTTTTGCAGGGAGCTTTTCACACTCAAGAAAATAATTTTAAATTTGGTCAAGAAATTGAAGTTACAGATGATAAAAAAAATCTCTTAATAAGCGCAACAAATGATTATTCAGGCTCTGGAAAAGTTCATCTATTTGAATATGATAAAAGTTCTAATTTTTGGTATTCAAATAAAAATTATATTTTTTCTTCTGTTAAATTTACTGGAGGCGCAAGTGGATTTGGATCCTCAATAGCTATTAATAATAGTGGTAATCTATTTTTTGCTTCTTCTAGTGATAAAACTGGAATATTACATAGTTACTTAAAATTAAATCCACTTGTAGAAGAAAACAAAAATATTTGCTATAAAAATGTTTTTAATATAAAAGATCCAGATGCTTTATCAAGGGTAATAACTTATGCTCTTAGAAAAGATGATAGTATTGTTAGTTTTGGTAATACCAAGGAATATGGCGAAGACGTATTTACTGGATTACGTCAAAATGAAGAATATATACAGGGTAATGTTAAAAAAGTATCCATAGGAGAGAAACATTCTATGATATTATTAAAAAATGGAGAAGTATTTGGATTAGGTGGATCACGTAGTCAAAATGAACTTCAGTACGGAACAGTTAATCCTCCAACGGGAATAGGATTTAATGGAAATATCGTAGATATAGATTGTTTCTTTAATGGAAATATGGCGCTATTAAAAAATGGGTATGTCTCAGGATGGGGTGAAGATTGGAGGCCATCAAATAGTTTAGAAAATCCTTATAATGTTCCTAGTAGTATTCAAGGGGATGTAACTGGAATAACTTTTGGAGGATATCATGCGCTTGCACTATTAAAAAATAAAAGAGTATCAGGTTGGGGAAGCAATCAATTTAATGTATTAAATATCCCAGAAAGCATACAAGGATACGTAAGTGGAATCTACACAATACAAAGAGCTACTATGGCTCTAGTTAGTGGCGGATGGATAACTGGTTGGGGATATCATTGGAATACGGTTAGCCAAAATATATCTACTAGTATTTCTGGAAAAGTAATTCAAGCTTCTTTAGGTTGTATTAACGTCTTTGCGCTATTAGATAATGGAAATGTTACTGGTTATGGAAATAATGAGTATGGTCAATTAAATCATTTTGCAAGTCTTTCTGGTAAAGTCAGTGGCATATCTGCAGGATGTGCAAATGTGTCATATATTTTAAAAGATGGAAGAGTAACAGGTTTTGGATATAGCGGTATTAATCCAGTAGGGTTTGAAATAAATCCTCCAATTTGTCCATCTTTTTATCCAGTATGGCAAAAATATTTGAAACTTAATAATCCAAATCCAATTTCTGATGGATTTTTTGGACAAAATATATCTCTAAATAGAAATGGCGATACTATGATTATTGGTGATCCTACTTCTAGTCAAGCATATTTATTACAATCGCCCTGGAATAATTTTATAGAATATTTTGGAATATCAGAATCAAATGCATCTAATTACTGTGTTTGTAATGAAAATTTAAAATGTAAAGATTGTTGTGGAATAGAACCATTATGGACCATAGTAACTGGAAATATTAATAATTTAAATAATCTAAATTTAGAAATATCTTTATCTATAAAGAACCTAAACTGTTCTCCTACAAATGATATTTATAAAATATATAATATATCTGCGCCAATATATACAGATATTTATAAATTAGGTAGTTATTCATCTACTTACACTAAAAATATATCAATTAAAAACATAAAACCAATAAATAATCTAATTAATCTTGAATGGAAAGTTTATAACCTAGGTAAAGAATATAAGCTATATACAGGTTTAAATATCAATAATTATTAGAATTTTAGATATATACCATATATAATATAGTTATGGATGAAACATTAAAATATTTTTTACCTTTAGTTGTTTTAAAACTTATAATAGAAGACGTAGTCTTTCTTAAAAAATTTAAAGAATTTGCTCCTACAATAATAGACAAGATCGAAAGTTTCTCTAGAAACACAAATTGCACATGTAGGACCGCTATAATTGAATATGTAGAAACAAACCACGAGATTGTCGAAAATTTTATAAGATATTTTTTAAATGAAAATCCTCAAGTTAAGATAGATTTTGAAGAAATAAAAAAAGAGAATACGCCAAAAAATGTTCAAGGTAAAATTTTTAGAATACATAAAAATGATGACTCTTTTCGCCAATTTTTTGAATATACTATAGAAAATAAATTCGAATTTAGACAATTCTCTGTTGTTCAAGATCAAGATTTTTGGGTTATTTTCTTCCTATAACAGCTGTAATATAGTGTAATTTTTATAAGGCTATGGCCTTATAAAGGAAAAAGGACAATTATGGCAAACGAATATTTTGAGTTTAATGAGCAATCTTGCCACGGATTACCAAATTTTATTACTGGCTTAGAGTATAAAGTATCAACTGGAATTTATGATAGTATTTTTATTGATTTAAATGCTGTTTTGACTGGATTTTATAGTAGTATAGGTTGTTATGCTAGAATAGATGCTGGAGGCTTTCATTCTCTTGCGTTATTAAAAGATGGAAGGGTAACTGGTTGGGGAGCAGGATCAACAAATACACAAACATTTTTTAATCATGGACAAATTATTATTCCACCAAGTATACAAGGTAATGTTACAGGAATATCTGCTGGGTTCCTTCATTCTCTTGCGTTGTTAAAAGATGGAACTGTAACTGGTTGGGGAAGAAATGTTGAAGGTCAAACTACTGTTCCAAAATGCTCTCAAACAATAACTTTTCCAA
>Ga0172372_10005039_pt1 | contig 18550 bp, 17 predicted proteins | sample LakKiv5m_2_FD_114544 | JGI IMG/M metagenome (GOLD analysis project Ga0172372, IMG submission 114544) | Freshwater microbial communities from Kabuno Bay, South-Kivu, Congo - kab_092012_9.5m | ecosystem: Environmental > Aquatic > Freshwater > Lake | place: Democratic Republic of the Congo...
GGCGAGCTAGCTCCAGAGTTAACAAGAGACCAATTATCGCTTTACGATCTTATTTGGAAGCGGACTGTTGCTTCACAGATGGCTGATGCTAAGAAGATGCAAGCTCGAGTTGATTTTGATGTGAGAACCAAAGAGGGCAAGGATTTAGTTTTCCGGGCAAATGGATCAGTTGTAACTTTTCCAGGATTCCTTGCGGCTTACGAAGATGTGACTGATGAGAAAAACGAAGAAGAATCAGATAAGCGCCTTCCAGCTATGCAAGAAGGTCAACAGATAAAAGTAACTGAATATAATTTTGAATCACACGAGACTAAACCTCCCGCACGGTATACCGAACCAACGCTGGTAAAAAAGCTTGAGGAGTTAGGTATTGGACGACCTTCGACATTTGCCTCAATCATCCAAACCATTCAAGATCGTGGCTATGTAGTTAAACGTGGCCGAGCCCTAGTTCCGACATTCCTAGCCTTCTCGGTAACGGGTCTGTTAGAACAACACTTCTCAAAACTCGTTGATTATGAGTTCACCGCAAGCATGGAAGAGGACCTAGACAAGATAGCTAACGGAAATGCCGAGCGAGTTCATTGGTTAACGGACTTCTTCTACGGCAAAGAGGGCCAACCTGGCCTACAAGACCTAGCCGCCGATCTTGGCTCTATAGATGCCCAACAGATAAACACCATGAAAATGGGTGAAGATATTGAGATTCGCGTCGGTCGCTACGGTGCATACCTACAGCAAGGTCAAGGCGATGAGCGCAAGTTCGCCAATATTCCAGAAGGAATGGCGCCGGATGAGTTAACTCTTCAAAAAGCAATTGAGCTTCTTGCGGCTCCATCGGGTGAACGCGAGCTCGGAGTTGATCCAATCACAAGCCTTCCGATTATCGCTAAGTCAGGACGCTTTGGCCCATATATAACTGAAGTCCTACCTGAAGAAGAGGGAAAGAAAAAGAAGAAGGAAGTTAAGGCAAAGACCGCCTCACTCTTATCAACAATGACTTTAGATACTGTGACACTTGACGATGCGCTAAAACTTTTATCGCTTCCAAAAGTTCTTGGAGTAGATAGTGAAACCGGTGAAGAGATAACAGTTCAAAACGGAAGATACGGCCCATATCTAAAGCGCGGTGCAGACTCCCGGACACTCACATCTGAAGATCAACTTTTCTCAATCACACTTGACGAGGCTTCAGAAATCTACAAACAACCAAAAGTTCGCCGGCGTGGAGTTGCTAAGCCACCATTAAAAGATCTTGGAGTCGATCCAGATACTAAGCGACAGATAATCATAAAGAATGGCCGCTTTGGAATGTATGTAACTGATGGTGAAACAAATGCAACGCTCCGAAGAGGCGATACTGTCGAAGCGATGACTATCGAACGGGCGCAAGAGTTACTTGCAGGAAGGCGAGCGTGGGAGCTTGAGAATGGTGGACCAACGGCCAAAAAAGCGACGAAACCAAGGAAGACTAGAAGCCCAAAGAAAACAGCCGCTACACTAACGGCCAGAGTAAAGCGTCGAGGAAGCAAAGGACGATGAGAAGAGATATGCGATTTTCTTTGTCACTCAAATGGCTATCTCCGCTTTTGTCCAAGGAGTTCAAATCTTCCCTAAAACTTCTTAATCCAAAGTCGCGAAAAAAGTATTTAGCACTTTGCGCACTTCAAATTTTGCTCGCTATACTTGAAGTCGCGGCCTTAAGTACTTTAGCTATCACAATTAGTTTTGGATTGAATTCCTACACAAATATAACAATAGAGCAAAACACTAGCTCTGATTTAATGGGTGGTTTACTTTCGAATCTTGATACAGAGGCTAAAATTGCAAGTCTACTAAGTATTTATGTTGTTTTAACCTTCGCAAAAACAATGCTCTCGGCAATTACAACTTTAGCTACCCTGAGATTACTAGCTAACCAATCGGCAAAGATTGGTTTCAAGTTAAACAAAGCCACTTACGAACAAGAAACTAATCTAATTCGATTTGGAAAGAGCCAGGAAAATCTGAGCGGTGTTACTGGTAGCCTAGACTCATTGTTGATTGGTTACCTGGGTACATTCAATCAACTTGCGGGAGATATCGCCAGCGTGCTAACGGTTTGCATAGCCTTATTGTTTTTCGACTTAGAAACCGCACTACTCTTATTTTCTTTATTCACTATTTTACTTGGGGCACTTCATAGCTTTGTAAATGTAAAGGCCGCTAAATTGGGAGAAAGAGTAGCGAAGTTAAGCGCACTATTAAGTCGCCGAATACTTGATTCATGGTTGGTGTATCGCGAGGTATTGTTGGCACGGAAAGTAGATGATTTGCTGGGCTCTAATCTGCCTTTGCGGTTGGAAATTGCAAAAAGTTGAGCACGTCTTAGTTTCCTCGCTAGCTTAAGCAAGTATATTTTTGAACTTTTCCTCATAGTTAGCGCACTGGTTATATCTGTATTTCAGCTTTGGCTCAATGGAATAAGTGAGGCGTTTAGCAGTTTTGTCTTAATAGTGGCTGCATCTACACGGCTCTTACCATCGCTACTAAGGTGACAAGGAAATCTATTATCCCTTAAGCAATCGGTTGGCACCAGAGTGTACGCTAGGGAACTTTTGAGTAAATTGGCAGTAGTTCCACATCCTTCAGCTATACTCTACCACGTGATACAACAAGTAATAAATTTAATCCAACAATCTCCGTTAAAAATGTTAGTTATATCTATCCAGAGTCATCCAAACCAGCCTTAAAATATGTTTCATTGTCAATCGCCGCCGGTACCATCACAGCAATTACGGGCTCTTCCGGTTCTGGTAAGAGCACATTAGTGGATGTTATTTTAGGTTTTCTAAGGCCTTCTTCTGGGCTTGTGTCAATAAGTGAGCGAGATCCGGTGGTAGTGCAAAAGTCTTGGCCTGGAAAAATCTCTTACGTTCCGCAAGATGTTCAAATTATTGAAGGATCAATTATGGAGAACATCACACTTGACTTTAGTGGTGAATTTGATGAAACAATCCTCCAAAATAGTGTTAATGCTGCGGTACTTCAGGAAGACATTGCAAACCTAGATGAAGGATTCGACACTCAAATCGGCGAGCGGGGGCTGAAGCTAAGCGGTGGTCAAAAACAACGCTTAGGAGTCGCTCGCGCTTTATATAGCAATCCTGATTTATTAGTGTTTGACGAGGCAACAAGTTCACTTGATCCAATTACCGAGAATAGAATCGCAGATAACATCTATAACAAATTGTCTGGCAGAACAGTTATAGCACATAGACTTTCGACAGTAATGAACGCGGATAAAATCATTTATCTAAAGGACGGTAGACTAATCGCATCAGGTACTTTCAGTGAGCTGAAAGAGTCCGTACCTGAATTTCTTAAGCAGGCTGAGTTGTCAGGTTTATAGTGGCTATCAAGTATTTGGCAGGGTATTATCTATCAGCCCCCGAATGGCCGCTAATACCGCTCATCCAAATTGATTAGTGAATGTTAATAGTTGCTTATTTTAAACTAGTCACACTTGGGAAGAATCAGCGGATGATAACTTGGATGGCTATTACAATTTTGGAATAACATATTCTTCCGCCACATACCGGCCGAAAGGAATTGAACTGGTCCAACCTGGAGATACCGCATTCAGAATGTGTGTTGAGTTTAAGAAACTCTTGACAACAAAATCTTGCTCGAGTCTGCCTGATGTTAAGTTAACAAGTTGAGACCTAATTCCAGGCGGTTTACTAGTCCAACCCGAAACGCTAGCCGCCTCGGGAACCAACCGTGCCGATTGCTTTATTATCTCGCTCTTAAAGAGTTTTGGCCATTCGCTAGAAACCATCTCTGAGAATTTATGAGAGCTACCTCTTACGATTGAACTAACACCGCGGAGAGTTTGCAACATATCTGGTATAGACCACCCCCTTAGAGGTGAGTATTGCTCACGACCGAATATTGGAATTGCTGTTGGTCCTATTTTTACTTCACCATCAATCGTTAATGTGAAATGAAATCCAAGAAATGGGTTCATTGTATGAGGTAAGGGGTAAACAAGAGATCTTAACGGTAACTTCTCCAAGGAGACAGAGCGGTAGAGGCCCATAAACGGAATCATCGCATACTCCTCGGCCACGCCAACCTGTTTACCAACTCGATCAGATTGTGACCCAGTGGCGTTAACAAAATGATTAAATGAAATCCGATTATCAGAAAGACGGACCTCACCCTCTTTGATCAATAGCTTTACCTTATTCGACGTTCTCACCTCACCCCCATTCTTGACAAATTGCAATTGCATTGCCTTGATTACTGCATTGGAATCAGATACCGCGGTATTTGGAGACCAAAGGAAGCTTCGATAAGTTCTAGCAAGTGGTTCATATCTGGGGAGTTGGTCTGCTGGAAGTATTTCTAGGTCAACTCCATTTGCTTGACCTCGCTCAAACAAGACTTCTAGTTTTTGTTCCTCATCCTCACTTTGAGTTACAACAACTTTCCCACATTCAAGTACAGGAATACTCTCTTTGCGGCAGAGCTTTTTGAGTTCCTTGTTACCGTCTCTGCAAAAGCGCGCCTTCAAGGAGTCTGGAGAATAATAAAAACCCGCATGCACAACCCCAGAATTTCTACCACTTGCATGTTTACCTAAGGTCTCTTCTTTTTCGAGGACCAGAACACGCAACCCAGGTTTTGATTCAACAAGTGCGTTAGCTACACTTAGGCCTACAACACCCGCACCAGCAATTACGACATCGAATTCTTTGCTCACCTCTTAAAATCATACAGCCTTATACCAAAACTAGAAAGAAGCAATTTCTTGTCACTCTGAATTGAAAATGAGAGAAAACAACCCATACTTTGAAGGTAGAATTTTGACAAGATAAATTTTTGTTTCCTATAGCTCACGCGAAAAGATTAACCCAGGCCCACTCCAAGACCGGCAAGCCATGCGACATTTCTGTTTATGCAGAGAGGTCTAGACTGGAGAAAGAGGAATTTCGTCAACCCTTCCCAAGTCGAGATACCAAGAGTAGTTTCTACCGACTGCTATAGAATATCATGATAGGGCGTCATGTATCTGTCTCATGCGACATAATCTATAAAGAGTTGGACTTAGATACTTTAATCAACGAGGCAGTAATTTGAAGTATAAGAAAGATTTGCCGCGCATTGCGAAAGAAAAGTAGACTCTTTCAACAGCGTCAATATTCACATCGAAAATCCACAGAAAATTTGACAATACGAAGGCGAAATTATTCAAGTCGAATCTCGCTTTATATCGTGCCAGACATTTCGACTACCGACGAACTGAAAACCCATATTCCGGTACATAGAGTTAGCGACATTTACACTTTGAGTTCCAACAATCAGCGGTAATTTTTTCCCACAGGCAAAATCTTGACTATGGTACACAAGAAGCTTACCTAGGCCCTGGCCTCGGAATTTTGGCGATATGGAAATCAAATCAATCACTAATCGGTCAGGATAACTAAGAATAGAAGAGAACCCTACGATTTCTCCCCTCGGATTGACTAAAATCAATGTATCGCAGTTTTCCCTAATAGTTAAGTTTGACAACAACCATCGACGCTTTATCTTTTCAGCCGTCTTGTGTGTAAATCTCTTGTCTCTATGAAAACGACTCAGTTCAAAAGCCCTTGAGCCTATTTCCAAAATTTCATCTATATCCTGCGCAACAGAAAATCTAGCAGTGTAACCGTCTTTGGCAATGTGTTGTGGCTTAGCATCCCAGGAATATTGATTCATTTTTTGAATGAACTTTAGCTGATTTACAAGATTGTCTATTTGGGTCACTTCTTCGGCGTTCGTATTGATAGTAACGAAGTAATCGGAACCCAACGCGCTTAGCTCTTTCCAAGCTTGATAGTCTCCTATTGATTGGGCAGTAACTTTGTAGCTTGGGAGTTTTAGAATTTCTGTCAGCCATGTATCATATATCAACGCTAAGTCGTTATTAATCAATTCAGTGTCGCTTTGCTAAGAGTAGATTACTTCGCGCTTTGATTACGTCCATCAATCTAATTTTCGATCGGTAAGTACTCGCTGTTTTGGCGTGAGGGATTCCCCGTAACACCATTGTCTCTTCATTAACAATTCTTGATATTTCTTTAGCGGAGTCAAAGGCAATCCAAATTCTCCAAGACAAATGCGGAGACAGTAACCCATTTCTTGGTGTATAAGGTTTAACTAGTAGTAGATTGCCTGAGTCTATGCCGGTATCGACAAAGTGAACTGAATAACCCCGCAAATCCTGGTTATTTTCGACTAGAGACCACCAATAACTATCAAGACCTCGATATCCAGGAAGTACAGAGGCATGAACGTTTATACATGGGTAAGCCAAATTCTCTAGAGTCACTTTTGGAATGATCTTACCACCATAAACAACTACAGTTCTTGGAGAAGAACTATTTACTATTTCTGAGATTCTTGGGTCAGCTAAAGAATTTACACCATAAATCGGAATATTCTTTATTGATGAGAGTCCGAACTTTGAAGATTCGTACGCAGTTAAGATGAGATTAAGCAAGCTGGAAAGGGAAAAGTAGGACCAAAAATGTGATTTTGAACGGCTCTTATCAACAATAATGGCTGCAACTTTAATTTGGTTTTTCTCTAACTGTGCGACAAAAAGTCTATGTCTTAGATGTAAAGGAGATATAACCACAACTAGATTCTGATGTGGCCTAATCACATTTGCCATGGGAACGCTATTCCTTCAAACCCAACCAAATCTCGACGCAACCTGAAGAAGTCGGTTGCGTAATCAGAGGAGAAAGAGTTCATGCCCTCGATTGCGCTAGGAGCTGAATGTAAGCCGCTCTCCTTTAGGATGTTAATTGCATACGAGGGTATGTCCTGATCTTGACCCTCTGGGTAAGAAAAGAGTGGAGGGTATTTTCCTCTTAGCTCTTGAGTAACTTTCAGAATTGAACCAACAATTTCCTGTTTCACTTCGTGATCCAAAAGGAGACCGAGCGAATTGTGACTCATAGTATGGGCACCAACTTCCCAAAGACCAGAGTTTTGCATAACTTTTAAGTGTTCCCAATTTAGAAAATTATGCAAACTGGGGTGACGCACGGGTTCGTCCTCGAATCGCAGTAACTTTGTCAACATTTTCACTACTGACGCTCTTCTGCTAGGGGGGGAAGACTTAAGATTCTTCTTGACACACTTTAAAGTATTGTATCGACGCTCCTTAGTGGAGAGATCAACCGTTATCTCATCGTTCAATAGTTTTGTTAGTGGCATAGGCGATGCTTCCAAGATTAATCGTTCAAGTTCATCAGTCCAAATCAAGTGTGACCCTGAAATATAGTTGGTTGCAACGTAGATGGTAGCAGGAACCTCATACTTTTGTATTATGGGATGAGCAAATTCAAAATTGTTTAAAAATCCATCATCAAAAGTAATTGCGGCACAATTACGGGGAAGGGCCCCGACGCCCTTGGCTGCCAAGTCAATATCCCGCATTGTTACAATTGCGAAGTTTCGAGCTAAAAAAGATATTTGTTTTTCAAATTCCGAAACTAAAATGTGTTTGCCAGAAGAGTTATATCCGTCTGGAATACTTTCAACTACCCCGTGGTAGCAAACAATTTTCAAATTCGTATTAAACATAATACTCAGAATCGCTATAGTACTTCAGAATAATCTTCAAGAAATACGGAGGTATAAGCGGAAACATCGCGAAGTAATCGCTTACCCAGAACTGACTCCATACTAGGTACTTGTGGGTTAAAGGGTCGAGCGAAGTCCAAATCTTCTCGAGTTAAAATGTGGCCAACGGAAAGGTCTCTACAGTAGATGACCCCCTTTCTTATAGCGTTAACGACTTCTAACTCCGCTGGCTGTATAGATTTAATCTCTTGGCGCATTGATTCACAGAGGTTATTCAAATTCTCAACAATCTTAGTGAGTTCTTGCGGAGTCCTGGATAATGCATGATCACGAATATTTGATCTCTCCCGGTTGTCCGTTACATGAATCTCAAAAATCCTTGCGCCAAGAGCTAGAGAAGCGTAAATGGGGGCGTCCTCTAAGAAATGAGAGGAGAATCCGATTTCAAGATTTGTTGACTCTTTTAGAAAGGGAATTGCTTGCAAATTTGCTTGCGACAATGGAGGCGGATATGCAGCTACACAATGTAACAAAGCAACAGTTTCCTTAACTCTTGGCCTAACAGACTTCGCTTTGTTTACGAAGTAATTAATTTCATCTACAGAAGCGGCACCCGTTGATGCAATCACCGTGGAATCTGATTCAAGGGCAGCCATAACGGTTGGATTGAAGTTGAAATCCCCACTTGCAATTTTTATCACCCCACAATTCTCCGCTACGAATTGAACCCAGTCATGAGTTAAAGGGGTGGCGAAAACCGGTATTCTTAAGCGGCTTGCAGAAGTCAATATGTGCAAGAAGTCACTTTTTCCGAGAAAAACACTTTTTAGAAATTCATGCCGCTTTGTATTTGATCGTGATGCGTATAAATCTGGTGTGAATAATTGAAATTTCACGGCAGTGACTCCAGACTCTTTTAGTCTAGCGAGCATTTCAGTTATCCAAACCAAAGAACCACCATGATTTACTCCAAGTTCGGCTATCACAGCCACATCTTCGTCCAGATTCTTTTCGAATAGCCTCACGCTATTCATTCCCCTCGGGAGGAAGATTTAGACTTTCATTAGTCTTCCAAACGGTCTTGTACCAAGAAACATACTTACTCAGCCCTAATTCAAGATCATGATTAGGTTTGTAGGCGAGCAAAGTTGAAGCCTTCTCTATATTAAGGGATCCGCGTTCTGGATTTAATAAATCACGCGGTTCATGTTTAATACCCACATTTGGAAAGTGTCCCTGGACTATCCTTGCTGCGGATAAAAGTGATTGAGATTGACCACGAGTTATATTAAAAACTTCCCCGTATGCTGCAGGGTTTAAAGTGAGAGAAACTAAGCCTGAAGTCAAATCCTCTATATAGGTAAAGTCCAAACCTTCTTCACCGTCGCCTTTTATAACTAAATCCTTGTTTCGCAATGCGTTCTCAATAAAAATTTGCAAGACTCTTCTACTAATACACCTGGGTCCATACAAGGCGGAAGGCCTCACAATAGTAACGGGAAATCCAAAGACGTTACTGTAGGCAAGGGCTAACTTTTCACCGCCAAGTTTTAGTGCCCCGTAAATATTTCTTGGGTCACAATGTGTGTCTTCGTTCGGAGCACTCCCCAAGAAATTTCCATACACCATTGAAGATGAAAAGAAAACTAACTGACAATCATTCGACAGAGATCTAACTATATCAAGCGTATTCTCAAGAGTTCTAAAGGAGTGATCAAAAGTACTGTATGGGTCTTTGTTGGCGCGGCTTGCATGAGCCACTGCGGCTAATAGAAAAACTGCATCAGGTTGAAAGTCATTTACTACCTTACTTAGTCTTAAATAATCCCGAGCGTCCTCTATGTGGATTGGAATTGATGCGGTGCGTAGAAGAGAGAGTCTTTCTTCCAGGATTCGAATGTAGAATTCTCTATTAGCAAAGTTAGTTCGAGAGTCTTGAAGCGAAACTAAGTTGTTAACCTCTAAGCCATCTACAACAAGAACTTCGTAGTCACGGGTCTTTAGAGCGAGCGCCAAATGATGCCCTATAAATCCAGCACCACCAATTAACAGTATACGCTTCACGAACCAACTTCCTCTAAAACTCTTAAGAAATTATCTTTTAGAAACAAGACATCCTCTTCGGACAAATGAGGGCCTATTCCCAAAGCAATACTGCTCGCCGCCAAGTACTGTGCATTTGGTGTTTGCAAACTTCGCGAGATCTGAGGGTGCGATTTATAAAAAGTAGACTCGGGCAATGAAACGGGGTAATAGATTGAACACCCAATGCCCAATTCCTTTAGTCTCAAGATTATCTTGTTGCGCAGGTATAAAAATTCAGGTTCTAAAACAAAAGATGAACAGTAGTTACTTGAAATGCCAAAACTACATTCATAATTTAAGAATCGACCTAAGTGTGAACTAAATTCAGAGGTCAGCAGCGCAATATTCTTCTTTCGAGCATCTAAGAATTCAGGTAATCTTTTCAGTTGTTCGATTCCTATAGCTGCTGCTATCTCGCTCATTCTTAGATTTAGCCCAAAACCGACAATATCATAAAGCCCAGGCACCTTTCGATCTCCAATATTTTTAGAATAGTAAAAAGCTTTAGTTTTGGCCGCCTTTTCTATTAATGATTCGTGCTTACTCACCAGCATCCCACCTTCTCCGGTGCTGATATGTTTAGCAGGATAAAAGGAAAATGCACCAAAATCTCCTAAAAGACCAACGTGCGCACTGCCAAAATAAGTTCCAAGGGCTAGAGCGCAGTCTTCAATTACAAAGAGACCTTTGGATTTCGCTAAACGTAGAACTTGATCCATTTTTACTGGCAGACCTAGGTAATGTACCACGCAAATAGCTTTTGTTTTTTCTGTAACCGCACTTTCAATTTGTCCAGCAGATACATTTCCAGTTTCAAGATCAACATCAACGAAAACCGGTGTCGCCCCAACAGCAACAATGGAATTGGCCGTAGCTACATGCGTCAAAGAAGTAACAATAACTTCATCACCTACACCAACCCCTAGGACCATATAAGCCAGCTGTAACGCCGTTGTTGCGGAAGAAGTAGTTGTAGCCCAACCCCCACCCATAAATCTTGAGAATTCCAATTCAAACTCATGTGATTTGGGTCCATGAACCAGTTGGGGGGTGTCCATAACCGCTAATACGGCAGACTTTTCCGCCTCGCCTATCATGGGCCGGCCAAACTCAATATTTTTCACCTTAAACTCCAGTCTATCTTGAGTAGCACAAATAATGTATCAATTCTATATCGTGCTTTTCCCAATACATAAATCAAGCACCTGGAATATTTCACGAATAGAGGGGAAAGAAGTTTCTACTTTGTATCCATTGAGTTGTGATATAAACTCACGAAGCAATTCTCCCTCAGCCGGCATCGAGCTCAACTTCTCAAGGTAGCCTAATTTTGCATCACTGGCCCAGACCTGTTGACCTCTGACCTCAACACATGCTAAGTCTCCGTAAATTGCAAAATCCCTTCGGTGATCAATCGCTGCAGAAAAATTAGTCGCTAAACTTAGGAATCCTGTTTTTTCAGAATTTAGACTAAGTTGAGAGTAATCATTTATTGAAATGGGCGGCCGGAAGGTTAAGCGCCCCAAGGAAAGTTGATTTTCATATGCATAGTTGTCGGTAATAAAGCAGGCAAGGTCAACTATGTGAATCAGACCTCCTAAAGTGACTGAGTAATTGTCTAGCCCTCGCCAGCCTGATTCAAGTTTTTCCCATCGGCCATACAGATATTTGCCCTCTATGAATACTCTTTTACCAAAAATGCCCTTGCTATAGAGTTTCTTTATCTCACGGAATAACGGGGAACTTCGCAAGACCAAATTAGAAGTACTCTGATAGTTTGGGAAGTGTTTCAAAAGTTCCTTGACGAAACCTATGTCTCTAATTGAGCTCAAATATGGCTTTTCGACAAATGTTGGTATTTTCTTTTCAATTGCCTCGGATATGTAATTTATGTGGCTGTTGTCAGGAGATGCTACCACAATAAAGTCAAAACTTAGATCAAAAGGAAAGCGCTCGTCAGTGAATTCAACACTTTTAGAGATTGAATTTGGAACCGAGTTAAAAGTCGTCCAATCCGGGTCATAAATAGATATTGATTGGATCAATGGATTTCTCAAAAGTTCAGAAAACAACACCTTCCCCGCTTTACCAAAACCGAGAAGTGCAACCTTCATCGTGGCAGATCCCACCTGAACAATTCGCTAGAGAAAGACTCCCAATCAGGAATTGGCGAGTTCAAGTTGATAGAAAGACTAGTCAACATTCCTTCAAGCAACTTCAAATCCTCAGGAGTATCTACACTAGTATTGTGTTTTGATAAGTCATTCGTGTTCTGACAGTTAACTATCTTGAATTTCTCTGAGTTTTCATAAAAAAAACTTGTTACATGCTCAAGGTTAAAGACGGACATTTCTTGTTTTGGCAAGGAAGCGAGTGCTTTGGTCTTAATCATTTCAACCGATTGCCCTTTCGGAAACGTTCGGGGGAAAACATTTGTGATCAGATCTGGCTCGAAGTTGGAGAGCACTCCTTCCATATAGACAAGTTTTATCACACCAGGGTGAATTAGCGGTGAATCTGCACTTACGCGCAAAATATAGTCAAGCTTGAAATTAGCTCCGAATTCACAAAATCTGGAATGTACGTCGGCGAGATCACCTCGAAAAATCTTCCACCCTCTGTTCTGAGCTAGCCTAACCAGAGTATCATCACTAGGTTCGGTTGAAGTTAGAATATAAGTTGGTAATCCTGTTTTAGCACAATTCCGATATACGTGTTCAATCAGAGTGGCTTGTTGCAAGGGCTTCAAAACTTTTCCAGGGAAACGAATTGAAGACATCCGAGCCTGAATACCAATCGCCACTTTACTCATATTTGTTTTCTTTTTGTATATGATTCCGCGGGGTGACAGAGACAACTCATAGTAGAACTCTACTACTTTCAAAACATACAATAGGTGTACTAAGAAGAGCACCAGTAATCTATAATCCTGATTGATTATAAGTAGTCGCATCAAACTGAGGTATAGTTGGAATGTGTGCGGAATTGCTGGTGCTATAACGAAGGCCGCCTTGAGTGATCAGACAGTGAGGGATATTCATTCAAGTATGAAGCATAGAGGGCCAGACGGCGCCTCTTGTTTCAGAGCAGAACTTAATTCTGGACTTCACTTAACCTTGCTCTTCACTCGCTTAGCAATAATTGACACTAGAGAATTAGCCATGCAACCGATTGAAAGCAATCTCAGCGCCTTAGTTTTGAATGGTGAGATCTATAACTTTAGAGAATTGATTAAAGAATTGACAAATCAATCAAACTTTCACTCCAATGGAGATGTCGAGGTGGCATCCAGGTACTTAGACGAATTTGGCTTAGATGCCACTCGAAAGTTTGATGGGATGTTTGCATTTGCAAGATTTAATAAGCCATCGCAAGTTCTGAGCTTAAGTCGAGATTTTTTTGGGGAGAAACCCCTGTTTTACAGCCAGCGTCCAAATGGGCTTTTTTTTGCCTCAGAGATTCCCACTCTTGGAAGATTGCTAGAGGGAAAATTAAATATAAATAGTAACAAGATTTGGGACTACTTGGCCTCAGGATATAAGAATCTTCACTGGGATGAAACAACCTTTTTTGAAGAAGTAAGAAGCGTTCCGGCAGGAACAATTATAGATTTTGATTCTTACGGTAAGAAGATATTGGAAAGACGATATGAGGAAATATCAACAAAGGTAGATACATTTTCCGGTAGTTACGAGAACGCAGTACTTGAGACTCGAAATCAATTGATTCGCTCGGTAGAGTCCCGACTTGTCTCAGACGTTCCGATAGCACTGTCGCTGTCAGGAGGCGTGGATTCATCAATTCTGGCAGCAATTTGTAAAAGAATCTTAGGCTTGCATGTTCCATCTTTTTTTCTACAGTCAAAAGATTCGCGCTATGACGAAACTAAAAATGTTCTTGAAGTGACCAATTACTTGAATCTAGATACCCAATTTGTGAGTCCAAATTTAGATTCTCACCAAACACTCTTAGACTTATCTCTAACTAGATCACAACCGATTATGACTACTACTTATCTTGTTCATGCCCAACTTCTCAGATTAATGTCCCAAAAGGGTATAAGGGTGTCACTGATGGGAACGGCAGCTGATGAGATTTTCTCGGGTTACTACGATCATCATCTTGCTTACTTCTATGATTTGATTCAAGAAGGTAGTGAGAAGCTGCAAACTGCAATCTCATCTTGGGAAGTTAGAGTTTTGCCTGATGTGATGAATCCGGAGTTAAGGAGATTTGATTACTACTTGAAGAATCGAAACTCTCGGATTCACAATTATTACGATAAGTCTCTGTTGCAAGAGTATTTAAATATCAGTGATCAAGTGCCAAGAGCTTATGAGCCCTTGTCATATGTCTTCAAATTTTTGAGAAATAGGATGTTTAATGAGATTTTTCATGAAACGACACCAGTGATTCTTCTAGAGGACGACGCTAATAGTATGCACTTTTCCATTGAAAATCGCTCACCTTATTTGCGAAAAGACTTGTTCAATTTTGTTACCAGATTGCCCTCAGACTTCCTTATTCGAAATGGGAGAGCAAAGGCAATTCTTAGGGATGCCTTTTCAGATCTGCTACCACATAAGGTCTTATACGAGTCAAAGAAAACTGGCTTCAATGCTAGCGTTTGGGAGCTGTTTCCAAGTTTGTTAGAAAAAAATTACGTCAGAAAATTTACTTCTTCCGATTCATTGATTTGGGATTTTGTAAAAAAAGAAAGTTTTGAGAATCTTCTTAGTAGGTCCCATGGCGATGTTAGATTAGAGAAGTTGGTTTTTGCAATAGTTTCAACCAAAGCCTTTGTTGACAACTATTGCATGGAATCTCGGTTAAATTAAATTAAGATGTCCCTATGAAGCCAAGAGATAATATTTATACCTTGTTCTTCACAATACCTTTTGTATTGTTCCAACTTATCCTCATAGACTAAGTGCACAAATCTTTTTCCCTCTACCCCTTCGACAAATGCGGTCATAATTCCAAACGAGGTTAAACGACCATTGATACTTGGTGTTGCATAAAAACCCCATGCTTTAGCAACTAGGTCATATTCCTGATTAAGCGGACCATAAAGAGTGATAAATTCATCATTCTCAAGTTTGCAATTGGCGACATGCTTCAAGTCAACTTTGGAATTGGCACCGACGGTGAAAAGTCGCGGTGGCATTACTTCATGAAATTGCATTGATTCTCCGTTCCTCTATAAAACTGAGATTGACTAATAATTTAATCAAAATACATGACGTAGCAAGAGTTACTCCCAATTGCCATCAGAAGATCCTCTAAGTTCCCAATTTCCCATTGAATTTAACTTCCAGATTTTGGGATTTCGAAATTTATCACAAGTTAAATCGAACTCGGATCTTGACATTCCAGTATATATCAAAAACTGTTCAATTGCCTCGCTTGGTTCTGTTTCGGGAGAAGAACGCAGTATCTCAAACGCTTCACTCCTCGACATTTTTCCATTTCTTACATCGATTGATAGGTTATCCCACCTTCTTGTAAACCCAAATTTAAACCACTTCATCCAATGGTGAATGGGAATTATGAAATCATCGTCGATATCAGCGAAGTCCCAACTCCCCACCTTTGGTTCAGCTGCTGGCTTAAAACCGGAGAGGGACGCTCTCCGGTAGGCCTCTTCTGGTGACCACCGAAAAAAGTAACTTGCGAAAATAACGTAGGACCCTTGGATTCTAGCTGTATCAAGATCTGGAATCTGATACCAATTTAACAATCTAACATCATCGACCTCTTTCTCCAAGGATTTTAAATCAATCTCACCAACCGCTCCGTATTTTCTTAACCATTGATTAGTCATATAAAAAACGAAGTCTTCCGTTGAACCACCGTATTCAAAAGCACTGTTTTCGCCATCCAATACAAAAGGTATGCTTAAGTGTGTCGCAATTTTAATTGGTATAGAGCGAATAAGTCGGTGCATTGGCGCGGCGGGACTACCATTTTCTACAAAACTTCTTTTAACAACAAGTCTATCCACTTTGGGATTCACAGTTACATCAAAATGATCAACCCCGAGTTCTATGAGATTTTTCAAATTAACTTCCCCAAGAGAGTTTCTTCCGGGAGTCTTCCAAGTGACACAAAGAGGGCGCAGACCTAAATCAAGACAGTGTATAGTTTGCCAGGTACTATCTTTACCTCCGCTCACAGGGACAACGCAGTCGTATTCCGAATCAGTTCGAGTGGCTTTTATGAAAGCACGAAACTGAACCAGCCTCTCATCCCAATTGACAGTAATTGACGATTCATTTGAGAGCTTGCAATTACAAGTCCCATCCTCATTTATCTTCAAATTTGGTCTCGTGTCTGGCAAAACGCAGGTTTGGCAGTAGCGCATATTGTCCTTTCTGCTTCGACGATATCTTACACTTCAGTGGTGCAATGTTGTTTCTGTCCGGGAGTTGCTTATGAGTTGTTCACTTATGCAAAACCCGTCAAAGGTGAAATTCCTTTGTATCCAATCGAGTCTTACCCTAGGAAGATTTATATGTGCAAGACTTGCAATCATTGTCAGGAAGTTTTGCAGAGCGAACCAGTAGATTTGTATGCCGGGATCTACAGTCATACAACATACGGCTCTATTGAAGAGATCCATAAGAAGTACTTACAAATCAGAAATTTGCCCTCTAATTTGTCTGATAATGCATTACGAGTAATTAACTTGACTAAGTGGTGTAAAAACAAAGGCATAACTGAGCCAGGTAGACTGTTAGACGTTGGCTCTGGTCTAGCGGTGTTTCCAAAGCAAATGCAAGAACTAGGTTGGGAAGTGAGCACAATTGATTTAGACTCGTCATTTGTAGAGCACGCCAAAGCCCTGGGATTGAAATCGGAATTAATAGAATTAGAGAGATACAATATCGACGCCTTTGATTTGATATCTTTCAATAAAGTACTAGAGCATGTGAAAAGACCGGTAGATTTAATCAAGAGTAGCTTTCGACTCCTGAAACCAAAGGGCTTAATTTATTTGGAAGTACCCGACTCTTATTCACACAACTGGGGTAAAGAGAGGGAAGAATTCTTGTCTGGCCACATACATATTTTCTCTAAGGACTCTGTTTTAAGCATGATAAGAAGTTTGCAGATGACTATCTTTAACATAGAAACACTAGTAGAACCTTCAGGTAAGTTTACAATTAGAGTTCTATGTGGTTTCTAACCGGATCGTTATATAAGCGCTCTTTAATCTCACACCAGATGCGAGACTACGACTAGTGCGGTCTCGCCACTGGGCTGTTTTAGGAATATGTCGTTCAGAGCGAGCTGGGCCGAAATTGCCATATCGATGCCAATCTGAGGGTTATCTTTGTGTGATTCTTCAAAAATACTTAGAAGTTCAAGAATGTTGATTTGAAACTCATCTCTTGGATCTATAGGTTTTAGCAACGAGGCTTCAATAGACGATATGTCGAGAGTTTTAACGAGGAACTCTATGAGTAAATAGCCATGTGTGTTCTTCTCGACAAGAACTCGAATATCACCTTCCACAATTAACTACGGGTCAGCCTTTCGAAATATCTATTCGGAAGTGTCGTATTCCCTTCCTCTCATTAATCTCTTGACGGTATACTCAAGCCCTTGCAACACGGTTGAAAAGTCCTCGTAACTGTATGCCCTCAGGTGGGGAGTCTTCCAATCTTCAATAATTTCTGCCACACGACCAGTGGGTAGATCACGAGCCAATAGGCGTGCTAACAAAAAATCAGTACTAAGCGATGAAAAGAGTCGTCGGAAGGTAGCAATCACTTGCCAATAGAGTCCTCCAGATCCGTATATGTAAATCCAGGCACTTCCACCGGGTTTCAGCATATTAAGTAATGAAGCCAAAACTAAGAAAGGCTTTGCGGTATGCATAACCACGTCATAGCGCCAGATAGAGTCAAAATAGCTTTCGGACCATGGAATTCTGCAAGCGGGTTTTACATATAACTTACTGAAGTATTGTGTGGTCTAAGCTTGGCAGTTAGTCTCTCAGTCGAATCTATATTCTGACGAGAAATGTTTACAGAAAAAAGTTTCTTTGCTCTATAATATATCACTAGATTTGACCTCTACCATGTCTAGAACCTGTATCAAGTACCCTTTTTTCAAAAAAGTCTCTAGCATCTATACGAACCTTACTCAAATCTTGAGGAGTGAATCATTGACGTAAACTTATGTTTGTGTCCGACCATGTGATTTCCATGAGGAGAGGCGAGCCTCATATTAGAGGTGCTCTAGGCTTTGCCGCGTACAAGTCCCTATGGAAAGCTATGTCCTTCTCCTCATTCGGAGATTGGCTTGGACTATTAGCAACAACCGCTCTCGCTCAACAACTAGCAGAAGGCGATTATGCGACCGCAAACTTTGCTATTGCGGGTGTATTTATCGCTCGACTTTTACCATCTGTAATTCTTGGACCAATCGCGGGAGTTATCGCGGACCACTTTGATCGCAAGAAAGTTATGGTTATCGGCGACATTCTTCGCGCTGCGCTTTTTATATCAATTCCATTAGTAGGGAACTATCTCTGGCTCTACATAGCAACGGTCTTAGTTGAATGCGTGACTCTCTTCTGGAGCCCGGCAAAAGAAGCGACTGTTCCTAATTTAGTCCCAAAGAACAAACTTGAGAGTGCTAATCAAATGTCGCTCTTTGCTGCATACGGAAGTGCTCCGGTAGCAGCCATCGTTTTCTCGATTCTTTCCGTATCAGCAACTGCAGTCGGCGCAACAATTGGATTAGAGAATTACACAGCAGTTGATCTCGCTCTCTATTTAAACGCTCTAAGTTTTGCTTTTAGCGCAATCACAATCTCCCAGATACAGATACC
>Ga0172372_10005041_pt1 | contig 18545 bp, 11 predicted proteins | sample LakKiv5m_2_FD_114544 | JGI IMG/M metagenome (GOLD analysis project Ga0172372, IMG submission 114544) | Freshwater microbial communities from Kabuno Bay, South-Kivu, Congo - kab_092012_9.5m | ecosystem: Environmental > Aquatic > Freshwater > Lake | place: Democratic Republic of the Congo...
AAGTCTGCTTCGGTAAGGTCTGCGTCCGTCAAGTCTGCACCAGTGAAGTCGACATCTGTCAGTTTTGCTCGGAGGAAATATGCCCTTCTTAGATCTGCATTCGTGAAATATGAGCCGCCAAGATTTGCATCGATGAACGTCGCATCAACAAAAAACGAATCTGTGAAGTTTGCTGTAACCATAGCGCCGGTGAAGTTGGCACCGGCGAAGTTTGCGCTGGTCAGAAAGGCTAGCGTGATTTCGGCGCTAGTAAAGTTTGTGTTTGCGGCTTGGACGTCTTTCATAAAGACTTCGGGCATGATTGCGTTACTGAAGTTCGCATAACGAAGCAAAGCCCCTTCTAAATCGGCTTGCCGAAGAAAAGCACCGCTCAGGTTTGCGCCTCGCATATCGGTATACGACATCTGCGCCTGGTAAAGAAACGCGCCGCTGAAGTCTCGACCATAAAGATTGCAATCTTTGAATTCAGGCGCGATGCACGAATTCTTAAATATTTTCTGCCACGAGAGCGTCGTAGTCGTGATCACAGACGAGTCCGTGATCGCCGTCTGAGCCTGCGACGAGCAAGAGGCGATCAGCAAAAAACTGGTTACGGCTATCCGTCGCACGGTTCCTACCTTACATATGCAGGCAGATCCATTAGGTGAAAAATGTGTGTGGTTAGTGAACTAGGTTCGGGTTGATTCGGGAGGCTGAATGAAACTTGGTAGGTGGATGGGGATGAAGTAGGGGCTAAGACTGCACGCCTCACAGAAATGAGTTGGATTAGTGAATTCTGGGTTTTGGATTGAGAGCCTTAGGGTCGAGAATTTGGGTCCGCTCACGGGCCGAAGACGGTTTGAATTCGGGAGCGAACCCGAAGAACCATGGACCTATATTTTGGGGCCAAGTGCGTCCGGCAAGACCTACCTAGTAAACGCGATTTGCTGGGTCTTTGATCTTCCATCCAGGTTGATGTCTGTAAGAGGTGATCTTGCCGTCAACGATGCAGGGGAGTACTACTCGGTTGAAGCGGACTTCAAAATTAATGGAGATAGTTGCCCGTTAACGAGACTTTCAAATAAACCACAGGACTTTGTGACACATCAAGCCTCCGTGATCTATTTCGACGAAGAAGGGTTCCAATCTTCCCTATCGGAGGAGTTCTACGAAAACGGGTTGCATGGCTCGGGTGCGCTCCTAGTTTTTGCACTAACCAGATTTCTGGACGACCTAGCGAAGCACGGAGACTTTCGACCCATTGTGTTTGACGCGATGCTAGGGCGTTTAGATATGAGACAAAACTTGGAAGCTGTCGCTTTACTTGCTTCTCACCCCGCTCAAATGATTTTTTTCGGGAATAAGTACGACTGTGCAGCACTGCTCGAGCACGGTAGAGCTGCCAGAGTACTTGAGATCTGAACGACACGCTCATTTCACATTTCATTTCACGGAATGGATTTCATTATCTTCTTCGTCAATGTCGCCTCCGTATCTTTTCACGAAATCATTCCAAAGTCCTTACAGAAGAACTTTCGATCCGCTACATTTAGAAGAAGGTATGGTTAATGCTCGAGAGCATTAACACGCTCGATCAACACCTGCACCAAATTTCGCTGAGACGGGGCCGAATCTGGCGTCATCGGTAAATCCATGTGGCAAGGGGTCAGCGCTTAACGCGGATATAAACTTTTGAGACAAGTCAGGTATTGTGTCCGGCAAGCGACACGAGTAGGAGGTTTTCGGAGTATGTCTACACAATTTGATGCGTCTAAATTCACAACCACACAGGCTAAACCACTACCAGTAGTTCTAATGCTTGATACCTCGGGATCGATGACGCATGCGGTTGACCCATCGAACTCTAACTCGGTTTCGAAGATCGCCACATTGAATGACGCGGTCGGAAAAATGCTCAGGACTCTGTCAAAAGAAGAGTTGCAGACTAATGAGTTTCTTATTTCTGTTATTACGTTTGGCGGAATCGCCAATCAGGCTTCACTTGTATTCGGACCAGCACCTGCTTCTGCCTTCACATTTAAAAACTTTAGCGCAGACGGCGGCACACCCCTTGGTGCAGCCATTGGCATTGCAAAGACACTGATCGAAAACCGACAATTGATTCCTTCTCGCGCATATCGACCTCTTGTGATTCTCGTTTCAGACGGCCTGCCAACAGACGATTGGGTGACCGCATTCGAAGACTTCATTAAGAATGAGCGGTCAGCTAAATGCGATCGTATGGCCCTTGGTATCGGGTCTGAGACAACTAGTGGTGAGGGCCGTCAGATGCTTGAGAGATTTGTCGATGGCACTAATCATGCTGTATTCGAGGCGAAGGATGCTGAAGATATTTATAAGTTCTTCAAGTTTGTCACGATGTCAGTGGTGACACGCAGCCACTCTCAAGACCCGAACGCCATTCCGATTGATGCCACACTCAAGCCTCCAGCGAAGCAAAAAACTTCGAACGATGATAAATTGCAACCAAAATCGGTGGGCTCGCCAGCAGGAAATATAAACTCTGATAAAAGTGGCTCTCAACCTGCGCAACCAGACGATGAGGATAGCTACTGGTAGTGAATAATCTCTGGGTTGTTTGCGACGTCTCCGGGAGCATGCTCGAAGGCGGCAAACGGTTCATTGCCCGTGGGTTGTTGAATCAAATTGGGCAGTTCGTTCGCCTTGGATATTTATCGGATGTCAATGTCAGAATCGCTACTTGGAGCAATGAACTAAAAATCCTTGAATGGTCGCTCAATGATGAAGTTCCCGCAGAAATCTTGAACTGTCGAGGCTCAGCATGCGGTGATGCTCTCACACAAATCAAAAGCGAGAGTGACAGCGATCGCTTTCTTATTCTTTCTGACGGATTCTGGTCAGATAGGACCCGCAAGGACGTAAGAGCGTGGCGGTCCGAGCTCAGCGAAACTGCGGTGCGAGCAATTCGAGTTGGAGCCGACGCCAACCCCAAATTTATCGGCCCAAACGTTTTTGAAGCAGAAGACTTCTTCTTGGCACTTGACGGCTGGTTCTAATTATGAATTCTTCGTTTAGCTGGCGCAGTTTCGGTGCGAGCGTGATCGGGCCAGGTCACATATCGACAGCGACCCCGAATCAGGATTCTTGGTTGGCATTTCATCAGGGTTGGTGTGATGGAATCGCAGTCGCCGACGGAATCGGGTCAAAGTCTCATGCCGATTTTGGCAGTAGCGCTGCATGTCAAGCTGTGAAAACAACCGTACGAAACTTCGCAGACTCATTTTCTGGAGAACAGATTTTGAACTTCCCCAGCGCAGTCTTGAGTTGTTGGACTGAGTTAGTTGTTCCTCTCGACCCACGCGACTGCTCATCTACGTGTATATACGCTTTTCGATCCGGTGATGGTTTGCTTCGTATCGGGATGATCGGTGATGGATGTGCTGCCGCGGTCAAGATCGATGGTTGTGTTTCAGTTCTATCGGAGAACAAAGATGATGGATTCACTAACACTACCAACGCGCTTAATTCCAACGTCAACGAAAAATCCTGGAAGACTTTAGACATTCGTGAGTCGGAATGTAGGGCAATCGTTCTCTGTACTGACGGCGTGTCAGATGATCTCGAAAATGTCGAGGGTTTTATTCTTGGGTTTGTTGAGGCACACAGAAACCTCGCACCTCTTTCTGCTTCCAGACGTACGCGTGAGATGCTTGAAAGCTGGCCAGCTCCGAAGCACAGTGACGACAAGACCATCGTCTGTCTAATGCGAGTGGACGAAGTTGATGAGTGAACACGATTTCTCTCGACGTCGCGAGGTAGTGGACCAGTTTGGAAATCGTCACCAACTAGCTACTGAACTTGCCCGTGGTGGTCAAGGTGTTGTTTACCGTACGAGTGATCCCGATCTTGCCATTAAGCAACCGCTTGGTGCCGACGGCGCGGTCAAACTCAATATAGACATGCGTTCACGGTTTCAGAATGTGCTTTGTCTGCCAATTCCATCTCGAATCCCGATTTCGCTACCTCTTGCTGTTCTTCGTGATGAACCTGGATACGTGATGCGACTATTGGGTGACATGGAACCTTTTAGTGAGTTCACTCTTTCTGGCCAAATGCAAACCGAGATGGCCAAGTTGCAAATTCCTAAGTGGCTCGCAGGCGTCCACGATAAGCGTGCAATGCTAAGTCTGATGCACTACGCCAGTTCGGGATCAACGAAGCGTCGGCTATTAACTCTCGCAAAGTGCGCTGGAGTTCTTGCACGACTGCACGCAGCTGGAATCGTGTACGGAGATGTATCTCCTCGTAACTGTTTTATGAGTCGTGTCGATTCTCGTGAGGTCTGGCTAATTGACGCAGATAATCTTCGTTTTGAACGACGCAGTGGAGGTGAAACTGTTTACACCCCGCGGTATGGTGCACCAGAGGTAGTACGGGCAGTTGATCAGTCGCGTCCGCGAACCGATGCATGGGCGTTTTCGGTGATGGCGTTCGAAGCACTAACAATGTTGTATCCATTCATGGGCAGTAGAGTGCTCGCAGTTGATGAACTAAATGATGGTTGGGACGCAAATAGTGCCACAACACCTCTTTCTGGGGACTTGGAAGAGCGAGCGTATGCAGGTCTCATGCCGTATGTTGATGACCCCGATGACAGTTCAAATTGTGCAATAGAGGGACTGCCACGAAATCTTGTTCTATCCTTGCAACTCGTTAGGTTATTTCAGGAGACTCTTGGTATCGGTCGTACTCAGCCTTGGCGGCGACCGTCGTTGGCCTTTTGGGCTATTGAACTTGCTCGCGCCCATGATCGATCAGTGGTGTGCTCTGAATGCTCGATGAGTTATTTTCTGCAACATAATACATGTCCGTATTGTGGCAAAACGAAACCGTCATTAGTTCTTGCTAAAACCTCTCGGTGGGAGTTTGTAATGCAACCTTCAGCCATGGAAGTAGCGTTGCCGCATCGACTGCTAAATCAATTCTCGCTCGATCTGACGGGTGGTGCAGATTACTTAGTGTCGATAGATGTCAAACACAAAACTGTCAGTCACGCGCGTGGTACCGATCCTTTACCTCCCGGGATCACATTCGAATTCTTAGGAGAAGGCGAATGAAATTCACTGATGTCCCCGGGGAAACCGTCTGTGCCAGAATCAGACGAGTAGATGGGGTGTCATTTGAGCAGCACTTTTTGAATGGGACATCGTCTTTACCGATATCACACTTGATACCAAGTGTGACCGCAGGGGTGTTTGACCTCGACTTAGGCAAAACCATGGTGGGAGTAGCCCCAATCAATATGCAGAGTGTGCAGGTTCTGAACCAAGCACTAAGCCACGGACGGGCAAAACTCGCACAATTGTCTGATCTGGCGGCAGATGGGAGTGCCGTGATCAGTGTCAAGTTTTTCCCTGGCGAAGTGATTGACATGGGAGAAATCGAAGTTGGGGTAGATGAATACGTTGAAAAGAGAGTTGACCGACTAACCGGTAGAAAAAATCGAGACGTAAGTCGATGGCTTGAGGAAATGACTATATTTTCGCACGGCAGTTCGAACTACTTCTTTATTATTGCTGGCCCCGCGATCGAAGACTTGCTTTTGGATAATTCGAACATGAGTGTGATGTCTGATCTGTCGGCGGAAAACGAGGACAATAGCGACTCCGAAGGTTTGTCGGCAGGCGAAGATGGCTTGGCGTCAAACCCACGCCTGAAAAGAATGAAGGCAACTCTTGGGAACTCGTTTTGTATCGCTAGTGGGGATATGCGATTTGTTGTCACCACGACGACTTTGCCCGATGGCTCATCAATATATGTTGCATCAAAGCTCACTTCAGGTGCATCTCGCGAAGACAGGGCAATTCTTCTAGCAAAAGGACAATTGAAGTTTGTTGACTGGACTATGACAGGTAAAGTTCAGCTACAGGCACGTGCCGCTCTCACCCTTCTAACTGCTCAAAAGTCAAGTTATCTAACGAAGTGGGATGAATATGCCGCGGAAGAGGCCGAAATTTTCTTTGAACGTGTGCGTGAAATTGGTGTAATCATTTTCGAAAATGCTCAGCCGTTGCGCGATGGAACGGTTTCGGTAAGGGTAGTCAAAATAAGTGAATCAGCTGTCGCTGAACTTTCATCAGGTAATCGACCTGACTTAGATCTGGTTGAAACAGCAACAGATCTCATTATTAATACAGATCTCACTTTTGACGAACTCATGAGCAATATGATTCGTGAGGAAGAAGCAAACAGAGTTGTGGGAATTAGAGATCGATCGGGTGGATCCAAACAACGTCGCACACTCAAGGTGAAGGATTATGTCCGCGAGACCAGCACGCTGATACTTGTCGCAGAGAATCTTCCAAAGGAAGGAATGCTCGAGTATTCGATGGTTGGTGAGTTAGTGCAGATCAAGCGTCGCGCGAATGCACGCAAGGTAATTAAAGAGGGAAGGTCGGCTAATCCACAACTTGGACTTTTGATTGAGGAGAATGGAATCGTCATATCCTTTAGGTCGCCTCAGAAGCTAAAGCCACTAACTGCATTTGTCCGCGACAAGGTTTTTGTGAGCCCCCCGACTCAGATGCAAGAGCTAGCAATTGATATTGCGCTTAACACTCCAGATATCGCGCTTATTCAAGGACCTCCGGGGACTGGCAAGACTACTGTCATCGCCGCAATTGTCGAACGCCTTAATGAAGTGGCGACAAAGTCAGGCCAAAATGAGTGTGGGCGAATTCTGCTAAGCGGCTTTCAACACGATGCTGTGGAGAACATAATCAGTCGACTTTCAATAAATGGTCTTCCAGTTCCAAAATTTGGTAATCGGCCAAACTCTGATGTCGAGGAAGTTGGTGGCTTTGAGCGGAATTTAAGTGACTGGTGCCAAGGTGTGGCCGAGAAACTCCGCACCAAGTATTCGCAAATCGGTGAACTCGAGGCAGAGATAAAAGTTCGTGACCTGTGCGATCAGTATGAGATTTCACCGACGAACTTGTTGGCAAAGGCCCTGGTTCTAAATATTTTAGAACTTGGCCCAAAGATCCTGGGCAAGAAAGTATGGGATCGAGCTAATGATCTCTCAAATTCGCTTTCGGAACGCGAAAAGACTGATAAGTCTCGTAGTAAATACCTATCATCAGTTAGGCGACTGCGAACGCAACCTGGTGGTTTCGCCGATGACGGCGCAGAGCGAGCGAATGAAGTCCTGGTAGATCTTGACGAGTTTCTTGACAGCGACCAGGCGGGACTTCTTGAGAAAGCTGGCCGCTGGCTCGGATCACGCGGAACGCCGCCGTTCCTGGGGGAACTCCAACGACTGAAACAGTTGCTACTGGTTGAGCTAACTGAGCCGCCCCATTTTCACGTCGCAAAGCAAAGTGACGAAGTTATGTTATTGGCAGATGCGGCAATAAAGATGATCCGGTCGAACGGTCTCACGGCGCTTGACCAAGAAGCCGCAATACTCGTCGAGTTTCTTTTGGATCTTGAGAACAATCCTTCTGGGATGATGGAAGCAGTTTCAAGCTATAGCTACGCTTTCGCCGCCACCGTGCAACAAAGTGTAGGTAAGGAAGTTCAAAGCAAAAAGGGTTTGAAGGAAAAAGCTGAAGGAAAATTCCTTGAATACGATTACGTCATACTTGATGAAGCTGCGCGTATATCACCTCAAGATCTGATGATTGCAATGTCTCAAGGGAAAAAAATTATTCTTGTCGGAGATCATAGGCAACTTCCTCACATTATTGATGACGATGTAGCGCGTCGCATGGAGGACGGTAAGTCTGGTCGCTCCGAAGCGGAATGGTTAAAGAAATCAATGTTTGAATATTTATTTTCTGAAAGGCTCAAAACACTTGAAGAACGTGACGGCATACAAAGGCGGGTCACACTTGATAAGCAGTTTCGTATGCACCCGACCCTGGGAGATTTTGTTAGTCGTAACTTCTACGAACGATTTGACAGTACTGAGCGAATCGAGTCGGGCATGTCAATCGAGATGTTTCATCACCACCTTCCCGGAACTGATGATAAGCCCGCGATTTGGATCGATGTACCTGAATCTTTTGGTAAAGCTACTCGCTCAGGAACGAGTTGGACACGTCATGCTGAAGTTGATGCAATCGTTAAACAACTTTTGAATTGGCTTCAATCCCCTCAAGGACGCGATCTCAGTTACGGCGTCATCACTTTCTACAAGGCGCAAGAGGTCGCGATTCATAATGAACTCCGTAAACGAAGCGGTGACATTGAGTTTGATGACAAGAAGCTAAGAGTCGGAACAGTTGACTCTTTCCAGGGAATGGAGTTCGATGTCGTTTTTCTCTCTGTTGTCAGAACTATGCCAACCGACTCACGCAGTGACGCTGACCGCGCGGCGCAGGCTAGAAAACTCTTCGGGCATTTGTGTTTGTACAACAGACTTAATGTGTCGATGAGTAGGCAAAAGAAGTTGTTAGTAGTAGTTGGTGACTCAAGGCTTGTGCGTAATGATTTGGCCGCGGAGTTCATCCCTGGCTTAGTTGATTTTTATAAATTAGCAAGTTGACCGAAGATGCTGGATCGAGCCTTAGATTTTGGTGATGTAAATCCTTTTACGAGGCCCATCTCACCTCCACGCCATCTTGAGTGGCCAGTAGCAGTGTTTCGAGTGACACTTCCGATGATTAGGGGAAGAAGTGGGCGTGTCTCGAACCCCTTTGAAAACGTAATATACGCGTTACTTGAGTTGACAGGTGGACTTGACGAGCAGTCGCTCGCAGCCAAGACTTGTCTTCCAATTGACATGGTTCGAAACGTCCTTCACAGATTGAAGGACAACGAAGAAATTGATGCGAATTGTCGTGTTATTGACCTGGGGCGTAAGTCGTATTTGCAAAATAAACAAGAATTAACTTACGGGACTGCAATGGTTTTCAAAGAATTAGTTTCGGGACGATTGCTTCCATTTCTTCATGTTGTCAAAGATAACGTTCCGCTCAAGACTAAAGATTTCCCTAAGGGAAAGTACCGACCATTGCCCAAAGGATCTGAACAAAGTTTTTTAAAACCGCCCTCAGTGCAGGACATTATGCGAATTGTTACACGGATGAAGCGTCGAGGTGCTGAGTTTGCCGAGTCACTTCAAATGCCCAGTATCAATCAGATTCGAATTGCTCCAGCAGTGGAAGAGTTCTGGCTTGATTGCCCTATAGCAATTCAATCACATGATGGAGATTTTAGAATTGCCGATCCATTCGGAATAGGGTTTTCTCAGATACTTGAGAAAGTATTGGATGATCGACTCGCGACAGACGAAAAACTTGCTCAATGGATGACTGATTGGAGAGAGAGTCTCAAAAAAAATGATAAGACTGAAGTTGAGACCCGCCGCGAACCATACGACACCTATAAAAATAGTCAACTGTATTCGGGACTCATGTCCGCCCTGAGAACGCGTTCAGGTTCGCATCGCTCAATTGATCAAATCTATAGATCGATTGAATGGGCTTTGTTTTATTGCTGTGAGAGAATTGGTCGAAATTATGCAGTCAATAAACTTGGCCGTAGAACGCCTGAAGATCATGCCAGATGGCTTACTGGTATTGCTTCATCGATTGGATTCGAAGTCCCCGAAGGAGGTTTTCGGGCTGTCACTCGGGGGAAGCTTGATGATTTTGAGGATGGGAAGGCTGAGATGGCCACGGTGTTTGCGATCGCACTTGTCCAAGCGGAATTCAATGAAGGGCACCCCCTTCGACTTCTTGCCAAAGCTTACCCAAACTTAATTTTTCGCGTCCGTGATCTCGCTGGGTCTCGCGGGGAACAAGTTCATGGGAGAGCCCGTGCTATGCCATCTGAGATAGAACTAGTTTCAGATGAATTTATGCGATCGGTGGTGAGCACACTGATTCCGTCTATTGTGTTCGCGGCAGGAACTCGAGATGTTGACGCTGGCACGGCTGCTGATGAACTGCTTGAGGCCAGGACTAATCTCCAAAATCAATTTGGATACGAAGTCATTAGAAGGATGGAGCCAACGACTGAGGCCGCACTCCTCAATGCCGAGAGAGACTGGATGAATATGAAAGATGGTGATGATGTTCGAGCTCTTGTAAACAATCTCTACTCCGCATTGCAGAGTGCACTTCGCGGATTGTGTGGCAGGAGTTATTCTGGGGCGGATATACACCAGAGTCTTTTTGTGCTAGCGGAAGAAAATTCGAAGAAGTCTGGTCTCGGTTCACTACCACCAGTTTTTAAAACTGTAAATGTTCGGCGAATTCAGACTGCGCTTCAAGGAAGCGATCCGTCACTCGGCGCGGCGGTCCTAGCTATGTTGATCGCCAGCCGTCATGAAATACTTCAAGGTATCGCGGAACTGAAGTCAGATTTCTTGGTGGTGGTGGCTGAACTCCTTGAGATTCGCGGGCATGGAAACCACCCAATTCCAATGCGCATCAAAGAGGTTGAACGTATCAGGGCTAATTTAATTATGGTTGTGGCAGCACTAATTGATCTGACCGATTGGACTTGAGCTGTGGGGAAGAAAAAAAAGCACAAAACCTTACAGAGCGACAGAGGGATTGCCGGTAGTAAATCTGGGTCGCCGATAGTAGCTGGCGGTTCAAAACTTCCGGCGCCGACACCCGTTAAAGATGACACCCCCCAAGGGTCCTCGATCGAAGCACGCGAGGAAATTCTTCGTCAGCTTGTTTCGTTGCTTGAGCAACTTAAAGCGGAGATGGATAAAGCCGGTGGGATTAACAACGTAACTAAAGAACTGCTTACAGAGTTCAGAAAAATTGCTGAGTCGTTAGTCAGTGATCGTCTTGATGTTACGCGAGAATTGGCCGATCTTGCGCGGAGGCACACAGTGGTCGCACGCGCCGAACAAGAGCGAGACGAAGGCTTTGCTCGAGAGCGAGCTGCACTTGAACAGGCACTGTCAAAGCGAAGAGAAGAAGCGACCTCGGAGTTAGATGCAGAGATAGCCAGTCTCCGCGAGTTACGTCTTTCGGAAGCTGCGCAGGCCGAACTAACTGAGCGAGCACGTTTGCGCTTGCAGACTGAAAACGAGAGAAAAGAATGGGATGAAGTTTACGAACGGCAGCGTGCAGTCCTAACGCAACAAATGAATGAAATTGAGCGCCAAAGAGGCGCAACCTTGGCGTTGCAGAGCGAGCTTGAACGACGGCGCGTCGAACTGGAACGGAATGAGATTGATCTTGAGGAGCATGCACAACGAGTCAAGCAACAAATACAAACACGTCGCGAAAACATAGATCACGAGGTGGCCGAACTTTTGGCCGAAGATCGTGCTTCTTTTCAGTCTCGATTGCAATCCGCGAAGATTGAGGGCGATCGTTTAAGGGAGGCTATCCAGTCGCAGGACGAATCGATAAGTGCATTTCGTCAGTTACAACAGCAGCTCGGTGGTCGCGAACCTTCGGCAGTTATCGACGAACTTAAAACGTTGAATGACTTGCTCGCGAGACAGAGAGAAGAATTGGCATCTCGCCCTTCCGAAGAGGTGCGAGCACAACTTGATATCTTGGACTCAGACAAGCGCAGTCTTCAGAATCGTGTTACTGAACTCAGTCGACTTCTCCAGCTTAAGGAATTGCAAGCAGCAGAGTCAGGCCAACTTAAGTCAGAAAATGCTGAGATCAAAGCATTAAATAGCAGTCTACAGAGGAAGTTCAATGCAGCGGAAAAAGAAGTAGAGATGCTTGATGAAAAACTTTCTCGCCTTCTTGCCGCATACGCCCGACCCGAGGATATCAAAAATCGATATGAGCAGATTGAGCTTGCTCTAATTGATTCAGATAAAGTCTCGCGCACGATTGCGGAAGAAATAAGCGAAACTGAGTGGCTTAATGGGATAGCTAAGAGTTGCACAGACTATGGGCTGCATTTCAATTCGCGAATCCTCAAAGCTTTTCACACGGCACTTAAGACTGCCGAGTGGTCACCGCTAACCGTGTTGGCAGGTGTGTCGGGCACTGGCAAGTCAGAGCTTCCGAGGCTTTACTCTCACTTCGGTGGATTGTATTTTGAGCCACTTTCGGTTCAGCCCAACTGGGACAGTCAGGAGTCAATGCTTGGTTTCTTCAACTCAATTGATAACCGATTCGATGCCCAACCGATATTACGCTTCTTGGCGCAAAGTCAGAAGTCATGGGTTGACCCGACGGATGGGCGCGATGGATATCCAGGTCTGAAAGACAGATTGTGCCTGGTGCTTTTGGACGAGATGAATCTTGCGCACCCAGAACTTTATTTCGCTGAGTTTCTCAGCAAGTTAGAGCTCCGTCGAGGAAAGAAAAATACCGAAGTTCCGAGTCTGCTGGTAAAAATCGGCGCAGGATTGAAACCGTATGAGCTTAAATTGGGCCGTAATGTCCTTTGGGCGGGGACTATGAACCAGGACGAAACGACCAAGTCTTTATCAGACAAAGTTCTTGATCGGTCGGTCATCATTTATTTCCCGCGACCAAGTGCTCTCAAGCGGCGCCAGAAATTGATTCCGCTAGATTCAAGCAATCGTGGAGTCGATCTTTCCGTGAAGACCTGGAATTCGTGGAAGGCAAAAGAAAGCACGTTTAAATACGAGTACGTACGACCTTATAAGTCTTTTATTGAAACGATGAATGAGTCACTGTCTGTAGCGGGACGCGCTATCGGGCATCGCGTGTGGCAATCAGTTGAGTATTACATGGCAAATTATCCGGATGTGCGAGAAGCCATTGACGAGGGCAGTAAGAAGCGCGCCATGCACATTGCGTTCGAGGATCAACTCGTTCAAAAAGTCATGCCGAAACTCAGAGGGATAGACACGCGAGGCAAATCGCGGGTGGAGTGCCTCGATAAGATTAGAGAACAGATCGTCCGTGGAATAGACGGAACTAGTTTCAATCTGAGTGAGGACTTCGACCTAGCTACTGAGTTAGGTTACGGCCAATTTATCTGGCAGTCTGCAAACTATTTGACGGATGATGATTTAGATGAACCAGCCGGCGTAGATGAACCTGCGTGAGTTTTATCAACTTGTTGGAGAAGAGAGTGAAGATGGAAAACGTGCCCGACGTTTACTAGACCAACAGCACTGGTATTCGCTGGTGGTCGACTTTGATCCTCGCACCGGTCAAGCGCTAACAGTAGGGCTAGACAAAGTACTTGATAAAATTTATCGCAAGCCTGAAGTCAAAGAGACACGAGACCGATTGTGGCGTTTGGTTGAGCACAGTAGGACTGCGGTGGATCGAATCACTAAGTCACTTGCCGAGACTCCGCGTCGAGAACAGGCGATCCTTTCGATAAGCAAAGTAAGAGAACTTACACCCTCTAGTTTCGAGGCATTGAGTCGCCGGCCTGGGCGAAATATAAGGGAAAAACTCGCCGACAAGCCTCATATGCAGGCTGTCCGTAGATACCAATCAGTCGATATTCCACAGAATCAGCTATTTAAGGAATTCGTAATCCAAGTCGCCGAACTACTCGAATTAAAAAAACAGTTTCTCGGTGATGATGACCCAATGATCATCACTATTAACCGCTGGCTACGAACCGCAGAAGCCAAGAAAATATCTCAGTGGAAAAATCTCGCTCCGAACAACTCGCTGCTCTCTCATCGTGATTATCGACGTATCTGGGATGCATGGAAATGGCTCCAGGAAATTGATACACAAATCGGCAAAGACCTAGCCGATATTGAAGACCGCGCAGCAACTGTGATTAAGTGGGAGGGTCATGCAAAAAAGTATGGCGAGGGCAAAACACTTTTCGGTAACGTGCCTGTCTTTTTCGACTATGAGTCATTCTCTATCGAGCCGTGGTGCGATCTCAATACGCGTCAAGTTCAGCGATTTGAACGCAAGATAAAGGTTGTAGATCCGATTAAAAGTCCCGTATGTGTTGATCTAACACACGTACGACCTCGTTGGTCATCGGTCGACGATAATCGCCGTTTGACCTTGGATGAAAAATTTGTGTGGCAGCGATGGCGAGACGACAATCGAACTGTCGATATTGACCTATTTGACGCCGATTCTGTAGTGCTTAGATCAGATAACTCAACTATTACTTTCAAGCAACTATTTTCATTCTCGCCTGACACTGAATTAATTGCTGACCCTGCCGCACATAAATTTACCCAAAAACTGGGTGAACTGTTCGGACACCCAACACTAATTTGGTTGTATCCCGATGTTTTCAATGACTTTCAATTGCAGACAGTTCGTCGAAATCTCAACACTGAATTTGCAGATGCGGAACCTCTCCCACGTTCAATCGCAGCAGTATTTGAGATGTTTGACTACTCAAATATTGAAACTAACGGTTTTCGAGTACTTGTTGTCGATGTCGCCGAGGGAACCACGTACGCAACGATTCTTATCGCAAGATATGACAAAAGACTCCTAGAACGAGTTCCCGAAACTAGAGGTTTTTCTTGGGAGCGATCCCCACATGTGATTCTCGGTGAGAAGCAGGTTACGCCAAATAAATTGAGTGAGGTCAGTGTTTTTGACGCTCAGAGCAATTGGCAAAGCGCAACAGGAGTTCCGCCACTTAAGTCGATTGAACTGCGTAGTTTGAGTAGCCACTCGGCGATTGGGAAGTTTGACCATATTTTGAGAATCTCGGGCAGTCCGGTCAGAGGAGGCATCAGACTCCATCAGCTTCAAGAACTCGCGCCTGACATTCCGCTTTGGCGCGACCATATTCCAGAACTTTCAATAAAAGTAATTAAAGATGGCCGCTATCAAAAATTTATTCTTGTCGACCGCGAGACTGCGATTCGCCCAGTGCGTGGAGTCCCAGTTCCAATTCCGGTTTTAAGTGAATTCACTCTCCCGGCCGGTCGTGAGTACTACCAGTTCCCGCTTTTTCAGGGCGAGGATCCTGACGACCTTGGGTTTGTGGCCAGACTTCAGTCCCCACATTTCCCACAAAGCACCGACATAAATTGCCGATTGACTTTGACGTATACGTATGGCGCCGACGATCCTTATCGACTGGTATTTGAGGTTTTAACTAGCGACGGTGTAATAGACCATTCAGTAAAACCGATACAGGTTAAGTGGCTACCAAAAAAGGATGAAGTGATCTTTGACGCACCTGCTCCTGAGTATCCGCGGGCGCACACCTGGGGCGACCTTTCAAAAAACGTATATGATCCGAGTCTTCGTAAGTCCAATCACTTCACTGATTGGGTACGGCGAGACACTTTCAACCTTTATGAATTCCTTAATGGCTTGATTCAAATTATAAAAACAGGTGATATAGACAGTGGGATAATAAAGACTGAATGGAAACCAAGTGGCAATGGGCGTAGCTTCACATTCGTTACCCCAAGCACTGGTGTAGAAGATGTATTCATAAATGAGCGTTCTCTGATAGTCCCATCAAACTTATTTCCGGAGGGCACCGAAGTCTTTTTTATTAAGATTAGGAATCGAGATAGTAAATTTATAGGCAAATTTGTCTCAGATGCAGCCGAAAAAGTGCGGAGCCAAGCACCCAGGGGTCTGATCAACTGGATTCATATATCACTCTATGTTCCTTACATAACAGTTTGGTCGGATGGTCGGTCTTTGGATGATGCTGATTGTGATTCTGATTTCAAGACTGAAATGAAAGAGAAGTTTGATCTGTTATCGACTGTATTGCTGGACAGCGAGCTTCCAAAAGCACTCAAAAATGAAATTAAGTTTCTCATGTGTTGCACGCACAAAGATATGCCTGCTAACTTACGCGCGCAATTAGTATCTGAATCAAAGCAGAAATCTATAGACGTGAAGTCAATTGGGTTTGCTCTTGGTGATCTATCTGAGCAATGGCAACAGGAAATCTTCCAATCACTCATGGAGCGCGTCGACGCCCCTTCTTTGAAGGTTTTTTCAATCGCAATTTGGCGGCACGAACAATTTGTCAAGAGATTTAGTGCGAACGATTTAGAAATCTTGCTTGCCAAGACCGTTTCGTTGTTGCGCTCCGAAATGGATAAAGTTCCTTTCAAGGACGCAGAGGCAGCCACATGCACCAAATATTGCGAACTGGTGCTCGGCTTGCTTAGAAGTCGCGAGTCAAGTGATATGACCCTGAGAATGATCCTGCAGCCTAATCAAGTAATTTCAGTCAAGATATCAAAGCTTGTCGATGAGTTAGTCGAGTTGTTACAAAAGACTGGAATGTCTCTTAAATCTCGAGTACGGATCGATGACCTACCCTCGAAACCAGAGGGTGACCATACATCTGATTTGCTTTTTGCGTTACAGCTATATTTAAGTGGCGACATTGGGGCAAATGCGATTCGCGTCACAAGTATTATCGATACGACCGACTAGTTCAGAAATGAAGAACTATTTACTTACTTGGTATGGGTTGACGGATCTGCGGGCAGCACTCGGTTTTGAAGAGTCAGATGGGCCGGTTCTTAGTGCGCTTCGGAGTAGGGAGTTCTCAGATGTGATAATCCTCGCCTACACAGACCCAGATAAACCACAGAAGATTGACGACACGCTTCTCGAGGAGTGGGAGGAGAGGGTAACGACCCCGGAAGGTTCATTGGCTCCAGTTTCACGGGCTTATATTCAAGAAGTTGTTGATTTGGTCTGCAACACACATGCTGGACACGATCTATTTGGTCAGTGGTTGCAAGGAAGACTGCTGAATCTAGGCATTAACGTGACGATCCAAATCACTCCTCAAAAGCTGAAAAAACTTAACGATGCCGTCGGAATCTATCAAGCAGCGACCGCTGCTGTCGAAACTGTCCTCCGGGATGAATCCGAAAAGTATTTGACAACCCACATAAGTCCAGGCACGCCAGTCATGGCGTATACCTGGGCACTCATTGCTCGGTCCAACCCACATCTAAAAATACGGGTAATTTCAAACTCTGATCCCCGGAATCCCCCCGAGCGCATAGAACTGCCTAAAACGCTCCTCAACTCTGCGATTAACCCGTCAGCGGAAAGAATTTCCTCACTGAAAGATTATGACTTAGTTATTCATCTACTCGGCGAACAAACCATTCCGGTGCTTTTTGGCGTGCGCCAGTTTCGTTCGAAAAATCATCTAATTCTTACAACCAAAGAGTTCGAGTCTGAGGCTCGTCGTCTTGCAAAAGCAATTGATATTTCAACAACACCTGTGGTGGTTCCTGACCCTTTCAAGCCTGCAGACACACGAAGGGCTATTGCGAAGCAGGTTGGCCGATTGATTGATGGTGCCAGAGTCGCTGTCAATATGACGGGTGGTACGAAGCTGATGTTTGCAGGCGCCCTTTCGGCATGCTGGGAACTCGGTTTAGATCCATTTTACTTTGAGATAAAAAAGCACGATGTAATATTTCTTCGTGATGGCTCTCGAGTTCCATTTGTTGGCATCTCTGATGTCAAAGACTTTTTCGACGTAGAAAATTACAGAATCGTTTCTTCGGGTCGCTCGTTCGAGGACTCTAATTTTTTGACTAATGCTAGATCGTCGGTAACCCACGAAATCTGGGAGAGACGCCACTCACTGAGCGAGCTGTACCGGGAGCCGGGCTTCCAGAAAATGCTGAAAGAGACAGACCGCTTTTGGGGATCCGATGTTATGGCTAAAAAGTTTTCGTTTGTATGGTCAAGTGGTGAAGCATCGTTTGATGGTCATGGTGCGGCGCATCTTGTGCTGGGTGGAAAAAAACTTGACGTAGCTAGCAAAGACTTTTTCTCATTTCTGTCTGGTGGATGGCTAGAGGACTATGTCTATGGGCTTCTGCGACCTTTGGAGATTGATGGAACAATTCGTGGTCTACGAGTTGGGCCTGTAGTTGGCTTTTCACAAAATGAAGCGACGGATCGTGATTTACTTGCACAGGAGTTCGATTGTATTTTTACGGATGGTAAGCGTATGTGGATTATTGAATGCAAAGCTGGGAATGTTCTCCAGGAAGCGATTCAGAAATTAGAAAATAATCTCAGGGTTTACGGTGGCGTCGCTTCAAAAGGGATTCTTGTGTCGTCCAAACAATTGAATCGAACCCAAAAGACTCGCGTTGAAAGGTCAGCCTCAATAACTTTCATCGATCCAAATGAATTATCTACTGAGGCTCTTAGAAGAATTGTGCTGAAGGCGTAAATTTGGTAAGTGAACGGGGATCAAATAGCCACGGCATGAGTACGCGAACTGGGGTTTGGGTTGGTGCGCAGGTTGATCCACCGGTGATATTTGTGAGTGTGGTTAGTGAACTAGGTTCGGGTTGATTCGGGAGGCTGTATGAAACTTGGTCCTGGTTTATCGTTTTCGTGGAGGCGTGCGCTTGGAGTGACTAAAGCCAAGAGGCGAGCGTCGAAGAAGACGGGCACACCGTGAATCCCGAATATGCCTCGAGTTGAGGTGGCAAGGCAAAAAGTGGCTAAATCCCATGATTTACTGGGTTTCCGGGACTTTTCGTAGTCGGATGCGCTAACGGATTAAGGCCCCTTACTATACCGGTGCCCCGTTTATAACCCAAAACCTTGGGTGCTATCCGTAGGGCCAAAAAACAGAGGAGAAAAATGACAGTAACCGTGATTAAGCCACTAACCAACGAAATCAGCAATCCCAAAAACCCGAAC
>Ga0172372_10005042_pt1 | contig 18544 bp, 18 predicted proteins | sample LakKiv5m_2_FD_114544 | JGI IMG/M metagenome (GOLD analysis project Ga0172372, IMG submission 114544) | Freshwater microbial communities from Kabuno Bay, South-Kivu, Congo - kab_092012_9.5m | ecosystem: Environmental > Aquatic > Freshwater > Lake | place: Democratic Republic of the Congo...
CGGATGCTGAACAAGGTATTGAGAAAGCCAAGGGCCTGCTTCAGACAATTTAATAAGTATCTTTAGTGCGCTGGGATTTTCTGTCAGCATCGCAAGATAACTTGCACGTCGACATATACTCTCTAAAACTGAAATCATTCTTATCAATGTTGCATAAGAATCTGACGTGGAAGACACCTCATTTACGATTAAAGGCATTAACAAATCGAATCGTTGTCGACTGGATTCAGGTAAATGAAGATAACGGGAACTATGCTTAAGTCCCTCAAGCACTTGATAAGCATCACCAGGTAATTTATATCCTAAGCTCTCAAGAAAATTATGAGCATCTTCTAACCTCAAAGTACTATTCCAGAGCGCTTTAGCTATATTTAATTCGGGTGAATCCTCATTTTTAATTGCTTCTTTAAAAACCTCATCAAAATAGAACTCTACATTTGCTCTATGGATTTCAAGTTCTCGATAAAACAAATTCCAATCATCATATTGCATGGATTTTGCGACTCTTAATTTGCTTTCATCAGACTTTGGAAGCTCTTGTGTTTGCAAGTCTTCCATATACTGAAGTCTGTGCTCAAGATTTCTTAAGAATCGATAGGCTTCAGTTAATGATTTAACAGCTTTAGTAGATAATAAATTTTTAGTTTCTAGAAGTTTGAATGTCGGCAAAAGTGATTTTAGTTTTAAGGCTTTGTCTTGGCCACCTCTAATTAATTGATAGACCTGCGCGATAAACTCAACTTTACGAATACCGCCACGACCAAGTTTTATATTCTCCTGAATACCTCTTTTATTGACATCATTTTGGATTTGACTCTTTAAATCGCGCATAGAGTTTAATGCGCCGTAATCCAAATATCTGCGATAGACAAAAGGGTCAATAATTTTATTGAGCTCTATTTGAGGCCCCATGATAACGCGACCTTTTACCCAAGCATATCTTTCCCATTCTCGTCCGAATTTTTGATAGTAGTCCTCTAGCATTTGATAACTGCATGTTATTTGACCCTCGGAACCGAAAGGTCTTAATTGCATATCTACACGAAATACAAATCCATCTTCTGTGATGTCATTGAGACTCGATATGATTTTTTTTCCAAGCTTAATAAAAAAACTTTGATTAGTTATAGATTCATTACCTTCAGTTTCGCCTTCTTCGGGATATGTAAAAATAAGATCAATATCAGATGAAACATTAAGCTCTTCTCCGCCTAACTTACCCATACCAACAATACTTAATTGTTGCTCTTCACCATTTAATCCTATGGGAGAGCCATGAATGTTCTTAAGGGAATTGAAATGAAATTGATGTGCCTGAATTAAAGTTATTTCAGCAAGCGTAGTGACTGATACTAAAACTTCATCTAAATCAGCTAGCTTATTAAGATCACGAATAATTATATTGGCGATAACGTATTGACGTAATTTACGAAGCGATTGATTTAAACTTGCTTCATCTGAAATTTGGCGGTTATTAAGCCACGATTCCATCTCTTGACGACTAAATGGATGACTTAGGTGTTCAAGTGACTGTTGTTCAAGATCTTGATCAGCCTCAAATAATCTTTTTATATAAGTGGAACAATAATAAGTGTGAGCAAGATTCTTACCTATTAATTGACTCGTTAATGAATTTTGCTGAATATGCATGCTCATGTGGAAATAGTAAATTCTCTATACTTTAGAAATTACCACAAAAAAACTGATTGCAGGATTGTTTGAATAGCCTGGTATTAATTACTCCAAGACTTCTACCAATGATATTTACTTAAGCATATAAACAATATGATGATTATCAGGCGTGATAGATTCTAACTTAACCCATTCCTTGTTATCTTTATACCACAACTGTATATTAATTTTAGGTGCTAAAAGCTGATAGGAATCGGCTTCTAAATTTTCATTTTTAACCTTAATAGATTTTTTACCCAAATATTTAATCGATACTTCCAGGTATTCCCCTGTCTGAACATTTAAAAGTTTTTTCTGCTTTAACATAAGAGGATTCCAATAGCTAAAGGTCATCGGGCAATCGGCTACAAATGCTTCTTTAGTAGGTGCAATTAACTTAAAAGTGTTTACTTCTGTTTTACCTAACACTTTATAATCATCTCCTCCATCTTGTGTCGAGGATTCGACGGCATACAAGCAATCTTTATTCCATAGCTCTTGGGATAGATGTTTGTACTTATAAACAGGAATAGATAAAAGCGTTACTTTAAACTGAGCATTACTGGTGAGCTGATTAAATTTATCTTGTTCTTTGAGCTGAAAAGAGTGCTCTCCAATTAATTTGTCATCCATAAAGACATCAAAATTCCAATCATTTGCAAAACATATGCTTGGGACAAGGAGAAGAAAGAGGATTAAATTTTTAAAGACTAAAGAATTCATATTAAAAATTTAGCAAACGCCATCCCAGGATTTTTCAAGAGACTGCGTATCATTATTTTTCCCAGGGAAATTCTGGAAATACATGTCAATGAGATAAGGAAGCGTCACAGTAAGTTTTGAACATGTGCCTTTACTTCGCAACTGACCTTCATAAATTTTATCAAGTTCAGTACTTTTTAATTTGGGTTGAGCTAGGTCAATACGAATATATCGCGTAAATAAAGTGTATTTGTTAGTGCGAGTCTGATAACCTCGATAGCCATACATAGGCATACCGGGATACATACCCCAATAATTTAAAGAATACCCAGTATATCCAATCATACCAAAATCAGGAATAGTATAGGTTTCTGTTATTTCCTGACCATTGTCGTCTCCATAATCAAAGAAAAGAAGCAGTTCAGGTTTTTTAGAATGGTCTACGACGGTAAAGCCTAGTTTTTCGATACGTTCTTTTAGGATAGTCGAATAATTCTTAAATTCTAAGGAGCCCTTCTGGGATTGACGCCAAGGTACAATAGCAATCGTGTGTGGTTTAAAATCAGTGGGAAGTTCATGAAAAACAGTGAGCTCAGCCTTGAGAACTGGCTGTTTTTGCGACACATGTTGGCATCCCGCGACGCTGAACAAGAGTATAAAAGAAATGATAGTAAAAATAAATTTCATTTTTTTAAGACTATAACATTCTATATTTGTTCATTTCTTGATAAAAAACTCTAAGGTTTTAGTTCTAAATCTTCTCTCTCGGAGGCTTCCCAGATTTCCTTAGCTGCATCAAGATTAATAGCCATAATAAAAAAACCAACGAGTAAATCTGGCCATATTGAATACCACATAAAGCTTATTGAGCCCGCTAAAATAATAGCTATATTAGCTAAGGCATCATTTCGCGCAGAAAGAAAAGCGGCTCGAGATAAACTCCCTTGATAATGCCTAAATTGCATCAATACATAAGCGCAACTCATATTAATCAATAAGGCTCCAAGCCCTGTCATAGAAAGTATGGAAGGGTCTGGAACTGAAGGCATGTAAAATTTTTGCCACGCTGTGTATAAAAAAGCAAAAGCCGGGATAACTAAAATGATCGCCAAGACTTTACCAAGCCTTGCTTTATTTTTTGATGTCCAATGCAATGCAAGAAAGATCAGAAGATTAATCGAGGCATCTTCTAGAAAATCAATACTATCTGCAAAAAGAGAGGTGGCATGAATATGCCGCGCAACAAAAAATTCAACAAAAAAATAACTTAGATTAGCAAAAGCTACAAGAAGAACAGATTTTTTAAAAAGCTCATTCTTATTGCGAAGCATAGGTGTATTGAGCTCTACTTAACTTCAATTCGAATACTCTTACTTAAAGCCTTACCATAGGAGCGATGATACCCATCCGCAAATTGAAGCGTAAGTGTATAAACGCCAGCATTTAGATTAAGTTCGGTTTCTGTCTGTGCTTTTCCAAAATGTAAATGATTTGAATCCGCAGGAATCGTATTCCCTTTTTCAATAAAAGGCTGATTAATTAATAAATGGTGGTGTCCGGAGCCCTCTTTAAATTCACCGGCTGGCTCTGTTCGCATACCATTGGCTTTAAATATTACCTTAATTGGATTTGAGACCTGATCACCATCTTTAAGATTTAAAAAATCAACAGAGGGTTCTTGAGCTGGAATGTCATTTCTCGGATATGAAAAACTATGAGATGAAAACCATAAGGCAAAAAACCCCATAAAAAAAAGTGTTTTTATTTTCATTGGCAATAGATTTATATAATGACGCTTAGATAATACAATAAACTCATCAAAATAATACATCTCATTTACATGAAATATTTTTATCATTTTTTAGTGATGATTTCACTTCTTCAGCCCCTAGAGTTAATGGCAGAATCAGAAAAAAAGATATTAAAGATTGCCGTTCTTTATGATGAAGAATTTCTGCTTCATAACACCGGACTCAATCATCCTGAAAATCCAAATCGCATTACTCATGCCATAAACTTTCTTAAAAAAGAGTATAAATTTAAATCGAATTTGATATGGCCCTCTTTTGGTTATGCCCCCATAAAGGTGATAAAACTTGTACATTCGGAGAAATATATCAATCTTGTAAAACAAGAGTCGGAAAGACTTTATAAATCTACCGCCTCACTTTCAACAGGCGACACGGTTATTTCAGAAAAATCTTATCAAGTCGCTAGAAAATCTGTCGGCGCAATGACTGAAGGTATCGATCAAATTATGGAAGGAAAGGTGTCTAGTACATTTGCATTCACAAGACCTCCAGGACACCATGCATTTAGAGATAAAGGTATGGGATTTTGTATATTTAATAATGTAGCTATCGCAGCGAAGTATTTACAAGATAAATATGGAATTAAGCGTATTTTAATTGTTGATTTTGACGTTCATCACGGCAATGGAACACAAGATATTTTTTATAGTGATAACTCGGTGTTTTATTTTAGCATTCATCAACACCCCTTTTATCCTGGTACGGGACGTCCGAGTGAGCGTGGCATTGGCGATGGATATGGTTTTACATTAAATATCGATTTACCAAAAGGTGCGGGCGATAAAGAATTCATAGAAGGCCTTAGTAATCAATTAATACCCGCCATGGACAAATTTAAACCCGAATTTATTTTAGTCTCTGCTGGATTTGATGCGCATGAAAATGATTTGCTTGGACAGTTAAAGTATTCAAATGATGGCTACAAAAAAGCTACTGATATTTTACTTTCACTTGCAGAAAAATATGCTACCAGTCGTATGATGTTTGTTCTGGAGGGTGGCTATGAACCTGTAAATATTACAGAGGCTTCAGAGAGCATTCTTAGTGCAATAATATCCAAACATAGCAATTAATAATGCAAATCGTGCTTTTGCTTTTTTAAATTAAAATATTCTATTTATGAGGTTACAAATGGCTAAAAAAATTAACCAAGAAAAATTGCTAGAAAAAATACATCAAAAACTATCGGAGATTAATTCTAATATGCTTAAGGTATTTTGGATTGTGGCAATCTTTGCTTTTCTTTATTTTGGCTTAATGCTTTATCTTCTCAATAAATAATTTAAGCCTTAAAAGAAGCTTTCTTAATTCTGTCATGTATTGCATACCACTCAGGTTTTTCTGGTGGCAATTCAATATATATTTTTTCAACTCTTTTATCGTCCATTAACCTTAATGTCGAATAAAAAACTTGCCCATATTTATAGGCATCCTTAGGCATTTGATGAATTTGAATATTATCTTTATTGATATCGCTCAATAGTAATAAGACAGACTTATTATTTAATGCACCAACATTTAATAGTTCAATTTCTGATTTCTTACATGGATGAAGAGATGCTCGTGGCTGGTAATGATTCAATAAATTGCCTGAAATTTTCTCGTCGGAATTCGATTGAGATACTATTTCTTTATTTAAGACTTTTTCAATGTCAGCTATAGGCAAACCTCCGGGACGAATTATCTTAGGTTCTATTGCTGTTAAATCAATAATGGTAGATTCAAGCCCCACTTCGCACTGACCGCCATCAAGAATAGCTGAAATTTTTCCATCAAGATCATCAAGAACATGTTTAGCTGACGTCGGGCTTACACGCCCAAATAAATTTGCTGATGGTGCTACAACACCATTATTAAATACTTTTAGGAGCGAGAGTGTCACCGGATGATTAGGAATTCGAATACAAATCTTGTTTGATCCACCAGTAATTTCATTTAATACATGAGGGCGTTTTTTTAATAGAAGTGACATGGGTCCAGGCCAAAAATGCTTAGCTAAAATATTGACATCACTTGGAATATCGATGGCCCAATTATTTAATTGATCGACACTTGCTAAATGTAGGATTAATGGATGAGTTTGAGGTCTTTTTTTAACCTCAAAAATCTTATTTATGGCAAACCTATTTGACGCATCCGCAGCCAATCCGTAAACAGTTTCTGTAGGAATAGCAATAAGCTCGCCATCAGATAGTAATTGTGATGCCTTAGCTATATCAATGTCATCTGATTTAAGAAGAATAGTTTTCATAGGATTTGAATCATTTTAATTAAAAAAGTAAAAGTTTTTCTTCTTTTATTTTTTTATGGCTTAGCCCTATCTTAGTCTTGTATACGGGCCATGCCCTGAAAACACATAAATTAATATTTTCCTTGATTTTTTAAATGAGAATGATTATCATTTAGGTATGGAAATAGACAATAAATCAAAATACCTCATTAAAACAATAAGTTACCTATTTATAGGAAGCTTACTACCTGGAATTTCGATTGCCAATCCAGCTGAAAAAGAAAATTTTTATCATAAAAAAATTGAATTAGTTGAAATTGAAGTTAAAGATAACGTTACTAAGACTTACCTTAAAAAAAGAACGAGTACTGCAACAAAAACAGATACGCGTATTCGCGATATTCCTCAATCAATATCAGTCGTCACTGATGAACAAATAAAAGATCAATCTATTCTAGGCTTAACGGATGCAATCAAATATTCGCCTGGTGTTATGGCAGGACAAGGCGAAGGTAATCGAGATAGTGTTTGGTTTAGAGGCAACCAAAGCACATCAGATTTATTCCTTGATGGTGTAAGGGATGACGTTCAATATTACAGAGATCTATACAACATAGATCGAGTCGAAGTTTTGATGGGGCCTAACGGTATGATTTTCGGTCGTGGCGGTGTTGGTGGAGTGATTAATCGTGTTGTCAAAGAAGCTAATTGGGAAAGTAAAAATGAATTCAGAATCCAAGGTGGTGCCTATGATCACAAACGTTCATCCATAGATCTTAACAACCAGATTAATGAAACACTTGCTGTAAGAGTTAATGCTTTGATTGAAGACTCAGGTAGCTTTAGACAAGGTGTTGAAAGTGAAAGAAAAGCAATAAATCCCACCTTCACATTTAAACCCTCAGACAAAACAAAAATAGTTATAGGTACGGAATACTTTAACGATAAAAGAATAGGCGATCGAGGTATTCCATCAGTTCAAAATGGTCTTCAAGGCTACCCCTATCCAACAAGTCGTTCAACTTTTTTTGGAAATGCATTACAAAGCCACAATCAAGCGATTATTAAAAATGGCTATGCCATTATTGATCATACTTTTGATAATGGTCTTTTACTTAAAAATCACACAAGATATTCTGACTATGATAAGTACTATGAAAACGTATATGCAAATAGCTCAGTTGGAGCAAATGGGAAAGTTACAATCGATGGATACTTCGACGATACGCAAAGACAAAATTTCTTTAACCAAACCGATCTCATTTACAACTTTAATACAGGATCAGTCTCACACAAACTTTTAACAGGCTTAGAAATCGGAGTTCAACAAAATCAAAACTATAGAATTGTAAATAATGCTCCTGATCCTACTCCCTTCGCTTCAAATCCACATGCATTGTTAACTTGGAAATCAAATAGAGATCGAGACACTGCCACTGATATTTATAATCAAGCTATATATTTTCAAGATCAAATACATTTGAATGAGCAATATCAAATTATCGCAGGCTTACGCTATGACAAATTTAAAACTAAATTTAATGACAATGTTTTAAATGCAAATAGCGCTTTGGTCAATGATGAATTTTTATCTCCAAGAGTTGGTTTAGTTTACAAACCTATTGAGCCTGTTTCTATTTATACTAACTACAGCTTAAGTTATCTGCCAAGAACAGGTGAGCAATTGACCTCTCTTACATCCTCAAATAAATCTTTTGATCCTGAAAAATTTACAAATATTGAAGCTGGAATAAAGTATGACTTATTACAAAGCTTTTCAATTAGCTCTGCTATTTATCGCCTAGAAAGATCTAAGATGGCAATTACAGACCCTTCAAATTCTTCAAATACCATTATTGTTGATGGTCAAGCTACCAAAGGTTTTGAGTTGGGTTTTGCAGGGAAATTATTTGATGCATACAATATGTATGGTGGATACACATATCAGGATGCTGAAATTACAAAAACGCAAGGAACTGGAAGTACTCAAATTACATCAGGCACATCCTTAGGTCATGTGCCAAAACATACATTTTCATTGTGGAATAAATATGAATTCAATGATACGTGGAGCGCAGCTTTCGGTATTATTAGCCGTAGTGATATGTATGCTGCTACGCCAACTTCATCTACTGCAGTAAATCTCCCTGGCTACGCTCGATTGGATGCTGCGATATTTGCAAATATTAATAAGCAAACTAAACTTCAATTAAATATTGAAAATCTACTTGATAAAACTTACTATCAGTCAGCTCATAACAACAATAATATTATGTATGGCTACCCTTTAACTGGAAGAGCCACGCTAACTTATACATTTTAAAATCTATATAATTCAAAATCTTCTAGTTCTTTATATTTTCAAGCACAGCCTATTTAACACTCACCAAAATCCACGCATCAAACTCTCTTCAATCGCTACAAATAATGTAAAATATTTGACATCTTATCAATTAGATTAAAAATTCGCATAACACAATTACAAAAGGAGTCTCATCATGGACGACAAAAAAACAAATGAAATTAATAAAGCATTAAATTCAATTTTAGAATTTGAATTAGCGGGTGTTGTAAGATACACGCACTATGCGTTAATGGTTTATGGTTACAATCGAATACCTATCGTATCTTGGCTTCGCGGACAAGCCTCAGAATCTCTAGCACATGCTGACAAAGCAGGTGAACTCATTACGCATTCGGGAGGTCATCCATCGCTTTCAATAGGCCCCCTCCTAGAAACACATAACCATGATATTGGTGATATTTTGCGAGAATCACTTGCTCATGAATTAAATACCCTGAATGCATATAAAAATCTTTTAAATATCGTGTCGAATGAATCAGTGATGCTTGAAGAATATGCTAGAGAAATGATTTATCAAGAAGAACTTCATCTGGGAGAAGTGGATAAAATGCTTAGAAAACCAGGTGATTTATCAAAATTCCATGCATAATTTTTTTATGCAATCAAAATAATAAAGACTTTTGGCATAGATCTTCATTAGCAAAGAGCGATTGCGTTTAGAATTTATTTAAAAAATGCTCCAATTCATTCTTGATCCAAATACAATCATTGCGTTTTTAACGCTTGCAGCCCTTGAAATTGTTTTGGGCATCGATAACATCATTTTCATTAGCGTTCTTGCTAATCGGCTCCCATTAGAAATTCGTGAATCAGTCCGTCGATTTGGATTATTGTTTGCGCTGATTACGCGAGTTCTTTTACTTCTGAGTTTATCTTGGGTGATGAGTCTGACAGAAACACTTTTTGCTATTCATAACCAAGAAATTAGCGGCAGAGATTTAATCTTATTCTTCGGCGGCTTATTTCTTTTATGGAAAGCTAGCAAGGAAATTTATCTCGAGGTTGAGGCAGAAGAAGAAACTGCAAAGGAAATCAATAGCACAAGCCTAAGGTCAAAATCTATTCAAAAGGTTTTTTGGGGTGCCATACTCCAAATTGGAGTGCTTGATATGGTTTTCTCACTTGATAGTGTCATTACTGCGGTTGGCTTAGTCGATGAAATCTCAATCATGATTGCTGCTGTTTTAATGTCTGTGTTTTTTATGCTCTTAGCTGCTAAATCTATCAGTGATTTTGTTCATCGCCATCCATCGATTAAAGTTTTAGCTCTGTCATTCTTAATGATTGTTGGTCTTGTATTAATTGCCGAAAGCCTTAATGTTCATATTCCAAAAGGATATGTTTATTTTGCAATGGCTTTTTCGCTTTCGGTAGAAGTGCTAAATATCCGTGCTCGCAATAAAAAGAAAGTGTCTAAGTAGTCTAATAATTCTCTATTTTGAGGTAACTCTCCAAACACGATTTCCTACATCGTCAGCAACAAGAAGATTTCCTTTTTTATCAATAGCCAATCCTACAGGCCTTCCATACGCTTCGTCACCGACCACAAAATTGGTGACAATATCTATGGGTAATCCTTGAGGTTCATTATTCTCAAAAGGTATAAAAACAACTTTATAGCCACTACGCGGCTTCCTATTCCATGAGCCATGCTCACTTATAAATACACCATTGTTATATGGTGATTTAAATTGCGATGTATTAGAAAAAACTAAACCTAAAGCTGCAACATGCGCTCCTAGTGCATAATCGGGTGAACGAGGCTTAAGATTTTTTGGCATAGATTCTTTTACACGAGGGTCTTTATAATTTTTAAAGTACACATAAGGCCATCCAAAAAAATCGCCGTCATTAACGGAAGTTAAATAATCAGGCACCAAATCATTACCTAATTCATCCCTTTCATTCACTACTGTCCATAATTGGCCTAAAGATGGATGCCATGCGAGGCCATTAGGATTCCTCAAGCCTGATGCATAAATTCTTTTTTGTTTTGTTTTAAGATCAATTTCTATAATTGCCGCTCTATCTTTTTCTTGGTCTAATCCACGCTCTCCAATATTACTATTCGACCCAACAGTTACATAAAGCTTTGTACCATCCAAAGATGCAATAATATTTTTTGTCCAATGTGAATTAATCTCCCCTTCTGGCAAATCTACAATTTTTTCAGGGGGATGTTTTTTAGTATCAATTTTTATGTCGCCTGCCTCATAATGAAAGCGCAAAATGGCATCAGTATTAGCTACATATAAATCATTACCAATCAAAGTCATTCCAAAGGGCGAATGTAAGTGAGTTAAAAAATCATTAGCCAATTCGGCAGCACCATCATCATTAGAATCTCGAAGGAGTGTAATTTTGTCTGGGCTATCTTTACCTGCTCCAGCACGATTCATAAAATATCTTGATACAAGGTCCTTTAACCCTTGTGTTTTTTTAGGGGGTTGTTTATTACTTTGTGCAACAAGAACATCGCCGTTAGGTAAAACATATAACCATCGAGGATGTGTGAGTTCTTTTGAATAAAGACTAATCATAAAACTATCTATGACTTTTGGCATGACACCTTCTGGCCATTGCGATGCTTTTGCAATATTCACTGTAGGAATAATTGATGAGCTTGGTTCAGGTAATTTAGGATTTTTACCTAAACTCAAACCAGGTGAGTCTGCAGAAGGTATTGTTTGGCAAGAAAAAAGGATGCCCAATAAAAAAATACTTATAATTTTGTTCATTAGCTTATTTTATAGAATTGCTAAAACTTTAGCTTCGACATCTTCTGAAACATGAAAATATTATTGTGAAAACTTTACTTGATTTCGATTACATGAAAATTGATATATAAAACTTATCACGTAATTAAAAAAAATTCATTAGATTTATCATAACAAGGAACATAAAATTACCTCATAAATCTTTTTATGAGGAATTAATAATGAAAACTAAACAAGAAATTAAAACATCTAAATCATTAGGAAAAAAGACAAATTTACAAAAAGCAAAAGTATCAAACAATAAAAGTGAAAATATTTTTGTATGTAAACAAAATGATAAAGAATGCTGGCATCGCTATTCATCAGCCATGGGCGATTGTGTCTAATTAATAGTTACTAAAACAGGATATTAGACATACTTTTTTTACATTAAAAAACTATAGCTTCTGGAAGTTATACGGAAAGCAATAAGTCAAAAATGTTTATGCTCACCAAGCAAATTGGATAGATAACGATTAATTGCCGGCAAAAACATATGGGAAATTGTAAGAGCCATTAAAATAGAAAAAATGATATTTAAATATTCGATCTGTAAACTCTCGAAAAGTACAAAGTAAGCAAAAAGAGTAACTGGCAAAGTAAAAATAATTAAAAATAAAAAATCCCGGAAAGAATTAATACCGATATTAATTAAAGCTCTAATACCATGCAAAAAGCAGAAATAAAAAGCAAACCAATAAAGCGGCTGCAAAAAGCTTGCAAGAATAAGTGTAATGAGAAACTCTAAAAAAAGAAAAAATTTATCTTTTCTTGTAATAACATTACTCAAATAAACAAGAAATAAAAAACTACAGATAAAAAAAAGTGTAAGTATTTTAAGTGCAAGAAATACATTCAGGTTTATTTCAAAATTTACTAACAAATCAAAAATTGTTTTAACATCATTTTCAAAAAAAATGACTGGCAATAATGTCATAGCAAAGCCCCACGACACCTTTATACCTCTAGAAACCTTTTTTAAGTATGTAAGATCGCTTTCTCCAAAGTGGAATATAGACATTAAAAGTAAGATAACTAATCCAAGAGCTGGACTTTGGAACCATAAAAGTAAGCCAAAGATCACGATAGACAAATAAATCAAAAAAGCTATCGCTTTTGTTCTATGTTTTGAATAAGCATTCCATATAACAATAGAATCAGAAGCGCCGTGTGAAACACCAATTGACATGATGATTAAAAAGATTACCGCTAAAGATGAACTAATATCAGAAAGTTTAAAAAAAGGATTCTGCTGATTAAAAAATATTAAAAAAAGACTTAATATCAAATAAAAAATTTGATGCACTCTGATCTTATTTAACATATAAATTTAGCAAACCTCTAAGCATTATTATTTTAGGTAATTTCAAAACAATGAGTAGGTAATCAATCAGTCTTGCCTGATCAGATAAGAACCTTATGACTGAAGCAATAGGCACTTTTGTAAAAAATATCTGGAATATTTTAGGTGCTTCTTTAGGGTTTGATCTTAAAACTGAAAGAAAAATTTTATCTAACCAATTTGTTAAGTAATTTTTTTTATGATTAATCAATTTATACATAAATTGGTTTTTTATATCTATTTGATTTGCCCACAAAGCTATTCGAGTAAAAGCATATCCAGAAGCAGGCCTAGAAGCTCCGCCAAAATTACCAATTTTGAAGTATTGATTATCTCCTCTTGCTTCAGAATATGGCGACATCGGTAAAACAGCCTTCTCTGTCCTTAATGTCTCTTTAATATTAAAGTTCTTTAAGGTTTTTTTGTGGAGCGCTTCTACTTCTTTGAAGTTAATTTCTTGAGAAAAGAAAGTGGTCTCTACTAATGCTCTAGTTTTTGAAAAAGGAAGAATATAAGTGAAAATTACATTTTTTTTGGATTCGGAAAAATCCATTAATGTGACAGTATTTTCATTAAATATTTTTTCATTTGAAACAATCTCAGAACCTATAAATACTTGCTTTAAAGACGGATACTTATCTTCAAATTTGTTATTTGGCCTGCTATCAGCTAAGTTTTTTAGTAATATTTTTTTCTTATTTAGAGAAATTTCCCAGTTATCATTAATTTTTTTAATATGCTTAATTATATTTCCCCGCTCAACTTTAATTCCCTTTCTAACCACTCTTTTATAAAGTTCCTGCAGAACTAATTGTGATTCGTAACATGCGTATCGATAATCGCCTAAATCAATAATATAGGACTCACCTTTGACCCTAACTTCTATTTGAGACCATTCTTTTTTAATTCTAATATTTAATTTTTTTTTAATATCAAATAGGCCCGGCCCCGACCAAAAACTATATGTTTTATCATTTTTAAAAGCACGATTTTTTTCGAATAAAATAAAATTATTTATTTTTTTACTAAGGAGGGAATTTGCTAAGGTTAATCCAGATAAACCAGCGCCAATAATTCCGATATCAAATTTCTGTTTCATATTTTAAAAGTGCGCGTCAGGTAGGTTACGTATAAATTTATGAAGATTCTCATTATGAGGCTTCATCTCTTCTTTAAACGAGGTTAAGTATTTTTTAATAATACCTAATGTAATCAAGAATTTAGAAAAGTTACTTACATAACATCTTTTTTCGTGATGTACATATTGAGCATTTATTAACTGGTATCCAATTTGCTGGTACAAAGCGGAAGCTAACTTCACAGCAAGTGATGCGCCTTTTGGTAAATGATCAATAGCTTTACTAGCACTATCGAAATAGATGTTCGCTAATTTAATAATTTTTTTCCGTGCTTCATCTATTTTTCTAGCAGTCTCTTCATTTGGATTGGCGATTTCTTTAGCGCTATATTTTCCAATGAGACTTTCTGGTATATAAACTCTGTTTCGCAAACTATCCTCATAAATATCTCTCGAAATATTGACTAATTGCATAGCAATTCCTAAATCAATTGCAAAATATCGCATTTTTTTGTCTTTAACTCCAAAAATATCACACACCATTAAACCAACAGTCCCAGCAACTTGATAGCAATAAATAATCAGAGATTTTTCTGATTTAAATGAGGAAAATTTAATATCTGAAATTTGTCCGTTTAAGAAATTTTTAACAAGCTTTTGGTTGGGCCACTTTTCTTTGGGAATATCACTCAACAAATTAATTACAGGATGTGATTTGCCTTTCTTCCAGGCTTCCATAAATATCAAAAGTCTTTTTTTTGCTATATCTGGAGTTTTAGCTTCATCGACCATATCATCCACTTTTCGGCAGAAGCTATAAATTGAATATATGGCTTGCATTTTCGACTTATCAAGAAAAAAAGAAGCCCAATAAAAGGTCTTACCATGCTTGCGCATTAGTAAATTATTATTCATATTTAGGAATGAGTTTATCAATAACTTTGGCAGAGTTCAAAACTCCAGGAACACCAGCCCCAGGGTGAGTGCCTGCGCCGACATAAAAAAGATTCTGATATAAATCATCTTTATTGTGTGTCCTAAACCAAGCTGACTGTCTAAATAGAGGGGCTATTGAAAAACCCGAACCGAAAGGAGTGTTGTAATCTTGGAAAAAGTTTTCTGGGGTCATATAAAAAGAGTCACAAATAGTTTCACTTAGTTTTGGCATCATTGTTTGTTCTAATGCTTTTATAATTGACTTAATGAATGGTGGCGCCTCATCTTCCCAGTTTATATTCCCTTTCAAATTTGGAACTGGGACTAAGGCATAAAAACTATCGCAACCTATAGGGGCAAAATTAGGATCGGTGGCTGTTGGCCTATGAAGATAAATAGAAAAATCATCAGCTAATTTATGACGGTCAAAAATATCGCTTAATAGCTCTTTATATCTTGGTCCCATCCAGATCGTATGATGAGCAATATTTTCATACTTAACTTTTGTTCCAAAGAAAAGAACAAATAAACCCATTGAATGTTTTGCTGTTTTATTAACAAACTTGTTATGGAGCGAGATTTTCTTATTCTCTATTAAATGATTATTTGTATAAATAGGATCTACATTTGTAATTAAATAGTCAGCTTTGTAAAAATCCCCTTTTGAATTGGCAATGCCATCAATTTTTTCCTTTGAAGTGATAATCTTTTTGATGTCGCTATTTAAAAAAATATTAATGCCTTTACGCTCCATAAGCATTTTTAATTGAGAGACTATTTCTCCAGTACCACCCTTAGCAAAAAATACTCCCCATTTTTTCTCTAACGCATGAATCAGTGCATATATTGAAGTTGTATTAAAAGGATTGCCTCCAACAAGCAAGGGTTGAATTGAAAATGCTTGTCTTAAATTTGGATGCTTTAAGTAAGTTGAAACGAAATGGTAAACAGATTGATAGCCTTTTAATTTAATAATATCGGGGGTATATCGAATCAAACTACTCAATTTATGAAAAGGTTGATCAGCAAGCTTAAGGTAGCCTAATTCAAAAATTTTCTCGGCATGCTTAAGCATTTTAAGATACCCATTAACGTCACTAGGCTCAAAAGCTTTGATTTGCTCTAATAGTTCATCTTGATTTGGGCCGTAGTTAAAAAATGATCCATCATGAAATCTAAAGCGATACCACGGATCTAAAGGTATAAAATTAATAAAATCATCAATTTCTTCGCCAAAAATTTCAAATAACTCTCTGAACAGATATGGCGCCGTTATAACTGTAGGTCCCGCATCATGAATAAACCCATTTTGATTAAATTGTCTCGCTCTCCCACCAATTTGATCGAGCTTTTCATGTAAATCAACTTCATACCTCTTTGCTCGCATCCTCAATGCCGCTGCAATACCGCCGAAACCACTTCCAATGACAATGATTTTTTTAGTTTGCATGTGCGAACTGATGAGATCTTTTTTCAATCTCTTCATTTAAGGAAGAAATAATAGGTCTGATAACAACCGGCATAAGATGTAAGGAATTTTTAATTCCTTGTAGAATATTCTCAATTTTAATAATTAAATCGTCTGCAATATTTGAAGATAAAAGATATTGCTTTAACTCGCTTTTATTCTTTTTAAGGGAATTTATTTCTTTTTTGGAGGACATTTCTTTGAGTAATACAATCAACGCATTAACTCTTTCAAATTTAATATCTGTTGGAATTTCATTAGGTTGATTGAATAATATATTTTCCAAATCATTTACTATTTGGTAAGCAAGTCCGATTTCATCTGTTAATTTTCTTAAGTTCATATAATAAGGCTCTTCTAGCTCTGCACATTTGAACATACCCATGATAGGTAAGCAGATAAGTGGTGAAGTTTTAGCAGTTGCAAGCTTTATATATTCTTCCCAACTTAAGCTTAAGAAATTCGAATTGACGTCTCCGGATTGACCGAAAACGATTTCTTTAACAGTACCTGATAGGAGGTTAAGTAAAATATTCTGATGCCAGCCCTGCTCAATTTCAGTGATTTTTCGAAACGACTCTGCAATCAAATAATCGCCTGTGCATATCGCAGCTGGTATTCCAAAATTCTTCCATACACTTACTTTACCTCTTCTTATTTCATCACTATCGCAAATATCATCGTGAAGTAGAGATGCGCTATGAATTAACTCACAAACGACTGCCCATATAATCGCTGTGTGCTTTGAGACTCCTAACGCTTCTCCGGTTGACAAAGCTAGGTGGGATCGAATTAATTTTCCTTCTGACTTGCCATGCCAATTTAACCACTGAGATAAATTTTTCTCATCAACATCAAAAGACATTGCTAGATGCTTTTTAACAATACCTAAAGAGTCGCTTTCGTTTGCAAACATCATAAATTTATTTAAAAGAAAGCATGTAGAAATTTAACTTATTTTGATGAGAAGTTTAACTATGCCCCAATTTCAGATTTTCTTTGCGCGATAATGTATATCAAAATACCAAATACAGATTTAGCAATAATATCTACGAAGGTATATCCCACCTGAATACTCACAAATGCAGAGAAACCTAATAAAGGAAGAATATAAACTAAAGGGTAAAAAGACCATGACAAAATAATAAGCAATCTGGTTTTCTTAAATAACGGTTGAACAATCCCAGGTTGCGTTTTAATTGACATCCCTACTCCATAAATCATTTCGTAGAGTATGTATGAGAATGGAATCATAGCCAAAATCCACCAAATAATCTTTGCAAATCCAATGGTAAGAGTTTCTCCAGGATAGCCTAATAAGACCATTAGGGCTGAAGCAGCAACTAAAGTAAATCCTTTTTTGTATGTCTCGAAATGAGGCAATCTTAAAATTAAAACAAATTCTAAAAGTAGAAGAGGGACTGTCAATAACCAATCAACATATCGATATGCATTATTAAATTGCATACCACTTTCTATAACTAAACCATTTTTTAGTAGGTATGCATTATTAAAGCTTTCGAAGATCCTTAAGTAATGATACGTGGTGATTAAACAAACAAGACTTGAGAGAGTTAAGGCCGTTTTATACGCAGGAGATACCTGGGATCTTTGCAATAGAAAAAAAATAGTTGAGGCTCCAAAAGCAGCAATTGCAAATGAAATTGCGTTATAAACTAAATTAAACTCAACATTATTCATCTTATTGGTATATCGATTTTATTACTTTAGACTTTTAATATATTTAAATTTAAAGGCAAAAATAAAAAAACTGTGCAGCCCAAACCACACAGTTTTTTTAAAATATTAACTACTTATTTTGATTCTGAAACAGCTACAGACCAAATAATTACACCGAATGCAATTTTATTTAAAACATCAGCTAAGTTATAAATGATATTTAATGATGTCATGCTGCTTGCAGGATCTGAGCCAGTCAAATAACCGAAATAGTAACCTAATGGATAAATTGCCCATCCAAAAGTTACAATCAATCTCATAGTGTTAAAAGCTTTTTGCACAGTAGCAGGCGCTTTATTTGCACTAATTTTGCTCGCTTCACCAGCAAAGATTTCGTAAAGGATATAGAACCATCCGAGCATACCTACGATAAATGATGTCATCACGTCAGCATAACCAGCTTCGCCAACATAACCGCCAACTAGCATCACTAAAGTACCTAATA
>Ga0172372_10005043_pt1 | contig 18541 bp, 19 predicted proteins | sample LakKiv5m_2_FD_114544 | JGI IMG/M metagenome (GOLD analysis project Ga0172372, IMG submission 114544) | Freshwater microbial communities from Kabuno Bay, South-Kivu, Congo - kab_092012_9.5m | ecosystem: Environmental > Aquatic > Freshwater > Lake | place: Democratic Republic of the Congo...
CTGCTGCTGGCCTTTGCCGCCTTGTTGCTGGCCAGCGCCCGGCCCATGGCCACGGTGCTGCTGCCCTCGACCCAGCAAACCATCATCCTGGCCATGGACGTCTCGGGCAGCATGCGGGCCGAGGACGTCAAGCCCAACCGGCTGGTGGCCTCGCAGAACGCAGCCAAGGCCTTTCTGGCCGAACTGCCGCGGCACGTGAAAGTGGGGATCGTGGCCTTCGCCGGCAGTGCGCAGGTGGTGCAGCCGGTCACGCTCAGCCGCGAAGATCTCAACGCGGCGATCGACAAATTCCAGCTGCAGCGCGCCACCGCCATCGGCAGCGCCATCGTGGTGGCCCTGTCCGAGATCTTCCCCGGCCAGGTGGACCTGGCCAGCGTGACCTGGGGGCGGCCCAGCGATCCGTTCGCGCCGCGCGGGCGGGCGATCGACCAGCCGCCCACTGCTGCCGAGACCCAAAAGCCCTTTGAGCCCGTGCCACCGGGCTCTTACGGATCGGCCGCCATCATCTTGCTGACCGACGGCCAGCGCACCACCGGGGTGGACACCGAAGAGGCCGCCAAGATGGCTGCCGACCGCGGCGTGCGCGTCTACACCGTGGGCGTGGGCACGGTCGACGGCGAGGTGATCGGCTTCGAGGGCTGGTCGATGCGGGTGCGGCTCGATGAAGACACCCTCAAGACCGTGGCACGCGACACCCGGGGCGAGTACTTCTATGCCGGCACGGCCGAGAACCTCAAGCAGGTGTACGAGACGCTGAGCACGCGGCTGACGGTGGAGAAGAAAGAAACCGAAGTGTCCGGCCTGCTGGCGCTGCTGGCCGCCGTGCTGGTGCTGTTGTCGGCGGGCTTGTCGCTCTTCTGGTTCAACCGGGTGCTGTAGGGCGCTGCTGGGGTGCGGGTCTGATCTGACGCGCTGGCGACCGGTGGGGCATGGCCTTTGCGATGCGTCAAGTCACGGGCCCACCCGGCGGGCACAATGCGCGGCCATGACGCAACATGTGGTGATTGCCGGCGGCGGCATCGGGGGGCTGGCCTGCGCCTTGGCGCTGGCGCGGGCCGGTGTTTCGGTGGATCTGCTCGAACAGTCGGGCGCGCTGGGCGAGGTGGGCGCCGGCTTGCAGCTGGGGCCCAATGCGGTGCGCGTGCTCGATGAATGGGGCCTGATGGCGCCCCTGCACGCCCGGGCCGCGTTTCCGGAGACCCTGTTCGTGCGCGACAGCCGCGGCGGGCAGACCCTGGGGCGCCTGCGTCTGGGGTCGGTGATCCGGGCGCGCTACGGCCAGCCCTATGCCACACTGCACCGTGCCGACCTGCACAACCTGTTGCTCGAAGCGGTGCAGCGGCACAGTCAGGTGCGGCTGCACCTCGGTGCGCGCCTGGCCTCTTACGAACCGACCGCTTCCACGGTGCATGTCACCTGTGATGACGATTCGCGGTTCCAGGGCGCGGCCCTGATCGGGGCCGACGGTTTGTGGAGCCGCGTGCGCACCCAGTTGCTGGGCGCCCGGCCGGTGCGGGTGAGCGGGCATCTGGCCTACCGCGGCATGGTGCCGGCCGACAAGGTGCCGGCGGCCCTGCGCGCCAGCGGTGTGACCGCCTGGCTGGGCCCCCACCTGCATGTGGTGCACTACCCGGTGAAGCAGGGGCGCTGGTACAACGTGGTCGCGGTGGTGGAGGGCCGCCTGGGCCAGGGCCACGGCGGTCCGGCGGATGGCGATCCGCAGAGCTGGAGCCACGAGGCGCGCTGGAACGACCTGCAGCGCACGCTGGGCCACACCTGCCCCGAACTGCACGACATGCTGGCGGCCGTGGAACACTGGATGCTGTGGGTGCTCAACGACCGAGAGCCGATGGCCGGCCCGCACGAGCACGCGCAGGGCCGTGTGGCCCTGCTGGGCGATGCCGCCCACCCGTTGCGGCCTTACCTGGCGCAAGGGGCCGCCATGGCGATTGAAGACGCATGGACGCTGGGCCGTCTGGTGCAGCAGCAGGGCGGGTTGGACGGCGATGCCTGGCCCGATCTGCTGGGGCGTTTCGCCCGCACCCGCTGGGCGCGCAACGCCCGGGTGCAGAGCCGGTCGGCGCGCAACGGCACCATCTTCCACGCCAGCGGTCCGCTGCGCCTGGCGCGCAACACGGCCATGTCCCTGCTGGGGGAATCGCTGCTCGACAACCCCTGGCTGTACAGTGGCCCTCCGGAACCACTTCCCTGAAAAAACCGAGACAAGCCATGCGATCCATTCCCCGCCGTTTTGCTCTTCTGGCCACCCTTGCACTGGCCTGTTCCGCATCCGCCCTTGCCCAGACCCCGTGGCCCAGCAAGCCGCTGAAGATCGTGGTCGGCTTTCCGGCCGGTTCGTCGCCCGACCTGACGGCGCGCCTTCTGGCTGAACCGCTGTCGCAGGCGCTGGGCCAGCCGGTGGTGGTGGACAACCGGGCCGGCGCGGGCGGCAACATCGGGGCCGATGCCGTGGCCCGGGCCACCGACGACCACACCATCGGCCTGATGATCAACGGCAACCTGACCATCGCCAAGATCCTCAACCCGGCCACCCCCTACGACCCGCTCAAAGACCTGCAGCCGGTGTCGCTGATCGCCGTGTCGCCGCTGGTGCTGACGGCTCCCGCCGGAGCACCGGTGGGCAAGGCCTTTTTCGATCAGGCCAGGGCGCAGGGCGACCAGCTCAACTACGGCACACCGGGGGTGGGCACGGTGGCGCATATCGGCATGGAACTGCTCAAGGGCAAGGCCGGCATCGCGCCGGTGCATGTGCCCTACCCGGGCAACCCGCAGGTCATCACCGGCCTCATCAGCGGCCAGGTGCAGATGGCCTTGCTGCCGCCGGGGCTGGCGCTGGCCCAGGTGCGCGGCGGCAAGCTGCAGGCCATCGGTGTGACCTCGGCCGGCCGCAGCAGCGTGGCGCCCGATCTGCCCAGCCTGGCCGAGCTGGGTGTGCCGGACCTGCAGCTGGAGATCTGGAACGCGGTGGCCGCACCCAACAGCCTGCCCAAGGCCCATGTGCAGCGCTTGTCCAGCTTGCTGACCGAGATCGTGCGCCGGCCCGAGATCCGCGCCAAGATCCTCAACCAGGGCTGGCAGGTGGCGGGCACTTCGCCCGAGGGGCTGGCCCGGCGCATCGCGGCCGACACGGCGGCCATGGCGGACGTGATCCAGAAGAACAACATCCGGCCGAATTGAGCCACCCCTGTCGCGCTGCGCGCGAACCCCTCAGGGGGGCGATGCGTGTGGTCCGGCGGAGCCGGTTCCACCGCATCCCGGACGGGGCACGCGCTCCGGGTCAGTTGTGCCGGGTTTCCAGAAAGCCGGCCATGTCCGCCAGCTCGGCGTCCAGGGCCTGCCCGAAGGTCTTGTCTTTCGGAGCCCGCCCGCTGACGTAGCCGATGTCGGCCTGCAGCCGCCCGTCCGCCACCGACAGGTTGCCCCAGCCGATCACCTGATCGCGCCAGAGCAGGGGCAGGGCGTAGTAGCCGCGCACCCGCTTGGCCGGCGGGGTGTAGGCCTCGAAGCGGTAGGCCCAGCCCCACAGGCGCTCGAAACGGTCACGGTCCCAGACCACCGGGTCGAAGGGGGCGAGCAGGCGCACCCGGTCTTGCGTTTGCCAGCGGCGCGCGGCCGGGCTTTCGCCGTCCGGCCAGTACCAGCGCACGCCGTCCACCTCTGCGTGGGGCAGGCGCTGCGTGGCGCGTTGCAGCGCGACGCGCAGCTGGCCCTTCCACTGCGGTACCGCGTGCTGGAGCATGGCCACCAGTTGCCGCAGGCCGGGTTGCGGCAGCGGTGCGTACTTCATCACCAGCACATCCACCAGCCGGTCCAGCGTTGCCGGCACATCGTCCGGCGCGGTCTGCGGCTGGTGGGCGGCGTAGAGGCGGATGCCGTTGTCGCGCCGCGCCACGCGCAGCAGGCCGCGGTAGTGCATGGCATCCAGCAGCTGCGTGCTGGCTTTGGAGCGTCCGCCGAAGCCGTTGGTGGTGTGGCCGTGGGCGAAGTGCTCATCCACCTGGCGCGGGTGAACCTCACCACGCGCCTGCACAAAGTGCCACACCGCCTCGGCCTGTGCCCAGCGTTCGGCGGGCCATTCGCGCAGCGTCGACCGCGGGTGCATCAGCGTGTGCAGTTCGGGCGTGACGAAGCCGTAGTTGACGTAGAAGTCCTCCTGGACCGGGAGCTTCGGGTAGCGCCGTTCCAGGTCACCGGCGACGTAGTCCTTGACGCGGTGGCGCAGCGTCAGGTCCTGCGCGCGGGCGGGCGCGCGGATCGGGTCGGCCTGCACGAAACCCAACCGTGCGATGGCCTGGGGCAAGGTGGTCGGTGTGAACAGGCTGCGCGCCACGGCGTGGCGGCGCAGGTGTGCGAGGGTGATGGCGGGCATGCACCATCATGCCGGAGTCACAGTGCCGTTCTGAGCGTCCAGATCTCGGGAAACAGCACCACGTCCAGCATCTTGCGCAGGTAGCTCACACCACCGGTGCCGCCGGTGCCGCGCTTGAAGCCGATCACGCGCTCCACCGTGGTCAGGTGGCGGAAGCGCCAGAGGCGGAAGGCGTCCTCCAGGTCGGTCAGCTCTTCCCCCAGCTGGTACAGGTCCCAGTGTTCCTTGGGGTTGCGGTAGACCTGCAGCCAGGCTTGCTCGACCGCTTCGCTGGCCTGGTAGGGCTGCGACCAGTCACGCTCGGTGTGCGAGGCCGGCACGGCGATGCCACGTCGTGCCAGCAGGCGCAGGGCCTCGTCGTACAGCGAGGGCGCTGCGTAGGCCGCCTGCACCATGGCCGCGCGCTCGTCGTTGTGCGCATGGGGCTTGAGCATGGCGGCATTCTTGTTGCCCATCGCAAACTCGATGCAGCGGTACTGGAAGCTCTGGAACCCGCTGGAGTGGCCGAGGTAGGGGCGGATCGCGCTGTACTCGGGCGGCGTCATGGTGGCCAGCACGTCCCAGGCGTGCACCAGCTGTTCCATGATCTTGGACACGCGCGCCATCTGCTTGAACGCGGCATTGAGTTCGTCACCGGCGATGTTGCGTACGGCCGCGGTCAGCTCGTGCAGCATCAGCTTCATCCACAGTTCGCTGGTCTGGTGTTGCACGATGAACAGCAGCTCGTCGTGCGCGGGCGAGAGCGGCTTCTGCGCATTGAGGATGGCGTCGAGCTGCAGGTAGTCGCCGTAGCTCATGTCGCGACTGAAGTCCAGCTGCGCTTTCTCGTCGCGCACGATGGCTTCGGTGGCCGAGGTCGGGGCCTGGTCGTGATAGGGGCAGGTCATGGGGGCTCCTTCAGGTCACTGCGTGCTTGCGATTGAACTCGGGGCGCTTCCACTCGCCCGATTCGAGCACCTGTCTCAGGTGTTCGACCGCGTTCCACACGTCGACGAAGCCGATGTACAGCGGCGTGAAACCGAAGCGAAGGATGTCCTGGTGGCGCCCACCGTCGCCGGCGCGGAAGTCGCCGATCACGCCGCGCGCGATCAGCGCCTGCACGATGGCGTAGGCGCCTTCGTTGCGGGTCAGACACACCTGCGAGCCGCGCTGCGCGTGCTCGCGCGGCGTCGCCAGACCCAGGCCGTGGCCGGCGCAGCGCTCTTCGACCAGCTGGATGAACAGGTCGGTCAGCGCCAGCGACTTGGTGCGCAGCGCGGCCATGCCGCCGAAGGGCTCGGCACTCAGCACGGTGTCCACGCCGCATTCGAGCGCGGCCAGGCTGATCATGGGTTGCGTGCCGCACTGGTAGCGCGTGATGCCGGGCGCGGGCTGGTAGTCGGGCGTGAAGGCAAACGGCGCCGCGTGGCCCCACCAGCCGGCCAGCGGCTGCCAGAAGCGGTCGGCGTGCAGCGGGTTGACCCACACGAAGGCCGGCGCGCCAGGGCCGCCGTTGAGGTACTTGTAGCCGCAGCCGACCGAGAAGTCGGCCTTGGCGCCCTTGAGGTCCACCGGCACCGCGCCCGCGCTGTGCGCCAGGTCCCACACGGTCAGGATGCCCTCGGCGTGCGCGGCGGCGGTCACGGCCGCCATGTCGTGCATGGCGCCGGTGCGGTAGTTCACGTGGGTGAGCATGAGGATGGCGACCTCGGCCGTCAGCGACGCGGCGATCTCCTCGGGCTCCACCAGCACCAGTTCCATGCCGTGCTGTTTGCACAGCGCCTCGGCGATGTAGAGGTCGGTCGGGAAGTTGCTGCGCTCGCTCACGATGCGTTTGCGCTGCGGCGCGTCGGCGGCGGCGATGTTCATGGCCGCGCTCAGCACCTTGAACAGGTTGACCGAGGTGCTGTCGGTGGCCACCACCTCGCCGGGGCCGGCGCCGATCAGGCGTGCGATCTTGTCGCCCACTTGGCCGGGCATCTGGAACCAGCCGTGCTTGTTCCAGCTTTGTATGAGGTCGGTGCCCCATTCCTGCGTCACCACCTGCGCCACGCGGGCGGGCGCGCTGCGCGGCATCACGCCCAGCGAGTTGCCGTCGAGGTAGATGGTGCCGGCGGGCATGTTGAACTGGTCGCGCAGCGCGCACAGTGGATCTTTCGCGTCGAGCGCGATGCAGTCTTGTTGGGTGGTCATTCGGGTTGTCTCCGTCAAACAGGGTGAGGTATCGGTGCGGTGCTTCCCCTTCCAGGGATACCGCGGAACCGGCTTTGCCGGGCCGCTGGTATCGCCCCCTGGGGGGTGACGCCGCAGGCGGCGCGGGGGGTTATTCCAGGCTTCTGAGCACCGCGCGCACGGGCGATGCGTCTGCGGTGGTCAGCTTCAGGGGCAGGGCGATCAGCTCGTAATCGCCCTCGGGCACGCCGTCGAGCAGCAGGTTCTCCAGCACGCGCAGGCCGCGGCGGCGGATAGTCTGGTGGCTGTCCAGCGTCTTGCTCTCAGCCGGGTCGATGCTGGCGCTGTCGATGCCGATCAGCACCACGCCACGGTCGGCCAGCAGCGTCACGGTCTCGGGCGAGAAGGCGGGCAGGTCGTTGTCGAAGCGGTCTTGCGGCATGCGCTCGTACACACGCACGAGAACCCTGGGCGGGAGGCCGTCCATGGCGTGTGCCAGGTGTTCCGGCCGCACCAGCGGCCCGCAGCCGATGGCGTGGACCACCCGGCAGGGGCCGATGAAGGCCTGCAGGTCCACCGCGCCGATGGCCGCACCCTCGGGGTCGTAGTGCAGCGGCGCGTCAGCGTGCGCGCCCACGTGCGGGCTGAGCGTGATCGCGCTGACGTTGACCGGGCAGCCGGGCGCGATGCTTGCCACCCACTGCTGGCTGTAGGCCGTGTCACCCGGAAAAACGGGCGACGTGGCATGGATGGGGGGAGAAATGTCCCAAAGCTTTTTCATGGTCCGGGACGTTAGCACCCGTGAAAAAGCCGTGGTGTCGGTTATTTCCAACGTCCTGGAAAAATACTTCAGACCTCAAGCAAATGCCGGTCAAGGCAACGGGGGCATGCGTGCGATCAGCACTTTGAGTGCGCGGTCCGGCGACACGTCGGCGAAGGTCGCGGGGTTGTTCAGGCGCTGCAACAACTGCAGCTCCGGCGCCTGCTCGGCCAGCATGTCGCGCAGAAACTGCTCGGGGATTTCCGGCGCGTTCAGGCAGAGCAGGGCATGGCCGCCGGGGCGCAAAAGGTCGGGCAGCCGGCGCACCAGGCGGGCGTAGTCCTTGTTGGCCACAAAGCTGCCTTTCTGGTAGCTCGGCGGGTCGGCGATCACCAGGCCGTACGGCCCCATGCGCGTGACCTTGCCCCAGGAGCTGAACAGGTCGTGCGCGAGGAACTTGGCGCCGCTGGTGAACCCATTGAGCTGGTGGTTCTGCTGGCCGGTGGTCAGCGTGCCCTGCGCCATGTCGAGGTTGACCACTTCTTTCGCGCCGCCCTGCAGCGCGGCCACCGAAAACGCGCAGGTGTAGGCGAACAGGTTGAGCACCTTGTGGCCCTTCGCGTGCGAACGCACCCAGCGCCGGCCTTCGGCCATGTCCAGGAACAGGCCGTGGTTCTGCCCGCGCAGGAGGTTGATGCGGTACTGCGCACCGTCCTCCGTTACCACGTGCGAGTCGGGCACCGCGCCGGCCAGCACGGTGGTGGTGCTGCGGCCCTCATGCCGGGTCTGCAGCACGGCATTGAGCGGCTGTCCGGGCGCGATCTGCGCTTGGCGCTGCTGCAATGCCTCGGTCAGTGTGGTCACTTCGTCGGCCGAGGCGTCGCCGAACTTGGTGACCAGCCACACCGGCGGGAAGGCGTCCAGCGTCCAGGCCTCACAGCCCGGAAAGCGGCCGCCGCGACCGTGGAACAGCCGCTGCGCGTCGTTGGGCATGAGGGCGGTGGCGATGGTGTCGAGCAGGGCTTGCATGGGGGTTCAGTTCAAAAGGCCGGACCGTCGTCGAGGGCGGGCAGGCCGTGGCGTGCGCGTGCCTTGTTGCAGGCGTAACTGCCTTCGGTGAGCTCGTGGCAGGGCGCGGGGCGCTGGACGTAGATGGTGCAGCCCACCGACACGCCCACCGTCCCGCTGAGCGCCACGCAGCGGATGGGCACCTCGCCGGTGCCGCGCATGCGGCAGGTGCTGCCGTTGACGGGTTCTGTGAGGCCAGCGGGCACGGCGCCACCGGCGTCGTCTAGCTCGTAAACAGAGAACTGCACACGGTACGCGGCGCAGCAGGCGCCACAGCTTTGACAGGCCGACATGGTACTCAGAGCGCGGACAGCCCGTGGCGGCGGCGGGCCTGGGCGCAGGCGTCGCTGCCTTCCTCAAATTCGCGGCAGGGGCTGGGCCGCCATTCGTAGATGCCACAGATGGCCTTCTCGCCGACCGGGCCGTACAGGGCCGCGCAGCGCGGGCGGCCGTGGTCGGTGCCGCGCATCCGGGCCGTGTGGTCGGTCACCGGCACCCACAGGCCATCGGGCACGCTGCCGCCTTCGGACTGGGACTCGAACACCGAGAAGTCCACGCGGAAGCTGGCGCAGCAGGCGCCGCAGGTGGTGCAGGCGCTCAAGGCGTCATCTCGCGCACATACATGATCGCGCCGTTGTACGTGGTCACCTGGTCGTAGAGGCGGCGCGCAGTCTGGTTGTCTTCGAAGGTTGTCCAGTACACCCTCGAACATCCGGCACGGGTGGCCTCCGCGCAGACTGATTCGATCAACGCGCGGCCCACGCCCCGACCTCTGGCGCTGGGCAGGGTGAACAGGTCCTGGAGGTAACAGACATCGCGCAAGCGGCTGGTGCTCGGGTGGTAGACGATGTGCACCAGGCCAACCAGTTGCTGGTCGAGTTCGGCCACCATAGCCTTTACCGGATCGGACTCGACAAAGAACCGGTCCCAGGTCTGGCGGGTGATGGTTTCGTCCAGCGCGGTGTCGCCTTCTCGGCCATAGAAGGCGTTGTATCCGTCCCAGAGTGGGCGCCATTGGTCGTGGTCGCCCCGCCTCACTGGTCGAACAGTCACGGCATTGGAAGTCACGCCAACTGGCCCAGCAGCAGGTACTCCATGAGCGCCTTCTGCACATGCATGCGGTTCTCAGCCTCGTCCCACACCACGCTCTGCGGGCCGTCAATCACCTCGGCGGTCACTTCCTCGCCGCGGTGGGCGGGCAGGCAGTGCATGAACAGCGCATCCGGCTGGGCCACGGCCATCATGGCCTCGTCCACGCACCACTGCTTGAAGGCGGCGCGGCGGATTTCGTTCTCGGCCTCGTAGCCCATGCTGGTCCACACGTCGGTGGTCACCAGGTCGGCGCCCTGGCAGGCTTCCTTCGGGTCGCTGAAGACCTTGTAGCAGGCCGGGTTGCTGATGCCGGCGAGCTTGGCGTCCACCTCGTAGCCGCTGGGTGTGCTCACGTGCACCGTGAAGCCCAGCAGCTCGGCCGCCTGCAGCCAGGTGTTGGCCATGTTGTTGCCGTCGCCCACCCAGGCCACCACTTTGCCTTTGATGGCGTCCAGCGGGTCGCCGCTGGGCGCGGGGCGGTACTCGGTCAGGGTGAACAGGTCGGCCAGGATCTGGCAGGGGTGGAACTCGTTGGTCAGGCCGTTGATGACCGGCACGCGCGAGTACTGCGCAAACTTTTCGATCTTGTCCTGGCCGAAGGTGCGGATCATCACGAGGTCGACCATGCGGCTGATCACGCGCGCGCTGTCCTCGATGGGTTCGGCACGGCCGAGCTGGCTGTCACCGGTGGTCAGGTGCACCACCGAGCCGCCCATCTGGTACATGCCGGCCTCGAAGCTCACGCGGGTGCGCGTGCTGGCCTTCTCGAAGATCATCGCCAGGGTGCGGTCCGGGTCGGCGAAGGGCTGGTACTTCTCGACCGCCTTGAACTTGGCCTTGATGAAGGCGGCGCGGCGCAGCAGGTAGCCGTACTCGGCGGCGCTGAAATCCTTGAACTGCAGGTAATGGCGGATGGACATGCGTGGCATTCCTTCAAGGGGGTCTCAGGCGTTCTCGGCGAGGAAGGTCTCGATGATCGGCAGCAGGCGGGCGACGATCTCGTCGGCCTCGGCGCCGGTGATGATCAGCGGCGGCACCAGACGGATCACGTTGTCGGCCGTGACCGACAACAGCAGGCCGGCGTCGGCCGCGCGCTGCGTGATCACGCCGCAGGCCTTGTCCAGCTCGATGCCGATCATCAGACCTTGGCCGCGCACTTCCTTGACGCCCTTCTTGCCCATCAGGGCGGTGACCAGCTTGGTCTGGATCAATGCGCCCATCTTCGCCGCGTTTTCCAGCAGGCCGTCTTCTTCCATGATGCGGATGGTCTCGACGCCCGCTCGCATGGACAGCGGGTTGCCGCCGAAGGTGGTGCCGTGGTTGCCGGGGCCGAAGATGTTCGCGGCCTTGGGGCCGGCGACGACGGCACCGATCGGCACGCCCGAACCCAGGCCCTTGGCCAGCGGCATCACATCGGGCTGGATGCCGGCCCACTGGTGGGCGAACCACTTGCCGGTGCGGCCCATGCCGCACTGCACCTCGTCGATCATCAGCAGCCAGTCGTTGGCGTCGCACAGGGCGCGTACACCTTGCAGGTATTCAGCGCGCATGGGGTTGACGCCGCCTTCGCCCTGAATGGTCTCGAAGAACACGGCCACCACGTTGGGGTTGCCGGCCGTGGCCTTTTTCAGCGCCTCGATGTCGTTGGCCGGGACGCGGATGAAGCCTTCGACCAGCGGACCGAAGCCGGCCTGCACCTTGGGGTTGCCGGTGGCGCTGAGCGTGGCAATCGAGCGGCCGTGAAAGGCCTTCTCGTAGACCACGATCTGCGGGTTCTCGATGCCCTTGTCGTGCCCGAACTTGCGCGCCAGCTTGAGCGCGGCCTCGTTGGCCTCCAGGCCGGTGGAGCAGAAGAACACGTTGCTCAGCCCCGAGCGCTCGACCAGCAGCTTCGCCAGTTCTTCCTGGCCGGGGACGTGGTAATAGTTGCAGCAGTGGATCATGTCCGCCACCTGCTGCTGCAGCGCCTTCACCAGCTTGGGGTGGCCGTGGCCCAGGGTGTTGACCGCGATGCCGGCCAGCGCGTCGAGGTATTCCTTACCGTTGACATCCCAGACGCGGCAACCCTTGCCGTGCGTCAGGGCAATGGGCAGACGCCCATAGGTGTTCATCACATGCGGTGAGGACGGGGCGACGGGGGTGGCGGCACTCATGCAGAACTCCAGATTAGGACGGACGGACCGATCAAAAAAGAAGCGGCTCAACGCAGGTTGAGCCGTTGAAAGCCGATTTTAGGGGCAGCTGTGGGCACGATCATTGCTCATGCTGCATCGCTGTCATGAAAGCACGCCCGCATGAGGCGCCGGTGACGCGACCCGAGTCAGACCTCGCGCCGTTCATCCGGGTATTCCCTTGGCTCAAGTCTTATATAAGATATAATTCCGGCAGCTGCAACGGCATCCCATCCGGCGCTGTGGCAGACCCCAGCCTGCCTTCCAAACGAAGGCCCAGCGCACGACGCCCACCGCCCGCTCGCTACCTCAATATGGCCGCCACCCCCACCGCCAAGCAAGTGTTCATCCAGGGTGTGACCCGGAGCGGGCGCACGTTTCGCCCCAGTGACTGGGCCGAGCGCCTGGCGGGTGTGATGAGCCAGTTCCGCCCCGGGGGCGGCACCTCGCGCATTGGCAGCCACCTGGCCTATTCGCCCTGGTGTGTGCCCACGGTGGTCAATGGCATCAAGGTGGTCATCGTCCACACCGACCTGCGCGAGGCCGAGCCCATGGCCTGGGACTTCTGCATGAACTTCGCCAAGGACAACGACCTGCAGGTCGTCGAAGCCTGCCTCATGCCCGAGGCGTCTCCCAAGCCCTGAGCTGATCACTGGCTGCGCGAGCCCGGCTGCCCGGGCTGGGAAGTCTGCCGGTCCTGTTCTCCTGCGCTCTTCCTCGTCTCGGCCCGTTCTGCGCGCGCCGTCGGCACCTCAAATCCCGCCATCCGTTCGCCCAAAGAAAAACCGCCCCAAGGGGCGGTTTTTCTCTTCTTGCTGGCAGCGCACCGTTTCAAACGGCAGACCGGGGCATCGGGGATGTGCCGGTCCGGGCTGATGGCCTGCCGGGGCAGGCCGGTGGCCGTCGCTGAAATTAAGCGGCGGCGGTGGCCAGGGCCTTGACCTTGGCAGACAGGCGGCTCTTGTCGCGAGCGGCCTTGTTCTTGTGGAAGATGCCCTTGTCGGCGATGGTGTCCACCACGGCCTGCATCTTGGCAAACAGTTCGGTGGCCTTGGTCTTGTCGCCAGCGACAACGGCCTTCTCGACGTTCTTGACGGCGGTGCGGTACTTCGAACGCAGCGAGCTGTTGGCTGCGTTCAGCTTGACGTCCTGGCGTGCGCGCTTGCGGCCAGACACCAGACGGGGGTTCTTTTTCTTCGGCTTGGTTGCCATGGTTTAAATCCTTTACGTGTTTGGGATGATGCCAGCAAAGCCGAACATTATAGCCCGGGACGCTGGCGGGCGCCACTGGCCTGTGTTGCACGCCGGGCGGGGGCGCGCCAGGCGGGCTCTTACACTCCTCGTGTGTCGCTTTTCAAATCTGCCTCGCTCGTTTCCCTGCTGACCCTGGCCTCGCGCATCACCGGGCTGGTGCGTGAGTTGCTCATGGCGTCGGCTTTCGGTGCCAGCGCCATGACCGACGCGTTCAACGTCGCGTTCCGTATCCCCAACCTGCTGCGCCGCCTGTTCGCCGAAGGCGCTTTCAGCCAGGCTTTTGTGCCGGTGCTGGCGGCCGCGCGCGAAAAAGACGGCGACGACGCGACGCGCCAGATGGTGGACCAGATCGCGACCGTATTGGCCTGGGCGCTGACGTTCACCTGCGTGCTCGGTGTGGCCGGTGCGCCGGTGCTGGTCTGGGCCATGGCGGCCGGTCTCCAGCAGGACCCGCACGGCTTCGAGGCGGCGGTCTTCATGACCCGCTGGATGTTCCCCTACATCGCCTTCATGTCCTTCGTGGCGCTGTCGGCCGGCATCCTCAACACCTGGAAGCGCTTTGCCGTGCCCGCGGCCACGCCGGTGCTGCTGAATGTGGCCATGATCGCCGCGGCCGGCTGGGGCGCGCCCTGGTTCAAGACCCTGGGTATCGAGCCCATTTACGCCATGGTGGGCGGGGTGCTGCTGGGGGGTGTGCTGCAGTTGGCGGTGCAGCTGCCGGCACTGCGCCGCCTGGGCATGCTGCCCCGTCTGGGGCTGCGCTGGTCGTCGCTGCGGGCGGCGTGGGACCATCCCGGCACGCGCCGCGTCACCACCCTCATGCTGCCGGCGCTGCTGGGGGTGAGCGTGGCGCAGATTTCGCTGCTCATCAACACGCAGATTGCCTCGCACCTGACCACCGGCAGTGTGAGCTGGCTCACCTACGCCGACCGTCTGATGGAGTTTCCCACCGCCATGCTGGGCGTGGCCCTGGGGGTGGTGTTGCTGCCCCAGCTGGCGGCGGCTCGGGCGGCCGATGACGGCGTGCGCTACAGCCAGCTGCTGGACTGGGGCCTGCGCCTGGTGGTGCTGCTGGCCGTGCCCTGTGCGGTGGCCCTGCTCACCTTCGCCCAGCCACTGGTGGCGGTGCTCTATCACTACGGCGCTTTCACCAGCACCGATGTGCAGCAGACCACCGTGGCGCTGATGGGCTACGGCGCCGGCCTGTTGGGCCTGATCGCCATCAAGGTGCTGGCACCGGGCTTCTATGCCCGGCAGGACATCAAGACCCCGGTGAAGATCGCGGTGGTGGTGCTGGTGCTGACACAGCTCATGAACCTGGTTTTCGTGCCCCATCTGGCCCACGCCGGCCTGGCGCTGGCCATTGGCCTGGGCGCCATGGTCAACGCGCTGTGGCTGCTCATCGGGCTGCTGCGCCGTGGCGCCTACACCCCGTCGGCCGGCTGGGCGCGCTTTGCGCTGCAGGTGCTGGCGGCCAGCGCGCTGCTGGCGGTCTACCTCATGTGGCTGGCAGCGCGGATCGACTGGATCGGTCTGCAGGCGCAGGCGCTGCAGCGGGTAGGTCTGCTGGCGCTGGCGGTGCTGGGGGCGGCGCTGGTGTACTTCATCAGCCTGGCCCTGGCCGGTGTCAAGTTGCGCCAGTTCGTCCGAAAATGAGTGTTTTCTGAGGTCGCGCCGGAATCCGCCATGCCCACTGCCTTCGACTTCCTGACCCCGCCCACCCCGCTGGCCTACTTTGCCAGCCTGGTGCGCGACGATGACCAGCTGCCGCTGCTCGAAGCCGCGGTGTCGATCGCGCAGGACGAATACCCCGACCTCGATGTGCAGACCGTGCTGGGCGACGTGGACCAGCTGCTGGCGCGCCTGCGCCGCCGCACCCCGGCCGACGCCGACGCCCTGCAGCGCCTGCGCGGGCTTAACCAGTTCTTCTTCCGCGATCTCGGCTTCGGCGGCAACGTCAACAACTATTACGACCCCGACAACAGCCACCTCAACGTGGTGCTGCGCACGCGCCGCGGCATTCCCATCACGCTGGCGGTGGTGTGGCTGGAACTGGCCCAGGGCATGGGGCTCAAGGCCATGGGCATCAACTTCCCCGGTCACTTCATGGTCAAGGTCAACCTGCCCAACGGCCAGGTGGTGATCGACCCCTTCACCGGCCAGTCGCTCAGCCGCGAGGAGCTGTCGGAACGCCTGGAGCCCTACAAGCGCCGCAACGGCCTGGTGGACGACTTTGATGTGCCCGTGGGCCTGTACCTGCAGGCCGCGCCGGGCCGCGACATCCTGGCGCGCATGCTGCGCAACCTCAAGGAGATCCACCGCACGGCCGAAGACTGGCTGCGCCTGATCGCCGTGCAGGACCGCCTGCTGGTGCTGCTGCCCGATGCCTGGGTCGAGTACCGCGACCGCGGCCTGGCCTGGGCCGAGATGGGCGATGCCCGCCTGGCGGTGGACGACCTGCAGGTCTACATCGAGCACACCGATGACGCGCTCGACCGCGAAACCATGACGCAGCGGCTGCAGGAGTTGCGACGCGCCCTGAGCTGAGCGGTTCGGCGGCCCGCGGCGGCGGCTGGCGAGGTGTTTCGCGGTGTAAGCCGCGTTGACGCTGGCCGGGGCATGGGTCACCATGCCAGACCGTTCCACTTTGCCTGGCCTCGGCCAGTTCCGCCCATGCGCAAGACTGTACAACGCCTGATCGCCACCGCCCTGATGCCCTGCATGCTCCTGGCCGGTGTGCCTGTGGGGGCGCAGGCTGGCATCGTGACCAGCGAAGAAGCCCTGGTCACGTCCGCCGGCAGCGCCCACCGCGACCGCGTCACCGCTTTCCTGGCGCGCGACGACGTGCGCCAGCAACTGCAGGCCCAGGGTCTGAGCGCCGAGGCCGCCCTGGCCCGCGTGCAGGTCATGAGCGATGCCGAGGTGGCGCAGCTGGCCGACCGTGTGGACCAGGCGCCCGCCGGGGCGGGTGTGGTGGGCACCCTGTTCACTGTGTTCCTCATCCTGCTGGTGACCGACATCCTCGGTTTCACCAAGGTGTTCCCGTTCACCCGCGCGATCCGATGAGACCTCGGCCGCTGGCCCGCACAAGCCCCGCCCTGGCGGGGCTTGTGCTTTGTGCCGCGCTGCTGGGGGCTTGCGCCACCGCGCCGCAGATGGCCGCGCTGCAGCGCGACTGGCCGGGCGGCTGGCCGCCGGCGCAACTGCTCGAGGCCGTGCCCTTCTTTGCGCAGGACGACCGGTTGTGCGGCCCCGCCGCGCTGGCCATGGTGGCGCAGGCGGCCGGCCACACGGTCACCCCGGCCGAACTCACGCCACAGGTCTACCTGCCTGGCCGGCAGGGCGCGCTGCAGGTCGAAATGCTGGCCGCCACGCGCCGGCTCGGCCTGGTGCCCTATGGGGTCGCGCCCGACCTGCGCAGCCTGCTGGCCGAGGTGGTGACGGGCCACCCGGTGCTGGTGCTGCAGAACCTGGGACTGTCGATCTCGCCACTGTGGCATTACGCGGTGGTCATCGGCTACGACCGCGCCACGCAGGACCTGATCCTGCACTCGGGCACCACGGCGCGCCAGCGCCTGCCGTTGGCCACGTTCGAGCAGACCTGGGCGCGCAGCGGCCGCTGGGCGGTGCGGGTCACGCCGCCACAGCACCTGCCGGTGACGGCGACCGCCACGGGCTGGGCGCAGGCGGTGGCGCCGCTGGAGCGTATCGACCCGCGCGCCGCCAGCATGGCCTGGCAGACGGCCCTGCAGCGCTGGCCCGGCGACCGGGCGGCCCTGCTGGGCGCAGGCAACACCGCGTACGCGCAGGGGCAGCGCGCGGCGGCGGCACACGCCTTCGAGGCTGCCACGCAGCAGCACCCCGACTTTGCCGATGCCTGGCACAACCTGGCGCAGGTGCGGCTGGAACTGGGGCAGCTGGTACCCGCCCGCGCGGCCGCCGACCGCGCGGTCGCCCTGGGCGGCCCGCGGCTGGCCACCTACCAGGCGCTGCAGCGGCAGATCGCCGAACGTCAGCGCTGAGCCGGCCCGACAATGCCGGTTTCTGACGAGGCCTGTCGATGACAACCGTGATGCTGGTCGGTGCCACCGGCCTGGTGGGGCAGCAGGTGCTGCGCAAAGCGCTGGCAAGCGCGCAGGTGGGGCGCGTCGTGGCGCCCACGCGCCGCGCGCTGCCGACGCACCCGAAGCTGCTGAACCCGGTGGTGGACTTTGACCACCTGCCCGAAGACGCCCCCTGGTGGGCGGTGGACGCGGTGGTCTGCACGCTGGGCACCACCATCAAGGTGGCGGGCTCGCAGCCGGCTTTCTACCGCGTGGACCACGACCACCCGCTGCGCGTGGCGCAACTGGCGCTGCGCCAGGGGACCTGGGCCTACGCCCTCAATTCGGCCCTGGGCGCAGACCCGGCCTCGCGGGTGTTCTATTCGCGCACCAAGGGCGAGCTCGAACGCGACCTGCGCGCGCTGGGCTACCCCTCGCTGACGCTGGTGCGGCCGGGGCTGATCGGCGGCGAGCGCAGCGAAGCGCGGCCGGCGGAGCAACTGGGTGTGCGTGTGTCGCAGTGGCTGCGGCCACTGCTGCCGGCGCGCTACCGCGTGGTGCCGGCCGAACGCATTGCCCACCACCTGCTGGCGGCCGCGCTGGCCGCCGCGCCAGGTGTGCGGGTGCTGATGTCCGAAGAACTCGTCTGAGAGCGGCGGGCGGTCAGCCCACCACCACCGCCGCGCCGTCGCCCTTGGGCGCGATGGCACCGATCTCGTAGACCGTCTCGCCCAGTTCGCGCAGCGTGGCGGCGCAGGCTGCGGCCTCGGCGGCGTCAATCACCACTACCATGCCGATGCCGTTGTTGAAGGTGCGGTTCATCTCGATGTCGTCGATGCCGGCCACCTTCTGCAGCCAGGCGAACAGCTCGGTCTGGGGCCAGCTGCCCTTCTTCAGGTGGGCGGCCGTGCCTTCGGGCAGTACGCGGGGGATGTTCTCCAGCAGGCCGCCGCCGGTGATGTGGGCCAGGGCCTTGACGGGGTGCTTGGCAAGGGTGGCCAGCACGTTTTTCACGTACAGGCGGGTCGGCGCCATGATGGCCTGCTTGAACGGCTGGCCGTCCAGCGTGGCGGGCAAGTCGGCGCCGGCGCGCTCGATACACTTGCGCACCAGCGAGAAGCCGTTGGAGTGCACGCCGTGCGAGGCCAGGCCCAGCACCACGTCGCCGGGTTTCACATCCTTGCCGGTCAGGATCTTCGACTTCTCCACCGCGCCGACGCAGAAGCCCGCCAGGTCGTATTCGCCAGCGGGGTACATGCCGGGCATCTCGGCGGTTTCGCCGCCGATCAGGGCGCAGCCGGACAGTTCGCAGCCCTTGGCGATGCCGCCGACCACCGCCGCAGCGGTGTCCACGTCCAGCTTGCCGCAGGCGAAGTAGTCCAGGAAGAACAGCGGCTCGGCGCCCTGCACCAGCACGTCGTTGACGCTCATGCCCACCAGGTCGATGCCCACCGTGTCGTGCATGTTCCATTCGAACGCCAGCTTGAGCTTGGTGCCCACGCCGTCGGTGCCGCTCACCAGCACCGGCTCTTTGTAGCGCTTGGGCACTTCGAACAGCGCGCCAAAGCCGCCGATGCCGGCCAGCACGCCTTCGCGCATCGTCTTCTTGGCC
>Ga0172372_10005044_pt1 | contig 18539 bp, 18 predicted proteins | sample LakKiv5m_2_FD_114544 | JGI IMG/M metagenome (GOLD analysis project Ga0172372, IMG submission 114544) | Freshwater microbial communities from Kabuno Bay, South-Kivu, Congo - kab_092012_9.5m | ecosystem: Environmental > Aquatic > Freshwater > Lake | place: Democratic Republic of the Congo...
AATTACGATGACTGCAAGAAATATATAAAAAGTTTAAATTAATAAGCACCTTCACCTCGCCAAACTGCTGCCGCAGTTCTTAAAATGATCAATAAATCAAGCGTTAGTGACCAATTTTCGACATAATAAAGATCAAGTCGTACAGTATCTTCCCAATTAAGTTCAGATCTTCCTGAAACCTGCCAAAGTCCCGTTAAACCTGGTTTCACTAGCAATCTTCTTCTTTCATAGCCTTCATATTTATTGACTTCTTCAAGAAGTGGAGGTCGTGGACCTACCAAACTCATTTCTCCTTTTAGAACATTCACAATCTGTGGAATTTCGTCAATCGACCATCTTCTTAAGAATTTTCCAACTCGAGTAATTCTTGGATCATTTGGGTGTTTTGGTAATCGCAAATCTTTTTTTGTCTCTAGCATTATCGATTCTCTAAGACTATGTGAATTTTCAATCATGGTTCTAAATTTCAAAACATCAAAATCTATACCATTTCTTCCTAAACGTGACTGTTTATAGATAACTGAACCTTTATCATCTAATTTGATTGCCATTGCAATGATTAAGAAAAATGGAAATAAAATAATTATTCCAAATATTGAAAAAACTAAATCAAATAATCGTTTAAAAATTCTTTTTGGACCTTTAAATTCAGGTCGATCTAGATGCAGAAGAGGTAATCCCTCCACATTACTTACTTTAAGCCTTGGTCCAGCAATTTCTGTAACTTTGGGAGAAACAATCAAATCAATGTTTTTATCCTCTAAAAGCCAACCAAGTTGCCTTAATTCTAAAACAGAAATATTGGGATCTTGACCAATTAAAATAACATCACATTTTTCTTGTAATGCAGCTTTTACAATCTGATCTATATCAATTTTACTGTCTGTCTTGAAAGACTTCTTAATATTTAATCCTGCATAAATTGCATTTTCTAATCTTAATTTCACCGTATCTTGTTCTGATCCTGTAACAAGTAACACATAAAAATTTGCAAGACCTTTTTTTCGCAATGTAAATAATCTTTTACGTAAAATTCTTCGTCCTAAAAATAAAAAAATAAGTCCAAAAGTAAAACTAACTAGTACAAATCCTCGAGAAACTTCTAATTTAAAAATGTAAGAAATCAAAGCAATTCCCGCAAACATAACAAAAATCGAATTCGCCACTTTTTTGTATTCGTCTGCACCAAAGCCTAAAATTCTTACATTTCTGCTTCCGTTTATTGAAAGCACCAAAATCCAGATAAAACCTAAAATAAATGCAAATAAAAAGTAATATATTTCAAAAGTTGAAATGTTGCTGGAAAAAAGTTTTGGAAATCTAACGAGGAGTCCGGTCAATAGAGCAATTGTTATTAAAAAAATATCCAAGAACAGAATTTCAATTTTAATTCGAGATTGCCAATTTTTTTTCATACTATTTAAATCTTATTCCCTCTATTAATCCTTTTAATCTTTGTCTTGCATCAATAAAGTGAAAAGTCACCAGTAATTCGACGGAACCCAGCAAATTTCTCAAGACAATTGAAATATAAAGAATCAAGTCTTTATTCAATTTGGCAAAAATTATGCTATTTCTACTTCTTAAATATGCTGATGGTCCATTAGGTTTTTGACTTGCAATAACGGGGCAAAATTTAAGGTTAAAACCTGCCTTTTTTGCCTTATAGCAAAAATCAACATCTTCAAAATACATAAAATAATTTTCGTTGAACCCGTTCACACTTTCAAAGACATTTTTTGTAAATGCTAGGCAAGATCCATCTGCCCAATCTAAATTGTTTGAATCATTCTTATTTTCTAAATAAATCTTTCCAGAAAATTTTTTTACATATCCCCCCATTGAAAATACTTCATTGGTTGTTCGGTTCATCATTTTTGGAAAACAAATTTGATCTTTTTCAATTAATTCAGTAACTAAATGTTCACAGCCATGATTTTCAATAATCACATCTTGAGAAAATAAAATAAACTTTTCATATCCATCCCTGATAGCAGTTTTGATTGCCAAATTTGAAGCATTTGCAAAACCCTTATTTATTAAATTATTTATAAGAATGATATTTAATTTAAATTTTTCAATATTTTGTATTTTAAATTTTGAATTATTATCGACTACATAAATAGATTCTGGCATTAAGGATTGTACTTTTAAACATTCTAAAAGCTGAATTAAAGAATTAGGATCGTTATAGTAAACTACACATGCTGCCCAAGGTTGAATTTTATGCAACTTTTCCATACGGTTACCTCTTAATTAATATATCTTATAATTAATACAATTGCCATTAAATCTACAATAAATCCACTTATGTAAATGGATTTAACTTTTCGAAGTCATAATCCTTTTAAATTAAATAATAAAATGATTATTTGCTAAATTAATTCCAAAAAAGATTAAAGTTATGAAAAAATAAAAGATATTTATATGATAGAAATAACGTGATTTTGAAAAATCATACAATTTTTTATCAAATAAGTCTTTTGAAATAATCGCAATGAGATAGAAAGATGAAAGTATAATAAAGTGCGTAATTCTTGCTGGACTTGTATAGTAAGGAAATGACAAAATAGAAATCTTACTTATTAAAGATGGAAAACTCGCTAATATGCTTGAAAATAAAATTACATAAGAAAATATGTAAAGTTTAATACCAGATTTAATTTGAAAATTGATTCTTTTGTATTTTTTGAATAAGAGACCTATCAATAAAATAATAAACGCAAAAAAAGGAAATTTGATAAATTCGCTATTCATATAAATTAAATATTTACTAATATTATTTGTTAATCTAAAAATCAAACTTTCAAAAGTCATATCAAAATTTTCATTTATTTGTGGAAGAGCATTAATATAGGATTTTCCCAGCGTAAAGATTCTAAGTTGTATAAATAATAAGATAGTTCCAATTAGCGCAACTACAATAATTTTCTTGTGATCTCTAATAATTCTAAAATAATTAGAGAAACTACCATTAGTAAATAATAAAAATATCAGCATTGTAAAAATCGAACTAGGATGCACTGTAAATAGGACAACGGAAAATAAAATGACATAAAAAATATAATAATCCTTAACAATTTTTCCATTTAAAAAAGTCAATAAAGCTAATATGCCAAATAGACAAATATTTGAGTACAATTGAGCAAAATTTGAAGTTAATGAATATTCTAAAGGGAAAATAGGTGCTAAGTAACTTAAAAATACTATGTAAAAACTAATATTGCGGTTTGATACTAATTTCAAAAAAATCATCAAAAAGATTGGATACAAATAAAAAATAATAATCACATTAGAAATGAAATATAATTTTTCTAGCGAAACGGGAATAACTACGTTTAAAGTTGCAGGTAAATAATGTGCTGCGAGTGGATAAAATAAACCTTTTCCAATTTTACCTTGATTAAAATGTGAATGATAAAAAAAACTTTGTGGTGAATTTAAAATATCCTCAATAACTTTAATATGGGAAATAGCATCACTTGAATATCCAATAAATTTCTGACTTGAAATGTAGCGTATAAAAATTGTACTTGTAATAATTGACGATAATAAAATTGTGGATAAAATAAAATTACCAAATTGTTCAATAAATTTACTTAGATTACTATATATTCGTGGATATTTAACTAAAATAAACACTGTGGCTATCAAACTTATAATAATTGAATTGGTCAAAGTATTATAAGGATGAAAATAGTATAAAATATTATGCACCATTTTTATTAAAAAAAGTAAAAAAGGTAAAATAATAAAAGATATGTAGTACACTTTAACTAAGAAATGTATCGATAGTTTAATATTTATCACCAAATTATCTAGCCCTTGTATTTTATTCAATCAAATATTTTTCCTTTATATTTACTTTTAATTATTTGAACCTCATCTTACTACTATTTGATTATTAAATTAATAAATTTGCGCTAGAATTTAATAATGATAAAAAAAGTTTGGTTTGATGCTCGATCAACGTCCAGACCATTTGTCACAGGCTGGGAGAGATATGTGACTGAATTAGCTTTAGGTTTTAAATTTAATTCTGAAATTCATACCGAGTACCTTCATAGTTCGAGTAAAATTAATCTCATTTATAGCGATTTGTTCTTTTCTTCTAAGTCAAAGAATTTTAAAGTTGCCCACTTCCCGACGTATCCTTCTTTCTTCAAATCACAAGCTACTAATCAAATAATTACGATTCACGATTTATCACTTTGGAAATTACCTAAAGATAGTTCTTTTTTAGGAGCAAACTATTATAAGTTTCTATTTAAAAAATCTATTTTGCAATGTGATGCAATAATCGTCCCAAGTCAGACGGTTAAGAACGAAATTATAGAATATTTTAATATAAAAGAAAATAAAGTATTTGTTATTAGACATGGCAATTCATTACCTCAAGGTAAAAAACTCGTGGTTAATAAACCTTATTTTCTATCCATTGGGACTGTAGAGCCAAGAAAAAATTTAGATTTTTATTCTGAAGCAATACGAAGTAGCGGTTTAGAAAATAAATTTGATTTTATCCACGTTGGAAGACGAGGATGGGCTGAATTACCTAGAAATTTCAAATATATTCGTGCACATTCTGATCAGCAGTTGGCTGACTTAATATTTAATTCTCACTGTGTAGTTGTACCATCAAAATATGAAGGGTTCGGTTTAACAATGCTTGAAGCTCATGGACAAAAGAAAAGTGTAATTTTAAGTAATGATTCTGCTTTATTAGAGTTAAAAGAGAAATCGGACCTAGTCTTTAACTTAAAAAGTATTGATACATTAATTGATTGTATGATTCAAGCAACCAAGCAAAAAAATGAATTAACTAATCATGAAATGTTTAATGTCAAGAAATATAATTGGAAAAAGTCTATTTCGGATCATATTAATCTATATAAAGAATTTTATGAGTAAAAAAATAAAGTTAAGAAATTTAAACATTGATATAGTAACCTATAGTGAAATTACAAAAAAAATCATAAGTTCGCATTTGCACAATCAAAAACCAAAATTAGTTTTTACACCTAATGCAGGTCATTTATCAGAGTTATTCAATTCTAACAAAATTGCAGAACTATATAGAAATTCTGATTTCAACCTTATTGATGGGTGGCCAATTGCGCTGGCAGCCTCAATAGTTTGTGGTAAAAAAATAAATAGGATTAAAGGAAGCGATCTGGTTCCATTAATATTTCAAAATACAAATAAACAAATAAGAATTGGTATAATTGGTGGAGAAAATGAATTGGTGATTAGAAGCATTCTAGAAAAAAGATTTCCGAATTTAAATTTACAATTAGTTAATTGCGATAGATGGGATACTTCAGACAACTCCGTATCACGTATAAGAAAACTAATTCAATATAATGCATTATCCATAGTCATTTTCGCTTTAGGGCATCCTAAACAAGAAATACTAGCCTTTAAATTAAAAGAATATGATTGGCTTGGTTCCAAGCCTGATTGGATTTTATGTGTTGGCGCATCAATTGATTTTATAATAGGAAAACAAAAAAGGGCTCCAATTATACTTCAAAAAATTGGCATGGAGTGGTTGTTTAGATTATTAATAAATCCAAAAAGAATGTTTTTTCGATATTTATTTTCACTCATCCCAAGTTTAAAGTTAATTCTTTTTTCTCTGGTCCAAAAAGTTCTGAATCATTCATAAAATCTTTATTTTTCCAGGATAAATCTATTACTTAAATGCGGATATAAATTTTCAATATTCAGAAAAAATTTTTATTTATACTTCCTTCTTTAGTTTTCTTTAGATTTCAACCAAAATAAATTTCCATATATTCAAATAAATATTAATCAACATGTTTATTAAAAATAAATTTTTTATTGAGATGAAAATCTCGGGCAAATAATTTGATTTCATCCTGCAAATTTATTTCATTCAAATTCATCAAAGTTAGTAATTTATTATTAATTAAACATAAATTTTTAGGTCTTATAACTAGATAGGGCAGAGTTTCAATGTTTATTTTTTGAATCAAACCACTATCTAATTTTAACTCTTTTGAAATTAATTCAATGAATTTATATTTACTTATACAATTACTGCTTGTTATATTTATAATTCCCCTAAATTGAATTTCGATTAAGTGAAAAATTATCTGTATTAATTTAGGTATGTATATAGGGTTAAAAAAATAATTTTGAAAACCGAAAGTATTCTTTTTTAAAACTAAGTTTTTAATAACTTCATCAAGAAATGTACTTCTACCGTTTAGACTAATACCAAAAAAATTCGTTCGAATTATAATGTAATCGCATAGGGATTCAATGATTGATTCTTCACCTTGGAGTTTTGTTTTACCATATATATTCAATGGAATGGGATTCACTTTTTCATCTCTTTTCTGCGCAGGCACACTGTAAAATTGGTCAGTTGATATTTGAATTAAAAGAATATTATTCTGTTTGCAAATTTTAGCTAAATCTTTTGGAATTTTAGAATTAACACTTGATGCTTCTGGTTCATTTTTCTCACAATATTCAATATTTGTTAAAGCCGCAGCATTTATGATCGCATCTGGTTTAAACTGTTGTATGAGATTTAGTAACTCTGTATAACTATAGGATTTAACCTCATATAATGGAATCGAAAATTTATGATTAATTCTTCTGGTAGCAGCCCAAATTTCATATTTTTCTTTGTCGTATGAATAAAATAAATTAGTTGAAAAAAATCCAGTTCCAGTAATTAAAATTTTGTATTTTCGATTTGTCATTTTTTTAAATTTTGCACAATAAGTGAAATAAAGTCAATTTCCAAAACATCATGAATAGAATTCAACAAGTGTTTTTTTATTAATATTTCAGGTTCAAAATTTTGTCTTTTAATATCTTTATATTTAAGTAAAATATATATTAAGAAAAAAAGATCCAATTTTAATTTTTTAAATTTATTTACTCGTGAAATAAAAATAAAGTCTTTAAATAATTCATAAATTAATTCAAAAATAAACAATTTAACACTAAAGTTATTAATTAAAATGAAGTATAATCTATGCTGCAATAAATATAAATATTGATTTATATTAAATTTTCTCTCAATTTTAGGATTTTCAAAAATTTTGATACTGGGATTATAAACAAGTTTATATTTTTGCCCCACAGCATATGAAAAAATTACATCCTCCATGGCTGCATATTCATTTGTCATTGGAGGGAAACTAAATTCGTGAAGTACATAATTTCGCCATACCGATACTCCAGGCAACCAAAAAACTTCAGTTGGAGATTTTAGTTTATAAAAAGGTAATGGTTTTCCAAATTTAGTTACAGTTCCATTACCATTCTGATATTTTTGACCCTTAAATATTATTTGCATTCCTAACCCAGCTACGTGTATTTTGCTTGAATTAAAAAAATTACATATTTCATCAATCAATTTCGGAGAAACTATAAAATCATCATCTAGAAAGAAATATAAATCGTATTCTTTTTCTAGATTTTCAAGGGCTATTTTTCGCTGTAAAACTTGTCCTGAAAAAAGCGTATGCTTATGAATAATATTTAAACCAAATCGGTCATTATTTAAAATTTCTTGAATGTCATTGCCGCTTGAACAAATTGAAATAACATCAGGTTTTAATTGAGATTTTGATAATGAATCTAGTAATTCAAATAAAAGGTCACTTCTATTTCTTGTTGGGATTATTATTGCAATCGTCAAAATTATTTTACCTGAAGTAATTTTTGCTTATTAATTTCTAACCAGATTTTCAAATCATCTGGGCTCATCCACTCGCTGTTATTTTCACTAGTGTATAAGAAATTTGATTCAACAAAAACTCCACTATTTTTCGTGTATTTTTCTTTTTCGTTCTCGGAAATACTTGGAATAATTTTAAAATAATTTTCATATTCAAGTGTCATAGGAGCATCTTCTACACCAATCATTTGTTCATGCAACTTCTCTCCCGGACGAATCCCAATCTCTTCAAAATCGGTATTTGGAGAGATACACTTAGCTATGTCGACTACTTTCATAGATGGGATCTTCTTAACATAAATTTCTCCTCCTATTGAATCTTGTAATGCAAACCAAACTAATTCAACTGCTTGCTCTAATGTGATCATAAAACGAGTCATTCTTAAATCAGTTATTGGAATTTTGTTTCCTTTAGGTACAGACAAAAAAAACGGTATTACGGAACCTCTTGACCCCATTACATTCCCATATCTGACGACACTAAAAGTTGTCTCGAAGATCGATTTGTTTATATTTGCTGCAACAAATAATTTATCTGAGGCTAATTTTGTTGCACCATATAAGTTGATCGGTGCACTTGCTTTATCTGTTGATAAAGCTATCACTTTTGAAACTTTGCTTTCAAGTGCACAATCAATGACATTCATCGAGCCAAAAATATTTGTTTTGACACATTCAAAAGCGTTGATTTCAGAAAGTGGCACAATTTTAGTTGCGGCAGCATGCACGACGTAATCAATTCCATGCATAGCTTTTTTTAATGACAATTTATCTCTGACATCACCTATTACAAATCTTATTTTTTTACCAAAATTCTTTTGCATCATAAACCATTGCTTCATTTCATCTCTAGAAAAAATGACAATTTCTTTGACTTCATACTTTTCTAAAACCATTTCAGTGAATTTACTTCCAAAAGAGCCAGTTCCGCCAGTGATTAAAATTGATTTGCCCTTTAACATTCCTTAATCTTTCTTTGCTTTTAAAATAAACTTACCCCTTAATATACATTATAATTAATTAAAATTAAATATACACGTATGATAATGATAAAATATTTTATTGATTACATGTATTCTGATGTAATGTTTTATTTTAAGATCAGCTTACATCAAGACCGAAAAAAAATTCTTGCCTTATATGATAATTTTTACAATAAACATTATAGCATTAATTCCTTAGAAGTTTCATCTCATTGGGAAAAGTATCTTAAATACACAGTTGTTGAATATGTTAATAATAATTTTTTGATTAATCAAGGTGGATTATCTGATTTAACACAATTAAATTTAAGAAATGTTCTAAAAAATATTTTATATATTTGTCGAAATATAATATATTTAATTTGTAATTTTAGCAACGTTAAAGTACTATTTCGCGCTATGCAAATTAGTTATTGGACCCGTCGTATGATTAATTTTGATATTTCTAAACACGTTGTTCTATTCTCAAAATTAGTTCGCATTCTTAATTTAAAAAACTATCAAAATGTTGTAATAATTGGTGATGGCTTAGGATTTTGTGGTTCATTAATAAAATTATTATATCCCCAAGTTAAAGTTACTTTCATCAATTTGTCAAAAAATTTATTTCTTGATTTTCTTTTTTACAATAAAATTTCGTTAGATGGACCTGAACTTCTTGAACCTAATCAATTAAATAATTTTATCTCTAAAGACAGTTTGTTTATCAATATAGCTTCTTTTTCTGAAATGAATTTTAACCAAATCAAAAAATACGTAGAATTTATTAAAACCTTAAATGGAACTTTAGTAAGCTTAAATAGAAACAAAAAAAATTTACCTAATGATACTTTAATAGATTTATTATCACTATTAGATTCTTACAATAACCATTTAGTATATTACGATAAATCAATAAGTTTCTACCAGTTTTCACCTACCAATAAACTGTATCCATCAAAAATTAAATTTGACGGAGATTTTCATTTGATAGTTTTAGAATTTGCTACTAAATGAATTGATTTTAAATTACATTGTGATATTGTAAATAAGTAAAGTTATTATATGAAATCATCTAATTAGATAGGACTGCTTTGGGAAACATTAGTAATAAAAAAATTTCACCATCGATCTTCAAGTCAGTTGACATTGGATATGATAAAAATGTCAAGAAAGTGACTATTGGGAATGGAAGTCCTTTAGCGCTAATTGGGGGACCATGCGCAATTGAATCTAAAGATCACGCATTTTTTATGGCAGAAGCTATAGGAAAAATTGTTGACGATTTAAATGTACCTTGGATTTACAAATCTTGTTACGATAAAGATTGTCGTTCAGCACCGGAAAGTTTCCATGGCTGTGGTCTTGAAGAGGGTCTACAGATTTTGTCTGAAATCAGAAAGGAATTTGGAATTCCAGTCGTGTCTGATTTTTCCGATCCTTCTTGGGCAAAAGCTACTGGCGAAGTTTGTGATTTAGTCCAAATCCCAGCGTACTTATGCAGACAAACTACAATTCTTCGAGCTGCCGCTCAAACTGGCAGACCAATACATTTAAAAAAAGGGCAATTTATGAGCCCATGGAATATGAAAAATTCAGTGAGAAAAATTGAAGCCGCTGGTGGAAAAAATATAATACTCACAGATAGAGGAACTTTTTTTGGTTATAACTCTCTAATAAACGATTTCAGATCACTTTCAATAATGGCTGAAATTGGTTACCCGGTGTGCTACGACGCTACACATTCTATTCAGAATCCTACGTCAATGGGCATTATTTCAGGAGGGGAACGACAATTCATTCCTTCCTTGGTGCGAGCTGCTGCAGCAGTTGGAATTGATGCATTATTTATGGAGATCCACAATGACCCAAAGAATGCTAAATCTGACCCAAATACCGTAATTAATGTTAAATATATAAAGAAAGTTTTAGTTCAAGCAATCAAAATCCATCAATTACGATTGGAATTAATAAAAGAATTAGGAGCTGACGAAGTTGATTAATACAAGTATAAGTAACATTACGCTACCTCTAGCAGCTTTTCCAATTGTTTCATCTGAAGCTCCTCTGATATCAGTCTTGCAATTGATGTCAAAATTAAGTATTGGTCATGCTTGCGTAGTAACGGAAAATTATAACTTAATTGGAGTTTTTACAGATGGCGATTTTAGAAGAATGATTTTAAATTCACAGAAACCACTTTCAGCATTATTGATGGATGATATATTGATACATTCAAATAAAGACCCTAAATATGTACTTGAAAATGAACATTTTGAGAATGTAAAATCTATAATGCAAAAAAATAAAGTGTGGGATTTACCTGTAATTAATCAAGAACATAAGCTTGTCGGTCTAATACACATGTCTAGCATAGTTAAATAATTATTATGTCCAGTAAACATCTAAAACAAATGTTAAGGAATCGAGATCTAATTTTTGCTGCTTGGATATCAATTGGTCATCCTTCTATTGCTGAAATTTTTGCACTAGGACAGTTTGATTTCTTAGCAATTGACATGGAGCATTCTACGATAAATTTAGAACAAGCACAACGAATAATTGCAGCTAGTCAAACTTATGACAGACCTTGTTTACCAAGACCTGTATCTCATTCAAATGATTTTATTAAACCACTTCTTGATTCAGGTGCTGATGGTTTAATATTGCCACTTGTTACAACACCTCAAGAGGTTTCAAATCTAATCGATCACATTAAATACCCACCAATAGGAAAACGTAGTTATGGAATTAATCGAGCCCAGAATTACGGTGCGACTTTTGATGAATATATCACGAATTGGAACGAAAATTCAATTTTTATTCCACAGATAGAAACTAAAGTCGCAGTTGATAATATTGAAAAAATAATTGATAACACCCAAATAGATGCCGTCATGGTTGGTCCATATGACCTGACGGGATCATTTGGATATCCGGGCCAATTAACTCACCTAGAAATTTTAAAAGCGCAAGAGAAAATAGTTACTGCATGTCAAAAAAATAATATTTCTTGTGGAATACAAATAAAGAATTTTACAAGAACCGAATTAAACTTTTATCAAAATTTAGGTTACAATTTGCTTTTTGCTAGTTCAGATATCTTCCTAATTACAAATTGGGTTGAATCAGCAACAAAACTTATCTTTGAATCAAAAAGTGCTCTTAATGATTAAAAATAATTTTATAAATTCTCAATTTAGTTTAGAAAACAAGAATGCCGTTGTAATTGGTGGAGGTGGATATTTGTGTTCTGAAATATGCAGAGGATTCGCCCAGGCTGGTGCGAATGTCGCTGTTTTAGATATCAGAGAAGAAAAAGCCCAGAAATGTGCAAAGTACATCGATGAAAATATTGGAAGAAAGGCAATTTATTCAAAAATTGATGTAAGTGATGAAAATTCTGTCAAAAAAAATTTATATTATATATTAAACAATTTTGAAAAAATTGATATTTTGGTAAATGGGGCTGGATCAAATTCTTCGAAACCTTTCTTCGATATTACAAAACATGATTGGAATGAAGTTTTAAATTCACAATTGTTTGGTACTTTTCTATCATGCCAAATCTTCGGCAGACATATGTTTGAAAACCAAAAAGGTTCTATTATTAATTTTTCATCTGCCTCCTCAAATCCGCCTCTTTCAAGAGCATTCGCGTACTCTGCTGCAAAGGCTGGCATTATGAATTTGACCAAGAATTTAGCGAGGGAATGGGGTCAGAATGGGATAAGAGTAAATGCATTGAGACCAGGTTTTTTCCCAACAGAATGGAATAAAAAAAACTTTATAGATAAGGAGCGAGAGAAATCTATTTTAACTCATACCCCAATGAATCGATTTGGAAATCCAATAGAATTAGTATCCGCAACGATTTGGTTAGCTTCAGATTCATCAAGTTTTGTCACTGGAACAGAACTTATAATTGACGGTGGATTTTTGTCGATGACAATTTAAGTATGATAAATATGAAAATTGCTATCATCGTGGGTGGGAGCAAAGGAATTGGTGCTGCAATTTCAAAAAAATTTATGCTTGAAGGTTTTACAGTAATTATAGGGAGTAGAACTAAGCCAAAATTTAAACTTTTAAATAAAAGTATTTGGATTAAGATGGATTCTACCAATATTTCAGGTCATGAAAAACTATTTAGAATTGCAAATAACCTTGATGGTGTTGTAGAAACTTATATAAACAATGTTGGGTTTTCTGAGTGGAGATCCTTAAAAAATATAAACAAAAAATTTATTGATAAAATGTTATTATTAAATTTATACTCTACAATTTATGGCTGTAAAGTTGCAGCAAAACACCTTTCAGCGGGTACTTGCATCATTAATATTTCAAGTATTGCCGGTAAGCGAGGCAGTATAAATAATTCAATATATTGTTCAGCAAAATTTGCTGTAAATGGGTTTACGCAAGCTATTTCAAAAGAGTTAGGTAAGAGAGACATAAGGGTAAATGCGGTTTGCCCTGTTTTGATTCAAACTCCTGGATTAATAAATGCCCTTAGTAAAATGGATTCACCAAAAACAAAGAGTTTAAATAACTTTTTATTGGATTTCGTCAACTCTCAAGTATCATTAAATTATTTGCCAAGTGCTGATGATGTCGCCAATATTTGCCTTTTCCTGAGTAGTAAACACGCTCGATCAATAACAGGTCAGTGTATAAATTTAGATTCGGGAATTGTTTCTAATTGAATCTATCGAAAAGTAAACGTGTTTGTGTTGTAATTCCAGCTCGAAAAAATTCTTTAAGACTACCCAATAAAGTACTGATGTCTTTCTATGGAATACCAATGATTCAACACGTTTATGAAAGAGTTGCGATGGCTATTCAAAAATCTTGGATCTACATAGCGTCACCAGATGACGAAATTATCAACTACATGAATTCTATTGGTGCAAAAACTATCAAAACTCACATAAATCACGTAAATGGTACTAGTAGGGTGATTGAAGCAACTAAATCATTAAATTTTGATAAAGTGATAATAGTTCAAGCGGATGAAATTTTACTCGATCCTAAAGATATTAAAATTTTAATGTCTTCAATTAGAAAAGATTCTAAAAGTAAATTTTGGAATCTAGTTACAAAATTAGATTCAAATATCGAAATAAATGACAAAAATATAGTAAAGTGCACGATTTCTAAAAACAAAGTAACTTCACTTTTTAGAGAGTTACCACTAAATTATGAAAATACCATATGTATATTTAAAATTAAAGGGATCATGGCATTCAACTGCCAATATTTAAATTTGTTGGAAACTTTACCAGATACACCCTTACAAAATTTGTTATCAATAGAGCAACTTAAGATTTTAGAAAATGGTTTTAGTTTAACTCCAATTTTGAGTGAAAAGAGTTATCCTTCAATTAACTCAGAAGATGATATTGAAAAAGTTTTCCAATATATTTCAGTAAATCCAAATCAACAATCAATACTAAAAAAGTATGCAAAATTATAATTATATTCAAATCGAAAATCGTTTTTATAATCTCGCCAATAAAATTGATAAAATTTTAAACAATTACAATACAGACATTACAATTATAGCTAATCCATTATTATCTTTAAATAGGTTACATCCTGACTATCTACAAGAATGGTTTGACTTTATTTATTTTGAAAAAATTTCTACAAAAGTAAAATTAAAACTTAATTTTTGTATTTTTTTGAATATGGTTTTGAATCTATTGGCAGTTATGAAAGAATTGCTAATAAGTAATAAGTTTAAAGATAGCGAACATCTAAGTTCGGGCGCAATAGATTTGATTTTGATTTCGCATTATCTTGGAGGTAAATTAGAAAACGAAGATTTCTATTACGGACACATATTAAACGAATGTGAAAAACAAAACATTTCAGCCATAAGGCTTCTGATTCCTCATACTAATACGAATAATAATATCAATGGGTTAGGGGGAAACTATATTCTAAATTACTCGTTGAATTTTAACGAAGTATTAAATTATTTATATTTAAACATTATTTCATTATTAAAAATTATTAGATATTTTATTCATAGTAAGTTGAGTTATTACGAGTTATTAGTTCTAATTATAGGACAATTTAAAAATTTTACAAACTATAAAAATATGATTTTGATTCAAAAATTCATTTTAACTTTCAATCCTAAAAATTTAATTATGACTTTTGAAGGTAATTCTATTGAAAAATGTATTTTCAGTTTATGTCACAAATATCTCGTCAAAAGTTTTGGATATCAACATGCTCCGATAATTAAAGGGCAATATTCAATTTTTAATAATCATAAGAAAGATATTGTTCCAGATGTAATTCTAACATCGGGAAAATTTACTCAACTCAAATTCCTTAAATACATTCAATACACAAATTCTATCATTGACATTGGCACCAAAAAATATGATGATATTTCTAATTATTTAGGTGATAACAAATCAAATAAGTCAATTTTGTTAGTTCCAGATGGTAACGCGCAAAGTGTACAAAAATTTATAGAAATTGGTCTAAGTTTGTTAAAAATTAATCCTGATTTTAAAATAACTATTAGATCGCACCCAATCATGAATTACCTTATGCAAAAAAACATGTCAAAATTGCCGATTAGTATTTTAGCTAATTTTAAAGTTTCAAAATCAAATCTAAAAGTAGATTTGGATTTCAATTTTTGGGTAATTTATCAAAATTCGTCCGTAAGTATTGAATCAATTAGACCTGACATATTTTTAATTTACTTTCAGAATTCTCTTGCTGATGTTAATCCGTTATGGGAAAATAGTGAACTTTATATTTCAGTAGATTCTTTAAATTCCCTTTATAAAGTATTACTTAATAAAAAATATCGATCTAGCCAAGATATTAAAAATATTCTAAAACTAAGATCACATTATTACAGCAAACTAAATTATCGAGAATTTTTTAAACTGCTAAGTTAAAACATTCAATTTCTTCTCAACTATACAATTAAAGTATAAATTTTAATTTGATGGTTCTATTTAAATTAATTTATTAATGTAATCAGTAAAATTATTTTTATACTTTATATGTAATTCCTTAATCATCCAATCATTTCCTGTGATTTTTTTCCTACAACCAGGTGAACTACAAATACAATCAAATTCATCATACGTTGAAGAATCAGTCATTGCGTAATCAAAAGTTAGTTCTTCGCCAATATTTATTTGTCGAATAGCGACAATTGTAGAGATACCAGTGGCGCCACAATTTGGATAACAGGAGTGGTTTAACATATCTCCTGGTTCAGGATTAGACCCAGACAATAAATAGATATCATTATTAATCTGAATAGATCTAGAAACCCTATCTTTGGAAAATTTTCTTAATTCTTTCCTTTGAACTACAAATCCGCCAAAACTTGCAACAACTTCACCTTGTTCAATGGATTCTTTAGCAAAGCTTCCAGTTCCTTTGTCGGCTACTTTTTCCACCCGAGCTTTGGGGTTCAGCCAATTCAGATACAAACCTTAACCTTCCTCATGCCGATTAGGATTTAATTGTATAGTTGCAATCCAAAACTTAATTCTAATGTTCCCTTGTAGAATAAAAGCCTATGATTAATCCAGAAATCCTTAGAAATACGCCTCAAATTGTCAAAGATTCCCAAAATGCTCGGGGCGAATCAAGTGAAATTGTTGATAAATTTCAAGAAATCGACAAACAATGGCGTTTACTAAATGTAGAGATCGATGCTCAACGCTCTGATTTGAAAGTTTTAAGTAAAGAAATTGGTGAAATTAGACTTGAAGAAAAAAAAGGTAATTCTCAAATAGACCATGAATCTTTAACGTCAAAAACTAAAACTGCATCTGATTTATCAAATGATATAAAAATTAAATCAGAAAAATTAGAGAAATTAAAACTTGAAGCAGATAATTTTATTCTCCAATTATCAAATTTATTAGATCAAGAGGTTCCAATAGGATCTGAAATAGAATTTAAAGTTATTGAGACCGTTGGAGAACCACGAAATTTTGAACAAGAAGGCTTCAATCCAAAAGATCATTTAGATTTAGCAAATAATCTAATTGATGTTGGACGAGGAGCGAAAGTTTCAGGATCAAGATTCTATTTTTTAAAAAGCGATATTGCTCTTCTTGAATTGGCATTAGTAAATTTTGCTATGGAAGTAGCAGAAGAATTTGGATTTATGCCAATAATCTCTCCTTCTCTAGTTAAACCTGAGGCAATGGAAGGTACTGGTTTTCTGGGCCAAGCTGCTGAAAATGTTTATCGAATTGAAAAAGATGATTTGTATTTAGTTGGAACTAGTGAAGTTGCTTTAGCAGCGATGCATATGAATGAAATTATTGAGTCAAATGACTTGCCTCTTAAATATGTGGGTTTTTCACCTTGCTACAGAAGAGAAGCTGGTTCACACGGAAAAGATACAAAAGGAATTTTTAGAGTTCATTGGTTTGATAAAGTTGAAATGTTTGTATATTGCAAACCAGAAGATTCAAAAAAAATACATCTGCAATTACTTGAAATAGAAAAAACTATTTTAAAAAGATTAGAAATCCCATTTAGAGTAATTGATGTAGCAAGTCAAGATTTAGGATCTAGTGCCGCGCGTAAATTTGATTGTGAAGCATGGATTCCTTCGATGAATCAATATAGAGAACTAACTTCTACGTCTAATTGCACTGAGTTTCAAGCAAGAAGGCTTAAAATTCGATATAGAAAAAATAATGAAACAAACTATCTCGCAACATTAAATGGAACTTTGATAGCTATAACTAGAACGATAATTGCACTTTTAGAAAATCATCAACAAATAGATGGGTCTATAAAAATTCCTACTGCGTTGTCAAGTCATTTTAAAAATAAAAAAGAATTGTTTAGTAATTAATTTAAGATATTTTTGGTGGTGTGTCTGAGTGGCCAAAGGTACACGCCTCGAAAGCGTGTGAAGATAGATATATCTTCCGTGGGTTCAAATCCCACCGCCACCGCGCTACTAAGTAGTTGTATTGGCGGAGGATAAGGGATTTGAACCCTTGAGGGATTGCTCCCAACCCGCTTTCCAAGCGAGCGCCATAGGCCACTAGGCGAATCCTCCACATTGAAGCGTACTTAATTACTATTTTTTTTAGTCAACACATAGTCTTTTAATTGACTCTTCGCGTGATGGCTTATGAATAATCTTTCCCAGGGTTGAAAAACAGCAAGAATGTTATTTTATGCAAGTCAGGTGCGCGGAGAGTCATTTCTCTCTTTATTTCTATGATTTAACTCGGTAATTGCAGCGATACAGACCAAAACAAAAGTCGTAACTATTAATGATGTAACAACCGTTATCAATGTGTCTAAAACTATAAGCCAAATACTTATAGTTGCAACAATTGAACCAGCCCATAAAAGAATGGATACTTTAGTGTCTTCGCGAGCAATTCTTCCATAAAGTAATACTTGTAAAACGGCAAACAAAGAACCCTCTATCGCAAAAAGCCAAACCTCTGAATAAAGTTCTGCGTAACCTGAACCTCCAATAGCATTAACTACAAATTCTGATGCAAAATAACAAACTAATATATAAAGCATTCCAATTATTGAAGTACCAAATACTGCAAGTCTTAATGCTGAAGAATCATTTCTCCCCATTTTTGGAAATAAAACCACAGTGATTGCTTGGGGCATAAAAAATGCAATTTTTGCAACTAGCATTCCTACAGAGTAGATTCCTGATTCTTCTGGTGACAAGACTATTCTTGCCAATAAAACATCAATGTTTACAAGCACATAAAGTGCAAACAAAGCTTGTGTAGCTCTTAACAAATCATTGATACCTTTTTCGGCTCGGTTTGATTGCCAAAATTTTTTACTATTTCCCAAAATATAAT
>Ga0172372_10005045_pt1 | contig 18539 bp, 6 predicted proteins | sample LakKiv5m_2_FD_114544 | JGI IMG/M metagenome (GOLD analysis project Ga0172372, IMG submission 114544) | Freshwater microbial communities from Kabuno Bay, South-Kivu, Congo - kab_092012_9.5m | ecosystem: Environmental > Aquatic > Freshwater > Lake | place: Democratic Republic of the Congo...
CGCCGGGCAGATGGTCGTGCGGGCCTTGTCGCAGGAGGACGCCGTCGTCGCCCGCTTCACCGAGCGCAGCGACGCCGTCTACGACTCGTCGATGCGCCTCGCCCGCATCCGCGTCATCATGGGGCCGCTCATGGGCCTGATGGGCAGCCTCTCGATCGGGCTCGCCCTGTGGGCCGGCGGCGCCGCCGTCGTCGCCGGCCGCGTCACCATCGGTGACGTCGTCGAGATCAACACCCGCATCCTGCAGCTCACCTGGCCCATGATCGCCATCGGCTTCACCCTGTCGGTGTGGCAGCGCGGCAAGGCGAGCCTCGTCCGCATCAACGAGGTCCTCGATGCCCGCCCCGACGTCGTCGACGGCGCGCACCAGCGCCCGGCCCCGCGCCTCGTTGGCCGCATCGACGTCGAGGGCCTCGGCCTCGAGCGCGGCACGCCGCCCCGTCGCGTCCTCGACGACGTCAGCATCGCCGTGGCCCCCGGTGCCTTCGTCGGCGTCGTCGGCAGGAACGGGTCCGGCAAGAGCCTGCTGCTCAAGGCCATCGCCCGGCAGCTCGACGCCGGCGACGGCGTCGTGCGCATCGACGACGTCGACATCCGCCAGTGGCACCTCGTGGCGTTGCGCCGGGCCCCGGGCGGCATCGGCGTCGTCCCCGAAGACGGCTTCCTGTTCTCGGCAATGCTGCGCGAGAACCTCACCTTCGGCGCCGGCGACGTGCCCGACGCCGAGGTCGAGGCCGTCGTCGATCTCGTCGACCTCCGCCGCGACGTCCAGCGGATGCCGGAGGGCCTCGCCACCGTCGTCGGCGAGCGCGGCGTGACCCTCTCGGGCGGTCAGCGGCAACGGGTGGCCCTCGGGCGGGCCCTGCTCGCGAAGCCGGCCATCCTGCTGCTCGATGACAGCCTCTCGGCCGTCGACGTCGAGACCGAGCAGCACATCATCGCGTCGCTGCGGCAGCTGTCGGCGGGCGGCGCGCGGCCCACCGTCGTGATGGTGTCCCATCGCCTGAGCGTGCTGCGGGGGGCTGATGCCATCATCGGCCTCGACAGCGGCCGCGTCGTCGAGCGCGGCACCCACGACGCGCTGCTGGAGGCTGGCGGCCTGTACGCGACGCTGTGGGGTGAGCAGGAGCGGGCCCGGGCCCTCGAGGCGAAGGCCGCGGGCCGGGCGACGGCGGGGAGCACCACGTGAAGACCGACAGCGCTCCCCGTCTCGACGACGCCCGCCTCCTCGCCGTGCTGTGGCGCGAGCTCACGCCGTGGCGTGGGCTGCTGTTCCTCGGCGTCGTGCTCTATCTGCCGCTGACGGTCGTGAGTGTCGTGCAGCCCCTCGTGATCGGCCACGCCATCGACGACGGCTACCGCAAGCTCGACCAGGGGGCGGTGCTCTCGTGGGCCGGCGTGTTCATGGGCCTCGTCGGCCTGCGCGTGATCATCGAGGGCGTGCAGGGCCTCGTCATGCAGGAGCTCGGGCAGCAGGCGGTCCGCTCGCTGCGCCGTCGCCTCTTCGAGAAGCTGCAGCGCCTGCCGCTCGCCTTCTTCGACACCCAGCCCCTCGGGCGCCTGATGACCCGGGTGACCAACGACACCGAGAGCGTCGCCGAGCTGTTCTCGTCGGGGGCCGTCAGCCTCGTCGGTGACCTGCTGTTTCTTGCAGGCACCGTGATCATGCTCTTTCTCGTCGACGTTGAACTCTCGCTCGCCGCCCTCGTGGTGCTGCCGGCCCTCGTGGTGGGGCTGCAGTGGTTCCGTCGACGGGCCCGCACGGCGTTCACGCGGGTCCGCACGGCGGTGGCGGCGCTGAACGCGACGCTGCAGGAGCAGCTCTCGGGCATGGCCATCGTGCAGCTGTTTTCCCGCCTGCAGGTGGCCGAGGAGCGCATCGAGCGCGAGAACGCGGCGTATACGCTCGCCAACAAGGAGGCGATCTTCCTCGACGCCGGTATCTACGCCTTCGTTGACGGCATCGGCACCATCGCCGTGGCCATCACCCTGATGGCCGCGCACGTGATCGGCATCGCCGGCGTCGACGAGGGCGGCGCCCTCTCGATCGGTGTCCTCGTCGCCTTCATCGATGCGCTGGGGCGCTTCTTCCTGCCCATCCGCGAGCTGTCGAACAAGACGACGCTCATCCAGTCGGCCCTCGTCGCCACCGACCGCATCGTCGCGCTGCAGGCCGAGCCCGAGACGATCACCGCGCCGGCCGCGCCGAAGCCGGCCCGCTTCGAGCACCAGCTGCTCTTCGACGACGTGCACTTCCGCTACGGCGAGGGCCCCGAGGTCCTGCGTGGGCTGTCGTTTGCCGTGAAGAAGGGCGAGCGCGTGGCGCTCGTCGGCCACACCGGCACCGGCAAGTCGACGGTGGTGAAGCTCGTGCCGCGCCTCTACGACGTCACCGGCGGTCGGATCATGATCGACGACGTCGACATTCGCGAGTTCGACCCGCGGGCACTGCGTCGGCTGACAACGGCGGTGCCGCAGGAGACGTTCCTGTTCCAGGGCAGCATCCGCGAGAACCTCGCCTTCGGCGTCGCCGGCGCCGCCGACGACACGCTGCTCTCGGCCTGCCGCGCCTGCTGCGCCGACGACGTCGTCGCCCGCCACGGCGGCCTCGACGGCGCCGTCAGCGAGCGGGGGCAGAACCTCTCCCTCGGCGAGCGGCAGCTGCTGGCGCTGACCCGCGCCCTCGTCGCGAACCCGCCCATCGTGCTGCTCGACGAGGCGACGGCGTCGGTGGACCGTGAGACGGAGCGGCGGCTGCAGGTGGCGCAGGAGGAGCTCCTCGCCGGCCGCACCGCCGTCATCGTGGCCCACCGCCTGTCGACCATCGAGAAGTGCGACCGCATCCTTCTCATGCACGAGGGTCGGGTGCTCGAGGAGGGCAGCCACGCCGAGCTGATGGCGAAGAACGGCCGCTACGCCGCCCTCGTGGAGCTGCAGCGAACGGGCGAGACGGGCTGACCCTCAGCGCCAGACGGTGACGGTCGGCCCGACCTCGAGGCCATGGCTGGCGCCGACGAGGACCGCGCCGCCGCTGAAGCGGGCGCAGGGCAGGCCGTCGCCGGTGCTCGTCGCCGACGTCGGTGACGTCGTCGACGTCGCCTGCCAGACCGGCGCGCCGTCGACACACCAGAGGCTGCCGCCGACCCCGATGGCGGCGGGGCCATGCGCGGTGCGGACGGTCCCGTCGACGACGAAGAGGGCGGTGACCGGCGGACCGGGGTGGGGCGTCAGGCGGCCGGTGGCGACGTCGACGTCGAGGGTGCCGCCGGCGCCGCCGACGACGACGTGGTCGGCCCCGTGAAACACCAGGGCCGACGGCGCGAAGGGCAGGGGTACGGTGCGGGTGGTGGTGCCGTCGTCGACGACGACGGCGCCGCGCTGGTCGACGAGGCCGACGACGGCGACGGCGACGCTGTCACCGGCCGGGGCGAGGTCGATGGCGATGGCGGCGACGTCGCCGAGGGGCACGCGCCGGAGCGGGGGCTGGGCACGGGCGCCCAGCACGGTGGCCCGATCGCGGGCCGGGGTGAGGGCGTGGACGCGCAGCGACGCGCCCGGGCGGTGCGGGTCGTCGGGGGCAGCGACCGCGACGCGGGTGGCGTCGACGACGACGGCGCCGGCCGGTGACACCGGGCCATCGCGCAGGAAGACGAGCCGGCCGTCGACGTCGAGGACGGCGACCCGGACGCCGGCATCGCTGCTGCCGACGACGACGGCGATGCGCTCCCCCCGGGGGTCGGCGTCGACGGCGGCGACGAAGGCCGGCAGCGGGCCGGGCAGCTGCCAGGTGACGGGCACAGGGGGCGGCGGCGGGACGGGCATCACAGGGCCATCCTGCGCGCAGGGATCCGCCGCAACACGGAGGACGATCGCCCGATAAGACAAACACCTACATCGGAGCACCCATGACCACCGTGCGTCGCCAGGACTTCGTCGCCTCCCACCGCCAGCGCGAGATTCCAGTGGCGTCTGCGGCGGCCGATCCGGCGCTCCAGGGCCTCGACGTGGCCCGGGCCGATGTGAATGGCGACGGCTTCATCCGCGGCGACCAGGAGTTCACGGCGCTGTTCCGCCGCGTCGACGCCTTCGACAGAAACGGCGACGCCGCCAGCGTGTCGGCCCCCGCCGGCAGCCGCGTCCTCGGCCTGCTCACGGCCCTCCAGCAGCACAGCCAGGCGAGCAGCGTGACCCCGGCCTCCGGGCCGACGCCGACCTTCGGTCAGGCCGTCGGCGCCGCTGGCGAGCGCATCCTCAAGGAGAAGACGGCCGGCCACCTCGCCGCCATCGCCGCCACCGGCATCGGCACCCACTACGGCGACCACTCCGCCTACGCCGGCCTGTCGACGGCCGACAAGCGTGCCTTCGTCGAGGCCAACAAGAAGCCGGGCACCACGCCGGCCATGCCGCAGGAGTCCTCCTGCATCGGCTGGGTCTACGAGAACGTCGGCGCCGCCTACGCCGCCGCCGGCAAGGGCGCGCGCTGGGCCGAGATCCAGCGCGCCGTCGTGCGCAACGGCAGCAAGGGCACCGACCTCGCGAAGGAGCTGCAGAAGGACGGCTGGAAGGCCATCTACTGGAACCCCGACACGAAGACCCCCGAGGACGGTTCCGCCGAGCACACCTTCAGCGCCTCGCAGGTCGCCCGCGGCAAGCCCTACTACGGCATCAAGATCGACGGCACCGTCACGAACTACCGGCCGTCGTCGGGCTCGGCGACCCGCGAGGACGACACCGGCCTGCAGAAGCTCGCCAATGTCCCGTTCTTCTTCGGCCTCGCCCGCGGCGGCATGCACACCTTCGTCGGCACCCGCGGCGAGGTGAACGAGCTGCACTGGGCCGACGACCCGACGAGCACGGGCATCATCGAGCAGCAGCCCCTCAAGACCTTCCCGTGGCTGTCTGGCGTGATCATGGTGCCGCCCGGCACCTGGTGAGCCCGGTGTGATCCCGGTCGCAGTCGACGTTGCCCGGATCTGGCGGCCACGGACCACACTGATCTCCGACCGCGCAGGGCGGCGGAGCGTCACCGACCGGAGCCACCATGTCCCATCGCCGTCGTCCAAGCCCCCTCGTCGCCGCCGTGCTCGGCGTGGCCGCCGTCGCGGGCTGCGACCCCTTCGCCTCGCTCATCCCGGGCCTCACCGAGGGCCGCCCCCTCGTCATGGCGCGTCCCCGCACCGCCGTGACCCGTCCCGACGTGCAGGCCCTCTCCATCGACGGCCAGCTGCCCACCGACGGCGTCACCCGCGGCGGTGAGTGCCGCGTCGCCTGGGATCAGCAGACGGCCCAGGAGGACATCACCGTCATCGACGACGTCATCGCGTTTTCGTCCGGCTCCACCAACAACGGGGTCCGCTCGACCGCCGCCCACGCCAACGGCCGCCGCTACTTCGAGGTGACCTTCAGTGACCTCGGCGACGGCTCCTACAACGGCATCGCCGTCATCGCCGACGACCCGGCCGCCAGCGACGACACGTCGTACTTCGAGGAGATCGGCTGCTTCGGAGGCATTGCCGTCGGCCACTGCGCGAGCATCACCAGCTTCGCGGCCGGTGACGTCGTCTCCGTCCTGGCCGACCTCGACACCGGCCGCGTCGACTTCGCCGTCAACGGTGTGCTGACGGCCGCCGACAGCCCGTTCGAGCCGCGCGCCCTCGCCATCGTGCCCGGCGCGGGTCCGTTCCGGGCCGGCGTCGTCCTCGGCGACGGCGCCCGCGCTCGCGCCAACTTCGGCGCCGAGGCCTTCGCGTTTGCGCCGCCCTCGGGCTTTCGGGCCTGGAACGAGGACCTCGAGGTCGACGGCGACGGCAACTGCCTCGACGCGCCGGCGACCCCGGCCCCGCCCGCGCCGGTGTCGTCGGGCGTCGACTGCGAAGCCGGCTACCAGCTCACGAGCATCCGCACCGGCGCCCACGTCGACGACCGCGAGCTCGTCGTCCTGGGCACGCATGACTCGGCGAACCTCGACGTCCATCTCGACCGTCCCGGCCGCTACGTGCTCGTGATCGGCTCGTACAACCCCGGCGCGTGGCAGATCAGCGTCGCCGACGGCGTCACGCTCGAGAAGGTGATCGCCTTTGGCTACGAGGCCCAGACGGTGAGCGCCCCCTCCGGCGTGACCGTCGAGAACCACGCCTGGGTGGATGGTCAGACGGAGGAGTACGCCGTCGGCTACGGCTGGCCCTACAACTTCGGCGGCGCCGACACCGTCGGCTACGTCGGCCTCGCCGAACGCGTGAGCGGTCTGCCGCTGTCGTACTTTGCCGGCGCCTACGACACGACGGGCTTCACGCTCCACGCCGACGACGCCGCCACGACCGGCTGCCGCTGACTGTCGCTGGACATCGATACGACACGGGCGCCCTTGTGGGCGCCCGTGTTCATCTGTGGCCCCCCCCCGCGCCTGCAGGCGCCGAACCGCGTATGGGGGAGCGATGAACGCCCGATCGCGCGCTGTGTCCGCCCTGTCGTTGTCCCTGTCGGTGCTGCTCGGCCTCACCGTCGTCGGCTGCCAGAAGGCGCCGGCTCCCGCGCCCGAGTCATCGTCGTCGTCGTCGTCATCGTCGTCGAAGAAGACACCGACGAAGCCGGCGTCGTCGCGCGCCGACGGCGACGAGGAGGAAGAGGAGGGCATCACCGAGCGGCGCGACCCCGACGCGCCGTTTGTCCCCGCGCCCCGCGGCGAAGAGCTCGTCTTCAGCGAGGCCCAGCAGCGGCGCCTCCTCGAGGCCGCGCGCGCCGGCTGCGAGGGCAAGGCCCAGCCGGCGGCGGGCGACCTCGGCGACACGAAGACCGGCGTGATCGTCGTGCGCTACGACGAGGATGGTCGACGGGCGGCGAAGAAGCGCGTCGACGGCGCCAAAGACGTCGTGGTCGCCGCCTTCGAGGCCGGACGCGGCGCCTGCGACGGCAGCCGCAAGGGCTTCCTGCACCTGCTCGCCATCACGCGGCAGATCCACGTCCTGAACTTCGGCATCAAGGGCATCTTCGACAACAAGGTCTTCGAGCCCCAGGTCACCGGCCTCATCTACAACGTCGAGGGCCGCCGCTTCGAGATGGACCCCCTCGAGATGCTCGAGAAGAACATGGGCGCCGGCGACACCCGGACGGCCATGGCGAAGGGCATCGGCGTCGACGCCAACCAGGTGCCGAGCCGCATCGACCTCACCATGGAGCTGTACCGCACCGTCCACGTCGGCGAGCGCTTCCCCGACAAGCAGGCGGCGTTCTTCTTTCGCGGCCACGAGCGCCTGCAGGTTGCCGACGTCACGCCGGCGCTGCTGCAGGAGCGCCTGAAACTCATTGGTCAGTGGTATAAGAACAACGTCATCGATGGTGAAGTCACCTATATGTATGTGCCGTCGCGGAGCGTGTACGCGAACCACGAGCGCACGATGATCCGCTCCACCATCACGACGATGGTGCTCAACCGCCTGGCCAACACCCTCGACGACGGCGTGCTGCGCAAGAAGGGCGCCGAGGTCATCGACACCTACCTCGAGCGCTACTTCCAGATGGAGCAGTCGAAGGCGGCCGGCAGGCTGATTCCGTCGACGCAGCCCATCGCCAGCGGCAACCGCGTCGACGCCCGCTGGACGGTGGCGGGCTTCATCGCCGCCGCCTGCCTCGAGCGCAAGGACAGCGATCGCTACGCCGAGGAGATGCGCCTGCTCATGGACTGGGGCCTCACCCACCAGCGCAAGGACGGCGTGTTCTGGTCGCCCTCGGGCGGCGAGCAATACTTCATGCCCGGTCAGTTCCTGCTTCCAGTGAGCTACTTCTATCGCAAGACGAAGGATGAAAAGTATAAGGAGGCGTTCGATCGCGCCTTCGCCGTCTACGACCCGGTGCTGCGCGACACGATGGCCTTCGGGCCCGAGTGGCACGTGCCCTACGCGCCGGCCTGGTTCACGATGCCGCTCGCGCAGATGTACCGGGAGACGAAGGACGCGAAGTACAAGGACCTCATCTTCGCCATCAACGACCGCGTCGTCGTCGCCGCCGACATCAACAGCCGCTATCAGGTCTATCCCGACTACGACGGCATGCTGGCGCCCAAGCCGCTGTCCTACGGCAACAACTCCGTGACGGCGGCGGCGCTGGAGTCCCTCACCGACGCCGCCATCGTCGCCCGCATGGCCGGCGACATGGAGCGCTTCCGGCGCTACCAGGCCGTCATCAAGCGCACGACGGCGTTCCTGCTGCGCCTGCAGTACACGCCGACGAACACGTACTACCTTCAGCACCGCGACCGCGTCGTCGGCGGCTTCAAGAACGACATGGTCAACACGAAGATGTGGATGGACAGCGTCTGGCACCTCACCAGCGCGTTCATCAAGATCCACGAGGAAAAGCTCCTCGACGGCTGAGCCGGGCGGACAGCCTGCACGAAGAAGAAGGGCGCCACGCGGCGCCCTTCGCTTTCGCAGCACGCCGGTCGTTGGAGGTCAGCCCTCGACGGCGCGGATGGCGAGGCCCTTCGCCAGGTAGATGCGCAGGCCATCGACCCAGAGGGCGCCGTCGCCGACGACGGTGACGCTGCCGTCGTCGCCGCGGATGACGTCGGTGACCTCGGCCTCCACCTGGATGAGGTGGTTCTTTGGCACCACCTGACCGCGGTACTTCCACGTCAGTGGCTTGCCGAGGGCGAGGGCCTCGAAGCGCGGCGCGCGCAGGTGGCCGGCGACGTCGTCGAAGGCGGCGGCGAACTGCAGGGCCTGGATCATGGCCTCGATGCCCAGCGAGCCCGGCTGCACCGGGTCGCGGAAGAAGTGGGCCTTGAAGAACCAGTCCGAGAGCACGACGTCCTTCGACGTGCGCACGCGCAGATGACCCTTGTCGGTGCGCCAGGTGCCCTCGACGCGGTCGATCATCAAGAGCGGCGGCGTGCCCACGAGCTGCGGCAGTTGCAGCTTCGCCGGCTGCAGGCGCTGCCACGTCGAGGCGTCACGGAACTCCATCGGGAAGCCCGGCAGCGCCGACGGCGCCTGCAGGCGGGCCTTCTCGGCGTCGGACGAGCCGACACCCACCTGCCGCTCGAGCGCGATGGGCGGGAAGAAGCCGAACACCGTCGTGCCCGAGAACACCGGCTCGCCAGCGAGCGTGCGCAGGTCGAAGCGGAACTCCTGGATGATCATGCCGCCGGCGATCGACGACTTCGTCAGCTCGGCGTGGGTGACGAGGGCGCCGACGTCGCGACCGACCTCGCGGTGCTGCGTCGCCGTGCCGTCGAGGTTTCTGTACTTCAGCGGCTCCTTCGACGTGCGCGTGCTGCCGACGTACGACGACAGCCAACCACAGGGTTGCAGCGCCACCTCGAGGAGCACGGCAAATGGCATGTGGCCGCCCTGCGAGCCCTGCGCCTCGTCGAAGTACCAGGCATCGGCGGGGACGTCGTAGCGGACGCTCGCCTTCGTGCCGGCCGGGTTCTCGCCGTGGTGCTGCGAGCCCATGCGCGGGCCGCTCACCGCGTCGACGTTCGACATGAAGTGGTAGGGCGGGCCGGGCATGCGGGCCACCGGGCTGCCGTCGTCGTAGACGTCGTAGAGGCCGGGGAACGCCGCGCCGGGGCGCCCGATGCCCGTCGAGATGAGCGACGTGAAGCCGGTGACCGGCGTGGCCACGTTGCCATCGGTGAGGGTGCGGGGCGCGATGGCGTCCCGGCCGTCGAGCTTCGACACGACGCCGCGCAGGTCGGCGCGCGTCGACAGCGGGTAGTCGGCGACGAGCTTCAGGATGACGTCGGCGCAGTGCAGGCTCTTGAGGCCATCGACCGTGACGAGGATGTCGCAGCGCAGCTCGGGCTCGCGCTCGCCGCTGATGCTCTTCACGAACAGCTCGTAGGTCATGCGCTTCGACGACGGCACCGCCTGGCCACGGCAGCGCAGACGCATCATCTGGTCGAGCTTCGGCTCGAAGCGGAAACCGTCGACGTCGCCGGCGATGACACCGGTGGCGGCCAGCATCGTCGACGCCACCTGCAGACAGCCCTGGAACATCACCGTGCCGGGCATGCACGGGTCGTCCTTGAAGTGGCCCTCGTAGAACCACTTGTCCTTGTGCAGGTCGAGCTCGGCGCGCAGATAGCCACGACCCCACGGCCCGCCGTGCAGGTCGAGCTGCGTGACGCGATCGATGAGGAGGAAGTCGATGGCGCGGCCATCGGGGTTGCCGAAGGCGTCGACGCCGTCGCGCGGGCCCTCGATCGTCGGCGTGCGCACCTGCGTCTGGCACATCTCGTAGCCGGCGCCGAAGCACGCGAGGGCATCGCCCGCCGTCCACGACAGCAGCTCGTCGCGCGAGAGGGCCTGCTTCGTCGTCGGCCGCGGCGCCGACGCGTGCGGCAGGGCCGCGATGGCGGCGGCGTCCTCGTCGGACGGCTTCCACAGCACGCCGCCGGAGTGCAGCAGCTCCTCGTCGGTGAAGAAGCCGGCCTGGCCGTTTCGCACCTTGAGGATGATGGGGCCGTGCTCATCGCCGAGGCGGGTGTCGGAGTGGAAGAAGAAGATGCGGGCCTCGGACGCCGCCGAGATGGCGGCCGTGGCGAAGCCGTCGATGGTGATGCTGTGGTGCAGCGTCTGCCCGACGAGGGGCAGGTGGTCGGTGTAGGTGAGGTCGCAGCCGAGCAGGCGGTAGACGCGCTCGCCCTGGTTTTCGAAGTCGACGCCCATCATCGAGATGAGCAGCAGGTCGGCCTGACCGCTCTCGATGAGGATGCCGGCGGGCATGCGGCCGTCGTGCAGGTACCAGGCGCCGTCGCGGACGTCGGCGGCGGTGTACATCGAGCGCCCCTTCTCGAGGACACCCGGCGTGCAGTCCGTCGACAGCACGCGGTCGCACAGGAGCAGCGGCGGCTCCGGCATGCGCACCTGGCGCGGGAAGCGATCCTGCCGCGCGAAGAGCGGCCCGAGCACGGCCGAGATCTTGTCGCTCGCGAGGGACTCCAGCTGACGGCGATCGAACATCACCGGGCCGGTGGCCTTCGGCGCCGCAGCCGGCCGCGTCGTCGTCGCCTTCACGGGCGCCGGCGTCGTGGGCGCCGGCACCACGCTGGTGTGCTGGAACGTGACCGGCGTGTGCAGGGCCGTCGTCGTCGGCGCCGTCGTCGACGACGCGGTCGGCATCGTCGGCATCGTCGGCATCCCCGCGGCGCCGTCGAGGAGCATCGCCGCCGGGGCCATGCGGGCGCGGCTCTGCAGGAAGCTCGCGTGGGCCTGGCTCGCCGTCTGGACGAAGCTCGCGTGGGCGGCGGCGAGGGCGGCCCGCTGGGCCCGCAGGGCATCGACGAGGGCGGCCTCGGCGTCGGTGCCGATCGTGACCGGTGCAGTGACGGGGGTCGCAGACATGGCCGGAATCGACGCGGCCATCGCGGGCGGCGGCGTCGGCGCGGGCGTCGGCTGCACGGGCTTCGGCGTCGTCGTCGCTGCTGCGGTCGTCGGCGCGGGCGCGGCGCGCCGCGGCAGGGGCGGCAGCTTCTCGACGGAGGACACCGGCGGGCGCTGCGGGGCGGGCGACATCGTCTCGACAGGCATCGTCATGGGGGTGGGCTCGGGCCAGGGCGAGGGGGCAGGGTGGGCAGGGATGCGGACGGCGCGGGCGGGCTCGACAGGCGCCGACCAGACGCGGCCCGCGGGCAGCAGGTCGGCGATGGCGCGGGCGGCGGCGACGGCGTCGTCCTCGACGACGATGACGCGGGCCCCGGGCAGCACGCGGCGGATCCAGCCGCCGACGAGGCCACGGGGCGACACGTCGAGGAAGGTGCGGACGCCGGCGTCCCAGGCGGCCCGCAGCAGGGCGGGGACGTCGACGGTGCGGTTCGCCTGGGTGACGATCGCGTCGGCGCAGGCGGCGCCCGTCGGCGTCACGAGGCGACCACCGCGCTCGGCGACGCCGTTGGACCACAGCGTGATGTCGCGGGCGGCGCCGCCGCTGACGTCGACGTCGCGGTGGTGCAGGGCGCGGTAGCGCTCGGCGACGTCGGAGAGCACCGGACCGTGCACGGCGGGCGCGTCGGGCAACAGCGCCGGCGTGGCCGAGACCGCCGCAGCGACGGCGACGACGGCGTCGGGGGCGCCCGCCACCTCGGCCTCGTCGTCGGTGTGCCACATCGTGATCCAGGCGTCGTCGACGGTGGCGACGGCGGCCTCGAGCTGCGCACGTGGCGCGCGCAGCACGGCGGTGGCCCAGCGGTTGCCGAGCTCGTCGCGGCCACGGGCGGCCCAGAAGCGCTCGACGACGGCGCGGGCGCCGGCGACCTCGGTGACGAAGAGGCGCGAGGCCACCGTCTCGTGCAGCAGCGCGAGGGGATCGCGCCACAGGCCGGCGGCGACGAACGATGCCGACTCGCCCAGCGAGATGCCGATGTGGTGCCCCGGCGCGACGCCGAGGGCATCGGTCACGAAGGCCGCGCGCGACAGCATGTGCAGGGCGCCGACGAAGAGGTCGCGCTCGCAGCCGGCGCTGCCATGGCGGCCGGCGTTGATGGCGTCGACGTCGTCGCCGAAGGCGCGCCGCATCGCCGCGGCGACGGCCGGCTGCCGCAGGAAGGCGGCGCGCGTCGGCGCCACCTGGGCGGTGACCGGGCCAAAGACGAGGGCGACGTCGTCGCGCCGCGCCATCTTCGTCGGCTGCACGATGGCGACCGGGGCGCCCTCGACGGTGACGGCGACGTCGTGGGCGCCGGCCTGGGACAGGGCCCGGGTCACGGCGAGGAGGCCGGCGGCGGCCTGCAGGCCCTGCTGCGTGAAGCCGGCGCTGTCGACGAAAACGGGAGCGCTGCCTTCGCCCACGGCGATGGTGCCGAGCACCGGCAGGCCGAGCGCGGCGGCGCGGCTCGGGCTCATGACGACGAGGGCGACGGCGGCGTCGGCGCCGCGGCCATCATGGTCGGCGCGGCCATCGACGCAGCGGAGGTGGCGGGCGTCAGCGCCCGCCTCGACGGCGCCGACGATGGCGGCGTCGAGCTCGCCGGCGGCGATGAGCACGCGGGCGACGTCGAGGCTGTCGGTGCCCGACCACTGCTCCGACGACACCGTGAAGCCGGGGCCGCGCACGTCGAGCTGCACGTTGAGGCGGTTGGCCGGGATGTTGGGCATGAAGCCGAGCACGGCGGCGGCCCCCATCGGCGGCATCGCCAGGTCGCGGAGCTTCGCGAGGAAGGCGGAATCGACGGCGTCACCGACGCGACGACGCAGCAGGTCCTCGGCGCGGAAGCGCAGGCCGGGGGCCGTCACCTGCAGGTCGGCGCCCATGCCGACGAAGATGCCCGTGCGCTCCTGCGGCAGGGCCTGCGCGGCACCATCGCCGAGGGCGCGGACGACGTCGCGGGTGGCTTCAAGGATGAGCGTCTGCTGGGCGATGGCGACCTTGAGGTCGTTGGGCGGCACGCGCAGGCCATCGGTGTCGACGACGACGTCGCTGGCGGCGCCGACGTCGCCGGTGGCGAGCAGCTCGAGGCCGCCGCGAGCGTCACCGTTGCGCACGGCGCAGGCGACGACGGCGAGGGTGGTCGGCAGCGGCAGGGCCGCCGAGGGATGGAAGGTGCGGGTCGGGGCCGGCTCCTCGACGACGACGTGGGCGTTGTTGCCGCCGAAGCCGAAGGCCGAGACGCCGGCGCGGCGGACGTCGCCATCAGGCCTGCGCCACGACGACGGCTCCTGCTGCACGGTGAAGCGGCGGCCGTCGCAGACGTCGATGGGCGTGGTGACGTTGATGCTCGGCGGCAGCGTCTCGTGCGCCATCGCCTCGAGGGTCTTCACGAGCCCGGCGGCGCCGGCGGCCGTGATGAGGTGCCCGAGGTTCGACTTCAACGACGACAGGGGCATCGGGCCCGCGAGCGGGGCGTCGCCGAGGACGGCGCCGAGGGTCTCGACCTCGGTGCGGTCGCCCGTCTGGGTGCCGGTGGCGTGGCACTCGAAGAAGCCCGCCGTCGTCGGCTGCACGCCGGCGGCCTGCCAGGCGGCGCGCACGGCGCGGGCCTGACCCTCCGACGACGGCGCCAGCAGGCTCTTCTGGCGACCATCGTTGCTGAGGCCCGAGCCGGTGATCACGCCGAGGATCGGGCGACCCTCGCGGCGGGCGTCGGCGAGGCGCATGAGGGCGAGGGCCGCGGCGCCCTCGGCGGGGACGAGGCCGTCGGCGGCGACGTCGAAGGGGCGCGGCTCACCCCGCTGCGAGAGGGCCTGCAGGGCCGTGAAGCCGACGTGCAGGAACAGGCTGTCGGCGCGGTTGACGGCGCCGGCGACGACGACGTCGGCGCGCCGCGACTGCAGCGCGCGGGCGGCGAGGTGCACCGCGTACAGCGACGAGGCACATGCGGCGTCGAGACAGGTGGCGAAGGCCGAGAGCCCGAGGTGCTGCGCCGCGAGGCGGGCCGGCAGGCCGCTCATGAAGCGGTCGCGCACGTCGCCGACGCTGCGGCCGGTGGCCTGCTGCCACGACGTCGGCAGCGCGAGGGCCTCGCCGAGGCGCACCATCGCCTCGGTGGGAAACGACAGGTTTCCAAAGACGATGCCGCCACGGTGGGTCGAGGAGGAGGACGACGACGACAGGCCGCCGTCGAAACCGGCTTCGGCGAGGGCACGGTGCGCCGAGCCGAGCACCCAGCGAAAGAGCGGGTCGAGGCCCGCGACGTCGCTCTTGCCGGGGAAGTCACCGAGGGCGACGTCGGCAGCGGCGGTGTCGACGTAGCCGCCGCGCGTCGACCACGTCTTGTCGACGGATGCCTGCTTTGTGCCCCGCACGAGGTCGGCGTCGAGCCCGAAGCGACCGGCCGGCACGGCGGTGACGGCGCTGCGCTTCTCGACGACGAGGCCCCACAGGTCGGCCGGGCTCAGCGCCCCCGGCAGGACGACGGCGCGGCCGACGATGGCGATGGGCTCGTAGGGGGTCTCGATGGACATCGGGCGCGACCTTCTCGACGGCGGGCAGACAGGGACACGGACACAAAGGCACAGACACAGGCAGGCGGACAGAAACAGCGACGCGCCCCGGCAGGCGGGGCGCGTCGCCTACGGCGACCCGCTCACTCGGCGGCGCCGGCGGGGGCCGTGATGACGACGTCACCGACGTCGCCGAAGGCCGCGTCGTCGGGCAGGCGGTGGGCCACGACGTCGCGCATCGAAAACACCGGCACGCCACGCTCGTCGAGGTAGTGCACGTCGGCGACGGCGCGCACGTCGTCACGGCCCAGCGGCGCCTTCGCCTCGAGCACACACAGCAGCGAGCCGTTCACGAAGGCCGCGTGGTGCTGCTCGAAGGTCCCGACCCGCGTCGGCAGGAAGGCCCCGCCGGTCTTGTGGCGGGCCCAGAGCAGCAGCAGCTGCAGGCCGGCGTCGAGGGCTGCGACGTCGGACGCGAAGCTGCCGTCGAAGCCAGCGGCCCGCGTCGTCGCCACCCGCGCCGTCATCGCGTGCTCGTTCACACCGTCGAGCTGCTCGATGAGCTGGAAGCGGGGACCGTGGAACAGCAGGCCCGGGCCGCCGTTGCCGGCGTAGAGGGGCTGGCTGAAGGTTGCCGGCGACAGCGTCGACACCGCCGGGGCGTGGGCCTCGGAGGCGACGCCGAAGACGGCGCTGGCGCGATAGGCGAGGACACCATCGACGCGGAGCTCGACCCGCGCGCCCTCGGCGACCGGCGTCACCGTGACGACGGCCGTGTGGCCATCGGCGCCGTAGCGGGGCAGGCGCTGCCCCTTCACGACGTCGACGTCGCGCAGGACGGTGTGCTGTCCGCCGCCGCACTCGGTGGCGGCCTGCAGCATGAGGTCCATGGCGACGACGACGGGCAGCACCACCTCGCCCTTCACGGCGTGGTCGGCGAGCCAGGGCATGGCCGCCTCGGCGATGCGCGTGGTCTTCTCGACCGGACGCAGCAGCTGCTGACCGGCAACCTGGGCCAGCGAGGCGCCGAGCACGATCTCGACGTCGTCGGAGGCGGCACGCGACAGCTCGCGGACGAAGGCGCGGGCGCCGTCGGCACGCTCGATGACGGTGATGCCGCGCGAGGCGAACTGGGCCTTGAGTTCGGGCGTCACCATGCCGCCCTCCCACGGGCCCCACGCCAGCGACTTCACGAGCAGCTGCGGACGCAGCGCCTTCTCGCGGGCGAGGATGCGCGTCATGGCCTCGTTGGCCATCGCGTAGTCGACCTGACCGACGTTGCCGAAGCGGCCGGCCACCGACGAGAACGCGATGAGGGCCTTGAGCGGGTCGCCGGCCGTCTGGGCGATGAGGGCGAGGAGCCCCTTCACCTTGGTGTCGACGACGCGGGCGACCTGCTCGCGGGTCTTGTCCTCGATGCGCTTGTCGGCCAGCACACCGGCGCCGTGGACGACGACGGTGACAGGACCGAAGCGGGCCCGGATGGCGTCGAGGGCAGTGGCGACGCTGGCCTCGCTCTGCACGTCGCAGGCGAAGACGTCGGCCTGGGCCACCTGCCGGAGCTCGGCGAGCGTGGTGCGGACCTCGCGAGCGGCGAGGATCTGCTGGGCCATGCCGGCCACCTCGCGCAGCGGGATGCTCGCGCCGCGGGCGGCGGCGTCGGCGAGGATGGCGCGCTTGAGCGCTCCCTCGTCGAGGGCGTCACGGGCGAAGACGGGCTCGGGCGCGTCGACGACCGTCCGCTGCAACATCGCCAGCTTGAGGCCGGGGACGGCGCGGGCGAGGGCGAGGGCGCAGGTGGCGGTCACGCCGCGGGCGCCGCCGCTGATCACGACGACGTCACCACTGACGAGCCGCGACGGCGCTTCGCCGATGGGTGCCGGCAGCACGACCGGCGCGAGGCGCTGGTCGGCCGCGAGCCCCACCTCGGCGGTGCCGGCCACGAGACACTCGGTGGTGAGCGTCTGCGCGGCACTGTCGAGCGCACCATCGAGATCGACGGCAAGGTCGATGAAGCGCACGTCGACGCCGTGCCACTCCTGACGCGCCGTCTTGGCAAGGCCCGACAGGCCAAGGGCCGACGGCGCCGACTGCGGCAGGAAGTGCCCGCCGCCGTTGGCAACGAGCAGCGCCCGGCCCTGACGGGCCTTCAGGCTCGCGGCCACACCCTGCAGGCGGAAGAGGCCACCCACCATGGCCTCGCTGCCGTCGCCGACGGCGTCGAGGGCGACGAGGTCGACGAGGGTGCCGACGTCGGCGGGGACGTGGGCGGTGTCGACGGCGTCGGCGGCGATGCCCTGGTGGCCGAGGGTCTGCACGAGCCGACCGGCCAGGGCCGCGCCGACGTCGCCACCGAAGGCGATGACGACGGGGGCCGGCGGCGGGCTCGCCTCACCGCGCGCGGCCGGCGCGAGGCGCACCACGGCGCGGGGGCAGCTGTCGATCGACGTCGACGTCGACACCGGGGCGGCCGCGACGGCGACCACCGACGTCGCCGCGCCGCCGTTGCCGGCGACGCTGTGCAGGGCGGCGGCGATCTCGCCGAGGGTGGCGAGCTGGGCGAGCTTCAGCGCGTCGAGGGAGGCGGCGGTCGGGACCTGCTCCTTGAGCGCGCCGAGGATCTCGACGCGCTTGATGGAATCGATCCCGAGGTCGCTCTCGAGGTGCATCGCGTCGTCGAGGGCCGAAGCCGGGTAGCCGGTCTTCTCGGCGACGACGGCGAACAGCGCCGCGCGGGCATCGACGCCCGCAGCCTGCGGGGCCACGGCCACGACGGCGGCCTTCGGCGCGGGACCGGCGACGCTCTGCAGGGCGGCGGCGATCTCGCCGAGGGTGGCGAGCTGGGCGAGCTTCAGCGCGTCGAGGGAGGCGGCGGCCGGGACCTGCTCCTTGAGCGCACCGAGGATCTCGACGCGCTTGATGGAATCGATCCCGAGGTCGCTCTCGAGGTGCATCGCGTCGTCGAGGGCCGAGGCCGGGTAGCCCGTCTTCTCGGCGACGACCGCGAGCAGCGCGCTGCGCGCGTCGACCCCGCTGGTCGCCGCCACGGCGACGGGGGCGACGGGGGCGACGACGACGGCGGCCTTCGGCGCAGCCACGGGGGCGGCGACCGGGGCGCTGCCGGCGACGGCGGCGAGGGCGGCGGCGATCTCGCCGAGGGTGGCGAGCTGGGCGAGCTTCAGCGCGTCGAGGGAGGCGGCGGCCGGGACCTGCTCCTTGAGCGCGCCGAGGATCTCGACGCGCTTGATGGAGTCGATCCCGAGGTCGCTCTCGAGGTGCATGCCGTCGTCGAGGGCCGAGGCCGGGTAGCCGGTCTTCTCGGCGACGACGGCGAGCAGCGCCGCGCGGGCGTCGACGCCCGCAGCCTGCGGGGCCACAGCCACACCGCCGCTGATCGGTGCAGCGGCCTTCGGCGCAGCGGCCGCCGGGGCGCTGCCGGCGACGGCGGCGAGAGCGGCGGCAATCTCACCGAGAGTGGCGAGCTGGGCGAGCTTCAGCGCGTCGAGGGACGCGGCGGCCGGGACCTGCTCCTTGAGCGCGCCGAGGATCTCGACGCGCTTGATGGAATCAATCCCGAGGTCGCTCTCGAGGTGCATGCCGTCGTCGAGGGCCGAGGCCGGGTAGCCGGTCTTGTCGGCGACGACGGCCAGGAGGGCACCG